>JADHED010002559.1_pt1 | contig 12390 bp, 8 predicted proteins | sample 8952041 | NCBI WGS metagenome assembly JADHED01 (sample SAMN16124423, study PRJNA663239) | bioreactor sludge metagenome | isolation source: sludge (control) | place: India:Bengaluru | collected 2018-09-08
GGAACTTCTCCCGGGCGCTCCTCCTGACCGCCTACGGCCAGGTCAACTCCGACTCCGACGTCACGAGCCTCAACGCCCGCCTCCGGTGGATGTGGCGCCCCGGCTCCGACGTCTACGTCGTCTTCAACCGGGCCACCGGCAAGGGGCTCGAGAAGCGCACCTGGCAGCTGATGCTCAAGGCGACGTGGGCGATCCTGCCGTAGCTCCGGAATAGGCCGCGGGCGGCCGGTGTTATACCCGCCCGCGTGAGCCCCCTCACCCTCGTCCTCTTCCTCGCCGGGATCGCCCTCCTGATCTTCGGCGCCGACCTGCTCGTCCGCGGCGCCTCCCGGATCGCGCTCGCCCTCGGCGTCTCGCCGCTCGTCGTCGGGCTGACCGTCGTCGCGTTCGGGACGAGCGCGCCGGAGTCGGCCGTGAGCGTCAAGGCGGCCCTCGCCGGGCAGGCCGACATCGCCTACGGGAACGTCGTCGGCTCGAACGTCTTCAACGTCCTCTTCATCCTCGGCCTCTCGGCCCTCGTCGCGCCGCTCCTCGTCGACCGCCAGCTGATGCGGCGGGACGTCCCGATCATGATCGGCTCGGCGCTCCTCCTCCCGGCCCTCGCGCTCGACGGGAGGCTCGGCCGGCTCGACGGCGCGCTCCTCTTCCTCGGGATCGTCGCCTACACGGCCTTCTCGGTTGTCGCGAGCCGGCGGGAGGCCGCCGCCCGGCGCGACGCGGCCGCCGAGAGCGGGCCGCCCGAGGCGCCCGGCTCGTGGGGGACGAACCTCCTCCTCGTCGTGGCGGGCCTCGGGATGCTCGTCCTCGGCGCGCGCTGGCTCGTCGACGGCGCCGTCGCGCTCGCCCGCTCGTTCGGCGTCTCGGAGCTCGTCATCGGGCTGACGATCGTCGCGGCCGGGACGTCTCTCCCCGAGGTCGCGACCTCGGTCCTCGCCGCCTGGCGCGGGCAGCGCGAGATCGCCGTCGGGAACGTCGTCGGCTCGAACATCTTCAACGTCCTCTGCGTCCTCGGTCTCGCCGGCCTCGTCGCCCCGACCGGCGTCCCCGTCGCCGCGCAGGCGCTCGCCTTCGACACGCCCGTGATGATCGCGGTCTCGGTCGCGTGCCTCCCGATCTTCTTCACCGGGCACGTCATCGCCCGGTGGGAGGGGGCCCTCTTCCTCTTCTTCTACGTCGCCTACGCCGCGTTCCTCGTCCTCGACGCCACCGCCTCGCCCGCCCTCCCGGCGCTGCGCGCCTCGATGGTCTTCTTCGTCCTGCCGCTCACGGCGTTGACGCTCGCCGTCCTCGCCGCCCGCGCGTTCCGAGTCCAGAGGCCCCCCTCCGCGTGAGCCGCGGCCTCGCCCGGCTGACCCGCGAGATCGAGGCCTGTCGCGCCTGCCCGCGCCTCGTCGCCTGGCGTGAGGAGGCGGCGGCGCACCCGCCGCGGCGCTACGCCGGCGAGACCTACTGGGCGCGCCCCGTCCCCGCGTTCGGCGACCCGGCGGCACGCCTTCTCCTCGTCGGCCTCGCCCCCGCGGCGCACGGCGGGAACCGGACGGGCCGGATGTTCACGGGAGACTCCTCGGGCGACTTCCTCTTCGCCGCCCTCCACCGCGCCGGTTTCGCGAACCAGCCCGGGTCGACGCACCGCGGCGACGGCCTCGCGCTCTCCGACGCGTACGTCCTCGCCCCCGTCCGCTGCGCCCCGCCCGACAACCGCCCGACCCCCGACGAGCTCGCCCGCTGCCGCCCCTTCTTCCAGCGGGAGCTGGCGCTCCTCCCGCGCGTCCGGGTCCTCCTCGCGCTCGGCGGCATCGGCTGGGCCTCGACGCTCGCCGTCCTCGCGGCGCACGGCGCGGAAGTCCCGCGGCCGGCTCCCGCGTTCGGGCACGGGGCGGAGATCGCGCTCGACCTTCCCGGGCGCGGCCACGTCACGCTCCTGGGCTCGTACCACGTCAGCCGTCAGAACACGAACACCGGCCGGCTGACGCCCGCGATGTTCGACGCCGTCCTCGCGCGGGCGAAGGCGCTCCTCTCTCCGCCGGCCTGAGCCCCTCGGCGCGGGCCACGGCTATCGCCACTCTCGCCCCTTTCGCCACTCCTGGCACCATCGCCTCGAACCCTCTCCGTCCTCGATCCGTACACCCTCCATGCGCCGCGCTGCCGGGATCGCCCTCCTCCTCCCCTTCCTCGCCGTCGCGCTCGCCGCCCCCGCCGCCCCCGCCGCTCCGCCGCACGACACGGCTTTCTGGCACGCCCTCGCCGCGAAGGAGTTCGCCGTCCCCGAAGGGGAGTCGGTCAGCGTCCTCGCCCTCGAGGCGGCCGAGCTCCTCTCCTCGCCCGACCCGAAGCTCCGGGACTCCGTCGCGTTCGACGCCCTTGCCCGCTGGGTCTACGTGCAGGGCCTCGTCCCGCCCGACGGCCTCGAGGCTCTCCGCCTCCGGCTTCAGGCGGGCTTAGGCAAAGGGCTCGGCGAGACGGGGACCGACTCCGCCTACGGGCGCTCCTTCTCGGCCCTCGCCCTCTCGATCCTCGCCGCCGTCGACCTGAAGAGCCCCTGGATGACGAAGGAGGCGTTCGAGGACCTCCTCGCCGCCACGACCCGTTACCTCACCGCCGAGAAGGACGTCCGCGGCTTCGTCGCCGGCGCCGGCTGGGTCCACGCCGCCGCCCACACGGCCGACGTCCTGAAGTTCCTCGGCCGCAACCCGAAGCTCACCCCGGCCGGCCAGGCCCGGATCGTCGAGGCGGTCGCGGCGCGCCTCCGGACCGCCGGCGTCGTCTACGCATGGGGCGAGGACGAACGCCTCGCCCTCGCCCTCCTCTCCCTGACGCTCCGGAGCGATTTCGACCCGAAGCCGTTCGAGGCGTGGCTCGCCGCCCTCGCCGCCGAGAACACCGCCCTCGGGAAGAACAGCCCGCACATCGACCCGGCCGCCTTCGTCCCGGTGAGGGCGCAGCGCCAGGCCCTCGTCCACCTCGCCGCCCTTCTCGCACGCGAGGAGAAGGCCCCGGACGCGTTCCGGAGGAGCCTGAACGAGGCGCTGGGGAAGCTGCGGGGGTAAGCGGAACGGCTTTCTGCTCGCTCCCGTTCTGCCTCCTGCAGACGGCGACACAGCCGCGCTACAGCCACCGTCGACGGCCTCCGGGACTCCCGCCGTTCCCGTCGCGGTGCGGGCCTCCACGCGCAGATCGCCTCCGCTACAGCCGACCGTCGCCCTCCCGGAGGCGCCTGAGGTGACCCGGCAAATCCGGGCACCTACTTCGGAGATGTGGAGACCGAGCCGGGCGCGGGGGCTCCCAGGGACACAACGCCCTGACCGTCAACGACCGAGAACTGAAAGGCGAAGTCCACGTACGTTGGCACGTAGCGAGTGGAGAGCAGAGGCCGCGGCTCGTTCGGGTCGGTACTCGCTGAAACGGGAGCGACGGTGTCTATGCGCGCCGATGAGAACACCCAGCGACGGACGGCCGTTTCCGCAGCCTGTCGAAACGCCTCCTGGTGGGGGCCGCCTGAAGAAGCGAGAAGGGGACTGTCGCTCGTGGCGATCACGAAGCCCCCCTTGTCAAGGTGGAGCCGAATGGCGACGATCGCGGAGCCGGCACCAGAGCGAAGCGCCTCGGCCGGATATGGGGGCAACGGCGCGTAGCGGGGAGATGCGGGCGCGAACTCCTCCGTCTCGGCAACCTTGATGTCCGCTGCCGCCGGGTCGGAGAGGAACCGGACCGCGACGTCGCCCTGCCTCGAGGGATCTTCGGTTCCTCGGGCTGGAGCCTCAGTGTCTCCCGCGCGTGCCTCAACGGGAACGCTTCCGTGGCTGCACGCGTTCGTGATCGGCCATGCTCCGATTCCGAGGGACAGTGCCACCCGGGCAGCCCCGCAGAACGGCGCGACCGGGCCTCGTCGAGCCTTCGTCATGCCTTTACGCGGACGGATCCGTGACGATGCGCCCATCGAACATCTCGATCACGCGGCTCGCCCGAAGCGAGTATCTCGGGTCGTGCGTCACCATGCAGATCGTCACCCCTCCTTCGTGCAGGCGATCGAGGACCTTCATGACAGCCTCGCCATTCGTCGAATCGAGATTCCCGGTTGGCTCGTCGGCGAGCAGGATGCTCGGCTCCCCCACGACCGCACGCGCGACCGCTACGCGCTGCTGTTGGCCACCGGAAAGCTGGCCCGGGAAGTGCTTCGAACGGTGAGACATGCCCACTCTCTCGAGGGCCACGCTCACCCGCTCCCGCCTCTCCAGGGCGGGAACTCCTCGATAGAAGAGCGGCAGTTCGACGTTCTGGAAAACGGTCAGGTCGCCGATCAGGTTGAAGTCCTGGAAGACGAACCCGATCGCCCGGTTGCGGAGTGCAGCACGGCCCGCCTGTCCGAGCGTGCTCGTGCTCTCAGCGTGGAACTCAACCGTGCCCGAGGTCGGTTCGTCCAGCAGACCCATGATCGAGAGGAGCGTCGACTTCCCGCAGCCTGATGGGCCTCCGATCGACACATACTCTCCTTCGCGGATCGACACGCTCACGTGCGTCAAGGCGCGCGTTTCCATGTCGTCCGCCAGGAACACCTTGTCGACATCCGTCAATCGGATGACGTCGCGCCCGTTCACCTGAATCCCCATCGGAACCTTCTCTCTCTTTCGGCGGCCGGCTCGTCGGCCTCGGCCGTCTCCGTTCGGGCTCGACGTCTCTCCAACAGCATGCTCACCGGACCGCGATTCGCCGGTGCGAGTCAAATCGCGACATGTCCGAGAGGATGACGTCGTCGCCGACCGACAGTCCACCCTTGATCTCGACCGCGTTTACCGACGTCCGGCCGACTTGGACCAGCACTCGTTCGGCACGACCGCCCGAGGGCTCGATCCGGAAGAGCGCGATCGTCGAGTGCGCCTGACTGCGCGTCGGACGACCGAGGCAGAGCACGCCGGCGAGGCGTTCGATCCGGATCGTGCCGTCCACGGGAAGGTCCGGCCGCGCGCCGCGCGGCAGCTCCCCTCGAAGGGCGACGTCCACCTTCACCGTACCGTCCTTTACGACGGGGTCGACGCGCGAGACGGCACCCTCCACCAGGCCCGTCCCGGTGTCGACACTCACCGAGAGACCGGGGGTGACGTCGCGAGCCTCGGTCGCCGCCACGCGAAGCCGTGCCAGGAGGCGGCTGGGATTCGTGACGACCGCGAGGGGCATACCCGGCGTGACCTGCTGCCCCGGCTCCACGGAGACGCTCTGGAGCACGCCCGTCGTCTTCGCGCGAACCGTCAGCCCCGTGACCTGGCTTCTCCGAAGCTCCGCGAGTGCCCGATGCTGCCGAACCTCTGCCTCCTTCGCCTGTCGCTGCGCCGCGCCCGCTCGCCGCGTGACGGCGAGCCGCTCCCGCTCGATCTGCGATCTGGCGGTCACCGATGCTCTTCGGGCATCCGCGATCTCCCGGTCGATCGAGGACGTCAGCCCTTCTCGGGCGAGCCGGCCCGCCGCCTCGGCCTGGAGCCTCGCTTCCGTCAGCTCCGACTCGAGTGTGGCGCTCTCGGCCCGGAGCGTCATGCTCTGCGCCTCCAGGCGGGCCTCCAGGTCGACGAGCTCCGCCTCCGCAATCCGCAAGCGCGTTCCCGCGTCCAGCGAGGCGAGCTCCACCTCAGGATTCGCCAGCCGCAGGATCACCGAGTCCGGTGTGACTGGAGCCCCGGGCTTCAGGACACTCTCGACAACCCTTCCGGAAGTCTCCGCCGTGATCCAGAGGACGTCCTCTGAGGCCAGGGCCCCCGCGCCGTGCACCTCCCGGATCAGCTCTCCTCGCTCGACTCTCCCGATCACGACGGTCGACCGCGAGACGACCGGCAACGCCCGGCCCATCATGCCCACTGCGAGCACGACCGCTGCCAGGCACAGGCCTACGACGATCGCGAGAAACAGGCGGCGCCTCTTCCGGGCGAGAGCGAGGTCCGGTCTCGGTACGTCCATCGCGCTCAGGACAGGCCGTTCAGTCGTTGGCTCTTCCGTTCGCATCAGGCCCCCGGCCTCCGTCACGTCAGCGGCTGGGCGCGGACGAGAATACTCGACTCCGGCGCTGGTCCAGGCCGCGAGAACCGCTGTGACGCCATCCCTTGCACCTCTCGCCTACGTCCGCTCGCGCTCGAGGAGCCGACGGTATGTTCCGCACTCGCGCTGAAGCCGATCGTGCCGACCGCGGCCGACGATTCGCCCACCGTCCATCACGAGAATCTCGTCCGCCTCCCGGATTGCATCGAGCCGGTGCGCGACCTCGAGGCGCGTGCAGCCGAGCCCCCGCAGGTTCGCGGCGATCCTGTTCGCATTCGGGCCGTCGACCTCGCTGGTCGCTTCGTCGAGAAAGAGGACCTGCGGACGACCGACCAACGCTCGAGCGAGGCAGATCCTCTGTCGCTGCCCGCCGCTGAGGTTGCCCGCTGCTTCCGACACCCACGTGTCGTAGGCCATCGGCATTTGCTCGATATCGGCCGCGACCTCCGCGGCCGCCGCGGCGCGATGAAGGTCCGCGTCGCTCGCATCCGGCGTGTTCATGCAGATGTTCCCGCGGATCGTCTCGGCGAAGAGCACGGTCCGCTGCGGCACGACGCCGAACCGAAAGCGGATGCTGCGAGGATCGAATGCTCGAACGTCCTGGCCGTCCAGTAGCACCTCGCCGGCGATCGGCTCGTAGAGACCCATCATCAGCTTGAGCAGCGTCGACTTCCCCGAGCCGGACGCTCCGACGATCGCGAGGGACGCGCCCGCGCTCACCTTCAGGGAAACGTTCGACACGACCCAGGGAGAGCCCTGGCCATACCGGAAGGAGATGTCGCGCAGCTCGATCTCTCCCCGAATCGGAGCGGTCCATTTGCGCTCCCTCCCCTCCCGTTCGGACGGCGCATGACGCACCTCCTCCAAGCGCTCGAGGTGCGTTCCGATGACCTGGAGGTTCTGCGCGTTCTCGATGAGGGACGCGAGAGGGGCCATGAAGCCGCCGGCCAGGACGTTGAAGCCGAGCATCCTACCGAGGCTCAGATCGCCCCGCACGACGGCCGCCGTTCCAAGCAGCAGGAGAACGGCCGGACACGCGAATGCCAGGGTCGCCGCGGCGCCGCCCACGAACGCCTCACGTTTCGCTCGACGGTATCCGGCCTCGAGCTCCCCGTAGAACAGGGTACGCCATCTCTCTCCGACCGGTCTCTCGGCGCCGCTCGCCTTCACCGTCTCGATCGCGTTGAACACCTCGACGAGATAACTCTGATGCTTCGACTGCGCCGCGACCTGTCCGCGAATCACGTCCTTCATGACAGCCGCGCCCGCGAGCGCGGCCACGATTCGGAGGACCGCAAGGGCGAGGACGGCGAGGCCGAGCCGCAGGTGGAACGCGATCATCGCGGCCAGGTACCCGAGCATCAAGAGGCCGTCCGCAGCGAGAGAGAACACCTGACGAGACAGGAGCTCGCGCACCAGCGCATTGCTCGAGAGGCGCATCAGCAGGTCCCCGGACGCTCGAACCTGGAAGAAGGCGTACCTCAGCGAAAGCAGATGGTCAAAGAACTCGGCCATCATCGCCCGATCGAGGCGCACCTGCAAGCGGGCCATGACGACAGATCTCGTCACCGTCGTCGCGAAGAAGGCCGCGACGAGGAGCCCCGAGCCGAGGACCAGCGCACTCAGGCTCTGCCAGGAACCTGCTGGTACGACTGCATCCACGACGTACGCCGTGAGGACGGGCAGGAGAAGCCCGAGACATTGGAGAAGCACTGAGAGCGCGAGCGTCCCCGCAAGCGACCGCGGCGCGGCGAACACCTTCCGGACGTAGTGCTTCCAGTCCGCGATTCGCGCATCCCGGATCGCACATTCCTCTTTCGGCTCGAAGGTGAGCGTGACGCCCGTGAAAAGCCTATCCGCCTCCGCCAGCCCGACCGACCGGCGCCCGCATGCCGGATCGACGATGACCAGGCGGCTTCTCCTGGCCCGCACAAGCACGACGAAGTGGTTGAACCCCCAATGAAGTACTGCCGGAGCCCGAACCCAGCGGAGATCGGTGAGCTCGGCTCGGAAGCCTTCCGCCTCCACACCGAACCGAGTGGAGACGTCCACGATGGTTTGGGCGTCGACTCCGTCTCGTTGGAGACCCATCGCCTCCCTTACAGTCGACAGGCTCACGCTCCGCCCGAGTGCCTGCAGGACCATAGCGAGGCACGCCGCCCCACAGTCGCTCTCGGTCGTCTGGCGCACGACGGGCACTCGGCGCGATCGCCAGCCCGGCTGAGCGGGTAGCTTCGGGACACGCCTGTACGTCCGTCGCAACCGCGCTGCCAGCGCACTCGCCCGAAACAGCGTCGGCTCGTCCTCGACACGGATGTCCGTCACCTTCGACAACGACACCGCAGCGGCCTCTCGCGCGCCGTTTCCAGCCATCCTCGCCTAGGCACCCTGCCGAAGCACGATCGCGGGGTTCACGGACAGGACCTCCCGCGCCGCGAAGGCTGCCGTCCCGAGTGCAACGGCTGCCATGGCCAGGCAGGAGAACACCAACATGAACCCTGTCTCGAGAGCGCTGGAGTCGTAGACGAAGACGGACAATCTCCCGAGTAACGCGGCTGTGGCGATCAGACCCAGGAGGATGCCCACGCCGGCTGCTCGGAGGGTCTGCGACGACGCGAACCGCAGGAGCTGGAGCGGCGTAGCACCCAGCGCCGCGCGGATGCCCAGCTCTCTTCGCCGCTGCGCGACCGCCTGCGCGACCACGCCGTGGACGCCGGCGATCGCCAGGAACACCGCCACTGAAGCGAACGCCACCAGAATCATCGTCGATACCGTGCGACTTCGCATGGACCTCGCGACGATGTCCTCCATTTCCGCCATTCCTGCCACCGGCTGGCGATCATCCGTTTCCCGGACGATTCGTCGGACCTCGCCCGCGACGGCGCTTCCTTCCCCGGCTGTCCTCAAGACGTACGTCATCGAGCGACCGCTCGTCGTCGTGACTTCGGGGGGCGCCTGAAGGAACGGGAGGTACAGAGTGGGGCGTGGGTCCGCCTCGAGCGAGCTGGCACGAACCGTGTCGACTACGCCGACCACCTCGACCGGCTCCTTGCCGGTCAGGTGGGTCCACACCGGCATTCCGAGGTCGCGACCGTCCTCCCAGAGTCGCCTCGCCAGCAGCTCGTCCACGATCGCCACGGGTGCCGAGCCGTCCCGGTCGCGTTCGTCGAAGAGCCTGCCCCGTCGGAGCGGAATCCCGAGCGCCTCGACGTATCCCGCGCTCACGAATCGGACGCTCGTTCGAAAGGCTGCTCCTTCAGCCGACATCGGGGAGCCGGCGACTCCAACCAGCATTTCGCTGAAGCCGAGGGGCAGGGCGTTGGTGATGCCCGCGCTCGTCACGCCGGCGACGGCCCGGAATCGACGGAGAAGCGCGCGGTGGAGCTCCACGATCTCCGTTCCTTTGCTTCGTTCGATCGGGGCGATGGGCAGTTCGAACACCAAGGCGTGCTTCGCGTCGAAGCCCGGATTCTGCCTCGTCAGCTTCCAGAAGCTTCGCAGCATCACCGCCGTCCCGACGACGAGGGGCACCGCGAGCGCCACCTGAACGACGACCAGCGCGGCCTGCAGCCTCAGACGCCCCCGCTCGGCGGATTGGTGGCCGCCTCGGATCAGGGCGCTCGTCTGGCTCCCGCGGGCGCGGACGCCACCCAAGAGGGCCGCCCCGCAGGAGGTCACCACCGTGACGAAGGTCATGTAGGCCAGAGCTTGCCCACTCAGACCGATCTCTCCTGCGCGCGGCAGGGTCGCCGGCACCACCCTGCGGACGATGCTCAGCAGCACGAGCGACAGCCCGAGCCCCGCTCCCATCCCGCCGATCGCGAGAGCGAGACCCTGGACCAGATGCTCGATCGCAAGCCTGGCGGGAGTCGCACCCAGAGCGAGTCGAGTCGCGGATTCGCGGGCCCCTCGGATCGCCTTCGCCAGCAAGAGGTTCGCGACGTTCACGCAGACGAGGATGAGGATGAAGGAGCCGGCGACGTACATCGATACCGCGACCGCCCGGATGTGAGCCACCATCCTTTCCTGAAGCCGTTCCACCCTGATGCGAGCGATCGCCTCCGACGTCGACGCGCCTCTCGAAGGCTTCGCCGACACGAGCCTCGCCTCCGCTTCCGCCTCCTCCGGCGTCACACCTTGCCGTAGGCGTCCGAAGACCGTGAGGTAGGGCTCCTCCGAGAGTGCGGCGTCATCATCATTCTGGAGAGACCCGGCGAACCGCGGCACTCGCCCCAGACCCGGCGTCACCCACGCCTCCGCTCCCTGCGGAAGCTGGCACTCCCTCCCCGTCACGCCAACAATGACGTGTGCTATGCCGTCCAGGCCGACGCTCTCTCCGATGACGTCTCGCCGGCTCTCGAACTTGCTCGCCCACAGGGCGTGGCTCAGCACGAGGCCGCTCCCGTCCTCCGCCGCCCCCCTCCCTTGGAGGAAGGCTCTTCCGAGCGCAGGATTCACGCGGAGCGTTTCGAAGAACTCCGGCGTGACCATGGCTCCGACGATGCTCAGCGCCTCTCCGCGCCGCGTGAGGTTGAATCTGCGCATCGTCGCGGCGGACAGGCTCGAGTAGGATCGCATTCGTCCCTTCATCTCGAGATAGACGACTGGGCTCACGTTTACTTGCTCTGCATCGAAGACCTCGACGACCTCCTTTGGCCTCGGTAACGGCAGCGGATTCAGAACGACAGTCTCCACGAGGCTGAACATCACGGTATTGACCGCGACCCCGAGGGCGATCACGCAGATGGCCTCGAGGCAGAGCGAAGGGTTCCTCTGCGCGAACGCGATCACCGACGAAGCGTGAAACCCGAACCGCCCGAGGCCGCGGGCTCCGGCTTCGACGACCTCTACGGCACGACTCATTGGTGTCTTCTACTCTCGCCGTCCGGACCGCTGCCGTGCAGACCGACGTTCTCCGGGCCGCGGGTTTCGCTCCCGGTTTCTGAGGTCCCCTGCCCCATCCCTTCCTCCCGAACCTGGCGTTTGGCTGCGCGGCGTACGACGTCGAGCCACAGCTCGCGCTGATACGCGCAGGCGCCGGAATTCCGATGCGCCCAGCTGTCCAGTCCGTTCAGCACGCACCCTCCCCGGCAGATGCCGGCGACGTCGCAGCCGCGGCACGAGTCTCGTAACGCCTTGAGGCGCCTCGTCAGCGCCTCCTGCGCCGCTGCGCCTAGCCGTCGGCTATAGATGTCCCCCTTCACGTCTGCCCATGACGAGAATGCCTCCGGAAGGAACTGGCAGCACTGCGACAGCAGCAGCCTCGAAACGTTGAACTGAAGACCGTGTGCGGGGTCTCCCGATAGCCCGGTGCAGTTCGGCAGAAATGTGTCGCCCGAATTGGAGAGCAGCACCTCTATGTTCTTGAAGTACTCGTCATAGACGTGAAGACTTTGGCCCTCGCTCTCCGCGAAGAGCTGGGAGACGAGATGGGCCTTTCTTGTTCCGTCCTCTCGCGACGCGCCGAGCAGGTTTGGGGCCAGGCGAGCCGACCGGAATCCGAATCGCGCCATCCGGAATACGCTCGCTCTCCGGAATGTACGGTCGTCCTCGATCGTCCCCTGGAAGGTCTGGATGGGATTCCTCGGGTTTTTCGCGTTGAACAGGCTGACATTCCGCAGGACGTCCCGAAAGGAGCCTCTTCCATTCCGATAGGTTCGCGTCCGGTCGTGTGCTGCACCGTATCCGTCGACGCTGACAAACACGTTGAACGACCGCGCCGCCAAGAACTCTGCGATCTCCTCGGTCATCAGGGTCATGTTTGTGTTGAGCGTATATGAGACCGGTACGTCCGGATGTCGCTTCTCGAGATGCTCCACGATCCTTCGGACGAGCGGCCAATCGACGAGGATCTCGCCGCCGTTGAAAGACAGTACCGCCGGCCGGCTCGCAGCTGAGCGCTTCCTGCTCATATACTGGTCCACGACGCTCAGGGTCGCGTTGATACGTTCCTCGGACGACACGCTCCCGTTCCCTTCCCGTGACTGGCTCTTGGGCTGCACTTGGTGATGAATGCAGTAGGTGCAGGAGAGATTGCACGGGTCATTCGTGAGATACAGGATGTCGTAGTCTTTCCGTTCCTGGTAGAAGCGCGTCATAGCGCGGTGAGCCTTCGACACGGCATGATCGATTTTGCTCTCGAACTGCCGCTCGTAGGGATCTTCCTCGCTATCGAACGCGAGACGGTGAGAGAGAAGCTCCCTCTCCGAGTCTGCGTCGAGGCAGATCTCCCCTCCATGCCCTTCCCGGAGGGCCGACAGTAACGCCGCGCCCCGCTCGTTCATCAGCATCACGTCCGGGAAGTACCGATTCCACGCCGCATACGTTCCACTGCCGACGGGAACCACGACCGCATGGGCGGAGGTTCGC
>JADHED010002560.1_pt1 | contig 12390 bp, 8 predicted proteins | sample 8952041 | NCBI WGS metagenome assembly JADHED01 (sample SAMN16124423, study PRJNA663239) | bioreactor sludge metagenome | isolation source: sludge (control) | place: India:Bengaluru | collected 2018-09-08
CTGCTGGCCGGCCTGCGTCCGCAGATCGATGCCTTTTTCGATCAGGTGATGGTGATGGTCGAGGATGAAGCGCTGCGCAACAACCGACTGCGGCTGTTGGCGGCGCTGCGCGCGCTCTTCGTGCAGATCGCCGACATCTCCGAACTGCGCAGCGGCGGCAAATGAGACCGAAGCTGGTCATTCTCGATCGCGACGGCGTCATCAACCATGACTCCGACAGCTATGTGAAGTCCGCCGACGAGTGGCAGCCGATTGCCGGCAGCATCGAGGCCATCGGCCGCCTCTGCCGGCATGGCTACCAGGTGGCGGTGGCCAGCAACCAGTCTGGCCTCGGTCGTGGCCTGTTCGATCAGGCGGCACTCGATGCAATGCACGCCAAGATGCGCCGGTTGATCGCGGCCGAGGGCGGCACGCTGGCGGCCATCCGTTACTGCGCCCACGGTCCCGATGCCGGTTGCGACTGCCGCAAGCCGGCGCCCGGTCTGCTGCTGGAGATTGGCCGGCTGCTCGGCCTCCCGCTCGACGGCGTCCCCTTCATCGGCGACACGCTCAAGGATGTCGAGGCCGCCCGCGCGGTCAACTGCCGGCCGATGCTGGTGCGCACCGGCAAGGGCGAGCGCACACTGATGCAACATCCAGAACTGGCGGCCACGCTGCCGGTTTTCGCCGACCTGGCCGCCGCGGTCGACGACCTGCTCAACACCCCTGCCTGAGGAGAGCGCCCATGCGCCGTCCACCGACCTGGCTCACCGCACTGCGCAGTGGGCTCTTTTATCTCGGCTACAGCCTCTTCACCGTGCTCTTTTGCGGCACTGCGCTGCTGTTCGTCCCGCTGCTGCCGCCGCTGACCCGCTTCTACTACCTGCGCAACTGGAACCGGGTGATCCTCTGCTGGCTGCGCATCTGCTGCGGCATCAAAACCCAGGTGGAGGGGTTGGAGAACATCCCTCCAGCGCCCTTCGTGGTGCTCAGCAAGCACCAGAGCCCATGGGACACCATCTACCTGCAACTGCCGTTCGGCCCGCTCTCCACCGTGCTCAAGCGTGAACTGCTGTCCATTCCCTTCTTCGGCTGGGCGCTGGCGCTGATCCGCCCGATCCCGATCGACCGCGACAAGCCGCGCGAGGCGCTGCGTCAGGTGATGGAAGCGGGCAAGGAGCGGCTCGCCGCCGGGGTGTCGATTCTGGTCTTTCCCGAGGGCACCCGCATCGAGCCCGGTCAGCAGGGCAAATATGCCAAGAGCGGCGCCAGCATCGCCTGCAGCATGGGGGTGCCAGTGCTGCCGGTGGCGCTCAACGCCGGCCTCTGCTGGCCGGCGCATGGCTTTTTGAAATACCCCGGGACCATCCGGGTGGTCATTGGCCCGGCGCTGCCGAGCAGCGATGTCAGCAGCGCTCAACTGACCGAACAGGCCCGCGAGTGGATCGAGTCGACGGTCGAGCGGATCAGCCGCGTCGAGGGCGTGTGATGCCTACGCCCGCCAGACCGAGCCCGAACAGTGCGAGCATGGAGGGTTTGGCCGCTGCGTTGGGGTCGGGCTGCTGCGGCAACTGATTTTGGGAGAAATCCGTGTAAAAACGGAAAAACCATTGGGGCACCGCTACATGAGTGAACTCAAGACCTGCTTCAAGCGCGTCGACTACGACCTCGCGGGTTTAATGCACTACCTGGACATCGGCGACATCGGCCTGCCGGACATCCAGCGCCCGTTCGTTTGGAAGAACGCCAAGGTTCGCGACCTGTTCGACTCGATGTATCGGGGCTTCCCGGTCGGCTACCTGCTGCTCTGGGAGAACGCCCAGCCCAACGGCGCCAAGCAGATCGGCGTCGGCGCGAAGCAGCATCCAGTGTCGTCGCGGTTGATCGTTGACGGCCAGCAGCGCCTCACGTCGTTGTATGCGGTGTTTCGGGGAAAGCGTGTACTGGACGAGAACTACAGTGAGCGCCAGATCGAGATCGCCTTCCGCCCTCGTGACGGTAAGTTCGAGGTGGCCGACGCAGCGATCCGCAAGGATCCCGAGTGGATCGCGAACATCTCGGAGCTGTGGGCGTCCGGCAAGTCGAGCTACCAGATGGTCAAGGGCTTCCTCACTGGTCTGAAAACCCGGGTGACCGTGACCGATGAAGAAGAGGAACAGATCAGCCACAACCTCGATCGGCTGTTCGATCTCCAGAAGTATCCCTTCACCGCGCTCGAAATCGCCTCGTCGGTCGATGAGGAGCAGGTGGCGGACATCTTTGTCCGCATCAACAGCGAGGGGGTAAAGCTCAATCAGGCGGATTTCATCCTGACGCTGCTGTCGGTGTTCTGGGACGAGGGACGCAGAGCGCTTGAGGATTTCTGCCGATCATCACGGCAGCCGCTTGCGGCTGGCTCGGGGGCATCGCCGTTCAATCATTTCATCGAGCCCGATCCCGACCAGTTGCTGCGCGTGTCGGTCGCGTTCGGCTTCGACCGAGGCCGGCTCAAGAGCGTCTACCAGGTGCTCCGTGGCAAAGACCTGGAAACCGGGGTCTTCTCGCCGGAGCGGCGCGATCAGCAGTTCGCCGTGTTGAAGAAAGCGCAAAGCCAGGTGCTCGACCTCAAGCACTGGCACCAATTCCTGAGCGCCTTAATCGGCGCGGGCTACCGCAGTGGCGAGATGATCTCTTCGCAGAACGCGCTGTTGTATGCCTATGCCTTCTACCTGATCGGCCGCATCCGCTGCGGCGTGCCGGAGCACCAACTGCAACGGTTGATCGGGCGCTGGTTCTTTTTTGCGAGCCTCACCGGCCGCTACACCAGCTCACCGGAAACCGTGATGGACGGCGACCTGAATCGGGTTCGGGGCATCGGCGAGGCACAGCCCTTCGTCGCGGTGCTCGAAGAGCTGATGGCCAGCGCCCTCACGAACGATTTTTGGATGATCACGCTGCCGGCTGCGCTCGAAAGCTCGTCAGCGCGCAATCCGGAACTTTTCGCCTACGTGGCGGCCCAGAACCGTCTCGGCGCTCCGGTGCTGTTTTCGCACAAGAAGGTGAGCGATCTCATCGACCCGGCATTGAAGACGAAAAAGAAGCCACTGGAACGGCACCACCTGTTCCCGCGCGCCTGGCAGGAAGCGCAGGGCGAAACCGACCTCAAGGTCATCAACCAGATGGCGAACTTCGCGCTGCTTGAATGGCCGCAGAACATCGGCATCAGCGACGACCCGCCGAGTGACTACGTCCCGACGATCCGACCGCGGTTCAGCCCCGGAGAGTGGCAGCGGATGCATGAGCTGCACGCCCTACCTGAGAACTGGGAAACGCTCGGCTACTCTGAATTCCTCATTGCGCGGCGGCGTCTGATGGCGGGCATCATCCGGCGCGGGTTCGAGAGCCTTTGACTGTTTAAAATCTATCCTCTCGGCGGTTGAGACGAGAGTTTCAGGATTTCTCAGCGTTGCATGAGCGCGGTGTTCCAATTCATCCGAAAGAATGCAAGCGACAATTCAGGCAGAGGCTGCCGATACGACCTTGCCGTTTGCAGGAAAGCCCGAATCCGGGTTTTGGATTCGGGCTTTCCTGGAGAGGAAAATTGAAAAATATATTATTTTTCAATAAATTATCTACACATCCAGGTTTGACACCTTGAGTGCGTTGGTCTCGATGAAGAGCCGGCGTGGCTCGACCTCATCCCCCATCAGCGTGTTGAACATCAGGTCACAGGCGATCGCATCCTCGATCGTCACCTGCAGCAATCGGCGGGCGGCCGGATCCATCGTGGTCTCCCACAGCTGCTCCGGGTTCATCTCACCGAGTCCTTTGTAACGCTGGATGGTTGCGCCGCGCCGCGATTCGGCAATCAGCCACTCCAGGGCCTGACCGAAATCGGTGACCGCCTGTTTGCGCTCGCCGCGCTGCACATGGCCGCCATCGCTGAACAGGCCATGCAGTTTTGCCTGCAATGCACTGATCGCGCGGTACTCGCCCGACGCCAGAAAGTCGTGGTCGAGCAGATAGCGCTGGGTGGTGCCATGCACGGTCAGGTCGATCTGCGGACAGAAGAGATGCCGCTCACGGTCTTCAGCAATCTGGCACGCCCAACGCTCGTTGCGGCTTTCGCCACCCTTGTGGAGCAACAGGCCCTGCAACTGCTCGACCCATGCCTGCACCTGATCTGTCGCAGGCAATGCGGAGAGCGGCAGCAGCGGCACTTCGAGCAGCGCCCACAGCAGCGTGGGCGGGTAGAGCCGTGACAACCGCTCGATGGTCCGCTTGACGCTCTGGTACTCATTGACCAGCTGTTCGAGCGCCATGCCCTGAATCGGTGGTATACCGGTTGCCGGCACCAGCAGCGCCTCGTCCAGCGCGCCCTGGGTCAGGTAGCCATCGAGCGCCTGCTCATCCTTCAGATAGCTCTCCTGCTTGCCCTTCTTGATCTTGTACAGCGGTGGCTGGGCGATGTAGACATGGCCGCGCTCGACCAGTTCGCGCATCTGCCGGAAAAAAAAAGTCAGCAGCAGGGTGCGGATGTGCGAACCATCCACATCGGCATCGGTCATGATGATGATGCGGTGGTAGCGCAACTTCTCCGGGTTGAATTCATCGGCGCCAATGCTGCATCCAAGCGCCGTGATCAGGGTTCCAACCTCTTGAGAAGAGAGCATTTTGTCAAAGCGGGCCCGCTCGACATTGAGGATCTTGCCTTTCAGCGGCAGAATCGCCTGGAACCTGCGGTCGCGCCCCTGTTTGGCTGACCCTCCGGCGGAATCGCCCTCGACCAGAAAGAGTTCAGAGAGCGCCGGATCCTTCTCCTGACAGTCGGCCAGCTTTCCGGGCAGGCCAGCGATGTCCAGCGGCCCCTTGCGGCGGGTCATCTCGCGCGCCTTGCGTGCGGCCTCTCGCGCCCGTGCGGCATCGATGATCTTCTGCACGATCGACCGGGCATCCTGCGGATGCTCCAGCAGGTAGTCGGTCAGGTAGCGGGCCATCTCCTGCTCGACCGCAGCTTTCACCTCAGAGGAGACCAGCTTCTCCTTGGTTTGCGATGAGAACTTGGGATCTGGCACCTTGACCGAGATGATCGCGGTCAGCCCTTCACGGACATCGTCACCCACCGTGGTCACCTTGCTCTTCTTCGCCAGCCCCTCCTGTTCGATGAACTGGTTGAGCGTGCGGGTCAGGGCGCTGCGGAAACCGGCCAGGTGGGTGCCGCCATCGCGCTGCGGAATGTTGTTGGTGTAGCAGAGGATGTTCTCCTGAAAGCTGTCGTTCCACTGCAGCGCCACCTCGACGCCGATGCCATCATCGCGCTGCTTGCAGAAGTAGAGCGGGCGGTTCAGCACGCTTTTGTGCTGGTTCAGGTAGGTCAGGAAGGCATTCAAACCCCCTTCATAACAGAACTCCTCGGAGTTTCCGCTGCGCTCATCCTTCAGCCGGATCGACACGCCGGAGTTCAGAAACGACAGCTCGCGCAGCCGTCGGGCCAGAATGTCATAGGAGAAGTGGATATTGGTGAAGATCTCGCTGGAAGCGGCAAAGTGACACTCGGTTCCGGTGCGGTCGGTGTCGCCAATCACATGCAGCGGTGCTTCGGGCGCACCGTCGTGGTAGATCTGCTCATGGACCTTGCCATCGCGGCGAACGCGCAGCCGAAAGGTCGATGAGAGCGCATTGACCACCGAAACGCCCACGCCATGCAGACCGCCCGAAACCTTGTAGCTGTTGCTGTCAAACTTGCCGCCCGCATGCAGTACGGTCATGATCACCTCGGCAGCCGACACCCCCTCCTCCTCATGGATATCGACCGGCATCCCGCGACCATCGTCGATCACCGTGATCGATTCGTCGGGATGGATGATCACATCGACCTGCGAACAGTAGCCGGCGAGCGCCTCATCGATCGAGTTGTCGACCAGTTCGAACACCATGTGGTGCAGACCACTGCCATCGTCGGTATCGCCGATGTACATACCGGGCCGCTTGCGGACGGCGTCCAACCCTTTCAACACCTTGATACTGGAAGAGTCATAGACATTCTCTTCCGCTTGATCGCTCATCATTTTCTCCAAAAAGAGGTTTCTACCGTTCGCGGTCAATCACACTGCATTCACGAAGTCGGCCCTGTTCCACGTGGAACAGGCGAGACCCTGCCTGACCAAACCAGCTCAGATCGATACTGTCCCGTTCCAGGGCGGTCAAAAATGCCTGCGGTCGTTCCTCTGCCAGCAGTTCACAAAACAGCTGCCGGTGGCTGCTGTCGAGCTCTGCTGCCAGGTCGTCGATCAAAAAAACGGGCCGCTTGCTGCCGCTGCTGCGCACCATCCGCTCCTGCGCCAGCTTGAGCGTCAGCACCACGCTCTTGATCTGCCCCCTGGAGAGTCGTTCCGCCACCGCGATCCCGTTCCATTTGAGTCGCAAATCGGCGCGGTGCGGTCCGTGGGTGGTGAAACCGCGCGCACGGTCGCTCTCCAGATCACGCTCCATCTGTTCAAGCAGCGGAATGGCGTTGTCCCAGCCTGGCTGATAGGTCAACTCAAGGTCAGGCACCGCTCCGAGCCGTTCGGAGAGGCTGGTCACCCAGGGTGTCAGCGCGGCGGTGTAGTCTCGCCGCGCGGCGTCCACCGCCTCGGCATGGCGCGCCAGCTCTCGGCTCCACAGCGTCAGTTCGCCCGCAATTTTACCATGCCGTGTCCGCAATAACTGATTGCGTTGCCGCAGGCAGCGGCGCCAGCCTTGCAGAGTGGCAAGGTAATCCTGTTTCACGTGAAACAGACCCCAGTCGAGGTATTGCCTGCGCAATTGGCTGGGCCCTTCGATCAGTTGAAACGTCCAGGAGTTGATCACCATCAATGGCAGCGTTCGCGCAAGGTGTGAAGCCACTGCAACCCGCTCGCCTGCCGCCTTGGCGGTGATGCCAGTGCGCCGATGCAGCGCTACACCAATGGAAAAAGGATGGAGATTCGATATGTTGTCGACATCATCTGAAGGGGCCAGAAAGCGTCCGACGCAGAGGGCCTGCTCTGTGCCATGCTGGATCAGGCCCGTGAGATTGGCCTTGCTGCTGGTGTGACGGAAGCTGCGTCCAGCGCCGAGAAGGTGAATGGCCTCGAGCAAGGAGCTCTTGCCACTGCCATTGTCTCCGATGATCAAATTGAAGCCGGCGGCAGGCTCAAGCTCCAAATTGGTGAGGTTGCGCAGATGGGTCACCTGGAGCCGGGTCAGCAACATGGCATCAGGCCAGGAGCAGCCGCCATCCGGCGAAAAAAGGTGGCCGAAACGGGTGGTTATGCCTCAAGTGCCGGGACTTGCATCGCCAGATCCAGAAGAGGGAGGACGGCATCCGCTCACAGCTTCATCGGCATCACGACATAGCAGCCGCTGGCATCGTTCGGCACATCGATCAGAACGCTGCTCTCCGCGGAGCTGAAGGTGAAGCGGGCTTCATTCTGATCGAGTGCAGCCAAGGCGTCGGTCAGGTAGCCGACGTTGAAGCCAATCTCCATCTGTGGGCCCTGGTAATGGACCGAAAGCTCCTCTTCGGCCTGCTCCTGTTCCGGATTGCTGGCAATCAACCGCAACGTGTCGCGGTCGAGTTGCATGCGCACGCCGCGATATTTTTCGTTCGACAGAATCGCCGCACGGTTGAATGCATCGCGCAGCGCCAGCCGCTCACCCAGTAGCACCTTGTCTCCACCGCGTGGAATGACCTTTTCGTAGTCGGGAAACTTGCCATCGACCAGTTTGGAGATGATCACGACATCGCTGTTCTCGATGCGCAGATGGTGCTGGGTCAGTTGCACCCGCACCGGCTCCTCGCTCTCTTTGAGCAGCCGGGCGATTTCGAGAGTGCCCTTGCGCGGAATGATGGCCTGCACCCGGTTCGACAACAGCCCCGTAGCCACCGATTCGATGTTCTCCACTGTGTACATCGCCAGCCGATGGCCATCGGTTGCCACCCCCCGCAATTGTCCCGCACCGCCGCTGATCTCCAGCAGCATGCCGCAGAGATAGAAGCGGACATCCTGTTGTGCCATCGCAAAGCTGGTCTTCTCGATCAGCCGCTTGAGGATGCTCTGTGCCACTGCAAAGGCGGCCAGCGCAGGAGCTTGTCCCTCATCGACATTGGGGAACTCTTCGGCCGCCAGCGTCGCCAGGCGATAACGGCTGCGCCCGGCACGCAGATGGAGCCGGCCTTCTGCGGTTTCAATCTCGATGCTCGCGCCATCGGGCAGCGAGCGGCAGATGTCCAGCAACTTGCGTGCCGGGACCGTGGTCACTCCCTCTTCGTGGGGCTGCTCCAGCGCGATCTTGCCAATCAGCTCCACCTCGAGATCGGTAGCCGTGACCGCGAGAAGGCCGCTGTTCACCTCCAGCATCACATTGGCCAGAATCGGCAGCGTCTGCCGCCGCTCGACCACGCCAATGACCTGTTGAAGTGGCTGCAGCAGAGCTTCCCGCGTTATCGCGAACTTCATGATCTTCCTCGGTTTTATGGGTTGTGCAGCCAGTGATCCCCTGGCGGAATGGCTGGTTTCAAACGGTGAGCAATCGTAGCAGGTTTTTGTAATCTTCAGCGATATCGGCACTGCTGTTGCACAGCTCCTTGATCTTGCGGCAACCATGCAGCACCGTGGTGTGGTCGCGTCCGCCAAAGGCCTCGCCAATTTCCGGCAGGCTGCGGTTGGTCAGCTCCTTGGCCAGTGCCATGGCCACCTGCCGAGGACGCGCCACCGAGCGGTTGCGCCGTTTCGACAGCAGGTCGGAGCGCTTGATCTTGTAGTACTCGGCCACCGTGCTCTGGATATTGTCGATGCTGATCTGTCGCTCCTGTAGGGCCAGCAGATCTTTCAGCGCCTCCTTCACCAGCTCCAGGTCGATCGGCCTGCCGGTGAAGCGTGCGCTGGCGACCACCCGTTTGAGGCAGCCTTCGAGCTCCCGGACATTGGAACGGATGCGCTGCGCGATGAAAAAAGCGACATCATGACCGACCTGGACGCCCATCTGCTCTGCCTTCTTCAGCAGGATGGCCACCCGCGTTTCCAGTTCGGGCGGTTCGATGCAGACCGTCAACCCCCAGCCGAAACGTGATTTCAGTCGATCCTCCAGGCCGGTGATCTCTTTCGGATAGCGGTCGCAGGAGAGAATCATCTGTTTTCTTCCCTCCAGCAGCGCGTTGAAGGTGTGAAAGAACTCCTCCTGCGAACGGTCCTTGCCGGCAAAAAACTGAATGTCATCGATCAGCAGGGCATCCACCGACCGATAGAAGCGTTTGAACTCATTGATTGCGTTGAGTCTGAGCGCCTTCACCATGTCGGCGACAAAGCGCTCGGAATGCAGGTAAACCACGCGTGCGGAGGGATTCTTCTGCAGCAGTGCGATGCCAACCGCATGCATCAGATGGGTCTTGCCCAGTCCGACTCCGCCATAGATGAAGAGCGGATTGTAGGCATCCATCCCGCCGCCGCTGACCGCCAGTTGCAGCGCGGCCGCACGAGCCATCTGATTGGATTTGCCCTCGATGAAGGTGTCGAAGGTGAAATCGGCATTCAGGCCACTTTCGTGGTGCACCGCCCCTTCGGCTTGAATGACATCACCACGTCTGGCGCGCGGCGATGTCGTGATTGCTGTTGCAGTCTGCGATGGAGCAATGCTCTGGTGCTGCCCATTCATGGCGGTCTGGGGCGGCTTTTCGCTGCTGCCAATCTCCAGCACCACCTGCCAGGCGGTGCCGCCGCAACCTTCGCGCAGCAGTTCACGAATCCGATCGAGGAACTTCTCGCTCACCCAATCAAGCACGAACCGGTTGGGCGCCAGCAGGCAGAGTTCTCTTGCCTCGTCCCGACCGCATGCCTGCAATGGCCTGATCCAGGTGTTGTACTGTTGCGCACTCAACTCCCGCTGGAGTTGGTCGGCACATCTGGTCCATGCTGCAACCACCTGGCCCCCTGTTCTGTGTTCTGATGTTGCTGCGGGAGCGGCCCATTTTAGTCAGACCACCACCGTTAATCCACAAAAATCCATGCGAGCATGAGAAATAAAAACTTTGTTATTCAGTGAATTAGAATATTCAAGCGGGCTCGCCAAAATCTTTTTGCGTGGATTCACAGAGCAGCTTCACAACCTGTTGATAACTTGTTCATTTCAGTTGCATGACCCGCTTTGCTGTTTGCGGCAGGCCGCATCAGCCGTGAGCGCTTTGTTGCCGAGCGGCGATTTTTTTCAGCACAGGCAGCAGTTTTCCATCATTTCTTTCGCCAGTGTGCGGTCACCGACTTGTGCTGTTGCCGGCCACGCCTCTATGCTCGCCGCCATCCGAGCGAGTCGCTGGATATAACAAGGCCATCAACGGTCAACAAGAACAGACTGCGGAGGATGATCCGATGATCAATTACATTACCTTGGGCACGAATGACTTGGAGCGGGCAGCGAAGTTTTACGATGAACTGCTGGCGCTGGTCGGTGGCAAACGCGCCATGACCAGTGAGCGCTCGGTCGGTTGGGTTGGGCCCAAGGGCGCGCCGATGCTGATGATCATGAAGCCATTCGACGGCAAGCCGGCCACGGCGGGGAATGGCACCATGGTGGCACTGAGTGCTGACTCACCGGAGCAGGTCGCAGCGCTGCATGCCAAGGCACTGGCGTTGGGCGGCAGTGATGAGGGCGCGCCGGGCCCGCGCGGGGACAGTTTTCATTGCGGTTATTTCCGTGATCTCGATGGCAACAAATGGAATGCGTTTTACCGGAACCGCTAGAAAGTCTTTTTCATCAAGACAGTGCGGGTTGAAGGGAGTGAGTGCCGCTGTGCCGGGCGGCGGGTGTGGCGATGCCGTCTGCTGGAGTGGTCTGCATCGCCGCGAACCCGCCATGCAATTGCCATGGGGTGGATACTCGCCTAGAATGCCGCCCTCCTTGCGAAGTCACGCTTGACATCGTCCAACGTCATCTCCAGGTCAAGGTCATGAAGAGAACCTTTCAACCCAGCGTATTGAAGCGCAAGCGCACCCATGGATTTCGCGCCAGAATGGCCACCAAGAACGGGCGGCAGGTCATCCAGCGTCGCCGTGCCAAGGGGCGCAAGCGTCTGAGTGCCTGATCAACCACCCGCTGCAGAGCGAGCGTTCGGTTTTTCTCGCCCGCTGCGCCTGTTGAAGGCAGGTGAGTTTGACGCGGTATTCAAGCACAATGTCCAGCGGGCCTCGAGCCGGGAGCTTCTGCTGCTGGCGCGGCCCAATGACCTGGGCCATCCGCGGCTGGGTCTGGTGGTGGCCAAGCGGCAGGTTCGCCGTTCTGTCGACCGAAATCGTCTAAAAAGAGTTCTTCGCGAAACCTTCAGGCAGCAACAACATGCGCTGGGCAGCCATGACATTGTCGCGCTGGTGCGGGCTCCCTTTCAGGAACTCCCGTCAGAGCAGCATCATCGGTTTGCGGAGCAGCAATGGCTGAGGCTCTTGAAGCGCCTGCATTCGTCACCGGAACTCGATCGCTGACATGCAAACAGTGATCTTGGGCCTGATCCGGCTTTACCGCTACTGCATCAGTCCGCTGCTCGGTCCCAACTGTCGTTTTCACCCCAGCTGTTCCAGCTACGCCGAAGAGGCGATCACCCGCTTTGGTCCGCTGCGCGGCGGCTGGCTCGCCCTGAAGCGAATCGGCCGCTGCCATCCCTGGCACGTCGGTGGGCATGACCCTGTGCCCCACTCCCTTGACCCCTCGAACAGATCCCGAACGTCATGAACAACCTCCCGCGCTATCTGATTCTCGCCGCGCTCGCCGTTGTCGGTTACCTGCTGCTCAATGCCTGGCGCAATGACTATGTGCAACCAGCCGCTTCCGTGCCCGAGATAACACAGCCACAGAATCAAGGCACGGATGTCGGCGCGGTGGAGCAACCGACCAGCAAGGTCGCCAATGCGGAATTGCCACAGAGCGTGCCCAAGGCGGCCGTCCCGCTGGCCACCGTCCCGGAGAAAAATGGCAAGAACAGCGGTCTGATCGAGGTGAAGAGCGACCTGCTGACGCTGAAGATCGACCCCACTGGCGGTGACATCGTTGCCGCGGCACTCAACCGTTACCCGGCGCGGATCGAAACACCCGATGTGCCATTCAGCCTGCTGGCGCGCAATGGCCGCACCTATGTCGCGCAGAGTGGCCTGATTGGCCCCGATGGGCCCGATGCCAGCCCGGAGGGCCGGCCGCTCTACAGCAGCGAGCACAGCAGCTATCAACTGGCCGAAGGGCAGGATCAATTGATCTTCGATCTGCGTCACCAAAGCGCCAGCGGTGTCGTCATCACCAAACGCTTCACGCTGACGCGGGGCAGTTACCTGATCGATGTTCGTTACCTGATCGACAATTCGTCGCAGCAGCCCTGGCAGGGCAACTTCTTCGCGCAACTGAAGCGTGACAACAGCCCCGATCCATCGG
>JADHED010002562.1_pt1 | contig 12387 bp, 11 predicted proteins | sample 8952041 | NCBI WGS metagenome assembly JADHED01 (sample SAMN16124423, study PRJNA663239) | bioreactor sludge metagenome | isolation source: sludge (control) | place: India:Bengaluru | collected 2018-09-08
TGGCGCTAGTCAGACGCCAAGCCACTGCAAGCCGCTGGGGAGGTCGTCGGCGGAGTAGTCCACCTGCAGAACTCGCGGGTGCCTGGCTCCCGAAGCTCGTTCAGAAGCGTGCAGGATCGGGGTGGCGTAAATCCAGACATCGCCGGCCTCGGCCAGACAGGCTGCGATCCCACAATCCCTGACGACCCTCGCAACATCAGCTTCCGCAATCCTACCGAGACGATGGGAGCCCGGCGCGATGAGCAGCGGCGCATTCGTCTCAGGCGTTGGGTCGAGATGGACGCGCAGTGTGAGCATCCGAGCCAGCACGTGGAACGGCGGAGCGACGTGCAAGGCGCCGTGCTTGCGCGTCCAAGGGCCGAAGCCTTCGACGTCCTTGCGCTCGCGCACGGCCACCACGCGGTCTTGATGCCAGGCCAACGACCAGTTCGAAGAAGGCGTCTTGTCGAAAAGAATGGCGCGTACCGGGCGGGCGCCCATGCCGAGCGCCTGTGCCGCCGCGAATCCAATCGGGCCGTCGGCCTGAAGCAACGGCGCTAGCCCCTCGACGCCATAGAGCCTAACGCCAGCAACATCTCGTGGCTGGTCTGCGATTACCCGTTCCAGTGCGGCAAGCGCGTCGCCGTCGAGCGCAAGCGGCGCCAGTTCAGCGCCGTCTCGCCCAAGTTCCAGTTTGGCGTCGCGCGAAGGCATGCCGCTGGTTAGCTCGCCGTCGGCCCGCCCTCAATGGAAGTCCGCTTTTGGACGTGATCCCAAAGTCAGGTCATGGCGCACCTGGGTCGCCCGCCCGCACATCCCAGGTTTGGAGCTTTGATGTCGCAGAATGCGACATCAAAGTCTCGGGACTGAAGCGTATACTTTGGCTGGGCTGAAGGGTGCTCCCACGGAGGTGGTGATGCCTCAACCAGACCTGTTCCGAATGCCTCGCAAGCCTTGGAATGCCGGACGCCTGATAGGCCCCAAGGCGCCGCTAAAGCCCAAGCACATCTGGGCGATCCGTCAGCAATTGAAGACGCTGGGACGCGTCCGGGATCTGGCGATGTTCAACTGCGCCCTCGATGCGAAGCTCCGCGCCTGTGATCTGGTCAAACTTCGGGTCAGCGACGTCGCTCCTGGTGGTGTTCTCCGGCAGCGCTCGACCGTCATTCAGCAAAAGACCGGACGACCTGTTCCCTTCGAGATCACTGAGCCTACCCGCGAGGCGCTTGTCGCGTGGTTGGCGCGGCGCGGGCGGCGGGGTGACGATTGGTTGTTCCCGAGTCGGAGCCGGCACGGCGGCCATATCGGCACGCGGCAGTATGCGAGGCTCGTCGATCGCTGGGTGGCCTTGATCGATCTGGAGCCCGCCGCCTACGGCACACATAGCCTGCGTCGGACGAAGGTGGCGCTCGTCTACAAGAAGACTGGCAACCTGCGCGCCTGTCAGTTGCTGCTAGGTCATCGGAAGTTGGAGAGCACCGTGCGATACCTCGGCATCGAGGTCGACGACGCCCTTGAACTGTCCGAGCAGCTTGAGATCTGACGCAGACACTCGGGTGTCCCGCGCTCCTCGCGATGTCTGACACGGGGCGATGACGGTCACAGGCGGGAAGGCGCGCCAACGTCGACTTCTCTGCCGAGTCCAATGTCCGGCGATGGCGCGACGGCTCCACCGCGCTGGGTAACCCGCAAACTGCCCCTCGCTAGCGGGCGAATGGTGATGGCTCGACATGGTCTTGCATGCAGCGAGCATGGTCGGCGAGGGTCTCGATGACGCGGCAGTCGGCGGCCGCGCCCCGACAACGCGCCTCGACCATGCGCCATAGCTCGCCCCGCAGCGCCTGGAGCTGGGCGATCTTGCTCTCGACGGCGGCCAGCTGTTCCTGCGCCAGCCGGTTGGCCTCGTCGCAGTCGCGGTCGGGTTGGTCCGAGAGCGCCAACAGGGTGCGGATGCCGTCGATCGTGAAGCCGAGCTGGCGCGCGTGCTTGATGAAGGCCAGGCGCCGGACGTCGCGGTCGCCGTAGACGCGCCGGTCGCTGTCGGTCCGGTCCGGCTCCGGCAGCAGGCCGATCTGCTCGTAGAATCGGATCGTCGGGACCTTCACGTCCGTGGATTTCGACAGCTTGCCGATGCTGAGCGCGGTCATGCGGCCTCCTGATGACCGGCCAAAAATAAGCGCTTGATCCTCTAGTCGCTAGAGCATGCAAGGTCGCAGTCATGTCGAGCTGTTCCTCTTCAGAAACGCCCGCCGCGACCGGCTGCTGTGGCCACGATGTGGCCTTCGACGGCGCCTCGCCGGCCTACCGCCGCATCCTCGCGGCCGTGATCGGCATCAACCTCGTCGGCTTTGCCGGCGTGGGCGTCGGAGCCTGGATGGCAGGCTCGGCCTCGCTGGCCGCCAACACCTTGGACTTCGCCGCCGACGCCGCGACGTACGGCCTCAGCCTCTGGGCGATCGGGCGCAGTGTTCAGGCCCGGTCCGGCGCGGCGCTGATCAAGAGCGCGAGCCTTGCGGTCATGGCGCTCAGCATCCTGGGCTTCGCGATCTGGCGGGCGGCCGCCGGCGTGGCGCCGGAGGGAATGGCGATCTCGGGCCTGGGCCTGTTCGGTGCGGCGGCTAATCTGCTGGCGGCGCTCCTGCTGCTCCGCTACCGCGAGGGCGACGCCAATGTGCGCTCGGTCTGGCTCTGCACGCGCAACGACTTGGTACAGTGCCTGGCTGTCGCCGCGACCGGCGTCGCCGTGACCTTGACGGGCTCGCGCTGGCCCGACCTCGTCGTGGGTGTGCTGCTGGCTGCGGTCTTCCTTCGCTCGGCTTGGCAGATCACCTCACAGGCGCTCGCCGAGCGGCGGGCCGAGCTCGAGCGTGATCTTGTAACGCATTCTCCTGCCCGCTGATCGCAGCTATAGGCGAGGGTCATGACGTCGATCTCCACAGGCTGGCAAAGGTTGGGAGCCGCGCTGTTCGCGCTGGTGCTCACCGTGCTGACCTTTGGTCCGGGGATCGACGCCATGCTCTGCCGGGACGATGCCGGCATGAGCGCCGCGGCCGCCGAGCACGTCCACGCCGAGGCGGTCGATACGGCGCAACCCCATGTCGACGCCGCGCCTGCGGATAGTGATTTCTCCGATCACGGCCCGGACGGCATGGCCTGCATCCACGGCCACTGCCATCACGGCGCGAGCTATGTGCCGGCCCAGGTCCGGTCCCCGGGCGACATCGCTGCCGTCGCGACGCGGCACGAGCTCCGCCGTTCCCGCGTGGCCGTTCTCGACCGAAAGTTCGCCCTGAAGCGGCCCCCTCGCGCCTGACGACACCCCGCGTGCCCCGCACGCGTCCTGTCGTCATTCGAGAGAAGGTCCATGTACCCCCAAAACTTCCGACGACCGCTCACGGCGGTCACCCTAGGGCTGTGCGCCCTGGGCGTCGGCGTGCGCACGGCCCATGCCGATCCTGCGCCCGCCTTCGCTGAACTCCTGGCGCAGTCGCAAGCGACCGCGCCCCGGCTCGCCGAAGCGCGGGCCGACATCGCCCGGACACAAGGGCTCGCGCGCCAGGCGGCGGTCTTCCCCAACCCCACCGTGGGGCTCCAGATGGAGAATTTCTCGGGCTCGGGACCGTACCGCGGCACGACCCTGTCTGAGACCACCGCCACGGTGCAGCAGCCGCTGGAGCTGGGCGGCAAGCGCCAGGCCCGGATGGCAGCGGGCCGCGCCGAGGTCACCGCCGCGCAGGCGAGAGCCCGCAGCGCCCAGGTGGACTACGCCTTCGACCTCGCCGTCGGCTACGCCACTGCCGAGGCCGCCGACCGCCGGATGCTCCTGGCGCAGGAAACGCTGACCCTCGCCCAGGAGGATGCGCGTATCGCCTCGGCCCTGGTCGACGCCGGCCGTGAGGCGGAACTGCGCCGTCTGCAGGCGCAGGCCGCCGTGCAGGCGGCGCGGGCCGGGCTTGATGAGGCCAAGGCCGCGCGGGCGACGGCGTTCGGCAATCTGACGGCGCTCACCGGCTCGCCGGCGCCGCTGACGTCCGTGGCGGCCAGCCTGCTCGACAGCAGGGCGCCGCTCGCGCCAGGCCTGACCCCGGCCTCCGCGACGGCGGCAGCCTTCGTGGCGGCCCAGGCCGAGCGCGAGGCGGCGGCCCGACGGCTGCAGATCGAGCGCCGGCGCGCCGTGCCGGACGTCACGGTGTCGTTCGGCTTCCGCCGGTTCGAGGAAGCCGACGCCACCGCGATGATCGCGGGGATTTCCGTCCCGCTGCCGCTGTTCGACCGTAACCGCGGCAACATCGACGCGGCGCGGGCGGAGATTTCAGCCGCGGACGCCCGGCTGAACGCCGCGCGGCTCGAGGCCGAGGCTGCGGTCCGCGTGAGCGAGACGCGTATCGCCGCGGCCGAGACCCGGGTCGTAGCGGCCCGCGAAGGTGAACGCACGGCCGAGGAGGCCTATCGCCTCGCCCGGGTCGGCTACGAGGCGGGCAAGCTCCCGCTGGTCGAACTCGTCAACGCCCGTCGCGCGCTTGCGGACGCACGGGCCCAAACCATCGCCGCCGCCGTCGAGCGGATCGGCGCGCAGGCCGCCCAGGCGCGGCTCGGTGGCTTCGCCACCCCCGGAGAGCAGTAATGAACACGGACAAGGCGCGCCTCTATGGCGCGGTGGCGGCTGCGGTCGTCCTGGCTGGGGCGGGCGGATACGGCCTCTCCACGGTTCTCAACAAGCCTGCGCCCGCGGCGGCGGAGGACGGGCACGCCGACGAAAATGATGGCCAGGCCGCCGCGAAGGGCGGCGAAAGCGCCAAGGCCGAAGAGGGCGTGGTTCCGCTGACGCCAGCGCAGGCCCAGGCGTCCGGCATCCAGGTGGCGGCGGTCACGCGGGGCGGCGGGGCGGAAGTGCGTCTGTCCGGCCGCGTGGCGCCGGTGATCGACGCCAAGGCCAGCGTCAGTGCGGTCGTGGGTGGCCGCGTGGAGCGCGTGCTGGTGGCGCCGGGCCAATCGATCAACGCGGGACAGGCCCTCGCGGTGCTGGTCAGTGGCGATGCGGCGAGCCTGCGCGCCGAGGCCGACGCCGCCCAAGCCGCCTATGTGCTGGCCGAACAGGCGCACGGTCGCGACGAGGATCTCGCCAAGCTGGGCGTGGTGGCTAAGCGAGAAGCCGAAGTGTCCCACGCCCAGGCGCTGAGCGCCCAGGCGAGCGCTCGCGCCGCCCGGGCCCGGGCGTCCGCAGCCGGAGGCCCCAACGCCGCGGGCCGGCTCAACGTGACCAGCCCGATCGCCGGGGTGGTGACCAGCGTGCAGGTCGGTCCGGGCGGCTTCGTCGCCCAGGGCGGTGTCGTCGCCGAGGTCACCAATCCGGCCCGTGTGGAGTTGGTCTTCAATGCGCCACCGCAGCTCGCCGCCCAGGCGCAGCCGGGCGCGCGCATGCAGGTCTCGGGACCGGGCGGCGAATTCTCGGCGGTCGTCACCGGCGTCGCCGCCGACGCCGGCGCCCAGAACAGCGGCGCAACCGTGATCCGAGCTAAGCCGGAAGGCGCGGCCTTGCCGCCCGCCGGCTCCCCCGTCACCGGCGCGTTGGTCACCGGCCAGGAGCAGGGCGGCCTCTCGGTGCCCAGCGAGGCGGTGCAGACCGTCGAGGGCAAGTCCGTGGTGTTCGTCCAGACCCAGCGCGGCTTCCGCGCCGTCCAGGTGCTCGCCGGCCGCCAGGCCGGGGGGCGCACCGAAATCCTCCGCGGCCTGACCGGCGAGGAGCGCGTCGCCTCCACCAACGCCTTCCTGCTCAAGGCCGAGATGGCCAAGGGCGAAGCCGAGCACGGTCACTAGGGGGCGTCCATGTTCAAAGCCATCATCGAGGCCTCCGTCCGTTTCCGATGGTTCGTGGTGCTCGCCACGGCCCTCGTGGCCGCTATCGGCCTCTTCGAACTCACCCGGCTGCCGATCGACGCGGTGCCGGACATCACCAACCGCCAGGTGCAGATCAACACCGTCGCCCCGGCGCTCGCGCCCGAGCAGATGGAGCGCCAGGTCACCTATCCCCTGGAAACCGCCATGGCCGGCATTCCGGGGCTGCAGAGCACCCGCTCGCTGAGCCGCAACGGCTTTAGCCAGATCACCGTCATCTTCAGCGACCAGACCGACATCTACTTTGCCCGCCAGCAGGTGGCCGAGCGGATGGCGCAGGCGCGGGAGCGGCTGCCCGAGGGCGTCGAACCGGGCCTGGCCCCGATCACTACGGGCCTCGGCGAGGTGCTGATGTGGACGGTGGACTATGTTCCGTTCAGCCCCAGGACGACGGCCAGGCCGGGCCAGCCGGGCTGGCAGGCGGACGGGTCGTATCTGACGCCGGAGGGCGACCGGCTGACGACGGACCGGGCCCGCGCCACCTACCTGCGCACCGTCCAGGACTGGATCATCGCGCCGCGTATGCGCACGACGACCGGTCTCGCCGGCGTCGACGTCAACGGCGGCTATGTGAAGGAGTACGCGGTTCGTCCGGACGCGGCGCGGCTGGCGAGCTACGGCCTCAGTCTCGGCGACCTGATCCAGGCGCTGGACCGGGCGAACACGCAGGCCGGCGCCGGCTTCATCCAGCGGGCCGGTGAGGCGCTGACCGTGCGCAGCGATGCGCTCGCTCAGACGGTCCAGGACCTGGCCCAAGCGCCGGTGGTCAACCGCAACGGCCTGGTGGTCCGAGTGGCGGACGTCGCCACGGTGGAGATCGGCGAGGCGCCGCGCCTCGGCGGCGCCAGCCGCGACGGCCATGAGGCGGTGATCGGCACGGCGCTGATGCTGGCGGGCGGCAACAGCCGCACCGTGGCGCAGGCGGCGGCGGAACGGCTCGAGGAGGTGGCGGCCAGCCTGCCGCCCGGCGTGATCGCCAAGCCGGTTCTGAACCGCAGCGAGCTCGTCAATTCCACCATCAAGACGGTGGCGAAGAACCTCGTCGAGGGCGCACTGCTGGTGATCGTGATCCTGTTCCTGCTGCTCGGAAACATCCGGGCCGCCAGCATCACCGCCCTGATGATCCCGATCAGCTTCCTGTTCGCGGTCATCGGCATGAACCGGTTCGGGATCAGCGGAAACCTGATGAGCCTGGGCGCCCTCGATTTCGGCCTGCTGGTCGACGGCGCCGTGGTCGTGGTCGAGAACACCCTGCTCATGCTGGGTCACCGGCGCGCGGAGCTCGGCCGCATGCTGACGCGCAGGGAGCGCCTCGGCGTCGCCGGGGCCGCAGCGCGGCAGATGGTCAAGCCGGCCGCATTCGGCCAGCTGATCATCCTGCTCGTCTTCACCCCGCTGCTGATGCTGGAGGGCGTCGAGGGCAAGACCTTCATCCCCATGGGCGCGACCGTGATGCTGGCGCTGGTGGGGGCGTTCATCTTCTCCTTCACCTTTGTGCCGGCCATGACCGCGCTCTGGGTCCGCGACCCGAAGACGGTCCACGTCGACGACGCGGGCCAGGCGATCGAGCACGAGACGCGGATCCTGACGTTCGCGCGCAAGCGGATCGAGCCGGCCATCCGCGCCGCGGTCGCCCGGCCCAAGATCGTGCTGATCTCGGCGCTGGCCACGCTCGCGGTGGGCGTCGTGTCCTTCTCGGTACTGGGCCGGGAGTTCATCCCCACCCTGGACGAGGGGGACATCGCCATGCAGGCGCTGCGCGTGCCCTCGGCCTCGCTCGAACAGTCGCTGGCCATGCAGATGAAGCTGGAGCGGGCGATCAAGGCCCAGCCGGAAGTCGAGACCATGTTCTCGCGCACCGGCACCGCCGAGGCGGCGGTCGACCCGATGCCGCCCAACATCTCCGACGCGGTCATCGTCCTCAAGAAACGCAAGGACTGGCCCGATCCGAAGCTGCCGAAGGAAGAGCTGATCGCGCGGATCGAGAAGGCGGCGGCCCAGCAGCTCGGCAACAGCTTCGAGTTCAGCCAGCCGATCGAGCTGCGGTTCAACGAGCTGATCTCGGGCGTGCGGACCGACCTCGCGGTCATGGTCTATGGCGACGACTTCGCCCAGCTGAAGGCGACGGCCGACCAGGTCGCCGCGGCTCTGCGCGCCACGCCGGGCTCGGCCGACGTGCGGGTGGAACAGGCCTCCGGCCTGCCGACCCTGACCGTCAGCGTCGACCGCTTCGCCGCGGCCAGTTACGGCCTGTCGGCGGCGGACGTCACCGAGGCGGTCTCGGCCGCCATCGGGGGCGCCGAAGCCGGCCAGATCTTCGAGGGCGACCGCCGTTTCGACGTGGTCGTCCGCCTGCCGGACAGCGCCCGCAACGATCCCGCTGCCCTGGACGCGCTTCCGGTGACCACGGCGGCGGGCGTGACGGTGCCGCTGTCGTCGGTCGCGAAGATCCAGATCGCCGAGGGTCAGAACCAGATCAGCCGCAACGACGGCAGCCGCCGCATGGTGGTGCAGGCCAACGTCCGGGGCCGCGATCTCGGCGGCTTCGTCACAGACGCCCAGACGAGGGTGAAGGCCGAGGTGAAGCTCCCGGCGGGCTATTCGCTGACGTGGGGCGGGCAGTTCGAGAACCTGAAGCGGGCCGAACAACGGCTGGGCCTCGTGATCCCCGCGGTCTTCGTGATGATCGGCGTCCTGCTGTTCATGGCGTTGGGCTCGTTCGCCGAGGCGGGGCTGGTGTTCGCCTGCGTGCCATTGGCCCTGGTCGGCGGCGCGCTGGCGTTGCTCCTGCGTGGGATGCCGTTCTCGGTCTCGGCGGCGGTCGGCTTCATCGCCGTCTCCGGCGTCGCGACCCTCAACGGCCTCGTGCTGATGCAGGCGATCCGCGAACGGCTGACCGAAGGGCTTGAACCCGTGACGGCGGCCATCGAGGGGGCGACAAGCCGCCTGAGAGCGGTGCTGACCACGGCGCTGGTCGCGATCGTCGGCTTCATTCCCATGGCGATCGCCAGCGGAGCGGGAGCCGAGGTGCAGAAGCCGCTGGCCACCGTGGTGATCGGCGGATTGCTGACGGCGACGGCGCTCACTCTGCTGGTGCTGCCCACCTTCGCGGCCAAGGCGGTGCGTCATCGCAAGGATGAAGGGGTGGACGATGACGAGGAGGCCGCGCCATGAGCGGCCTCGGCGAGGCGGACCAGCGCCAGCGGCGGATCCTGCTTGTGGTGCTGGTCCTCAACGCCGGGCTCTTCCTGGGGCTCGGGGCGGCGGGGGTGGCGGCCGACTCCAGCGCCCTCATCGCAAACGCCCTCGACAACGGCTCGGACGCGATCGTCTACCTGCTGAGCTTCCTGGCGGTGGGACGCGCCCTGGCCTGGAAGCGGCGGGCCGCGCGCGTCTCTGGCGTGATGTTGCTGGTGTTCGCGGCGGGCGTCCTTGCCGACGTCGTGCGGCGCGGGCTTGTCGGGGCCGAGCCGGTCGGCGTGACGATGATGGCGATGGCGGCCGTGGCGGCCGTGGTCAATCTCGCCTGCCTCGACCTGATCCGGCGCAGCCGAAGCGACGACGTCAACATGCGCGCCGCCGAGACCTTCAGCTTCAACGACTTCGCCTCCAACGGCGGGATCCTCGTCGCCGGCGGCCTGGTCCTCTGGCTGAAGCAGCCCTGGCCCGACCTCGTGGTGGGCGCGCTCGTCGCGCTGATCGCGGTGAAGGGCGGGGTCGACATCCTCAAGGACGCCAACAACCAGAAGGACAGCGCCCCATGAGCGGCGGCAAACCCCATGTCCATGCAAAAGGCGAGCAGGCTGAGGGCGATCACGCCCACGGCGGACTGTTCGGCGAGCGGACCGAGCTGATCTTCGCGCTCGGCTGTGGCGCGGCCCTGCTCGCCGGCTGGCTGCTCGAACGCTCCGGCGTGACCGGTTGGGAGCCGTTGGCCCTGTTCCTGGTCGCCTATGGTCTCGGCAGCTGGTTCACCCTGCGCGAGGCGTTCGACAACCTGAGACAGCGCAAGTTCGCGATCGACACCCTGATGCTGGTGGCGGCCGCGGGCGCCGCGGCGCTCGGCGAATGGGCCGAGGGCGCGTTGCTCCTGTTCCTCTTCAGCCTAGGTCACGCGCTCGAGCACTACGCCATGGGCCGCGCGCGGCGGGCCATCGAGGCGCTCGCCGAACTGGCGCCGGATCGGGCCACGGTGCGGCGCGGCGAGGCGACCGCCGACGTTCCGGTGGCGGACCTCGTGGTTGGCGACATCGTCCTCGTCCGCCCCAATGAACGCCTGCCGGCGGACGGCGTGGTGGTGGCGGGCGAAAGCGCGGTCAACCAGGCGCCGGTCACCGGCGAGAGCGTGCCAGTCGACAAACGGCCGAGCCCGGAGCCGGAGGCGGACTTCGCCCGCGCGCCGCCCGAGTACAAAGTATTCGCCGGCACAATCAATGGACCCGGCGCGCTCGACGTGCGCGTCGCACGGCTGGCCTCGGAGAGCGCGCTTTCCCGCGTCGTACGCCTGGTGTCCGAAGCCGAGGCGCAGAAATCGCCCACCCAGCGGTTCACTGACCGTTTCGAGCGCCTGTTCGTGCCGGCGGTCCTGCTGCTGGTCGCGGGCCTGATCGTCGGCGGCCTCGCGTTGGGAGAACCGTTCGCGCAGAGCTTCTACCGGGCGATGGCGGTTCTGGTGGCGGCGAGCCCGTGTGCGCTGGCGATCTCGGTGCCGAGCGCCGTGCTGAGCGGTGTCGCGCGGGCCGGGCGCGGGGGCGTGCTGGTGAAGGGCGGCGGCCCCCTCGAGAACCTGGGCGGCCTCACCGCCATCGCCTTCGACAAGACCGGTACGTTGACGGAGGGCAAGCCGAAGCTCACCGATGTGGAGCCGGCGTGGGGCGTGCAGCCCCAGGACCTGCTGCGCATCGCCGTGGCCGTCGAGGCGCGGAGCGACCACCCGCTGGCCGCCGCGGTCGTTCGGGACGGCGGCGCGGCGCTGGAGGGCCCCCCGCCGGAGGCGTCCGCCGTGCGCGGGCTGGTCGGCAAGGGCGTGGAGGCGCTCGTTGAGGGGCGGCGGGTCGTCATCGGCAAGCCGGCGATGTTCACGGAGGAGGGACCGGAGCCGCCCGAGTCGCTCTGGGCAGAGGTGCGACGACTGGAGGCCTCGGGCCGCACCGTGATGGTGGTGAAGGCCGGCGACCAGTTTCTCGGCGCCTTGGGCCTGATGGATACGCCCAGAGACGGCGCCGCCGAGGTGCTCGCCGCCCTGCACAGGATCGGCATCCGCCGGACTATCATGCTGTCGGGCGACAATCAGGGCGTTGCCGACGCCATTGCGCGTGAGCTGGGTCTGGACGAGGCCCGCGGCGGCCTGATGCCGGAGGACAAGGTCGAGCTGGTCCGGGCCCTGGCCGCCTCTGAGGGCCGCGTGGCCATGGTGGGGGACGGCGTGAATGATGCGCCGGCCATGGCCAACGCCACCGTCGGCATCGCCATGGGCGCGGCGGGGTCCGACGTGGCGCTGGAGACCGCCGACGTCGCCCTGATGGCCGACGACCTGCGCCGTCTGCCGTTCGCGGTGGGGCTCAGCCGGCGTACGAGTTCCGTCATCCGCCAGAACCTCTGGATCAGCCTGGGCATTGTCGCCTTCCTGATCCCGGCGACGCTGTTCGGGCTGAAGATCGGCGTGGCGGTGATGGTCCACGAAGGCTCGACGCTGTTCGTGGTGGGAAATGCGTTGCGCCTACTGGCCTATCGTGAGCCCAAGCCATGAGCGCGGTCACGTTTGAGGTCGTCTCGGAGAGCTTGGTGGAGGCCTTGCCGGACGTGGTCTGGGCGATGCTCACGCGCTTCGATCGGTATGGCGATTGGACGCGGAGCTTGCAGATCGCAGGGGACGTCAGGCGGGGGCCCGAGCTCGCCTACATCGTTCCCACGGTGCGAGCCGATGGCTCGGTCAGGCACTTCACGCTCGACGGTAGGATCGAGGTCGTCACGCCTGAGCGGGCTCTCGTGTGGTCCGTCCGGCTCTCGATCTTTCTGACCCTGAGATTTCGGTTCGACCTCACGCCCACCGGTGAAGGCTGCTGTCTGCGGCACAGCGTGGAAGGCAGCGGTCTACTTGCGAGCATGGTGAGAGGCCCCCTCACACTTCAGTTCGGACCGGTTGTCCGTCAGTTCGTGGCCGACGCCGCCAAGGCCGCGCCGAGCATACGGTGTCGCCATGCGCCGTAACACAGGTCGAGCAAGCCGGAGGCGGGAGCCTATTGGGCTCGTATTGCGGCTTGCGGCGGTCTTCGCGGGCCTAAGCCTCGCCGTATGGGCCTGCATCGCCTGGCAGGAGCATGCTGATCACGATGCCATGGGACCTGGTAGGATCGTCATCTCTCCCCATAAGTGACGGCTTGAGCTGGCGCACGGTAAGCGCCGTCCCCGGAGCGCCAAACAGGGACTGAAGGCGGTCGAGGGCGGGCTTGGCCGGGCAGGGCGGCTGAAGGTCCGCTTCACGCACCGATGCCAACGGCTCCTCCTGGCGCG
>JADHED010002564.1_pt1 | contig 12374 bp, 9 predicted proteins | sample 8952041 | NCBI WGS metagenome assembly JADHED01 (sample SAMN16124423, study PRJNA663239) | bioreactor sludge metagenome | isolation source: sludge (control) | place: India:Bengaluru | collected 2018-09-08
TTCCCGGAGATGGAAGCGCACGTGAAGGAAAAACCGGCGTGAGCGAGGGCGAGAAGTACATCATCAAACGTGTGAAGAAGCGCGGGCACGAGGGCGGCCACCACGGCGGCGCCTGGAAGGTGGCCTATGCCGACTTCGTGACGGCCATGATGGCGCTCTTCATCGTGCTCTGGATCGTCGCCAACAACGTGACCATCCGCGCCTCGGTTGCCGACTACTTCCGCGACCCGGGGGCGATGCACAAGAGCTCGGCCGGGGTTCTCAGCGGCGCCAGCACGATGCGCCCCTTTTCCGAGTCCCCGCCGCTGCAGTCCGCCTCCAACCCGAACCGGGCCAAGCTCCCGGACGAGGCGCCGGGTTCTTCGTCGCCCACCCAGTCCGAGGTCGAGAAGCTGCGCGAGGAGGGCGAGAAGCTGCTCAAGACCATCGCCGGCATCCCGGACCTTGCCAAGTTCAAGGACCAGATCCAGATCACCATCACCCGGGACGGCCTGCGGATCGAGCTGATCGAGCAGTCCGAGGGGCTCTTTTTCGACATCGGCAGTGCGCGCCTGAAACCCGACGCCGTCCAGCTGCTCAAGCTGATCGCCTCGCGCCTGGGCAGCTTCCCGAACGACCTCAGCATCGAGGGCCACACCGACAGCCGGCCCTACGCCCGCGCCGGGTACAACAACTGGGACCTCAGCACCGACCGGGCCAACTCCGCGCGGCGGGTGCTCGAGGAAGGCGGCATCCGCGAGCGCCAGATCGCCGCCGTCAACGGATATGCCGACCGGCGGTTGAAGAACGCATCCAAGCCGCTGGACTTCTCCAATCGCCGGGTGACCATCCTGGTGGCGTTTGCCACCTCGTCCGCCCCCGAGCCCCGGGCCGTGGCGCCGGCCGCCGCGCCGATCGCCCCGCGCCCGGCCGGTATCGACCGCAGCTGACCCCCGGTCGGGAGGCAGTGTGGGGAGGCAGCGCCGACAACGGCCATAGATCAGGCGCCCTGGCCGGCCTCGGCCGTGCGCACGCGCCGTCGAAAGCGGCGCTGCAGCCCGTCCATGTAGAGGTAGAACACCGGAGTGATGAACAGCGTCAGCATCTGGGAGAAGAAGAGCCCGCCCACGACCGCCAGCCCCAGCGGCTGGCGCGACTCGCCGCCCGCGCCCCAGCCCACCGCGATCGGGATCGTTCCCACCAGCGCCGCGAAGGTCGTCATCATGATCGGCCGGAACCGCACGATGCACGCCTCGTAGATGGCGTCGCGCGGCGGCTTGCGCTCGACCCGCTGCAGCTCGAGCGCGAAGTCGATCATGATGATGCCGTTCTTCTTGACCAGCCCGACCAGCAGGATCAGCCCGACGAACGAGTAGATGTCCAGCTGCGCATTGAAGAGGTAGAGCGTGAAGAGCGCGCCCAGACCGGCGAGCGGGAGCGCCGAAAGGATCGTCAGCGGGTGGATGAAGCTCTCGTAGAGGATGCCCAGCACGATGTAGATGACCAGCACCGCCACGGCAAGCAGCAGCCCGAGGTTGCGGATCGAGGACTCGAACACCTGGGCCGTGCCCTGGGTGCTGGCGGTAATGGTGGCCGGCAGCATGGCACGGGCCAGACGGTTCAACTCGGTAACCGCTTCCCCCAGCGCGTAGCCGGGGCTGAGGTTGAACGAGATCGTCACCGAAGGCAGCTGGCCGCTGTGATTGATGGACAGCGGGCCGTAGCCCTGGCTGATGCGTGCCAGCACATCGAGCGGCACCAGCGCACCGCTCGACGAACGCACGTAGAGCAGCGACAGCGCTGCGGCATCCCGCTGATACTCGGGCTTCAGCTCAAGGATGACCTGGTACTGGTTGGTGTCCGCGAAGATGGTCGAGATCTGCCGCGAGCCGTAAGCGCTGTAGAGGGCGTCCTCGATCTGATCGACCGAAACGCCCAGCGAGGCGGCCTTGTCGCGGTGGATGTCGATGTTGACCTGTGGGTTGCTCAGCTGCAGGTCGGTGGTGACGTCGAGGAACCCGGGCAGCGCCTGGACGGCGGCCGCCACCTGAGGCGCCAAGCGGTAGAGCTCCTCGGTGTCGGTGCCCTGCAGCGTGTACTGATACTGGCTTTTGGTCACCCGGCCGCCGACGTTGATGGCCGGCGGGTTCTGCAGAAAAGCCCGGATACCCGGCACCTGGGCCAGCTTGGGACGCAGCTCCCGAATGACCTGGTCGGCAGTAAGCTCGCGCTCGTGGCGCGGCTTGAGCTTCAGGAAGAGCGAGCCGGTGTTCTCGCCGGCGATCCCGCCCGGCCGCGATCCGGCGTTCGACATGAAGGCGTCGACGTTGGGGTCCTGCCGGACCACCTCGGCCAGCGCCTGCTGCAGACGCTTCATGGCCTCGAAGGAGATGCCCTCGGCCGCTTCGGTCGGGCCGTAGACGATCGCGCGGTCCTCGCTCGGGATGAAGCCCCGCGGCACCAAGCGCAACAGCACGACCGTGCCGCCGATCACGAGCACCAGGATGACGACGGTGACGCGGCGGTGGTCGAGGAACCAGACGAGGCTGCGGCGGTACAGGGCCAGCATCGCCTCGTACACCCGTTCCGAGGCGTTGAACAGGCGCCCGGGCGGGTGGTCGGCGTGCGGCTTCAAAAACCGGCTGCAGAGCATGGGGGTCAGGGTGAGGGATACCGCCCCCGAGATCAGGATGGCCACCCCGATGGTGACGGCGAACTCCTGGAAGATGCGGCCGAGAATGCCGCCCATGAAGAGGATTGGGATGAAGACGGCCACGAGCGAGAGCGTCATGGAGACGATCGTGAAGCCGATCTCGCGCGACCCGTTCAACGCCGCCTTGACCGGCCCCTCGCCCATCTCGATGTGCCGCACGATGTTCTCGAGCATGACGATCGCGTCGTCCACGACGAAGCCGACCGCCAGGATCAGCGCCATGAGCGAGAGGTTGTCGATGTTGTAGCCCATCAGGTACATGACGATGAAGGTCCCGACGAGCGACATGGGCATGGCCAAGCTCGGGATCACGGTGTAGGACAGCCGTCGCAGGAAAAGGAAGATCACCAGGACGACGAGCGCCAGGGTGAAGAGCAGCGTGAACTTGACGTCGTTCACCGACTCCTCGATCGAGGTCGACGCGTCGTAGAGGATGTGCATGGACACGGAGGCGGGCAGCTGCGCCTGCATGAGCGGCAGCAGGTCCTTGACGCCCTTGGCCACCTCGACGGTGTTGGTGCCGGGCTGGCGCTGGACCGCGAGGATGATCGAGCGCTGGTTGATGTACCAGGCGGCGACCTTGTCGTTTTCGACGCTGGTATAGGCCGTCCCGATGTCACCGACTCGCACCGGCCGACCCTCTTGGTAGCTGACGATGACCGAGTTGTAGGGCTCGGCCTGGGTGAGCTGGCCGCTCGCCTGGACGGTGAATGCCTGGTGGGCGCCGGACAGGGTGCCGGTCGGGAGGTTGACGTTGGCCTTGGCGACCGCATCGGCGACCTGGTTGATCCCGATCCCGCGCGCGGCGAGCTCCCGGGGATCCACCTGGACGCGCACGGCGAACTTCTGCGCGCCGTACACCTGGACCTGGGCCACCCCGCTGACCATGGAGATGCGCTGCGCCATGAGCGTCTCGCCGTACTCGTTCAGGGTGTAGAGCGGCAGTGTCGGCGAGGTCAGCGCGATGCGCAGGATCGGCTGGTCGGCCGGGTTGACCTTGCGAAAGGTCGGCGGGGTCGGCATGTCCTTGGGCAGCTGACGCTGCACGCGCGAGATCGCCACCTGGACGTCCTGGGCGGCGGCGTCGATGTCGCGGTTGAGCGTGAACTGCAGGATGATCTGCGTTCGGCCCATGCTGCTGGCCGAGGTCATCGAATCCAGCCCGGAAATCGTCGAGAACTCGCGTTCGAGCGGGGTCGCCACCGCGGTCGCCATGGTGGTCGGGTTGGCGCCCGGCAGCTGAGCGGTGACCGATATGGTGGGATAGTCCACGTTCGGCAGATCGCTCACGGGCAGGCGCTGATACGCCATGATGCCGAACAGCAGGACTGAGAGCATGACCAGTGTGGTCATGACGGGGCGGCGGATGAAGATTTCGGAGAAGTTCACGGCCGGATCGGTGTCAGAGCGGGTTGAGGATCACGCCGGGGGTCGACCCTCCGGCACCTGCACCTTGGTCCCGGGCACCAGCCGCAGCTGGCCCTCGGTCACGACGGTCTCGCCCGCCGCCAGCCCCTGGTCGATCACCACGGCGTCGCCCACGACCATCCCGGGGGTCACCTTGCGTGACTCGACGGTCATGTCCGCCTTCACGACGTAGACGAACCGCCCATCCTGGCCGACCTGCACGGCCATGCTCGGGATCACGACCGCATCCTGCCGAATCGCCAGCGTGAGCGTGGCCGTCACGAACTGCCCCGGCCAGAGGTGACGGCCGGTGTTAGGGAAGGACCCCTTGAGCAGGACGGTGCCGGTCTGGCTGTTCACCTTGTTGTCGAGAAAACTCAGGGCCCCCGCTTCGGCGGGCAGCCCGCTTTCGGGGATCTCGGCCGCCACCTTCAGCTCGCCCGCAGCCATGTGGGTCTTGATCGCGGAGAGGTTCTGCTGCGGGACGGAGAAGGCCACGTAGATGGGCATGATCTGGGAGATGTCCACCATCCCGGCCTTGTCGTCTCTGGCCGTGAGGATCTGGGTGCCCTCGTCGACCAGGACCCGCCCCGTGCGCCCGGCCATGGGGGAGCGGATGTAACAGTACTCCAGCTGCAGGCGCGCCCGCTCGACGGCGGCGCGGTCGGCCTCGACGGTGGCGCGCAGCGACTCGAAGTTGGCCCGGAACTGCTCGTACTTGTCGCTGCTGACGAAGTTCTTGGCGACCAGCTCGGCGTAGCGCCGGGCGTCGCGCTCGGCCTTCTCCATCAGTGCGATGTCGCGCTCGAGCCGCGCCTGGGCCTCCTTCAGAGTGGCCTCGTAGGGCCGCGGGTCGATCGTGAAGAGCAGGTCTCCCTTCTTGACGTCCTGGCCCTCCCGGAAGTGCACCCGCAGGAGCTCGCCGTCCACCCGGGACTTGATCGACACCGTGGCGTAGGCCTCGACCGTGCCGACCGCGCGAAGCTGGACCGGCACGGCTTTCAGCGTCGCGACGGCCACCTTCACCGGGACCAGCGGCTCGCGCCGCTCGCGCTGGGGCGTCCCCTCGCTGCGCGTCAGGAACACCAGGCTGAAGGCGCCGGCCACCAGCGCGGCCGCGACGAGGACGGCTTTCATCGGGCTGCGCCGGGTGCCGCCGTCAGGATGTTCGGTCATGGGAGGGGATCTCTCTTCGATGGTTCAGCCGGGGTCGCCCGGTGGGTCCTCAATATACCTTCTATTATCAGCCTTCTCGAAAGGAAATTCAATGCCGGGCGACCTTTCGCAGGCCATTTGGCCCCTTCAGCGACGAACGCGCTCGAACCCGGGGATGCTCACAGCATCTTCCAAGTGGGTCAACCCCCAGGTCGCAAGCGATACCAGCGCGAGATAGATCGCGCCCACGACGAAGAAGACCTCGAGGTACTTGAACCACAGTGAGGCCAGGATCTTGGCCTCGCCGGTCAGCTCCATGCAGGTGACCATGTAGGCCAGCGACGAGTACTTGATCAGGTAGATCAGCTCGTTGCCGCAGCCCGGCAGCGCCTTGCGGATCGCCTGCGGCAGCAGGATGGTCCAGACGGCCTGCACCCGGCTGAACCCGAGCGAGCGCGCCGCCTGCAGCTGCCCCTGCTTGATCGAGCGCAGCGCCCCGCGCACGTACTCCGCGTGGTAGGCCCCGCCGCAGAGCGAGAATCCGATCACCGCCGCTGCGTACGGAGTAAGGTAGATGCCCAGTTGCGGGAGGCCGAAGTACCAGAGGTAGAGCTGCACCAGCAGCGGGAAGCCGCGGAAGAAGAGGCCGTAGAGCTCCGCCAGGCGCTTCCAGAACGGTCGGCCGTAGACCCGCAGGGTGCCGGCCAGTACCCCGAAGGCCAGGCCGAAGACGGCGGAGGGCAGGATGAGCCCCAGGCTGACCCAGAGCCCGCGCAGCATGGCGGGGGCGACTTCCTGGGTGTAGAAGGACAGATCCATCCTGTCAGCCCGCGTCGCGCGCCCCCGTGTGCAGGCGCGCGATCTTGGCGCAGAACTCGCGCGTTCGCTCCAGGCGGGCGTTGTGGAGGATGGCCCCCGGGGGGCCCTGCTCCAGCACGACCCCGTTTTCCATGAAGAGGATCTCGCTTGCCAGCGCCGCGGCGAAGCCGATCTCGTGGGTGACCAGCGCCATGGTCATGCCGCCGGCCGCGAGATCGCGGATGACCGCGTGCACCTCCCCGATCAGCTCCGGGTCGAGCGCCGAGGTGGGCTCGTCCAGCAGCATGACCTCGGGGTCCATGGCGAGGGCGCGGGCGATGGAGACGCGCTGCTTCTGGCCCCCGGAGAGCTCGGCCGGGTACTTGGCCACGTGGTCGGCCAGGCCCACTCGGGCAAGCTCGGCCAGCGCCCGTTCCCGGGCCTGCCGCCGGGGCACATGCTTGACGCGCACCAGCCCGATCTGCACGTTGTCGAGTGCGGTGAGGTGGTCGAAGAGGTTGAAGTCCTGGAAGATCATCCCGACCTTCTGCCGGTAGGCGTAAAGCCGCGGCTTGTCGGACGGGTCGATCAGCTCGTCGCGCAGCCAGACCCGGCCCTGCTCGAAGCCGACCAGGAAGTTGATGCAGTGCAGCAGCGTGCTCTTGCCGCTGCCCGAGGGCCCGATGATGACCTTGATGTCTCCGCGGTCCAGCTCGAGCGACACGCCGCGCAGCACCTCCTGGTCGCCGTAGCGCTTGTGGATGTTTTCGAGCCTGAGAATCCGCTCCGGTCGGTTCATCGCACGGGTGCCCTCTCAGCGGGTGTAGCCGGACATGGCCACCCGCTCCTCCAGGATGTGCAGCGCCCTGGTCCCCGCCCAGGTCAGCAGCATGTAGATCAGCCCCACCAGCAGGTAGAGCCAGAAGTGCTGGTAAGTGCGGGAGGCCGTGTGGTTGGTGCGCGCCATCAGCTCGGCAACCCCGAGCGCGTAGGTCACGGCCGAGTCCTTCATGATCACGGTGTACTCGTTCGACCAGCCCGGCAGCGCCAGGCGCAGCGCCTGGGGGAGCACGATGAAGACGATCGCCCGCGTGTCGCTCATGCCGAGCGCCCGGGCGGCCTTCATCTGCCCCTCCGGCACCGAGAGGATGGCGCCGCGCAGGATCTGGGACTGGTAGGCCGAGCTGATGAGGCCGAGGACCAGGATTGCGATCGTGAAGGGAGAGAGGTCGATCTCGAGCGCGGCCAGCAGACCGAAGTAGATCAGGAAGAGCAGGACGAGCAGCGGGATGCCGCGGAAGAACCAGACGTAGACGCCCACGACGCGCCGCAGCCCCGGCCGGCCGTACACCTGGCCGACGGCCAGCAGCAGGCCGAGCGCGAAGCCCATGGCCAGCGCCCCGGCCACGACCGTGAGCGTGACGCCGATCCCTCCGATGATGTAGGGCAGTCCCTCTATGACGGCTTCCAGGCCGCTATGCATGGATGGGCGCCCCGTTTATGGTGGAGACCGTCGGCCGCCGCAGAGGCCATGGCAGGGCGCAAAAAAAGCGGGGGAAGGCGGCCGCGGCGCGGCCGCCTTCCCCTCCCGCAACGCCGATGTTCGCTCTTACCGCAGCTCCCACTTCTTGACGAGCTCCTGGAACTTGGGCGAGGCTTTGAGCTTCTTCCAGCCTTCGTTCAGCTTGGCCAGGAACTCGGTGTCCTCCTTGCGCACGGCGTAGCCGTAGTTGGTGTCCGGCTGGCCGTAGCTACCGATGCTCTTGACCTTCATCCCCTTGTCCTGGGCGTTCTTCAAAGCGGTGTTGGAGACCGCGGCGCAGTCCGCCCGGCCGTTGGAGACGTCCTCGATCGCCAGCGGGGTCGTGTCGTAGGGCTTGAGCTCGAAGTTGTAGCCCTTCTTCAACAGGTTCTCGGTCATCCACTTGGACTCGGCGCTGCCGCGCAAGAGCGCGATCTTGCGGCCGGGCTCCAGGCACTGCTTGTCCGTCAGCGCGGAGTCGGCCTTGACCACCAGCCGCTGCTGAACAGTCCAGTACGGTTCGGTGAAGTTGACGGCCGCCTGCCGCTCAGCGGTAATGCTCATGCCCGAGGCGATGACGTCGATCTTCTTGGAGTTGAGGGTGGGGACGATGGCCGCCCAGTCGGTGGGCTGGTGCTTGACCTTGAACCCCATCTCGTTGGCGATCCAGTCCAGCGCGTCCACGTCGAAGCCGGCCGGCTTGCCGTCCTTGCCGACGAACGAGAAGGGCGGGTAATCGGCGTCGAAGCCGTTGGTGTAAACTTTGTCCTGGGCGAAGACCGTTCCCCCCCCCAGCACCATCGCCGCCGCCACGATGACCAGCAACCCGTTTCTAATCATTCCGTTCTCCTTTCGTTGGGTCGATTCGGATGGATCACAGAGAGCCGAGGTTATAGGCTAAATCCGGACGGTTGGCAAGCGGGAGGCGGATCGCGATACTCGATGCTCGATGCTCGCGAGTGCCCGGCGACTGGCCCCTTTCTTTTTTTCTAGGATCCGGCATCGAGCATCCAGAATCTATAATCTATTCGGGTCACTCGGCGACCGGTGGCTCGGTCGCCGGCGGTCGGATCAGCACCTTGTCGACCCGGTGCCCGTCCATGTCCACGACCTCGAAGCGGAAGCCCTCCCAGTCGAACCCCTCTCCGGAGCGCGGGATGCGGCCGAGGAAGGCCATGACCAGCCCGCCGAGCGTCTCATAGAGGCGCTCCTCCTCGAACGGCAGCCGGTCCAGGTCGAGCAGATCCTTGAGCTCGTCGGCCAGGACGGTCCCGTCCACGAGCCAGGAGCCGTCCTCGCGCCGGATGACGGCGGCCTCGTGGCTCTCCCCGCGCGCCGGGATGTCCCCCACGATGGCCTCCAGGATGTCGCTCGTGGTCACCAGCCCTTGGAAGCCGCCGTGCTCGTCGATCACCAGCGCCGCGTGCGAGCGCTTCTGCTTGAACCGCTCCAGGACCTCGAGGGCGGGCATGCTCTCCGGGATGAAGAGCGCCGGCCGCAGCACCGAACGCAGGTCGATGGGCCGGCAGCTCAGGTTCTGGGAGAGCAGGTCCTTGGAGTTCACCATGCCGATGACGTTGTCGATCCGGCCTTCGGCGACCGGGTAGTGGGTGTGGGCGTCGCCCGTGATCTTGCGCTGGATCTCCTCTGCGGGCTCGCCAGGGTCCAGCCACACCACCTCCGGCCGGGGGGTCATGAGGGCGTACACGGTGCGGTCCCCGAGCCGGAAGACGCGCTCGACCATCTGCTGCTCGGTCGGCTCGAAGACCCCCTCCTGCGTGCCCTGCTCGATCATCAGCTTGATCTCCTCCTCGGTCACGGAGCTCTCGGGCGCCCTCGGCGCGCGGAGCAGACGCAGCACGAGCGTCGTGGAAGCGCTGAGCAGATGCACCGCCGGCAGCGCCAGCCGGGAAAGGCCGCGCATGAAGGGGGCCACCGCGGCCGCGATGCGTTCGGCGTTGTTGAGCGCGATCTGCTTGGGGACGAGCTCGCCGAAGATGAGCGTCAGGAAGGTGATGAGGACCACCACGGCCCCGAGGCTCACCGCCGCCCCGTGGGGGGCGATCCAGGCGATGCGGTTGAGCTCCGGGGCGATCCGGTCGGCGATGGTCGTCCCGGAGAAGGCGCCCGTCAGGATGCCGACGAGGGTGATGCCGATCTGGATCGTGGACAGGAACCGGCCGGGGGCGTTGGCGAGCTCGAGCGCGGCCTGCGCCCGGCGGTCGCCCTCCTCGGCCCTCTGCTGGAGGCGCGCCTTGCGTGCGGAGACCACCGCGATCTCCGCCAGGGAAAACAGCCCGTTGACGGCGATCAGGATGACGATGATCAGGAGGTGAGTCGTCGGGGAGTCCATGGTCCTGCGTGCGGGTCAGACCCGGCGTGCAAGCCGGGCCGATGGAAGGGGTGCCGTCATGCCGCCAGCACGCCCCAGAGGATCCGGGTGGCGATGACGATCAGAAAGCAGGCATAGACGCGCTTCAAGGTCGCAACCGGCGTGCGGTGGGCCAGCCGGGCCCCGAAGGGGGCGGTGAAAAAGCTGAAGAGGGCGATCCCGAAGAGGGCCGGGAGATACAGGTACCCCCAGTGCGGGGAGGGCAACCCCGTCACCCCCATCCCGTTGACGACGTAGCCCAGGGTGCCCGCGACGGCAATCGGGAACCCGATGGCGGCGGAGGTCCCGATCGCGTTGTGAACCGACACGTTGCACCACATCATGAACGGGATGGAGAGGGCGCCGCCCCCGATCCCGACCAGGCTGGAGGCCACGCCGATGACGCCCCCCACCCCCGACATCCCCGCCGCGCCGGGCAGCTGCCGGGTCGGCTTGGGTTTGAAGTTGCTCAGCATGGTGGCGGCAACGTAATACAGGAACAGGGCGAAGACCACCTTCAGGGCGGTGGTCGAGAGGCGCGCGGCCAGCCAGGTCCCCGCAAACGTGCCGACGAGGACCCCGGCGGAGATCCGCCGGACGAGCACCCAGTTGACCGCGCCGTGCCGGTGGTGGGTCATGAAGCTGGACACCGATGTGACCATGATGCTGCCGAGCGAGGTCGCCAGAGCCACCTGCATGATGTGCCGGTCGGGAAACCCGCTGGCCGTGAAGACAAACACCAGAATGGGGACGATCACGACCCCGCCGCCGATCCCGAGGAGCCCGGCGATGATCCCGACCAGAACGCCGAGCGGGGGATAGATGAACCATTCCAGCATGGATGCAGCGACCTCTCGCCATAAATTTGGTTTCCTCTACACCACTCGGAGAGGAGTCGCAACAGATCCATTGCGGCCCCGCCGGCCGGTTGACAGCCGCGGCCGCCCGGAATACCTTCGGCGCGGTCCCAGCCCACCACACCCCTTGACGCAAAGGAGAACCGAGATGAGACGATGCCTGTTGGTCCTCAGCACGCTCCTGGTTTTCGCGACCCTCTCCATGGCGGCCGGCCCGATTCAATACCAGGTCACCGGGCCGGTGCTCGAGGTGCGGGACGACGCGGTCGTGATCCAGAAGGGAAGCGAGAAGTGGGAGATCGCCCGCGACAAGGCCACCGCCATCGCGGGCGACCTCAAGGTCGGGTCCAAGGTGACCGTCTACTACACGATGCAGGCCGCCAAGGTCGAGGTCAAGGAAGCGCCCAAGACCCCGGCGGCCCCCAAGAAGAAGTGACCCAAGGGTGAAGCCGGGGGGCGGCCGCGGGCGAGCCGGCCGTCCCCCGTGTTTCTTCGGCGGCAGATATTAGAGTCATCGTCAGACTATCGTTCCGCTTGTGATCGTTAGTCTTTGGTGGGAGCGGCATCTTGCCGCGATCTCGATCGAGGCGGGACGCCTCTCCCACATCTGAACCGGAACATATTTCTGACAGGCGCTCTAACACTCCCGGTTGATCACGCCCTCGGCCTTAAGGGCCTGGATGTCCTCCGCCGAGTACCCGAGGATCGTCCGCAGGACCTCCTCCGAGTGCTGGCCCAGCATGGGCGCCGGCGCGTAGACCTCCCCCGGGGTTTCGGACAGCCGGATGGGGGAGCCCACGATGCGCATCTTGCCGACCGTGGGCTGGTCGATCTCGACCAGCATGTTGCGGTGGGCGATGTGCGGGTCCTCGCAGATCTCCTTCACGTTGTTGGCCGGGGAGTGGGGCAGGTTGGCCTTGCCCAGAAGATCCAGCCACTCCGCGCGGCTGCGCTTGCGGAACTCCGGGATCAGCACCTGCTCGAGTTCCTTGCGGTGCTGCGTTCTCAGCGGATTGGTGGCGAACTTGGCGTGCGCCGCCAGGTCCTCCCGGCCGATCAGCTTGCAGAAGCTCTTCCACAGGTTGTCGTTGCCCAGCGCGATGATGACGTGGGAGTCGTCCTTCGTCGGGAACGACTGGAAGGGCACGATCGTCGGGTGCGCGCTGCCGAGCGGCTTCGGTATCTCGCCGTTGATCGTGTAGCGCACCACCGCGTTCTCCAGGACCGTGAAGAGCCCGTCGATCATGGCCCCGTCGAAGTGCTGCCCCCTGCCGGTCTTCTCCCGGTAGAGCAGCGCTGCGAGAACCCCGATGGCGGCCTGGTGCCCGGAGAAGATATCCCCCACCGAAGACCCCACCCGGCAGGGAGGGCCCCCTTCGGGGCCGGTGATGCTCATCAACCCGCTGTAGCCCTGCGCCACCATGTCGTAGGACGGGCGGGTGTCGTAGCCGGGCAGCGTGTCCTGGCCGAAGCCGCTGATCGACGCGTAGATGACCCGGGGGTTGATCGCCTGCAGCTGCTCCCAGCCGAAGCCCAGCTTGCGCATGGTGGTCGGCCGGAAATTCTCCACGA
>JADHED010002565.1_pt1 | contig 12374 bp, 10 predicted proteins | sample 8952041 | NCBI WGS metagenome assembly JADHED01 (sample SAMN16124423, study PRJNA663239) | bioreactor sludge metagenome | isolation source: sludge (control) | place: India:Bengaluru | collected 2018-09-08
GGGGGGGGCTGCGGGCCCCCCCAACCCGACCTGGGGGCGGGCCATATTACCCCCCCCCCCGGGGCCGGGGGCCCCCCCCCCCCGCACCTAAAACGCCCCCCGACCCCGGATTTCTCCGACCAGCTGGATTCGAGGACATGCACATGCGACGGACGAAGACCCTGCTCATGCCGCTCGCGGCGGCCCTCGCGCTCGCCGTGGCGGTGCCGGTGCTGGCGAGCGAGAAGCGCCCGCTGCCGGACGCCACGGTGCTCGACAGCGCCGGCCGGCCGGTGGCCCTGGCGTCCCTCGGTGCCGAGGGGCACTGGCTGCTGATCGTCGTCGGCACCGACTCCACGCCCTCCACCCGGCTCGTGGCGGCACTGAAGGAGTGGCAGACGGAGGTGCCGCAGCTGGCCGATCGGGCCGTGCTGGTGTTCCCGGGCCCCGGCGATCGCGTTCAGCAGTTCGTGACGGCGCGCGGAGACGAGATGCCGGCGGCACGGTGGGTCGTCGACGCGGACGGCTCCGCGGCCACGGCGCTTCGTGTCACCGGCACGCCCACGATCGTCGGCGTGGCCGATGGGCGCATCGAGTGGGTGCTGGCCGGCGTGCTCAACGATCCGAAGACGTTCCAGAAGGCGCTGACGGGCTGGGTGGCGCGGTAGCGAGCTGCGCGATCAGGTCGCGGTCGGCCTCCGGGAACCGCAGCGTCGCCAGTTCGTGACGCGGGACCCACCGCATCTCCTGCCCAAGCAGCGGCCGGGGGTCGCCCGCGAGACGGCACGCGAAGAAGTGCAGCTGGACGGTCTTCTCAGGGTAGGCGTGGCGCACCGCGAACACCTCCGCGCCGATCTCGGCGCCCACGCCGAGCTCCTCCGCCAGTTCCCGCCGCAGGCAGTCCTCGAGCGCCTCGCCCTCCTCGCACTTGCCGCCCGGGAACTCCCACGCGCCGGCCAGGTGCGTGCCATCCAGGCGCCGCGTCAGCAGGAACGCATCGTCCCGCTCCACGACCGCCGCCGTCACCACGATGACGCGGCTCACGCGCGCGGCTCCGCCTGTGCGGCCGACACCTCGTCGCCGCCTGCCACGCGCGGCGCGAGCACCACCGCGACCGACGTGTCGCCGGCGCGCGCGGCGAGCGCCACGCCCGGCTCGGCGTGCGCGCGCTGGACGTAGCCGAGCCCGATGGTGCGCCCGCGGCGCGGCGACCACACGGCGCTCGTCACGCGACCGACCTCACGGTCGCCGGCCACCAGCGCGAAGCCGGCCGCGAAGGCCGCCGTCGGGCCCGCGTCCGCCTCGGCGGCCACGAGCCGCATGAGGCGCTTCGCCACGCGCCCGTGCCCGCGGTCGCGCATCCGGACGATGATCTCCTGCCCGACGTAGCAGCCCTTGGTGAAGGAGATGGCTTCGTCTTCGAGCCCGGCCTCGAGCGGGATGGTGTCCTCGTCCATGTCGAGGCCGAACTGCGGGCGCCCGGCCTCCACGCGCAGCAGGTGCCAGGCGGGTTCGTCGAGGGCCACGGCCCCGGTCGCTCGCAGTTCCGCCTCGAGGGCGTGTCGCAGGGCCACGGGCACGTAGACGTCGACGCCGGGCCTCCCGAGCTCGGGCGTCCCGGCGACGAGCGCGTCGGCCCCGTGCCACGGTCGCGCGAGGTGCGCGTGCGGCGCGAGTTGCGCGAGCGCCCGCGCGCACGCCTCGCGGTGCACGCCCTCCGTCACCAGCGCGCGCGCCACGATGGCGGCGGCCTGTGGGCCCACGACGGTGAGGCGCGCCACCTCGCCGGTGAGGTCGCGCAGCGTCACGTCCTCGCTGATGACGAACATGTCCAGCCGCGCGAGCACCGCGTCCTTCACGCCGGCGGGCAGGTCGAGCCACGCTGCCTCCTCGCGCACCAGCACGCGCACGTCGGCGATCATCCGGCCCTGCGGCGTCAGGTACGCGGCGTAGCAGCCGTGTCCCGGGGCGAGGGCGGCGACGTCGTTGGTCAGCAGTCCCTGGAGCCACGAGAGTCGGTCGGCGCCGCGCACCTCGACGCGGCCTGCCGCGCTGCGGTCGATCCAGGCCGCGCCGGCCGGCGCGAAGTCCAATGGGTCACGGGTGGTATCCTGCAGGGTCATGATGCGGTGCGTTCCCGCCTTCATTCTCGCATTCCTGCTGCCGGGCCTCGTCGCCTCGCCGGCGCGCGCCCAGGCGCCGGAGCCCGCGCCGCTCTCGCGCGAGCAGCTGCCGCTCACCGTGTTCCTGCGCGGCCAGCCGGTGGGCAACGAGCAGGTGGTGATCGAGCAGTTCGCCGACGGGTGGAAGGTGTCCTCCACCGGGCGGCTGGGCGACCCCCTCGGGTTCGTGCTGCGGCTGGGCGAACTGCGCTACGCGACCGACTGGCAGCCGCGGTCGCTGCTGATGCAGGGCAGCGTGCGCGACGTGGGGTTCGACGTTCGCGTCGGCATCGCCCCGGCGGCCGGCGGCGCGGGGTGGCGGGCCGACGTGGCGGCGACGCAGGGCACCGAGTCCTCGACGAAGACCGACACGCTCACCGCGGGGGCCGTGCTGCTGCCCAACAACGTGTTCGGGGCCTACGTGGCGCTCGCGCGGAAGCTCGTCGGCCTCGAGCCGGGCGCGGCCTTCCGCGTGTACGTGGCGCCGCAGGCCGAGGTGGCCGCCACGCTCGACCGGGTGTCCAGCGAGCGGCTGCGCACGCCCGCGCGGGTGATCGACGTGCGGCGCCACTACGTCAGCGTGAGGAACCCCGGCGGGGCGCTCGCCATCGAGGTGGTGACCGAGGCCGACGGCCGCCTGGCCCGCCTGAGCATTCCCGCCGTCGCCCTCGACGTGGCACGCGAGGACGTCGCGGCCATCTCGACGCGGCAGGAGAAGTTCACGCGCGAGGGCGACCAGGAGGTGGCCATCCTCGCCAACGGCTTCAACCTCGGCGCCTCGGTCTCGAAGCCCCGCGGCCTGGTCGATCCGAACCCGAAGAAGCCCGCGCGGTTGCCGGCCATCGTGCTCGTGGCCGGCTCGGGCCAGGTGGATCGCGACGAGGTGGTGGCCGGCATCCCGGTGTTCGGGCAGCTGGCGTCGGCGCTCGCCGACGCCGGGTTCCTGGTGGTGCGCTACGACAAGCGCGGGGTGGGGCAGAGCGGCGGCCGGGCCGAGTCGGCCACGCTCCAGGACTATGCCGAGGACGTGCTGGCCGTCGTCCAGTACCTGCGCAAGCGCAAGGACGTGGACGCCCGGCGCATCACGCTCGTGGGGCACTCGGAGGGCGGCTGGGTGTCGCTCGCCGCGGCGTCGCGCAGCAAGCACGTCGCCCGCGTGGTGCTGGCGGGCACGCCCGGCACGCCGGGCCACGAGCTCGTGCTCGAGCAGCAGCGGTACCTGCTCGAGAAGATGAAGACCGACAGCGCCGAGCTCGAGGGCAAGGTGGCGCTGCAGAAGCGGATCAACTCGGCGGTGATGTTCGGCACGAGCTGGGAGGGCGTGGCGCTGGCGGTGCGGCGCCAGGCGGACACGCCGTGGTTCGCCAGTTTCCTGCGCTACGACCCGGCCGCCGTGATGCCGAAGGTGCGGCAGCCGATCCTCGTGGTGCAGGGGGCGCTCGATCGCCAGGTGGCGGCGCACCACGCCACGCGGCTGGTCGAGCTGGCGCGCGCGCGCAAGAAGGCGCCGCCGGCGGACCTCGTCACGCTGCCCGGCCTGAACCACCTGTTCGTGGCCGCCACGACGGGCGACGTGGACGAGTACCCGTCGCTCGCCGGGCAGGCGATCTCGCCCGAGTGGCCGCAGGCCATCGTCCGGTGGCTGGCCGCCGTGGCGCCGCGGTCCTGACGCGGCTCAGGGCCGCATGCGCTCGCCGGCGCGCACGGGCGTCGGCAGCCGGTTCTCCGCGGGCGGGTACGGGCAGTCGTAGGTGGGGTTGTAGTAGCAGTAGGGCTGGTAGGCGAGGTTGAAGTCCACCTCGTAGAGCCCGGTGGCCGTGCGCTGCAGGTCGAGGTAGCGGCCGGCCGGGTACGTCTCGGTGCCGTTCGTGCGGTCGCCGAAGGGCACGAAGAGGCGCGTCATCATCCGGTCGTCGGCCTCGACGAAGGCCGTCAACTGCAGCGCCTGTCCCTTCACCGAGAACTTCAGCGTGCCGGCGCGGCGCATCAGGCGCCGCTGCCCGGTGGAGGTGGGCATCTCGATGGCCGGCTCGCGCTCGGACGGCACGATCTGGGCCGAGGCGACCCATGCCTGGTCGATGGCGAAGTAGGCGAGCGGCAGGAACTCGTCGCGCGTGTCCGCGGTGATGGGCGAGTCGGGCGCCGTGCGGAGGTAGGTGTCCTTCGCGGCGCGCTGTCCCGCGATGCGCTCCGGGTAGGGCCGCGCCTGCTCGGTGTTGGGCGTGCAGGCGGCCGCGGTCGCGATCGCGATCGCCAGCGCGCCGTACAGCAGACGACCCGCCCGCGGCGCGGGGCGCCGGGGGCGGGTCGTGGGCACGTGGGCCGGGCGGCCTGGCGACGGGCGGTGGCGCGCGGCGCGCGGGGCGCTGGTCGTCGGGCCGGCCGGTCTGGGTCGCATCAGCTAAAGATATACGATCCCCGCGCGATGGTCGCCTCGGCCACGGCGCGCCGCAGCGCGATGGTGTCGGCCGGCGTCACCTTCAGCACGCGGCGCAGGGCCGCGAGCTGCGTGCGCTGCATGTCGCCCTCGGCGATGGTGGCGATCACGGTCTTGGCGGCCGCCTCGATGCGGGCCGCGGCGTCGCTCACCAGCACCTGCACCACCTCGGCCTGCTGCGCGGCGTTGGCGAGCCGGCGCGCGTGGGCGTCCCTGGCCCGCAGCAGCGCGCTCTCGCAGCCGTAGACGTCGATCATGATGTCGGCGACGAAGCTCAGCACCTCCTGCTCGTCGGTCACCTTCTGCTGGTACTTCTGCATCGCGCCGCCGAGCAGCAGCAGCCCCACCTTCTTGAAGGCCGCCACCGCGCGCGACTCGTTCTCGAGGTGTTCGTCGCCGGGCAGCTCCGGCATCGACGGCGACATCACCTCCTCGAACACCTTCATCGCGGCCGGGATGAGCGGCAGCTCGCCCTTCAGGGCGCGCCGCATCAGCATGCCGGGGATGAGCAGCCGGTTGATCTCGTTGGTGCCCTCGAAGATGCGGTTCACGCGGCTGTCGCGGTAGTGCCGCTCGGCCGGGTAGTCGCGCACGAAGCCGTTGCCGCCGTGGATCTGCAGGTTCTCGTCGATCACGTAGTGCAGCATCTCGCTGCCGGCCACCTTGGCGATCGACGCCTCCGCCGCGTACTCCTCCATGGCGAAGCGCAGGCGGTCGGTGTGGGTGCCCTCGCCCTCCTCCATCGCCTGGTCGATCAGGCCCGCGGTGCGGTGCATCATGGCCTCCACCATGTAGCACCACGCCGTCATCTGCCCGATCTTGTGCTTGATGGCGCCGAAGTTGCCGATCGGCTGGCCGAACTGCTTGCGGGTGGCGGCGTACTTGGCCGCCTCGGCGATCACCGCCTTGGCGCCGCCCAGGCTCAGCGCGCCCAGCTTGAAACGCCCGTAGTTGAGCACGTCGAACGCCACCTTGTGGCCCTTGCCGATCTCGCCCAGCAGGTTCTCGGCCGGCACCTCGGCGTCCTGCAGGATGAGCGGCGCGGTGCTCGACCCGTGCAGCCCGAGCTTGTGCTCCTCCTTGCCGGTGCTCACGCCGGGGAAGCCGCGCTCGACGATGAAGGCCGTGAAGTGCTCCCCGTCCACCTTCGCGAAGACGATGAAGACGTCCGCGAAGGAGCAGTTGGAGATCCACATCTTCTCGCCGTTGAGCAGGAAGCTGCCGTCGGACTTCCGCGTGGCGCGGGCGCGCGCGCCGAGCGCGTCGGATCCCGAGCCCGACTCCGACAGGGCATAGGCGCCGACCAGCTCGCCGCTGACCAGCTTCGGCAGGTACTTCCGCTTCTGCTGCTCGTTGCCGAAGAGCAGCAGCGGCATGATGGCGAGGCCCGTCATCGCGCCGAAGGTCACCGTGAAGGACGCCGAGCGGGCGATGCCGTCGGCCACCATCAGGGCGCTCACCTTGTCGAGCTCGAGGCCGCCGTAGTCCTCGGGCACGTCGGTGCCCAGGAGCCCGAGCTCGCCCGCGCGCCGGACGAACTGGCGCGACAGCGCCCAGTCCTTGTTCTCGAGGCGCTCGATCTGCGGCAGGACCTCCTGCGTCGCGAAGTCGAGCGTCGTCTTGAACATCATCCGGTGCTCGTCGGAGATCCGCTCGGGCGTGAAGATGGCGTCTGCGGCGGTCTCCTCGATCAACCAGGAGCCGCCCTTGCGGACGGCCGACGGAGCTGCGGTACTCATGGATCCTCCTGCGATTGCCGACGCGGCGTGCGCGCGTCGCGGTCTGCCTGCCTGTGCCTGCCTCGAACCCGTCCCTGCCGGTCCCGCGGGCGCGCCGCGGCCGGGGCCCGACGGGGCCCCGCGCCGGCCGGCCTCGCTACATCCGCTCGAAGATGCCCGCGGCGCCCATGCCGCCGCCCACGCACATCGTCACCATGCCGTAGCGCGCCTGGCGCCGCTGCATCTCGTGGAGCAGCGTGGCCGTGAGCTTCGCGCCCGTGCAGCCCAGCGGGTGGCCGAGCGCGATGGCGCCGCCGTTGACGTTCACCTTCTCGAGGTCCATGTCGAGCGCCTTGGCGCACGCGAGCGGGACCACGGCGAAGGCCTCGTTGAGCTCGATCACGTCGATCTGGTCGAGGGTGAGGCCGGCGAACTTCAGCGCCTTGCGGATGGCCGGCACCGGGCCGATGCCGAAGAGCTCGGGCGCCACCCCCGCCGTGGCGTAGCTGACGAAGCGCGCCAGCGGCGTGAGGCCCAGCGCCCTGGCGCGGGCCGCCGACATCACCACCACGGCCGCGGCCCCGTCGCTCGTCTGCGACGAGTTGCCGGCGGTCACCGTGCCGGCGGCGTGGAACGCCGGGCGCAGCTTGGCCAGCACCTCGAGCGACGTGTCGCGGCGCGGGCCCTCGTCGGTGTCGAAGGTGACGGTCGTGATCGCCGGCTTCTTGCCGTCGACGTTGGCCACGCGCACCGGGACGGGGACGATCTCGTCCTTGAAGCGGCCCGCCTCGATGGCGGCGACGGCGCGCTGGTGGCTGCGCAGCGAGAAGGCGTCCTGCTGCTCGCGGGTGATGCCCGACTCGCGCGCGTTGTTCTCGGCCACCAGGCCCGTGGACAGGTAGACGTCGGGGTAGGTGTCGGCCAGCCCCGGGTTGGGCGAGATCTTGTTGCCGCCCATCGGCACCATGCTCATCGACTCGGCGCCGCCGGCCACCACCACCTCGCCGAAGCCGCACATGATGCGCTCGGCCCCGTAGGCGATCGACTGCAGCCCCGAGGAGCAGAACCGGTTGACGGTGACGGCGCTCGCCTCGACGGGCACGCCGGCCCGCAGCGCGCTGATGCGGGCGACGTTCATGCCCTGCTCGCCCTCGGGCATCGCGCAGCCCATGATGACGTCGTCGACGTCCTTCGGGTCGAGGCCGGGCACGCGCCTGAGCGCCTCGGCGATCACGAGCGCGCCGAGGTCGTCGGGGCGCGTGGTGCGCAGCGTGCCGTTGGGGGCCTTGCCCACCGGCGTGCGAACGGCAGAGACGATGACGGCATCGGTCATGGGTCTATGGCTCCTCGAAGTCCTGCTGCGCGGCGCCACGGCGCCCGCGCCTCCAACGTCACTCTCGCGTCGGCCCGACGGGCCGCGTTCACCCTGCCACGCCGGCGGCCTCGGCCGTCCGGCACCTCACGCTGCGGACGAGGGCAGCGAACTCGCGCGGCCGCGTGACGCAGCCGAGGTGCCCGGTCTGCGCCAGCACCGCGCCGGTGGCCCCCGGCACCAGGCGCAGGTACTCGCGCGTGCTCGACACCGGCACCACGCGGTCGAGCCCGTCCTCGCCGGTCACCACGAGCGTCGGGGCCTGGACCGCCCGCGCCGCCGCGGCGAAGTCCTCCTGCATGGCCACCCGCAGCCGCCTCGCCATCAGCCCCGGCGAGATCGGCGCCCGCGCCATCAGCGCCAGCTGCCGCCGCACGAAGCGGAACCGCGCCGCCGGGTCGGGCAGCGCCCGCTTCACCTCCGGCTTCATGCGCTGCCGCGTGGTGACCAGGAACGCGGGCAGCAGCAGGTGCGGCGCCCGCACGTAGTACTGCTGCCGGCGGTCGGGCTCGAACCCCGGCCCGGGCGCCGACGCCAGCACGAGCCCGCGCACCCGTTCCGGGCGCGCGGCGGCGTACTTCACCGACACCCACCCGCCGTACGACACGCCGCACAACACCGCGGGGCCCAGGCCCGCCGCCTCCCACACCGCGTCGAGCCACTCGAGGTGGACGTCGAAGCCGCGCGACGCCAGCAGGGCGGCGCCGCTGCCCGGCTCGCCCGGCAGCGAGCACGACACCGCGCGCCCGCCCGCCGCCAGCGCGTCGACGCACGGCGCCATCCACTCCCAGCGGCCCTGGATGCCGGGCACCAGGACGACGGGATCGCCGTGTCCGCGATCGACGATGGTGAGCGGGCGCATGGTGGTGATGTGACCGTGGTTCCCCAGCTTGCGTCTGGTGTGGGTTCGGGGCCTGGGGCCGCAATCCCCAAGCCCCAAGCCTCACGCCTCGGTCAGTTCCGCAACGGCTTGCCCGTGGTGAGCATGTGCTTGATGCGCTCGAGCGTCTTCGGCTGGCCGCACAGGCTGAGGAACGCCTCGCGCTCGAGGTCGAGCAGGTACTGTTCGGTCACGAAGGCCGGGTGCGGCAGCGCGCCGCCGGCCATGATCGTGGCGAGCTTGGTGCCGATCAGCTTGTCGTGATCGCTGATGCGCCCGCCGCGCCACATGATGTGGATGCCGATCTTCAGGGCCGAGAGGACGGCGTCGCCGCCCACGGCGATCCGGGTGCGCGGGGCCGGCCGCTGGTAGCCCTCCCGCGCGCGGCCCAGCGCGAGGTCCTTGGCGTCGGCGATCAGCCGGTCGCGGTTCATCGAGATCCGGTCGGTGGCGCGCAGGTAACCGATGCGCCTGGCCTCGCCGGCGCTCGTCGCCACCGTGCCCATCGCGATCGGCTCGAACGCCTTCTGGATGGCCGGGAGCAGATCCGTGGAGAGCGAGGTGACGCCCTCGGCGGCCCGCGCCGTCATCTCCTTGGTGCCGCCGCCGGCGGGGATCAGGCCCACGCCGACCTCGACGAGGCCCATGTAGAGCTCGCCGGCCGCCTGGATCCGGTCGCCGTGCAGGGCGGTCTCGCAGCCGCCGCCCAGCGTGAGGCCCGCCGGGGCGACCACGACCGGCACGTTCGCGTAGCGCAGCGCCATCGTGGCGTTCTGGAACGCCCGGATCATCAGGTCCACCTCGTCCCAGTTGCCCTCCTGCGCCTCGAGCAGCAGCAGCATCAGGTTGGCGCCGGCCGAGAAGTTGGTGGCGTCGTTGCCGACCACGAGCGCCTGGAAGTTCTGCTCGGCCTCCTTCACGCCCGCCATCATCATCTGCACCGTGTCGGCGCCGATGGCGTTCATCTTGGTGTGGAACTCGAGGCAGAGGACGCCGTCGCCGAGGTCCACCAGCGTGGCGCCCGCGTTCTTCTTCACCACCTTGCCGGCGGCCTTCGACGCGGAGAGCAGCACCAGCTCGGGCGAGAGCGGCGGCAGCGCGCCTTCCCGGAACGCGTTGGCGCCGCGGTCCAGCACCTGCTGCACGAGCGGCGGCACGTCGGTCACCGCGCAGGCCTCGAGCACCTCCTTCACGCCGATGGCGTCCCAGGTCTCGAAGGGGCCGATCTCCCACCCGAAGCCCCACCGCATGGCGCGGTCCACGTCGTCGATCGAGTGCGCGATGTCGGGGGCGACGCGCGCCGAGTAGACGAGCGCCGCGCCGAGCGTCTGGCGCAGGAACTCGCCCACCTTGTCCTTGCCGAGGAACAGCGTCCTGATGCGCTGGCGCACGTCCTCGACGGCCTTGCCGGCCTCGATGGAGGGGAACTTCGCCTTCTTCTGCGGGCGGTACTCGAACGTGGCGGGATCGAGCGCCAGGATCTCGCTCTTGCCGCCCTCGCCCTTCACGCGCTTGTAGAAGCCCTGGCCGGTCTTCTCGCCCACCCACTTGCGCTCGACGAGCGCCTCGATGACCGGCGGCATGGCGAACGCCTGGCGGTAGGCCTCGCCGCGGTCGCCGAGGTTGCGGATGACGTGGTAGAGCACGTCGACGCCCGCGATGTCCACGGTGCGGAAGGTGGCGCTCTTCGGGCGCCCGATGGCGGGCCCCGTCATCGCGTCGATCTCCTCCACCGTGTACTGGCCGGTGGCGAGCGCCTCGAGGATGCGGATGATGCCGAACATCCCGAGATGGTTGGCGATGAAGTTGGGCGTGTCCTTGGCCACGACCACGCCCTTGCCGAGGCGGCGATCCGCGAAGCGCGCGATGCGCTCGGTGACGGCCGGGTCGGTGTCGGGCGTCGGGATGATCTCGAGCAGCTTCAGGTAGCGCGGCGGGTTGAAGAAGTGCGTGCCCAGCCAGCGCCGCTTGAAGCCCGCCGAGCGGCCCTCGCTGATCGCCGCGATCGGGATGCCCGAGGTGTTGGAGCTGATGACGGCGTCGGGCCCGACGACGGCCTCGACCTTCGCCAGCAGCTGCTGCTTGACGTCGAGGCGCTCGACGACGGCCTCGATCACCCAGTCGCAGTCCTTGAGCTTCGCGAGGTCGGTGTCGAAGCCGCCGGTGGTGACGAGCGCGTGGGCGAGGGGGGTGAAGAAGGGGTCGGGCTTGAGCTTGCGGGCGCGGTCGAGGCCCTCCTTGGCCACCTTCGGGTCGATGTCGAGCAGGACGACGGGAACACCAGCATTGGCGAGGTGGGCCGCGATCTGCGCCCCCATCGTGCCCGCGCCGAGCACCCCTACGTTACGCATCAGGCCTTCACTCCGTGGAGAAAGAGGTCGACGACGGCATCGGCGTCGGCCGCGAGGTCGTAATGGCGGCGGCTGAGGATCCAGTTGGTGGCCATCTCGTCGAGGGCGCCGAAGAGCACCTTGGCGGCCAGCGTCGGGCTGATCGCGGTGCGGAACAGCCCGCGGCGCTGGCCGTCGGCGATGAGGTCGCGGATGACGCCGAGGTACTCGCGCAGTTCGGTGATGGAGAACTGCTCGAGGAACTTGGTGGACTGTCGCAGCTCGACCTGCGTGACGACGGCGAGGTCGCGGTCGCGGCCGACGCGCTCGAGGTGGACGCGGGCGATGGTGCGGAGGCGCTCGACGGGATCGCTGACGCCGTCGAGCACGGCGCGGCCCTCCTGGAGGGCCTCGCGCATCGTGCGCTGGAAGATGGAGACGAGCAGGTGGTCCTTGTTCTGGAAGTAGAGGTAGACGGTGCCGGCGGCGACCTTGGCCTCGCGGGCGACGTCGGCGACCTGCGCGTTGAAGAAGCCGCGCCGGGCGAAGACGGTGATGGCGGCGCGGAGGATCGCCTCGCCCTTGTCGGTCCGCGGGGCGGCGTCGGGGCGCGGTCGTCGCGCGGCGATCCGTCGCGCGGGACGTGGGGCGGGGCTCGCAGGCAGGGCGTCCTCCTGTGAATGACGATTCATTCAGAACCCTACGCGATCCTGCCGCGGTGTGTCAATTCGGGAAAACCTGTGTGTTCGAGGCGCAGGCCGGCGCCAGCGGGTCACGGGCCCCGCGAACTGTTGCCGCAGTGCGTCGTTCCGTTGCGGCGCCGCGGCGCGGCGCGGTCGCCGCCGTCGATGGGTCCCATCGGCCGATTCTTCTTTTCCGATATGTTGAAGCTGTTACAATCCCCGCCGGTTCTCTCACAGCAGTCGGGAGAGGACGGGGCCTGCGGCACGTGCCGCGACGCCCCGCCAGCGGTTCCGAGGTTTTCGCAGCAGGTCCCCGCGCCCCGTTCCCGCGTGCCGGCACCCGCGCCCCCCGGCCGGCCCGCACGGGGTCCCGGTGCGGGGTGTGGACGGGCCGGGTGCCGGTCGGCGGGCCTCTCGCGCCCCGCCGGTGCGCGGTCCACGGCCGTGCGCCCTGCGTGACCGGCGCCCGCTGGCGTCGGGCCTCAGGGGGGCGGCAATGCGCGTGTCCGCGGCGAGCCGCGCGTCCGGACGCGCCCGTGGTCCGTCAGGCAGGGCGCCGCGCGTCCCGCCCGGCGACCGTGCAGACAGGGGCGCGGCACGACCGTTCCGCCAAGGGGGGGGCATGCCTCTCTTCGTGCGATCCGAACGCCGTGGCGCCGCGTGGGCGCTCGCCGGCGCGATGGCCGTTGTCCTGGCGCTGGCGGGGCCGGCGCGGGCGGCCGACGACCCGCCGGCACCCGCCGCCGCGCCCGCCGGCCAGGAGGCCGCGCCTCAGGCGGCGGCCGACGAGGCGCCGCGCGACTCGGGGCCGTC
>JADHED010002566.1_pt1 | contig 12374 bp, 7 predicted proteins | sample 8952041 | NCBI WGS metagenome assembly JADHED01 (sample SAMN16124423, study PRJNA663239) | bioreactor sludge metagenome | isolation source: sludge (control) | place: India:Bengaluru | collected 2018-09-08
ACGCCGTACGAGTGCCTCTCTGAGAAATTTATAAAGCGGCAAGCCTGCCTTTGCTCCTTTGCGTTTGGCCGGCACACAAATGCTCCACTGGTGATAAGTGAGATGTGTGAATCCATCTTTTTCGATCAGCCTGACGGGATACAGATGGCAGCTCACCGGCTTGCGAAAAGAAGTTAAACCGGCCAGCCAGGCTTTTTCGATGGCGCAGAAACTCACGCCGTTTTCATGGAAACCCGCAAAGGCGCATTCGCGGTCGTTAACAAGGGGTGTTACCAGGTTGCCCAGTTCATCATAATCAAAAACACCCTGTTCGTCCACCACCTTTGTTCCGGCTTCGGTCATAAACTTGCGGTAGATGTCCAATTCATCCTCCAGGAGTTCAATTTCGTGGGCTTCGAGCGGTGCTCCGGCATCGCCACCCACACAGCAATCGCCTTTGCAGCGGGGCAAATCACAGATAAACTGCGCCCTGATAAGGTCGTCTCTTACAATGGTATTGTTGATGATGATCATGGCACAAAATTACATTAACTTTTAACAATACTGCTATTCCCCGCTGCACCGGATGTTTCAGAATTGGTTTGACAGCCTTCAATGATGGAAAAGAATTTGAATACTTGAAAGGTTTTTTTTGATTTTGCTTTGAAAGAGTACTAACTTTGACTTCAAATTTGATTACTCACTTAAAAAAAACGTCTATGAAAAAAATCTACTTTCTTTTCATTTCCATGGTCTTAGGTATGGTTCAGCTATTCGGACAGGCTGAGTTCAACACGGGCAGCATGATTGTGAACGTAAACACTTATGGCCGTGTGCGCTTGTCAACGCCTGATGCTGTGCGCCATCTTCAGCGTGCTTCCATTTTGGTTGGAACGCCATCGGGCCAGGTTTTTGATTACAACGAAGACTCTGAAGAAAATCAGGCACCGGAACTGGTCACACCACCCAGTTGGGGCGATTTCGAACTATTCGGGTCGTTCGACAACACTTACTCTAACAATCCTCCGGATGTTTTGGTGGGTCTGAATGCTTATGGCTGGACCAACAAGACTTTTACAGTGCTCAAATTCAATGTAAAAAACATTGGAACAACAGCCATGACTGCAACAGTGGGACTCGACATTATTCCCGAACTGGCTATGGAGTATGGTTTTGACACCGTGACTTATGACGCTTCGACCGGTGTGGTTCGTTTTCACCGCGGAACGGATATGAATATGGGCATGAAGCTGCTTTCAACCAGTTTTACTTCACTCACTTCCTTTGAATGGTTTGATGGCTATATGACGGATGCCGGCTATTGGGGATGGATGAATTCGGGTGGACTTCAGGCCCGGTATGTTTCGAATACAGCTGATGGCCCGGTAACAATCACGGCGCAAGCACCAGAAGTGATTAACCCAAATGAAACGATGGATGTGTACTATGCCTTTGCCCTTGGCACCAATCAATCAGCGATGCTTGCAGCCATTGCTGAAGCCCAACAGAAATTTGATGATCTTTTCAGTGGTTTGGGCGATATTGCAGCCAATCCCAATGCTTTGCGACTCGGCTACAACCATCCAAATCCTTTCAACGGGCAAACCACCATCAGTTATCATCTGCCAACCGGCGGTCAGGTAACGCTGAAAGTGTTCGATCAGTTGGGCAACGAAGTGGCTGTTGCGGTGAATGCCTCACAGGCAGCCGGACTGCACAGTGTTGATTTCGATGCAACCGGAATTGCTCCCGGTATTTATTATTACACACTCATTTTCAATGAGAAACGCATCACCAACAAAATTATTATTTCTAAATTGCGTAATAAATTTTTTTAATTAAAAAAATAGACGGCTTCCTGAAATGGATGCCGTCTTTTGTTTACATAGCGTAAGCCTTAAAGCTTGATCCAAACAATTTGCATGGCGTGAGGGCTGACACCGGTCACCCAGTCTTCGAGGTTTGAGCCGTCGAGGTTTGAACGAATAATCTTGCCGTCGGGGGCAGAATTGGAAATTTTGTATCCCCAGAACAACTTATTGCGTTTTTGGTCGATGGCAAGACCCCAGGTGGCTTTGCTGCCATAATCGCCAATTTTAGAGAGGCCTGAACCATCCAGGTTGCACATATAGATGCCATTTTCTTCGACCGGCGATGGTGTTGAACCATAAATAGCCATGTAGGCTTTTCCGGTCTCAAAATTGATTTCAAGGGCAGTTCCGTCAATATCAACCACATGTTCGGTCAGGCCACTACCATCGAGGTTTACCGACCAGTAACCACCCGTAAAATCAGTTTTATCATTTACCAGATAGATTTTCTGGGTCACCGGATCATATTGCATGTCGATGGGATATTCGGGGCGGATGCCATCAGTACTGATAAATACCTCAGCGTTACTGCCATCAAGGTTGCATCGGTAGATGCCACCAGGTCGGCCCCAATAGAGTTTATCGCCAATCACCATAAGGGCTTCGGGTGAGTCAACGATTTCTTGTCCGGGAACAGTTACGTCAAGGATTTTCTGTGGATTCTTACCGTCCGCATCGAAGCTGTAAATCACACCAAGGCTGTAATCAGAGACAAACACTTTGCGTGAAGCCGAATCGGCTACAATGCCATAAGGCCGCGAGAAAGTAACAGCTTCAAAATCCTGCACAATGGGGGCTTCATCGTTCAGTACAACAAAATGTGCCCCGCCGCCCGATGGACTTCTGGAGGTAAAATAAAGCACTTGTGACTGACCGGCAAGGGGGTCTTTTACATTCACAGCAAGTGTTTTGACGGTGGTATTGTAGTGAACATCGTTCACCGGCGTACAGGTGAGTTTAACGGAGTAAATCCCCGGGGTCTCAAACTGTATCACAGGATTTTCAAGGGTAGAAGTGATGCCATTGCCAAAATCCCAGAGGTAACTTTTCGCATTGAGCGACTTATTGGTAACAGTGATCTCGCAGGGCGCATTGCCGTTGTTCGACAAAGTGAAGGTGAAATCGGCCTGTGTGCTGGCAGGCGGGTTGCCAAGTTCATACTTTTCACAGGCAGTTATCCCTAAAAATAAAGGAATAACGAGCAGAATATTCAGGATTGTATTTTTCATTGTATTCATTGTTAATCAATAACCTGGGTTTTGCTGCATTTTTTTATTTGTTTGCATTTCGCTGAGTGGTATAGGGAACAGGGTAAACTTAGGATCGATTGCAAGTACATCGACAGCACGTCCGGTGCGCACGAGGTCGTTCCAGCGGTGGCCCTCAAAGGCAAACTCAAGCCGACGTTCGTTTTCGATGGCCAGTTTCAATGAAGGGATGTCGGCGGCCTCAGTATCCGGCAAGCCAGCGCGATTCCTGATTATGTTGAGGTTGTTTTGAATTGCTGCCACATCACCATTTGTATAAGCAAGTGCTTCGGCCTGAATGAGGTACATTTCGGCAAGGCGCAAAACATACACGCGGTCGACACCCCCTGACACATCGTTGTATTTGGAACCGTAAGGATTGTTTTTCTCATCGAAACGAATGGTGGAACCCAATCGCTGGTCGGCGGGATCAAAAGCTGCGATCAAAGCTGCCGAAGGAGCAACTTCATATCTTCCGTTGAGGTCGCGGGTGTAGTAATACTGAGCCAGCCTGTTAAAGTTTTGAATGTCATAAACGATTTCAAAAATAGATTCACTGCTGTTGACAGCCGGATCAAAAAGTTCGGCATAGGTAGTTGCCAATCCGGGTAGAAAAGCAATCACATCCGACGCCATTTGCCTCGCTTTGGCAGCAAAAGCAGCATCGTTGGTGGCATGAAACTGGGTGAGATAAATCCGTGCAAGCAAGGCCTTGGCGCTTGTGCTGTTGGCTCTTCCCACTGTGCCCGTATGCGTGAGCAAATCAATTGAAGCCTCCAGATCACTGATTACACCGGCATAAACCTCTGTCAGGCTGCTTTTAGGCAAATCAATGTTGCTGAGGTCGAGGGTAGGCTCAATCCGGAGCGGTACACCACCGAAATAGTTGGCAAGATAAGCGTGCATCAGAGCCCGGATAAACAAGGCTTCACCCTGTACACTGTTTTTGCCGGATGGAGATCCGTATGGTATTTGCGGCAATTTATAAAGGATATTATTAACCCTGTTGATCACATCATAAGCAGCGCTCCACATGCCATCGGTAATGGCATTGTCGGCAGGGATTGGCTTATTGGGAATCTGGCCATAATCCTGAGTTGTTCCGGTCCACACCAGGTTATCCGCAGCCAGGTCTGCGATGATAGCGGCATTCCGGCCATAGAGGCCAACAGCCTGCAAACCGCTGTAGGCACCAATAATGGCCCTTTCGACCCCGGTGCTGTCTTTAAGTGCAATATCGCTTGATACAGAGGCTGATGGATTGACTTCCAATACTTTATTACAGGAAGAAATCAGCGTGGATAAAGCCAGGAGCAGAAATATTAATTTTTTCATGTCATTCATTTTTTTAGGATTAAAGTCCAAGATTGATTCCAACCATGATAGTTCGCGATTGTGGATAAGTGAAGAAATCGGTTCCCATCACCACATTGTCGTTGCTGTAATAATTCACTTCAGGGTCCATGCCTGTGTAGGCGGTAAAGGTGAAGAGATTTTGTCCGGAGACGTAAATTCTGGCCGTTTTAAGCTTCACAGGTTTCAGCAGTTGCTGCGGGAAGTTATAGCCCAATGTCACGCTTTTAATGCGCATAAACGAGCCATTTTCGATAAAACGCGATGATTTGAGCTGATCACCTTCTTTGGGGATATCGGTAACATCGCCTGGTTGTTTCCATCGATCGGCCATAAATGCCAGTTGGTTGTCCTCGCCTATTCCCGATGCCAGGTAAATATTGGTTCCGTTGAAAATGTCATTTCCTGCCACACCCTGGAGGAAAATGGAGAGGTCGAAATTTTTGAAGCCAAAAGAATTGGTGATGCCAAAGGTGAAATCAGGATTCGGGTTACCGATTTTTTTGCGGTCATCAGCCGTGATTTCCCCATCGTTGTTCAGATCTTCGTACACCAGTTTGCCGGTTGTAGGGTCAACCCCAAGACAAACATATCCGAAGAAAATCCCGGTAGGTTCTCCTTCCTGCACCCTGTTTCCGCCGCGACCCTGATCGTCGATGGGCTGGCCTTCGTAAAGGCTGAGAACTTTGTTGCGGTTGGCGGCAAAGTTGATGGAAGTATTCCAGGTAAAATCACTTTGAATGTTTTGTGTGTTGAGCAACAATTCGATTCCCTTATTTTCGAGTTCACCAATGTTTGAAGTAATGGTGGTGTATCCTGTTGAAGGAGGTAAAGGTCTGTCGAGCAGCAGATCGCGGGTGTGATTATAATACAGGTCGGCCACCAGACTGATGCGATCTTCAAACAAGCCGAGATCGAAGCCAAAACCAGTTTGCAAGGTTGTTTCCCATTTCAGGTCGGGATTGGGAAGTTGGGTTGGCGCAATACCCGGACGCTGACCATAGTTAAACCCGCCGCCGTAAAGACCAAGAGAAGCAAAATCGCCGATGCCGTCGTTGCCGGTCATCCCAACACTGGCGCGCAACTTGAGTTCGCTTACTGCTTCAGCATTTTTCATAAACGACTCTTCATTCACGCGCCAGGCTACCGATGCAGCCGGGAAATAACCATAGCGGTTGTTTTTTCCAAACTTTGAGGAGCCATCGGCCCGTGCGGTGAGGGTAAAGATGTATTTGTAATTGTAATTGTATTTGAACTGACCGAAATAAGAATTCATGCCCCGTTCGAGTCCATAAGCCGAAGCGGCCCTGATGGTTCCGGCTGAGGTGATGTATTCGAAGTTTTCATTTGGAAAATCAATGGCTTCAATATAGGTGTTTCTTCTGGCGTATTTTTCAAGACTATAGCCTGCAAGTGCTTCAAAGTGATGGGTTTTGTCGATCGATTTCATGTATTGCAGCACATTGTTGGTGATCAGGTTACTCACATAAGAAGTTCCTTCAATGCCCAGACCATTGTATTTCAGCCCCTGAGCCACGGTGATTGGGTCATATTCGTGTTCGCGGAGCAGGTATTGATCGGCACCCCATTTGCTGGTAAAAGTAAACCCGTTCAGGAATTTATATTCCAGGAAAATATTGCCGTTGTTACGGTTAGTAAAAGCCTGGTTGATGGTATGATCGATGATCGCCACCGGGTTGGCATAAGGGCCATCTTCATTGTAAGTTCCGTCTGGATTAAAAACAGGATAGATGGCCGGAATAGAAAGAGCATTCGGGAGCGGGCCATAAAGGGTTTGGTCGCCTTCCACACGGTCGTTTTTCGAATAGCTCATCATGATACTGGCACCGATAGTGAGGTTGTCGAGGAGTTTGTGATCGATGTTCAGACGGCCTGTGTATCTGTCGAAACGGGTCGATTTAACAGTACCATCCTGAATGAAGTAATTACCCGAAATAAACATCCTTGTCTTGTCGTTGCCGCTGCTCACCGAAAATTCGGTGTTTGAAGTAGGGGCAGTTTGCAGAATTTCTTTCATCCAATCGGTATCAACACCCTGCACATTGGTACCCTTGTATTCGTTCCATTGGGCAGCATTCATCAGTTTTGGCAAACGTTCGGCGGGCAGAGTCTGCCAACCGTAAGAAGAACTGAGGGTGACGCTGGTTTTTTGATATCCTCCTTTTTTGGTAGTGATCAGCATAACACCGTTTGAAGCCCTGGCACCATATATAGCTGTGGCCGATGCATCTTTGAGAAAAGTAATTGATTCGATATCGTTGGGGTTGATGTCGGAAAGGGCATCGATTTCCTGGCCGCTGTAGCCAATTTGGCCAAAGCTGCCAGTGATGACTGGCATACCATCTACCACAACGAGAGGTTGATTGGTAGCATTGATAGAGCTTCCGCCTCTGAGCTTGATCGAGTTTTGTCCGCCCGGGGTTCCAGAGTTGATGTTAATGGTAACACCGGCAGCCTTGCCCTGAAGTACCCCTTCGATGGTTCGCATCGGGGCATATTTCAGCTCATCCTCTCTGACGACGCCTACCGAATTGGAAATGAGTTTTTTACTTGAAGTGCTGTACCCAACGACCACTACTTCGCCGAGGTCGATTTTGTTTTCCTGCATTACCACATTGATCATCATTCGCTTGTTAACAGGCAATTCGAGGGGTTGCATTCCCACGTAGCTGAACAGCAGGGTAGCGTCAGCAGGGGCTTGGAGTTTGTAAACACCGTCGAGGTCGGTGGTTGTTCCCTGGGTAGTACCTTTCACCTGTACGGTTACACCGGGAATCGGCTGTTTGTCAGCCGCAGAAGTGACCGTTCCGGTGACAGTAACCGACTGGGAAAAAGCCGAGCCAATGAACAATGTCAGGACGAGAATCAATAAGACATTTTTTTTCATTTTTTGGTTTATTATGGTTAGTAAATCAATCATGCAATGGGGTCAAATCAACCGTTACTGTCTTAAGGCTTAGGCTCATATTCAACAGCGTATAGGTTCGCCGGCCATTTTGGGAATCCCGGCCAAAAGCCTTGCTTTGTCCGGTTTTGGCAAGGCTGATTAAAAAGGCGTTGTTGTGAGTGTAAAAATTGAGGCTGGAAACAGTTGTGGCATACTGATTGTCCATCAGGTGGCGTGTGGCCAATCGCAGGAACGAAGGAGCTGCCTCAAACATCCCGCCCGGGAAAGGTTCCGCAGTGTCAAATTTCTCTTTCCCCTTGAGATCCGACTTGCCGGGGGCAGGCACAACGGTGTGATCCAGAAAACTGTAAGTATCACCCGATTCAAGGTAATGGACAGCAAGATCATTCACCGATGTAAGGGTGTCCATCATGGAAAATACAGCTTTTTTTGCATCAAAAATGGTGACCCCGGCAGCGCCGGCCACTATCATTTTATCTTCTTTTCCATAATAGACAAGGGCGGTATTTTCGTCAATTCCAAAAGCCATGGGCTGAGCTGTGTATGCCATTGCTACGATGAGCCTGCCTGTTCGTGAACGGGCATGGAAATGCTGATCGACCAATCCATGCGGAAAAAATCCCAGGCCTTTCGTAAGAAGAACACCCTGGTGATCAGGCAGATCTTCACCGGGCCGGCTTGTTTTGGCACCATAAATGAGGGCATCCATGCTGTTTCCGTTTCCGATCATGGGGTCGCTCATGATTGCAGCACCTGCGCTGGTGCCTCCAACGAGCCCCCCCTTCTCAAACATATCCCACACTGCATCAAGCACTGCAGTGCGGCTGCCATCAGGCAGATAAAGCGTTTTGATGATGCGAAGCTGGTCACCACCAGAAAACCAAACACAATGGCTTTGTCTGACTATGTCGGCAAGGGCTTCATCGTTTCCGTTATGAAGCCATGTGGCTTCGTTAACATCAAGGGTACTGTCGTCGTCTTCAATCGCCACCGGGATCAGGTGGATGTTTTCAGGCTTTGCTCCAAAGCGTTGCAAACCCATACTGAAATAAGCAAAAGTTTGCGCTGCTACGCCACTGGCAGCCGGAATAACCGAGATGACAGCCTGCTCAGCTCCACCGGACAGTCTGAGAATTTCTTCAAAAATTTCTTTGTTATCACTTTCAAGGCCACCACCAACAATCATCAGGTTGCCCTGTGCTGAAGCGGACCGGGGAAGCAGGAAGGTGGAATAAAGCAAAAACAGCCATACAAGATTCCTGGTCATAAGAGAATGTTTTACAGTTTAATAAACTTTACAGAAAAGCTCTCGCCTGAGCTGAGGTCATGCAGATGAACTACATAAGGTCCGGGAGCCAACCAATCAATGGGGATGTTCGTGAAGTTGGTATATGCCTTACCCTGCCTTAAAAGTTGTCCCTTAAGATCTGAAATCTGCCAGTTGCAGGGGTAGATATCCAGTTTCAGGTGGAGCTGAGCGATGGCAGGATTTTGAAGGAGTATTACCTTTGATTTCAGGGTAGATTCCGGTACATCAGAAGCATCGGTAGTTCCCATGAGGTAAGGTTGACTTTCATCAGTGAATGAGAGCGTTAGCTGATCAAAACCGGCTTCCATGCGGGGCACGGCGCTGCTGCTTCCACTTCCTGTTTGTGTAACGAGGCCTGCCATCCCTCCTTCGTTGCGCAGGATCATTACCGGATGCTGACCATAGCCAAGCAGTGTTGTTTTCCCATCCAAAGGCATGATTTTCAAGTAATTTTTGGCGGTGAGCCAAATGCCGTAACGCAAGGTGTCGATGGCCATGGCATAAGGAACAGCCGTCGCTGTGTTTTCATAGATATCAGCGTGAAAATAAGTGTTTGTCATTAACATGCTATGCTGCAACATGCCCAGTCCACGGCTGAATTCAAGTTCACCATACCAGGAGGCAAGCTCGGTGTAGAAATTGTCGACCACCGTTTTTCCGGCAAAACGGGCATCATCGCCGGCAAAAGCTGCAATCATCCCCCTTTTTTTAAGGCGCTGTTCCAGAAGTTGTCCGTTGGAGGTAGTTAAAAAAGTATTCAAATCATCGGTGGCATTGTCAACAAAAAGAATTTTGACAGCTGAATTGATTTTTTCGGCAAGCTGTAAATTATTCCCATTGGCCTGATTAAGTAAAAAAACGTCGATCTGTGGTGCACCATGTTGAATCAATTGGTTTTTAAATAATTGTGCTGTATTCTCGTTGCCAGAGAGCAATAGCACAGGATCGTCCGGCGTGCCGCATTGGCTTACCAGGTTACCAAGCATTGCTGTATTGTTTGACACGGTGTTTCCTCCACTTGCCAACAGAATAAAATCACCTGTTTCTTCCAAAAGAGAAGTTTGCAGGTACCGATCCAGCGTGGGAGTGGTGATTGCTCCGGTGTTAAAATCATAGGTGCAGCCCTGAATGAGTTGTGTGAGCCGGATTCCCGGATGAATTAATTTATTGTTGTTGAGTAAAAAAGGTTCGTTAAAATTGAAAAAATTGGCACAACCCGTTCCGTAAACCGTACCCAGTCGGTTCTCGTCGATGGTCATACAAGTCATATCATCCATACCCAATCCGGTGAGATTTTGTCCGTGATCGAATTGATATTTGGCCAAAAAACCTGCCAAACGGGCAAAACGGGCTCTTTCAGAAAAGTGGGTATCAAAAATATATCCCGGAAAAAGACTAAAAAAATCGTCTTCCAGGGTCATGTAAGAATTGTTTGGGTTTTCGATGGCTTCATAAGGATATACGGTTCCGTTTTGGGCGCTAAAAATCACCGAAGAAAGGATGTGCATACCCGCTGAAGTTCCGGCAAGTGTTCCGCCCTGCGCAAAAAGTTCTTCAGCAAGCTGTTGCAATTTTGTGTTTTTATAAAACCGGTAATAATCATATTGATCGCCACCTCTGAAAAAAATTACCTGATAGGTTTTGAGACTATCGTAGAGTACCTGACTGTCAGCACTGTCGCGGGAAGCGACACCGAATTCGCGGGCGAATGCTGCCCCGCAATACTGTGTAAGGTAATTGGCCAGGCTACCGGTTGATGCGCCAATCACGGCAACCCTTTTTCCTTCGGCAGCCCAGCGGTAAGCAGGTACGCTCCAGCCATTTGCTCCGTTTTTTTCGGAACCGCCACCTACAAGCAATAACCTGCCCTGTTGGGTATGGGCATCAAATCCAAACCAGAGTAAAAGCAGGAAAGTCGTAATGGCAGTTTTCATTCGATTGCGCTGATGTAATGAGCGAAATTAGGGAGATTTTTCCACAAGCAAAAAAAAACCATAATTTTGAGAAAAATAAACCCAGAAAGATATGATTACACTATTCAGGAATGCGCTGGTGTTTGCCCCGCAGGCCGAGGGGAAAAAAGATGTGCTGGTTGCCGGAAAAACAATCATTGCTGTCAAAGACGTGATTCCGGTGCCGGAAGGCCTTCAGGTGGAGGTGGTTGATTGTGAAGGGATGAAGCTCGTTCCGGGGCTGGTAGATGCCCACGTACACATAACCGGAGGAGGAGGCGAAGGAGGGCCGGGAACACGGATGCCCGAGCTGGAAATTCCGATGATGATCGCGGGCGGTGTAACCACAGTTGTTGGTTGCCTGGGAACCGATGGCATCACACGCAATGTTGACAGTGTGCTGATGAAAGTGAAATCGTTGCGGGCCAACGGTATGTCTGCCTGGATGTATACAGGCGCCTATCAGGTGCCTCCGCCGAGCATCACAGGTGATATCAAGCGGGATATTGCCCTGTTTGAAGAAGTGATAGGCCTTGGCGAGATTGCCGTTTCTGATCACCGATCTTCTGTACCAGCCACCGAAGAGCTTGCCAGACTGGCTGCTCATACCCGCGTAGCCGGAATGATTGGCGGAAAAGCAGGCATCGTCAATGTGCACATGGGCGATGCCACCGACCCTTTTCGTCCGATACACCACGTGGTTGCCAACAGTGAATTGGGATATAAGCAATTTGTTCCAACCCATTGTAACAGAAACGCTTATATATTTGAGGACGCTAAGGAATATGGAAAAAAAGGCTATGTAGACATCACCACGAGTTCGTGGCCCTATTATACCGATGAGGAAATAAAACCATCCACTGCACTCAGGCTATTGCTCGAAAATGGCGTTCCGCTTAAACACATCACCTTTACGTCTGATTCTTGCGGCTCTTTGCCGGGCTTTGATCCGGAGACCGGAAAACTGGTGAAAATAGAAATGGGACTCCCCTCCTCTATTCTCAGGGAAATTAAAGATGCTGTGAATGAAGAGAATTTACCCTTTGAAATTGCGTTGCAGGTTGCGACTTCCAATCCGGCCGACATTTTGCAGCTAAGCGGCAAAGGGTATGTGAAGGAAGGTTGCGACGCCGACTTGGTTGTGCTTGACAATGAGTACAATATCGTGCGTGTAATGGCAAACGGTAAATTTGTCGGATAACAAAGAATGATCCTGAAAATGCCTTTTATCCGACTTTTTATTATTTTGCTGTGGCTGATTTTCTTCAGTCAAACCCTCTGTTCCCAGGAAAAAGCCCCTTTTACCTCCCCTCAGCAGGATGAATTTCTCCCGTTGCTCCGGCAGCTGTCTGCTCCAGAAATGGAAGGTCGTGAAACTGCAACGAATGGTGGAAAAGCAGCCGCCCGTTTTCTCGCCGAAAAGATGAGAGAAATGGGACTTCAACCAATCGGAGAGTCTTTTATGCAGCCATTCGGCCTACTCAAAACAACGCTCATCACGGCCAGTATCGACACCGGTGAAAACATTTCAGAGAAGTTATTGTATTTCAACGACTTTGCTGCTATTGGTTGTCCCTCAGATCAAAAACTGAGTGCTGAGCTTGTTTTCGCAGGTTATGGTCTCATCAGCAGCGACAGTGTTTACAACAGTTACCGTGAGCTGGAAGTTCGCGGCAAAATAGTCTTAGTCATCGATGGACTTCCCGGTGAAGCAGATACCACAGCATTGATGTG
>JADHED010002569.1_pt1 | contig 12368 bp, 12 predicted proteins | sample 8952041 | NCBI WGS metagenome assembly JADHED01 (sample SAMN16124423, study PRJNA663239) | bioreactor sludge metagenome | isolation source: sludge (control) | place: India:Bengaluru | collected 2018-09-08
CCTGTTGCAGGCCAACATCCTGCAGGTGGGGCGTTCCGACCTGCGCGGTTCGTCCGACGCCATATCCTCCGGCTTCGGCGGTGCGGTGGCCGGTGCGGTATTGGCCAGCGCCACCGGCAGCAGCAACCGTGAAGCGGCAGGTGTTGGCGTGCTGGCTGGAGCAGCCAGTGTTCTGAGTGATGCGATGGTCGATGACGTGCTTTACACCATCGTCACCGATCTGCAGATTCGCCAGCGGTTGGCAGCAGGAGAGCAGGTTTCGCAGCAGCAGTCGACCACGCTGAAGCAGGGCACCAGCACCGAGCTGAAGGAGTCCGTGACCCCCGCGCCCACCCAGTGGAAGAGCTATCGTACACGCATCGTCAGCAGCGCCAACCAGGCAAACCTGAAGCTTGAGACCGCGTTGCCGGCGCTCGAGGCCGGACTGGTTCAGGCACTGGGCGGGCTCTTTTGATGAGACTCCAGATGCGGCCGTGCAAAGACGAGTCGCGCAGGAGCAGGTGTCTGCACACTTGCGGTTCGCTCTTGAAATGGTGTGTACGCGGGACCATATTCTTGTGAGCGGTCATCGATTGTGAGAGACTCAAAAAAAGCTGTCATCCGGGCGGGCAGGCCGTTCGGAGCGGCCTGATGGGTGCTGCTGATTGAACTCGCGTGCCGACCCACGCCGGACACCGTCCGGGAGTTCGACTGCCACGGTTTCCTTGCTCCATGCCATAGGCCCGGATGTCCATCGCGAAAGTGGCGGAACTGGTAGACGCGCTGGATTTAGGTTCCAGTGTCGTAAGACGTGAGAGTTCGAGTCTCTCCTTTCGCACCAAAAAATCTTTGCTACGATTCAATCTGTCACATGAGGTTTAGGTATGCAGGTTTCTGTTGAGGCTGTTTCTGTTCTGGGACGTCGACTCACCATTGATGTTCCGGTCGAGCGCATCGAGACTGAAGTCAGTGCTCGTCTGCTCAAGGCAGCCAGAACCATGCGTCTTGACGGCTTTCGGCCTGGCAAAGTACCGCTCAAACTGGTTCGCGAACGCATTGGTGAAGGGGTCCGTTCCGAAGTGCTGGGCGACGTGATCAACGACAGCCTGAACAAGGCGATCGTCGATCAGAACCTAATTCCGGCCGGGCGTCCGATGGTTGAGGCGATCGATACAGAGCAGCCGCAAGACCTGCGGTTTGTCGCGACCTTCGAGATCTATCCAACCGTTGATCTTGCCGATTTTTCAGTGCTGAATGTCCAGCGCCTCAGCGCAGAGGTGACCGAGGCCGACGTGGACAAGATGATAGAGACCATCCGCAAGAGCAATGCGGACTGGACTTCCGTCCAGCGTGCTGCGGCCAATGGTGACCAGTTGACAGTCGATTTCGAGGGTTTTGTCGATGGCGAACCGCTGGAGGGGGGCAGCGCCAGCGGTGCCAAGATCGTTCTGGGGTCACAGCGGATGATTCCCGGTTTCGAGGATGGGCTGATCGGCGCCGAAGTCGGTGCAGAGCGAACCCTTGACCTCAAGTTTCCCGAGCCCTACCACAACGCGGCCGTGGCTGGAAAGGATGCAAGGTTCAAGGTCAAGGTGCAGGAGATCGAAGAGCAGACGCTGCCAGAAATCGGCAAGGCGCTGTTCGAACGGGTCGAATTTGATGGCGACAGTGTTGAAGCGTTCCGGGCCGAAGTGCGCAGCAACATGGAGCGCGAAATGAACGCTGCGCTGCGCAGAATCACCAAACAGCGAGTGATGAAAGCACTCGAAGAGGCGCACTCATTCGACTTGCCAGGCGCCTTGGTCGGCAGCGAAATCCAGCAAATGCGGCATCAGTTGCTGGAGCAAATGGGTCATCGGCATGGGCACGACTGCGACCATGACCATGAAAGCGATTTCCCCAGCGAAATTTTTGCCGAACGCGCCCAGCAGCGGGTCAAAAGAGGGCTGATTCTGGCCGAAATCATCAAGGGCGTGCCGATCAAGAGTGATCCAAGCCGGGTGCGACTGTTTGTAGAGGAGCTGGCTTCCAGCTATCGGGAGCCAGAGCGGGTGGTTGAGTGGTACTATCAGAACCCGGAGATGATTTCATCGATCGAAGCCTTGGTTCTTGAAGATCAGGCAATCGACCATGTGTTGGCGAACACGCAGGTGTCCGATGAAGCGACAACCTACGAAGCAATCATTCGAGAGGCGTCCGAAGCCGCGAATGGCTAAAGCGCTACATGCGGTGGCCACAACGGGTAAGTGTGAGCCGCCGATGTCCTGGCAATGATCACGGTTTTGCAAAGTTGAGAAACAGAAGATGATTGAAAATGTTGGCTTGGTCCCGATGGTAGTCGAGCAATCCGCGCGCGGCGAGCGGGCCTATGACATCTACTCCAGGTTGCTCAAGGAGAGGGTGATTTTTCTGGTGGGTCCCGTCGAGGACCACATGGCCAATCTCATCGTGGCGCAGTTGCTGTTTCTCGAATCAGAAAATCCGGACAAGGACATTCACCTCTACATCAACTCTCCGGGTGGATCGGTGACGGCCGGACTCTCCATCTATGACACCATGCAGTTCATCAAGCCCGATGTCAGCACCATGTGCATAGGGCAGGCTGCAAGCATGGGTGCATTGCTGCTGTCGGGCGGTGCGGAAGGAAAGCGCTACTGCCTGCCACATTCGCGCATGATGATCCATCAACCCTTGGGCGGATTCCAGGGGCAGGCTTCCGACATTGAAATCCATGCGCGCGAAATTCTTCTGGTACGAGACCGGTTGAACAAGATTCTTGCAAGGCATACCAAACAGGACCTGGAAACCATTGCAAGAGATACGGACAGAGACAATTTCATGAGCGCGATCGAAGCGGTCAGTTACGGACTCATCGACCAGGTTCTTGAGCACCGGGTCGATTCATTGAAATCAGAAAAATGAGTTTGCAAGCCAGCCATTGCATGGCGAGCAAAGAATGGATTTATATCGGCCGATTTTTTTGAGCTAGGATATACCCATGGTTGATGAGCGCAACGGCAGGGGCGATGAGGGCGGCAAGCTGCTTTATTGCTCTTTTTGCGGGAAGAGCCAGCATGAAGTTCGAAAACTGATTGCTGGACCTTCAGTTTTTATCTGCGATGAGTGCGTCGATCTTTGCAACGATATCATTCGTGAAGAGATCGAGGAGAGCAGCAATGAGTCCAGCGCTGAAAAGCTTCCAACTCCAAGAGACATCAAAAAGACCCTGGACGAATATGTAATTGGTCAGTCTTTGGCAAAGAAAATCCTTTCGGTCGCGGTCTACAATCATTACAAGCGGCTTGGCCATAACCCAAAGGGGAAAGACGATGTTGAGCTCGCAAAAAGCAATATTTTGCTGATGGGGCCAACTGGAAGCGGGAAAACGCTTCTTGCTGAGACATTGGCGCGTCTGTTGAATGTTCCATTCACGATTGCCGATGCAACGACCCTGACCGAAGCAGGTTATGTTGGAGAAGATGTAGAGAACATCATTCAGAAGCTCCTGCAAAAATGTGACTATGATGTCGAGCGGGCTCAGCGAGGCATCGTATACATCGACGAAATCGACAAAATCTCGCGAAAATCGGATAATCCATCGATTACGCGCGATGTCTCCGGTGAAGGCGTTCAGCAGGCATTGCTCAAGCTGATAGAAGGAACAGTGGCTTCGGTACCACCGCAAGGTGGGCGTAAGCATCCGCAGCAGGAATTCCTCCAGGTTGATACATCGAATATCCTGTTCATCTGCGGGGGTGCATTTTCCGGGCTCGACAAAGTCATTCGTGATCGCTCAGAGAAGAGTGGAATCGGGTTTTCAGCATCGGTAAAGAGCAAGGAAGACAAGAAAAATGTTGGAGAAACCCTCAAGAAGGTCGAGCCGGACGATCTGGTCAAGTATGGCTTGATTCCTGAGTTTGTCGGACGATTGCCGATCATTGCAACGCTCGAAGAGCTCGATGAAGCTGCCCTGATCAAGATTCTTACTGAGCCGAGAAATGCCTTGACCAAGCAGTATGCAAAACTTTTTGACATGGAGCATGTTGAACTGGACTTCCGCGAAGATGCGCTTAGAGCCGTGGCCAAAAAGGCCATGGAACGCAAGACAGGCGCAAGAGGATTGAGATCGATCCTTGAATCCATCCTGCTGGAGACCATGTATAATCTGCCGTCAATGAAAGGTGTCAAAAAAGTGGTCATCGATGAGAATGTTGTCGTTGATGAGTCCGAACCAATATTGCTTTATGAAAATCTGGAACAACAGCGTGCTGCTCCAGATCAGTAAGGGATGAATAGAGAAAAAGTGGGGACGGATGTCCCCCTTTTTTTGTTATAAAGGTCAAAAAAAGATCTGTGGTTTAATTGAGCTTGATGATTGACTGTGGGGATAGATAGATGAAATCCGACCAGGAAGATACTTTGATTCCAGTGCTGCCTTTGCGCGATGTGGTGGTCTATCCGGGAATGGTTATTCCGCTGTTTGTCGGAAGGGCGCGTTCAATCAAGGCGCTGGAGGCGGCAGCTGCTTCAGAAGACAAAAAAATTCTTCTGGTTGCGCAGAGAAACCCATCGATCGATGAGCCAGAGGAAGATGATGTTTATCGATTCGGAACAGTATCGACAGTACTGCAATCGATAAAACTCCCTGATGGAACGATGAAAGTTCTTGTTGAAGGGGAGCAGCGAAGCGAAATAAAAAGCTTCATGAAGGCTGTTGACTTTTTTTCCGCGGTCTCTTCCCAGCGCTATCCGAAAGAGATCTCTCCGCGGACTGAAGAGCTATTTCGGAAATCGCTCTTGGAGCAGTTTGATCGCTACGCACAGGTGAACAAAAAAATCCCCGCGGAGGTGACAAGTTCGTTGGCGGATATTTCGGAAGTCGGGCGTTTGTCTGACGCTATTGCCGCACATATTTCTCTGGAGCTCAATCAGAAACAGGAACTTCTTGAGCTGGTTGAATTGAGCGAAAGGATAGAACAGTTGATGGCGATCATGGAGGCAGAAATTGATCTCCAGAAGATCGACAAAAAGATAAAAACACGCGTCAAGCAGCAGATGGAGAAAAGCCAAAGAGAGTATTATCTCAATGAACAGATGAAAGCCATCCAGAAAGAGATGGGAGAGCTCGAGAATTCCGTCAGCGAGATCGAGCAGTTGGAGAAGAGAGTCTCCGCTGCAAAAATGCCTGCTTATGCGCGAGAAAAGGTTAAAAGCGAGCTGAATAAACTCAGATCGATGTCACCGATGTCGGCAGAGGCATCGGTTGTTCGTGGTTATATCGACTGGATGATAAACATTCCATGGAGCAAAAGAAGCAAGGTTACAAATGATCTGGGTGCTGCGCGTAACGTCCTGGATCACGACCATTATGGCCTCGACGAAGTCAAGCGGCGGATCCTGGAGTTTTTGGCAGTGCAAAAGCGCGTCCGCTCATTAAAAGGGCCGGTACTCTGCCTTGTTGGTCCGCCAGGCGTCGGAAAGACTTCGCTAGGAGAATCGATTGCACGAGCCACAAATCGTAAATTCGTGCGAATGGCATTGGGTGGAGTCAGAGATGAAGCAGAAATACGAGGTCATCGCCGTACCTATGTCGGCTCCATGCCGGGAAAACTATTGCAAAAGATGGTGAAGGCTGGCGTTAAGAACCCGCTCTTTATGCTGGATGAAATTGACAAGATGGGAATGGACTATCGCGGCGACCCTGCCTCGGCTCTGCTTGAGGTTCTTGACCCGGAGCAAAATCACCTTTTCAATGATCATTATATCGAAGTCGATTATGATCTTTCTGAAGTGATGTTCATATGTACCTCTAACAGCATGAATATTCCGCCGGCATTGCTGGATAGAATGGAGATTATTCAGCTTCCGGGTTACACAGAAGAAGAGAAAATCAGCATTGCTGAGCGCCATCTGTTGCCGAAACAGATGAAGGCGAGTGGGCTCAAAGCGAATGAATTGACGATTACAACGGCAGGATTAAAGGAGATCATTCGCCACTATACGCGTGAAGCGGGCGTAAGGAGCCTTGAGCGGCAGATCGCGAAAATTTGTCGCAAGGTCATTTATGAGAGTGCAATTTCAACAGAGAAGAGAGATCCAACCAAGCTTGATGCTGACGGCGTGGAGCATTTTCTTGGGGTGCAAAAATTCCGTTTTGGTCGAGCTGAAGAGAAGGATCAAATTGGTCAAGTGAGCGGTCTGGCCTGGACTCAAGTCGGTGGAGAAATTCTGACCATTGAAGCTGCGTCTGTTCCTGGAAAGGGAAAACAGCTCTACACAGGCTCTTTGGGCGATGTCATGCAAGAGTCGATACAGGCTGCTTTCACCGTTGTCAGAAGCAGAGCCAAGGCATTTGGAATTTCCGAAGATTTCTACGAAAAGTGCGATGTACATATCCACGTTCCGGAGGGGGCAACACCCAAAGATGGTCCCAGTGCGGGAATAGGGATGTGTGTGGCGCTGGTTTCAGTTTTGACAACCATTCCGGTTCGCGCGGATGTGGCGATGACGGGTGAGATCACCTTGCGAGGACAGGTGCTTGCCATTGGAGGGCTGAAGGAAAAACTCCTGGCTGCGCACAGAGCTGGGATCCGTACAGTTATCATACCTTTTGACAATCAGAAGGACTTGAAAGAAATTCCGGATAATATCAAGTCCGAGTTGGAGGTCAGGCCGGTACGGTGGATCGACGAAGTTTTGCAAATCGCATTGACGAGGCAGCCATTGCCCTTGTCCAATGAAAATAGAGAGGATGAAATTCAGGATCCGGTAATTAAAAAAGCGAAGAGGGTGGATAAGAAAGCGATCAGGCCACATTGATTTCTGTCTTGTGTTGCGGACGTTACACCGCTGTAAAGCTATGAAGAGTTGTATATATGAATAAGTCTATTCTAATTGATTCAGTTGCCGTGGCTGCTGGGGTTTCCAAAGCGGCAGCTTTCAGAACTCTGGATGCGATGATAGAGCTGCTCGCAGAGAAGCTGAGAAACGGTGAACAAGTAACGTTGCCCGAATTTGGTGTTTTCAAGGTCGGGCGCCGAATGAAAAGCGAGGAAATTGATCCAGAAATGCACGAATCATGTTATTTTCAATCGAAGAATATCCCATCATTCAAGGTGAGTAGAGAACTTAAAAATATATTGAGTTCTCGATAGTCGATTTTGATCATATAATCCTAATTATTTTTGAAGCGATTTGGTTATGTTGCAGAATATCAGAGACGGATTGAGCGGAATTGTCTCGAAAACAATAGTCGGATTCATTGTATTGACCTTTGTGTTTTTTGGCATTGAGACCTTGGTGCAGTATAAGTCGGAGTCCGTGATTGCGACTGTGAATGGATTGGATATTCCTGAGAGCACTTTCAGGCATGCTGTTGAACTTGAAAAAAGAAATATAATCTATCGAAACCAAGGGGTCGTTCCAAAGATTGATGAGGCCGTGCTTGCTTCGCAGGTTCTTGACAAATTGATTGATATAAAGCTTCTTTCTGGTTATGCGGAGGGTTTGTCTGTTGCTGAGCCAAAACCGCAAATTGATCGATTGATCACTGCCCAAGCAGAGTTTCAAGTCAATGGCAGGTTTGATCCGGCGCTTTTCAAGCAGGTGATTGAGAGCTCTGGTTTTACTCCGCAGCGTTATTATGAAAATCTCAAGACAGATTTCGTTCTGAATCAGCTGAATCAGGCTTACCTTTATAGCAGCTTTCAGTCAAAAAATGATTGGCAAGATGTGGCGGCGCTGGTACAGCAGCGCCGCTCATTTTCGACTCTGGATATCCCGATCGAACGCTTTTTCAAAGATATTGATAAAGATGACCCAGCCATAAAGAGCTATTATGAGGCTCACTCGGATCAGTTCAAAACTGATGAGGCAGTTACAGTTGAATATATTGAGTTGACGATTGATCAGGCAATGAGGGAAGTTGAAATATCGAATGATGAAGTGAAAGCGCGTTACGAGAAGGAAGTCGAGACACTTTCTGCGAGGAAGCGCTTGCATGCAGCGCATATCCTGGTCCGTGCTTCGTCAGAAAATGATCTGAATGCAAAAACGAAGATCGATAAGATCAATGAAGAACTGCGCAGCGGTGCTGATTTTTCAGAACTTGCAAAAAAATACTCTGAAGATAAAGGCAGTGCTGGAAATGGTGGTGATGTGGGAGCAACGGATGGAAGCGTCTTTCCGCCTGAATTTGAGCATGCTCTGCAAAATCTTCAGGTGGGAGAAATCTCTTCACCAATCAAGACCGAGGCTGGCTATCATCTGATCCGCCTGCTCGAAAAGAGTGATTCGAAAATTCCGAAACTGGATGAACTTGCGAGCAGTCTGCATGCAGAATTGAGCAGGGAGCGTGCACGACTCATTCTGAAGGAGAAAGTGGAAAATCTGTCGACTGTGGTTTTTGAGTCTCCTGATTTGGGTGAACCAGCGGTTCGGTTCGGGCTTTCAAAGCAAGTGGCGGGTCCCTTTGGAAGGGATCATGGGGAAGGAATCGCTGCCAATCTCAAGGTGCGAGAGCAGGCATTTTCTGAGGCGGTGCTGTCATCTGGACAAAACAGCGAGGTGATAGAGCTTGATGAGGGACACTATGTGGCACTTCGCGTGTTGCGCCACGATCCACAGCGTCAATTGAGTTTGAATGAAGCAGCAGAGAAAATTCGTAATATTGTCTCAAGAGAAGCTGCAAGGACACATGCGGAAAACGTGGCGAAAAAGTCCATTGACGAGTTGCGCTCAGGAAAACCCATTGATGAAGTGGCCAAGAACGCGGGTTTGAAATTTAGGCACTATTCGAAGGTGCTGAGAAGTGGTGGTCAAGACCTTGATCCACAACTTCTTCAATCGGTTTTTCGTGCGGAAATTCCAGTTTCAGGTAGTGTAGAGATCGGCTCAGCGATGCTCGGTGATGGCGATCAAGTCGTTTTTTTGCTGACCGAGGTGATATCGGGAACTCATGATGAATTGACAGCTGAACAGCAAGCCCAGTTGGTGAATTTTTTGGCGTTTGGATCTGGAAAACGTGATTTCTCTTCTGTTCAAAGACAGCTCAAGACCCAGGCTGATATCGTGAAAAACAACTTTTGACCTGGCAGATCGCTTTTAGATATTTGTTTTCCACATGGAAAAATGTGATCCGGTATCAAATCACAGGCTACATGGGAGATGGCAATGAACGATTTGCCTATGGCTGGGGAGTGGTACTGTATTATCGGTCAGGAAGAGCCTTTTCAAGTGGTGGCCATTGACGAAGAGAGTGGCCTGGTCGAAGTTCAGCATCTCGATGGCGATATCGAAGAGTATGAGATCGAAGAGTGGGAGGCTCTTGATCTGGAGGAGATCGAGCCTCCGGAAGACAGCTCTGCGCCTTACGATAACTATTCTTATGATGAAGACGAGGAGGGAGAGGAGATTCCAGACGGATTCTCTTTGTTAGGTGAGGAGGAATGAGCTTTTCATTTGAGAGTATAGATGTCGCGGTCTGTCGCATCCCGGACAATCATATAGACCCACGCAGGTATCCGTTGCTCATGGCGCGCTCGATAATGTATGGCGTGATCGATGAACTCGAAGCCGGGAGGCGGAGCGTGTCAACCTTTTTTCAACGGATCGGCGCTTTTTTTATGTGACAACTTTGGGTGGCTCGACGCTGACTTTTCTCAAGGGACAACCGCGCGATCGGCCAGGCAGTGTGGTCCAATCTCACTGAGCTGGGCGCAGCCAGTCAATGCCATGGTCATCTCCAATTCGTCGCGCAGCAGCCGCACCGCATGGGCAACACCCAGGGCGCCATTGCAGGCGAGTCCCCAGATGAAAGGGCGTCCGATCAGCACTGCGGTGGCGCCGAGCGCGAGGGCGATGAAGAGGTCGTGGCCACTGCGGATGCCGCTGTCGAACAAGATCGGCATACGTCCGGCGATGCGCGCGCTGATTGCCGGCAGCAGGTCGATGCTGGCCGGCGCACCATCGAGCACCCGTCCACCATGGTTCGATACGATGATGCCGTCGCAGCCGAGATTCAGCGCCTGATCGGCATCGTCCGGATGGGTGATGCCCTTGAGCAGCAGTGGCAGTTTGGTCTGCTGACGCAGCCAGGTGACATCGTTCCAGGTGGGGGCCTGTTTCATCCAGCCATCGAACACCCGGCTCAAAGCCGGATCGACTGGCTCCGGTGGTGCGACCGCATCGAGGTTGACGGCGCTGACCCCATTGGGCAGTTGCAAGCTGCTGCGTTTGATCGGGGCGTCGATGGTCAGCACCACGACCGAAAAACCCGCGGCGCTGGCCCGCTGCAGCAAGCGCAGCGTCCGTTCCCGGTTGCCCTGCCAGTAGAGCTGGAACCAGGGGCGGCCCTGTTCGCCGTGACCGGCTTTGGCGATCTGCTCAAAGGGTTGGCTGGCCAGACTGCTGACCAGCATCTGTCCACCTTGGGCAGTGGCGGCCAGGGCACTGGCACACTCCCCATCGGCATGGAACAGCCTCTGGTAGGCGATGGGTGCGAGCAGAATCGGATGGTCCAACTGCTGGCCGTAGAGTTGCAGCCGGGTGTGGCCACCGCTCAGATCACGCAATGGGCGTGGCCACAGTCGAACCGCCGCCAGCGCGCGCGCATTGGCGTCGATGGCCTGATCACTGCTGCCCTCCTGCAAATAACGCCAGAGCGGTTCGCCAAGACGGGCCCGCGCCAACGGCAAGTAGTCGCAGAGCCGCTCGATGGCTGACACTTCAGCTCTCCGCCCAGCGGCGCAGCAGGTTGTGGTAGAGGCCGGTCAGCCTGACGACGGCATCTGACTCCCCCATCTCGCTGCGCAGTGTCAGCAAGGCCATGTCCATCTCATAGAGCAGGCGGCGCTGGCCAGGGTCGCGTACCATGCTCTGGATGAACAGAAAACAGGCGAGTCTCTCACCGCGCGTGACGGCCGAAACCGCATGGATCGACGAAGAGGGGTAGAGCAGCAGGCTGCCGGCCTCGAGCTTGAAACCGTGGTTGCCGAAGGTGTCCTCGATGGTCAGTACGCCGCCGTCGTACTGTTCGGGATCGGACAGAAACAGCGTGGCCGACAGATCGGCGCGCAGATAGTGGCCAGGCTGCTGCGCAATGCGCTGCATGGCGTTGTCGGTGTGAAAACCATAGCTGTTGGTGAGATCGCCATAGCGGTTGAACAGCGGTGGCAGAATCTTCAGTGGCAGTGCCGCAGTGAAAAACAGCGGATTGCGGGTGAGCGCATTCAGCACGATCTGGCGCAGTGCCGGCAACTGTTCGGCCCCTTCGGACAGTTGCTGGTTGTTCTTGGTCACTGCTGCCTGGATGCCGGCGGTTTCGAGCCCGCTGCGCCAGTGGGCGCGCTCCAGCAGATCGCGTGAGGCGGCCAGCTCATCGGCGGTCAACAGGTTGTCGATGGTGATGAGCATGGCCGCCTGATCCGCTCAGAACTTGAGCTCGCCAGTCAGAATGGCGATGCGCCGTGTGCCCGGAACCGTGAGCGCGCCGTTCTCATAGAGGGCATCATAGTAGAGCTGATTGAACAGGTTCTTGACATTGAGCCGTGCCGACCATCGTGGCTGTTCGTAGGAGAGCATCAGATCCCAGCGCGCATAGGCCGGTGCTGTGTTGGGGTTGAACTTGCTGCTGCCGGGCAGGGTCGGAATCGCACCGGTACCGCTTGGATTGTAACCGTAGCGCTCCCCCTTCGCCTCGACCCCACCGCCGATCTTCCATTGCGGCGTCAATTTGTAGCTGCTCCACAGGTTGAAGGTGTAGGGCGGGGTGTTGCGTGGCCGTTTGCCGGCATAGGCCGGGTTGGCCACGGTGATCGCTCCGGTGGTGGCATTCACGTTTTCGGCCACTTCCAGAATTTCGGCCTCCATCAGCGCCAGCCCCGAGAAGATCTCCCAGCGCTCATTGATGCGGCCGGCCGCTTCGAGTTCGAGGCCGCGGGTGCGTCGTTCCTTGGTCAGGATGGCCGCTGTCGATTCGAGATCGGTGTTGCGCTCCCACTCCTTGGTGGCTTCGTACAGGGCGGCGCGAAAGGCCAGATCACCCTCGAACCAGAGCCATTTGCTGCCAAGTTCGACCACTTCGCTGCGTTCGGCCGGCAGTGGGGTCACGGTGAGTTGATAAAGGTCGGCGGTCGGGCTGAACGAATCACTCCAGCTCAGATAGTAGTGATTTTCGGTGGTCGGGTGAAACGAAAGCGCGCTGCGATAGCTGTTTTCCCCATAGGCGAGCGAAGGTGAGGTCTGACTGCTGTAATCGGCATCCATCTCATCGCGGCGAACGCCGAGGGTGAACTTCCACTGCGGGATGAATTCGACCGTGTCCTGGGCATAGAACGCATAGGAGTCCGAGTCGAAATTGACCGGCGCGGCGGTTGGATTGGGGTCATAGG
>JADHED010002570.1_pt1 | contig 12368 bp, 13 predicted proteins | sample 8952041 | NCBI WGS metagenome assembly JADHED01 (sample SAMN16124423, study PRJNA663239) | bioreactor sludge metagenome | isolation source: sludge (control) | place: India:Bengaluru | collected 2018-09-08
CGCCCTTGGCGAACGGGCACACCAGGTCAATCACCTTGATGCCGGTTTCCAGCAGGTCGACGGACGGCGACAGTTCGTCGAACTTTGGTGCCTTCTGGTGAATGGAACGACGCTCTTCGCACTGGATGTCACCAGCTTCGTCAATCGGACGACCCAGCACGTCCATGATGCGGCCCAGCGTACCATGGCCCACCGGCACGGAAATCGGCTTTCCGGTATTCTTGAACTTGATGCCGCGGGACAGACCATCGCTGGAACCCAGCGCAATCGTACGCACCACGCCATCCCCCAACTGCTGTTGCACTTCGAGGGTCAAACCTGCTTCAACAGTGGTACCTTCTTCGTCCAGCAGCAGCGCGTCGTAGACCTTCGGCATCTGGTCACGCGGGAATTCGACGTCGACCACGGCGCCGATACACTGTACAACTTTACCTTGACTCATTTTGAGTTCCCCAATCTAAACTTGAATTCGTTATACCGCAGCCGCGCCGCCGACGATTTCCGAAATTTCTTTCGTAATCGCTGCCTGACGTGCCTTGTTGTAAACCAGCTTCAACTCGCCGATGACGTTCTTGGCATTGTCGGATGCCGCCTTCATCGCCACCATACGAGCACTTTGTTCCGATGCCATGTTTTCAGCAACGGCGTGGTAAACCAGCGTTTCGATATAACGTACCATCAGTTCTTCAATCAACTGCTTGGCTTCCGGCTCGTAAATGTAGTCCCAGTGCCCCTCGGCAACGCCGACTTGGACGACACTTTCGACTACGTCGCTGGCAGAAACTTTGCCTTCCTTTTGCGCTGCCGCGGTAGCAGTAAATTCAGCGCTGAGCGGCAACAGTTGCTGCAGGACCGGCTCCTGCTTCATCGTATTGATGAAGCGGGTATAGCACACGTACAGTCTGTCGATCTCGCCCGCAATGTAAGCGTCGAGCATCACCTTGACCGGTCCGATCAGCTTTTCGATGTGCGGGGTATCGCCCAAACCCACGATCTGGGATTTGACGTTAGCGCCAGCACGGCTCATGAAACCGAGTCCCTTGTTGCCGACCGCACACACGGAAATGCCAACCTTGTCGCTTTCCCAGGCTTTCATCTGGTTGAGCGACAGTCGCAGCACGTTGGTATTCAGACCACCGCACAAGCCCTTGTCCGAGGTCACCACGATGAGGCCAACATTCTTGACCTCATCTCGCTTCACGACGAACGGGTGCTTGTACTCCGGATGCGCATAGGACAGGTGGGCGGCCACATTGCGGATTTTCTCCGCATACGGGCGCGCCGCACGCATTCTTTCCTGCGCCTTGCGCATTTTGGACGCCGCGACCATTTCCATGGCCTTGGTGATCTTGCGCGTGTTTTCCACGCTCTTGATCTTCGTCCGGATTTCCTTGCTACCAGCCATTTGATTGCTCCGACTTAGTAAGCGTTGGTGGCTTTGAAGTCCTGAATTGCGGCTTCCAATGCCTTCTGGTCGTCACCGCCCAGATCCTTGGTGGTTTCAATCTTGTCCATCAGATCCTTGTACTTGGACTTCAGGAAAGAATGCAGCGCAGATTCGAACGCCAGCACCTTGTTCACGGCTACGTCGTCCAGGTAACCCTGGTTGGCAGCCAGCAGGGACACGGCCATTTCCGAAACGCTCAGCGGCGCATACTGGGTTTGCTTCATCAGTTCGGTGACCAGACGGCCGCGCTCCAGCTGCTTGCGGGTCGTTTCGTCCAGATCGGAGGCGAACTGCGCAAACGCAGCCAGTTCACGGTACTGCGCCAGTGCCAGACGCACACCGCCGCCCAGCTTCTTGATGACCTTGGTCTGAGCAGCACCACCCACGCGGGACACCGAAATACCGGCGTTGATCGCAGGACGGATACCGGCGTTGAACAGGTCGGTTTCCAGGAAGATCTGGCCGTCGGTAATGGAAATCACGTTAGTCGGCACGAATGCGGACACGTCACCGGCAGCGGTTTCAATCACCGGCAGCGCGGTCAGGGAACCGGTCTTGCCCTTGACTTCACCGTTGGTGAACTTCTCGACGTACTCTTCATTCACGCGAGCAGCACGCTCCAGCAGGCGGGAGTGAATGTAGAACACGTCACCCGGGTAAGCTTCGCGGCCCGGCGGACGACGCAGCAGCAGGGAGATCTGGCGATAAGCCCAAGCCTGCTTGGTCAGGTCATCGTACACGATCAGCGCATCTTGACCGCGATCGCGGAAGTATTCGCCCATGGTACAACCCGCATACGGTGCCAGGAACTGCAGCGCGGCGGAGTCGGAAGCGGAAGCTGCCACGACGATGGTGTATTCCATCGCGCCGTGCTCTTCCAGCTTGCGGACTACGTTGGCGATGGTCGAAGCCTTCTGGCCGATCGCCACGTAGATACAGGTCATGTTCTGACCCTTCTGGTTGATGATCGCGTCAACGGCGACTGCAGTCTTACCCGTCTGACGGTCACCAATGATCAGTTCGCGCTGGCCACGGCCAACCGGCACCATCGAGTCGATGGACTTCAGACCGGTCTGCACCGGCTGGGACACGGATTGACGCGCAATCACGCCTGGTGCCACCTTTTCGACCTTGTCGGTCATCTTGGCGTTGACTGGACCCTTGCCATCAATCGGCTGACCCAGCGCGTTCACGACGCGACCGACCAGTTCCGGACCAACCGGCACTTCCAGAATCTTGCCGGTGCACTTGCAGGTGTCGCCTTCGCTGATGTGTTCGTATTCGCCCAGCACCACGGCGCCAACGGAGTCGCGCTCGAGGTTCAGTGCCAGACCGAAGGTGTTGCCCGGGAACTCGATCATTTCGCCGGCCATCACGTTGGACAGGCCGTGAATGCGAACGATGCCGTCGGTGACGGAAATCACGGTACCCTGGGTACGTGCTTCAGCGCCAGTGGAGAAGTTCTCCAGACGGCTTTTAATCAGTTCACTGATTTCTGATGTGGATAACTGCATTACTTTCTCCTAACCTTTCAGCGTATAGGCCAGCTCTTGCAAGCGGCCACGGACTGAAGCGTCGATGACTGTATCGCCGACGACAATTTTGATCCCGCCAATGATTTCCGGGTCCACGTTGACGCTTGCCTCGACGTTCTTGCCGAACCTGCTCTTCAGTTGCGACACCACGGTCTTGACCTGAGCATCGCTCAGGGCTGCCGCGGAAGTGATCTCAGCCTCGAGCGTCCCTTCGTCCTGATCTTTCAATTCCTCGAAGACCTGGGCGATTTCCGGCAGAAGTGCGAGTCTGCCGTACTCCACCAGCAACTTGATCAGGTTGGTGCCCTGCGCATCCAGCTTGTCGCCGCAAATGGACAGGAACATCCGTTCTACGTCAGCAGAAGTCAGCTTGGGATCGTCAATCATTCCCTTGATCTGTGCATCACCGGCAACCGCAGCTACCAGTGCCAGCATGTCAGACCAAGCTGCCAGCGCGTTTTTTTCCTTGGCCAAGCGGAAAACCGCCACGCCATAAGGTCTTGCAATAGTGACCGCTTCAGCCATGATATCGACTCTTTTCCGCCTTACAGCTCATTGGCGATGGCAGTCAGCATGTCGCCGTGGGCCTTGGCATCGATTTCGCGACGCAGGATCTTTTCAGCACCCGCCACAGCCAGTTCTGCCACTTGCTGGCGCAGACCTTCCTTGGCACGGTTCACTTCCTGGTCAATCTCAGCCTTGGCACCAGCGATGATGCGATCACCTTCGGTCTTGGCGTTGTTCTTGGCTTCTTCGATGATGTCGTTCGCACGCTTTTCGGCGAGCGCGATAATCTCGGAAGCCTTTTCCTTGGCCCCACGCAGCTCGTCTGCAGCGCGTTTCGCCGCCAGTTCCAGATCATGCTTGCCACGCTCGGCGGCAGCCAGACCATCGGCGATGTTCTTTTGGCGGGTTTCCACTGCAGTCAGCAGCGGCGGCCAGACAAACTTGACCGTGAACCAGATCAGGATAGCGAACGACACAGCTTGCGCGAGCAATGTCAGGTTAATGTTCATTTCAGCTCCTAGCCGTTAAAGCCTTACCAGCTCGAATCCGCGATTATTAAGCTGCTACAGCGCTGAGCAGCGGGTTAGCAAACGCGAACATCATGGCCAGACCAACACCGATAATGAAGGACGCGTCGATCAGACCCAGCAGCAGGAAGACCTTGGCTTGCAGTGCAGGGATCATTTCCGGTTGGCGTGCAGCACCTTCCAGGAAGCTTGCGCACATGATACCGATACCCACGCAGGCACCAGCAGCGCCCAGACCAATGATCAGGCCGATACCAACACCAGTGTATGCCTGGATCATCGCCAACAGTTGCAGGTTTTCCATCTTAAATTTCCTTTCGTTTAGAGAATTGAAGCAAAGGTTGTAAAACTAAAAACTTGAATTAGTGGCTTTCATGTGCCATGGCGATATACACCACGGTCAACATCATGAAAATGAAGGCCTGCAGCACCACGATCAAAATGTGGAAGATCGCCCAGCCGGCACTCAGCAGCGCACCGAAAATGGTGCCAGCCAAGCCGGTCGCCGCCCACATGCCCAGCAGCAGGAAAATGATTTCGCCCGCGTACATGTTGCCGAACAGACGCAGAGAATGCGACAGCGGCTTGGACACATACTCGATCAGGTTGAACAGGAAGTTGGCAGGCCAGACAAGCGGATGGCTGCCGAACGGAGAACAGAACAGTTCATGAATCCAGCCACCCATGCCCTTGACCTTGATGCTGAAGAAAATCATCAGCACCCAGATGGACAATGCCAGTGCGAAGGTTGTGTTGATGTCGGAGGAAGGAACACTGCGCCATGCATGCAGCCCCAGTGCCTCATATAGCTTGCCCATGATATCGACCGGCAGGAAGTCCATGGCATTCATCAGCAACACCCATACAAATACGGTCAGTGCAGCGGGGGCGACGAAAGCATGACGGTTTCCGTGGAAAATCCCCTTGACCTGGGTATCGACGAAATCGACCAGCAGTTCGACGAATGCCTGCCGCTTGGTCGGGACGCCAGCAGTCGCGCCGCGGACCACCCACCACAGCAGACCGAAAGCCACGATACCGAGTATCCAGGACATCACCAGGGTGTCCAGGTGCAACGTCCAGAAATCCCCAGCGGAAACGCTCTTTGCGTTGAACGACAAATGGTGTTCGATATAGCTGGCAGGTGTCAGCGCTTGTTCTGTCGACATTCCCAAAACCTTACTTAAATTTGCTGTTCATCAAGGGTTCGCAACGCAGCGCCGGACATCAGCGCGGCAGCGGCCAACCCACCTATCAGGGCCAGTGGAACCAGCCCCACATATAACTTGAATGCTGCAAGCAACACCAGCGCAATAACGCCGATCTTCACAACCTCGGCCTTCAACAGGGCCACCAATGCCCCCCCGGGCGTTGCCGACGAACCCTTGCGTGTCATACGCATCGCGACAAAGCCACCGGCAATCGCAGCACCGCCGCCGAAGACCGCAGACAATGCCGCGTGCTTTCCGCCAAGTGCGAAAGCGATCAATCCGACCACGGTGGTCACGATGAATTGCCAGCGGGCGGCCTTGGCAAACGCCAGGCTCATGGTGGTTGTGTTGCCTGTTTCAGTCGTCATTTGTGCCTACTCCCCACACACAAATGCGAGGTAACCTGAGGATTTTCTTCTATTTCGCCCCAGACCGTCAAGCTGAACATGCCTCAAGCCTTCAGCAGGGCGATCAAACCATCCAGCTGCTCCAGGCTTCCATAGCGAATGCTCACTACTCCATTGCCCCTTGTTCCAGACTGAATTCTCACCTGGGCGCCCAATGCCTGCGAGAGGTCCTCTTCCAGTCTCTGGACATCGGCATCCACTTTTTTAGCCGGCTGACCCGTTTTTTTCTCGGTCACACGCTTAACCAACTGCTCGGCCTCACGGACCGACAGCCCCTCTTGAGCGATACGTTCAGCAGTTGTGATCTGCTGCGCGCCCTCCAGCCCCAGCAGTGCACGCGCATGGCCCATTTCAATTCGCCCCTGCATCAGCATCTCCTGCACGGTCGACACCAGATTCAGCAAACGCAGCAGATTTGTCACGGCTGTACGCGAACGCCCTACCGCCTCCGCAGCCTGCTGATGGGTCATGCCAAACTCGTCGATCAAGCGCTTGATGCCAGTCGCTTCTTCCAATGGGTTGAGATTTTCACGCTGGATGTTTTCGATCAGCGACATGGCCAGCGCCGCCTCGTCCGGAATATCGCGGACGATGACCGGCACCTCGGTGAGGCCAGCCAACTGCGAGGCTCTCCAACGTCGCTCACCGGCGATGATCTCGTAGCGTTCGGAGGCAACTTCTCGCACCACGATGGGCTGCATGATGCCCTGGGCGCGGATCGAGTCTGCCAGCTGACTGAGCGACTCCTGATCCATGCGGGTACGCGGCTGATACTTGCCCGGCTGCAACTGCCCAACCTTCAGTTGGCGCAGCGCACCTGGCGCAGACTCTTCCGCAGCACCTCCACCCAACAGGGCATCCAGTCCGCGTCCCAATCCCTTGTGCTTAACCATTCGCCTTCTCCCGTTTGATCATTTCCTGCGCCAGCGCCAGATAGGCCTGCGCCCCCTTGGAGGCACGATCATGGAACATGACCGGCATCCCATAGCTAGGCGCTTCGGCGAGGCGCACATTGCGCGGAATCACTGTGTTGTAAACTTTTTTGCCGAAGTGGCTCTCGAGCTGCGCCGAGACTTGCTGCGCCAGCATGTTACGTGGATCAAACAGCGTACGCAGCAAACCCTCGATTTCCAGTTTGGGATTGAGATAGGCACGTACTTTCTTGATGGTATTCACCAGATCAGACAACCCTTCCAGTGCGAAATATTCGCACTGCATGGGAATCATGACCGCATGCGCCGCGGTCAGTGCATTCACCGTCACCAGATTCAACGCGGGGGGGCAATCGATCAGCACGTAGTCGTAGTCGTTTTCGATTCCAGCCAGCGCGTGCTTGAGGCGTGTCTCACGCGCCAGTTCGTTGACCAGCTCCACCTCGGCCCCCGCCAGTTCACGGTTGGCCGGGATGATGTCGAACTCGCCAGCACCGCTGCGCACTTTCGCCTCCGCCAGCTTCTTCGTGCCGATCAGCACGTGATACACCGTAGTAGCAAGCGCTGACTTGTCGACCCCGCTACCGGTCGTGGCATTGCCTTGCGGATCAAGGTCGACCAGCAGTACACGGCGCTTGGCCGCGGTCAGGCTGGCGGCCAGATTAACGCAGGTGGTCGTCTTGCCCACGCCGCCCTTTTGGTTGGTAATGGCCAGAATCTTCATTGTGCTTCTTTCAGAAAAACAATATGTCGCTGGGCCGCCAGGCCCGGCACCTTCAACTCCACCACCTGATGCGTCAGCCCATCGAGTTTGGCCAGTTCATCCTGAGGATATACACCTTTCATCGCCAACCAATGGCCACCTGATTTCAGCAGGTGTCGCGTCAGCCGCACAAACAAGTCCATCTCAGAAAATGCACGCGACACGATCACGTCGAAGGGCTGCTCCGGTGAGAAGTCCTCGACCCGACCGCAGACTACTTGCAGGTTGTCGATCTTCAGTTCCGCCTTTGCCTGGCGCATGAAGCTGGCCTTCTTGCCCACGGAGTCCAGTGTCGTCACCCGCAAATCAGGACGTGTGAGCGCGATGACGATGCCCGGCAGCCCCGCGCCACTACCGACATCAAGTAAGTGTTCGCCACTCACTCCGGAGGCTTGCGGATAGGGTAGATACGGGAGTATCGAGAAGCTATCCAGCAGATGGAGCGTGACCATCTCTTCCGGATCGCGGATCGCGGTCAGGTTATGCACCTTGTTCCACTTGTGGATCAGCGCCAGGTAATCCAGCAAGCGCCGCTGGGTAGGCACATCGATCGCCAACCCCAACTCGGCGATGCCCGCCGACAGCTTAGACTCCAGGGTCATGCCGCACCCTTTTCCGCCTTGAGCGCGTTGCCAGAATATTTTTTCTTGAGGTAAACCAGCAACAGGGAAACTGCAGCAGGCGTAATTCCCGATACCCGACCCGCCTGACCCAGCGTCTGGGGGCGGTGCTGGTTCAGCTTTTGTTGTGCCTCGATGGAGAGCCCGCGCACGTCACGATAGTCGATATCTTCCGGTAACCGCATCTCTTCGTAATGACGCGCACGCTCAACCTCCTCCTGCTGGCGGTCGATGTAGCCCTGGTATTTGGCGGCAATCTCCAGTTGCTGTCGGACCTGCGGGTCCGCCTCACCTTCGCCCGCGCCCGGCAGGGTCAACAGAGCTTCGTAACTTACGTCGGGCCGACGCAGCAGGTCGAACAGCGCATAGTCCCGCTCGATGTTCTGGCCTAGCACACGCACCGCGTCTGCCTCGGGAAGATTTTTCGGCTGCACCCAGGTGCGCTTGAGGCGCTCCTGCTCACGCGCAATGGCTTCCTGTTTGCGGCTAAATGCCTCCCAGCGCACGTCATCCACCACACCCAGCTTACGACCCATTTCGGTCAAGCGCAGGTCGGCATTGTCCTCGCGGAGCATCAGGCGGTATTCGGCTCGGCTGGTAAACATGCGGTAAGGCTCACTCACGCCACGGGTGATCAGATCATCCACCAGCACACCGAGATAGGCCTGATCGCGACTTGGGCACCAGCCCTCTTCCTCGAACGCGTAGCGCGCAGCATTGAGGCCTGCCAGCAAACCCTGGGCAGCGGCTTCTTCGTAACCCGTGGTGCCGTTTATCTGCCCGGCCAGGAATAGCCCCGGCATGACCTTGCTTTCCAGCGTATCCCTCAACCCGTGTGGATCGTAATAATCGTATTCAATGGCGTAGCCGGGGCGCAGGATGTGCACGTTTTCCAGTCCGCGAATGGAGCGCACAAGATCGTATTGCACGTCGAACGGCAGGCTGGTCGAGATGCCGTTCGGGTAGATTTCGTGGGTGGTCAGACCTTCCGGCTCCAGAAAAATCTGGTGCGATTCCTTGTCGGCAAAGCGATGGATCTTGTCTTCCACCGACGGGCAGTAACGCGGCCCCACCCCTTCGATCACGCCGGTATACATGGGCGAGCGATCGAGTCCAGCACGGATGATGTCATGCGTGCGCTGGTTGGTGTGCGTGATCCAGCAGGGCAACTGTTGCGGATGCTGGTCTACCGAACCGAGAAAGGAAAATACCGGCGCCGGATCGTCGCCCGGCTGAACTTCCATGACAGAAAAGTCGATAGTGCGCGCATCAAGGCGCGGCGGGGTACCCGTCTTGAGACGCCCCGCCGGCAGGTTGAGCTCACGGAGACGCGCTGCCAAAGAAATTGCCGGAGGATCACCTGCACGACCAGCGCGATAATTTTCCAGCCCAACATGCACCAGGCCGTTAAGAAAGGTGCCCGCCGTCAGCACGACCGCTCGCGATTCGAATCGGATGCCCAATTGGGTGATCACCCCTGCAATGCGCTCACCCTCCAGCACCACATCATCCACCGCCTGCTGGAACAACCACAGGTTGGGTTGATTTTCCAGACGACGACGGATCGCTGCCTTGTACAGGATGCGGTCAGCCTGCGCACGCGTCGCGCGCACCGCCGGCCCCTTGGACGAATTGAGGGTGCGGAACTGGATGCCGCCCTCGTCCGTCGCGGCCGCCATGGCGCCACCCAGTGCATCCACCTCGCGCACCAGATGGCCCTTGCCGATGCCGCCGATAGAGGGGTTGCACGACATCTGCCCCAGCGTTTCGATGTTGTGCGTCAGCAACAGCGTCTTGCGCCCCATGCGGGCGGAAGCCAGCGCCGCCTCGGTGCCGGCATGCCCGCCACCGACGACGATAACATCAAATTTTTCAGGGAATTGCATCATGTTGCAGGGGTCGCCCAGGAACTGCGGAAAAGGCGCTCATGATACTGCAATTGCGAGGGGGTTGTCAGGAGAGAATGGGATGTTTCACGTGAAACATCCCCAGTGGCTCTTATGTATTACTCTGATTTAATCGAAGTTCGAGCTGGATCGGACAAATCTGGTAATTGGGAATTTTTAGTTCGAATTCTCTAAATTATTACTATCTCCTACGAAATATTTATCTATATGAATCTTGGCAAAAATTAGAGAAGGTTGGCTCCTCCTCACCAATCGTGCAAATGCCAATAACCTTTTCGTCTTTCTTCCATAAGAATCTGCAATTAGCTAGACCAGTTCCAGCACATGAGGCCATTTCTGGTCGGCTCTGGCAACGCGAGTCACCATCCCTACATTCGTCAGCGCCATCAATGTGGAAAGGTTGCCAGCCAGCCGTAAGCATCTTTTCCCTTATCTGTCCGTAAGGCTCATCAGGCTTAATTTCAGGCAAGTTAGCCAACTCGTCTGGGTTTGCAAATTGAGTACTGCCTTCCATTGAACGAGATTCGGTTTTATTCGTTTCAGTGATTTTGGTTTCTGGTTTAAGTTTCTGGCTGACCTCGTAAAAGCCCATGATAATGGCATTTGAACCAGCCCTGCTAATGCCGTTAACGAAGACTACCTGCTGTCCGTTATCGTCGAGTTGAGATGTGTAGGTTATCGGGATTTCATATTTGTCACCAATTACTATATTTGCTTCACAACTATATTTTTTGACCTGTTCATCATATGTTGCCGGCCGAGGGTGAGTAAAACTCATATTCGCTAGCATTTCTTTTTGATCCAGCTTTGTGGCGCCATCAAAGTGTTCAGCAACCACGCTCTTTACAGTTGATAGCGTGCTTTCGTCCGAACATTTTGGAGGTTTCACACCACACGCTGAAATACACGCCGCGATTAAAAGCAATCCAGTTTTATCTAGTATTCTTTTTGTCATATCGATTCCTTATCTCGCCAAGTCTTAACTATGGGTCCGTTTAATACTGTTTTCCGGAGGATTTAATTGACCAATTAAATAATCTTCAAGGGCTGGTGCCAGATAATCGCACTCCATAGGGAAACCAATGGTTGCGACTCGATCAACTCCAGAATTTTGCCAACGCTCATGCAACATATAACAAGCATGGGAATTTGCAGGAGCACTTTTTATTACATGGGCCATTAATCGCCTACTAATTCCACGACCCTGATAAATTCCACCGCCTCGGCTAGCTCCTAGCCCAATATACAAAAGCTCTTCGCCAGCAAACAACGAATATGCGCCGCCTAGGAGATAGTTTGGGACTGGCCCAGACCAGTCCCATGAAAAATCCCATTGAGGATACCGAGGTTCCATACCCCAATGACGCTTGAAGAATTGCTCTGTATATGCAATCAAGTCAAATTTGGTAGGCATGTTTAACTTCAAATTATTTCGATAAATACCACAATATCCCAGTGAACACCCCGATCACAAGCAAGGACAGTTGAGCTTTTATTATTTCATTAGATTTTTTTGGGACTGTGGCATTGTTTTTATAGCCAGTCTTGAATCGACCATCCTTCTTTGGCTCTTTAGGCTCCAGTAGTCCAATCAAGACAATACAACCAAAACTCATCCATCCGAGTATGTTAGTTACATCCATGTTGCTTCCCCACTCTTATCGTTAGACGCGCGTAGATGCCTTAACCCAGTTCATGTAACACGGGGGCTACGCACCCATGGAATCGAACGCTAACAGGCCATTCCCACACAATCAATCGGTCATTGATCCTGTGGCAAATCTGCGGGAAAGAATTCAGGTAAGCCGGGGCAAATATAGTGCCGATACTTGCACCAGCCAGGCACCCCAACCCAGACTCTAACCCGAATGTTTCACGTGAAACATTACGGAAAAGCCGCTCCAAAAGCGTCACTAGCGCAGCCGAATCGGGCGAAGCCGCAGCACAGGACCCGGAATGTACTTGTCGTACATGAGGGGTTCGAGCAGCGCCTGATCCCAAGTCGGCAAGCGCAGTAGCTTTGGGAGTAGCTTTTACTTGCCGATGCAGAAGCGACTGAAAATCTCGCCCAGCAAATCATCAGGCGTGAATTCGCCGGTAATGGTATTGAGGGATTCCTGCGCCAGGCGCAATTCTTCGGCCAACAGTTCAGGGAACTCTAGATTGGCTGTCGCCCGCTGCAGGCAACCGGCCACCTCCTTCAGCGCCAGCAGGTGACGTTCGCGTGCCATGAACACCCCCTCCCCACCCGGCTGCCAGCCGGCGATGGTGAGCAGCGCCTCGCGCAACATTTCCATCCCCATCCCTGTTTTGGCGGAGAGGTGGAGATGGGTGACGCCGTCGATGACTTCCGATTTTGGTGTTTCCCCGGACCGATCAATCTTGTTGTGAACCCAGATTTTCGGTAAATCCTTGCGTAATCGCGCCAGGATCGATTTTTCCGCCTCACCAATACTCTGAGTCGCATCAACCAATAATAATGCGGCATGCGCGTTTTCTGTGGCTCGCCATG
>JADHED010002573.1_pt1 | contig 12354 bp, 11 predicted proteins | sample 8952041 | NCBI WGS metagenome assembly JADHED01 (sample SAMN16124423, study PRJNA663239) | bioreactor sludge metagenome | isolation source: sludge (control) | place: India:Bengaluru | collected 2018-09-08
CAGCGGCTCGGGCAAGTCCAGCCTGGTGTTCGACACCCTGTACGCCGAGGGCCAGCGTCGCTACGTGGAGACCTTCAGCGCCTATGCGCGCCAGTTCCTCGACCGCATGGACAAGCCGGCCGTGGACAAGGTGGAGGGCGTGCCGCCGGCGATTGCCATCGACCAGACAAACCCGGTGCGCAGCTCGCGCTCCACCGTGGGCACGATGACCGAGCTGAACGACCACCTGAAACTGCTGTTCGCGCGCGCCGGCCAGCTGTTCGACCGCCAGACGGCGCAGAGCGTGCGCCACGACTCGCCCGACACGATTTACGCCGACCTGCAGGCGCGCTGCGCGCAAGAGGGCGACCCGCGCATCGTGCTCACTTTCCCGGTGGAGCTGCCCGCCAGCATCACAGCCGAGCAGCTGGAGCAATGGCTGTCGGCCAGCGGCTTCACCAAGGTGCAGGCCGAGCGCGAGCACGATGGCAAGAAGCTGCTGGACGTGGTGGCCGACCGTTTTCGCATCGCCAACACCGAGCGCGCGCGCGCGCTTGAGGCCATCGAGGTGGCGCTCAAGCGTGGCGCCGGGCGGCTCAACGTGTATCGCCTGCGCGATGAGGGCGAGCCGGACTTGTGGAGGTTCTCGACCGGCCTGCACTGCCCCGACAGCGACCTGCGCTACGCCGAGCCCATCGCCTCGATGTTCTCGTTCAACTCGGCCGTGGGCGCCTGTGACAGCTGTCGCGGCTTTGGCCGCGTGATCGGCGTGGACTGGGGCCTGGTGATTCCGAACGACAGGCTGACCCTGCGCGCCGGCGCCATCAAGCCGATTCAGACGCCGGCCTGGAAGGAATGCCAGGACGACCTGATGCGCTATGCCGAGGACGCCGGCATTCCGCGCGACACGCCCTGGTACAAGCTCACGACCGAGCAGCGGCATTGGGTGATAGAGGGCACGCCGGGCTTCAAGGAGGGCAACTGGAACCGCCAGTGGTATGGCATCAGGCGCTTCTTCGCCTACCTGGAGACCAAGGCCTACAAGATGCATATCCGCGTGCTGCTGTCCAAGTACCGCAGCTACACGCCATGCCCCAGCTGCGCCGGCGCGCGCCTGAAGACCGAGAGCCTGCTGTGGCGCGTGGGCGGCAAGCAGGATGCCGATGCGGTGCTGGAGCCCGCGCGGCGCTTCATGCCGCAGGGCGTGGATTGGAGCCGTGAGCAGCTGGAGGCGCTACCGGGGCTGTGTCTGCATGATTTGATGCTGCTGCCGATTGAGCGGCTGCGGCGGTTTTTTGCGGCGCTTCTCCCTCTCCCGCAGGCGGGAGAGGGCAGGGGTGAGGGTGGGCCCGCAGCTGGCGCTGCGCTCGATCTACCCCCTCACCCCCACCCTCTCCCCCAAGGGGGCGAGGGAGTAAATACCGGGGAGATACAGGCCCTGGCGCTGCTGCACGAAGAGATTGCCACCCGCCTCAAATACCTGTGCGACGTCGGCATCGGCTATCTCACTCTGGATCGGCAAAGCCGCACGCTGTCGGGCGGCGAGGTGCAGCGCATTAACCTGACCACGGCCCTGGGCACGTCCCTGGTCAACACCCTGTTCGTGCTCGACGAGCCCAGCATAGGCCTGCACCCGCGCGACATGCAGCGCATCAACCAGGCCATGCTGCGCCTGCGCGATGCCGGCAACACCCTGGTGGTGGTGGAGCATGACCCGGCGGTGATGCTGGCGGCCGACCGCATCATCGACATGGGCCCCGGCCCGGGCGAACGCGGCGGGCAGATCGTGTTCGACGGCAGCGTGGCCGCGCTGCGCCGGGCGGATACGCTGACCGGCCAATACCTGGGCGGGCACAGGCAGATAGGCACGGGCCTCAAGCGCATGGTCACCGAGGCCACGCCGCGCCTGATTCTCGAAGGCGCACGCCAGCACAACCTGCGGGACGTGACGGTGGAGTTCCCGCTGCAGCGCCTGGTCACCGTCACCGGCGTGTCGGGCTCGGGCAAGTCCACGCTGATCCAGGACATCCTGGCGCCCGCGCTGATGCGCCACTTCGGCAAGGCCACGGAGTCACCCGGCGCCCATGACCGGCTGCTGGGTGCGGACCATTTGAGCGACGTGGTGTTCGTGGATCAGTCCCCCATTGGCAAGACGGCGCGTTCGAACCCCGTGAGCTATGTAGGCGCGTGGGACGCCATTCGCGAGATCTTCGCCACCGCGCCGCTGTCGCGCGAGCGCGGCTACACGGCCGCCAAGTTCAGCTTCAACTCGGGCGACGGGCGCTGCCCCACCTGCGGCGGCTCGGGCTTCGAGCATGTGGAGATGCAGTTCCTGTCGGACGTCTATCTGCGCTGCCCGGACTGCGACGGCCGGCGCTACCGGCCCGAGATCCTGGAGGTGCGCATAGAGCGCGGAGGGCGAACGATGAGTGTGGCCGATGTGCTGGAGCTGACCGTGCACGAGGCCGCCCAGCTGTTCGCCAAGGATCGCGAGGTGCTGCGCGCCCTGCAGCCCATAGTGGACGTGGGCCTGGAATATGTGCGCCTGGGCCAGCCCGTGCCCACGCTGTCCGGGGGCGAGGCCCAGCGCCTGAAGCTCGCCGGCTTTCTGGCCGAGGCCGCCAGGAGCCAGGCCAAGTCGCGCCAGCCGCTGGCGCGCAAGGGCACGCTGTTTTTGTTCGACGAGCCCACCACCGGCCTGCATTTCGACGACATCGTCAAGCTGATGCGCGCGCTGCGCAAGCTCATGGACGGGGGCCATTCGCTGATTGTCATCGAGCACAACCTGGACGTGATCCGCGCCAGCGACTGGCTCATCGACCTGGGCCCCGAGGGCGGCGACGCCGGTGGCCAGCTGGTGGCCGAGGGCACGCCCGAAGACCTGCGCCAGCACCCCAGCTCGCACACCGGCGCGGCGCTGCGCGAGTATGAGCAGGCGCTGGGCGAGGGTGGCCATGCAGTCCACGACGGCGTGCCGCCCTATGACTCCCTCTCCCGCTTGCGGGAGAGGGCAGGGGTGAGGGGGGATGCCCAGGGCGCCGGCCCTCACCCCCACCCTCTCCCAGAGGGAGAGAGTGCAGCAGCCAACGCCATTCAGATCATCAACGCCCGCGAGCACAACCTCAAGCACCTGAACGTCGACATCCCGCGCGGCAGGTTCAACGTCATCACCGGCGTCAGCGGCTCGGGCAAGTCCACGCTGGCCTTCGACATCCTGTTCAACGAGGGCCAGCGCCGCTATCTTGAAAGCCTGAACGCCTACGCGCGCAGCATCGTCCAGCCCGCGGGCCGGCCCGAGGTGGACGCCGTGTATGGCATACCGCCCACCGTGGCGATCGAGCAGCGCCTGTCGCGCGGCGGCAGGAAGAGCACCGTGGGCACGACCACCGAGGTCTGGCACTTTTTGCGCCTGCTCTACGTCAAGCTCGGCGTGCAGCACTGCGTGCACGACGGCGCGGCCGTGCAGCCGCAGACCAGCGAGAGCATCGCCGCGCAGCTGCTCACGCAGTTCCGCGACCAGCACATCGGCCTGCTGGCGCCCCTGGTGCTGAACCGCAAGGGCGTCTATACCGAGCTGGCCGACTGGGCGCGCCCGCGCGGTTACACGCATCTGCGCGTGGACGGCAACTTTCTGCCGACTACCGGCTTCCCGCGCCTGGACCGCTTCAAGGAACACACCATAGAGCTGCCCGTGGCCAGCCTGGATGTGTCGCCCGAGCACGAAGACGCCCTGCGCAGCGCGTTGTCCAAGGCACTGGAGTTGGGCAAGGGCGTGCTGCATGTGCTGAGCGGCCTGGACGGCCTGGAGCAGGCCATGGAAGAGGGCGCGCCCACGGCGCATATCGGCCGGCTGCAGGTGTTCTCCACCAAGCGCGCCTGCCCGGTTTGCGCCACCAGCTATGCCGAGCTGGACCCGCGCCTGTTCTCGTACAACAGCAAGCATGGCTGGTGCCCGGACTGCGTGGGCACGGGCGTGCGCCTGACGAAAGAGCAGCGCAAGGCCTTCGACGATTCCGTGCAGTCGGACGACCGCGGCCGCGAACAGACCTTTGCCGAGCCCGAGGTGGAAGACCTGGCCGACGCCGCCTGCCCCAGCTGCGCCGGCACGCGCCTGAACCCCGTGGCGCACGCCGTGCGCTTTGCCGGCACGCCCATCACCGAGGTGGCGCGCCTGGCCGTGAGCGAGGTACGGCAGTGGATAGAGGGCCTGCAACTCACCGGCCGCGAGGCCGAGATCGCCCGTGACCTGGTGCCCGAGATCAAAAGCCGGCTGGAGTTTCTGGAGGAGGTGGGCCTGTCCTACCTGACGCTGGACCGCGGCGCGCCCACGCTCAGCGGTGGCGAGGCCCAGCGCATCCGCCTGGCCGCCCAGCTGGGCAGCAACCTGCAGGGCGTGTGCTACGTGCTGGACGAGCCGACCATAGGCCTGCACGCGCGCGACAACCAGATCCTGCTGAACGCCCTGAAAAGCCTGAGCGACAAGGGCAACACCCTGGTCGTCGTGGAGCATGACGAGGACACCATACGCCGCGCCGACCACCTCATCGACATAGGCCCCAGCGCCGGCAAGCGCGGCGGGTGCCTGGTGGCCCAGGGCCAGGTGGCCGACCTGCAGGCCGCCGCCGACTCGCAGACCGGCCGCTACCTGCTGCATGCCATGAGGCATCCGCTGCAGGCGCGGCGTGCGGTATTTCTCCCTCCCCTCCCGGGGGAGGGCAGGGGTGGGGGCCAGTCTCTCTTAGATGAAAAATATGAGCAAAATAAGACTCAAACGCTTGATGGTAAAGCGCAAATAGCTATCAATTTAGATGTTGCCGACCCTTACCTCCACCCTCCCCCAGAGGGGGAGGGAGTGAATACCGCCGCGGCTGCTACTCCCTCTCCCCCCGCAGGGGGAGAGGGCAGGGGTGAGGGGGTATCCGCCCCGGCACCGCACTGGCTCACCGTCCTCGGCGCCCACCTGCACAACCTGCAGGCCGTGGATCTGCGCCTGCCACTGAAACGCCTGGTGGCCGTCACGGGGGTCAGCGGCTCGGGCAAGTCCACGCTGGCGCGCGACGTGCTGCTGGCCAATGTGGCTGCCTGGGTCGGCCAGCGCGCCACCAAGGCCGGGCGCGAGGCCATGGATGCCGGCAAGGCGCCCGCGCTCGTGGGCTGCGCCGGCCTGCAGGGCTTCGAGAGCGTGGATCGCGTGCTCGAGGTCGATCAAACCCCCATAGGCAAGACCCCGCGCAGCTGCCCCGCCACCTACATCGGCTTCTGGGACACCATACGCAAGCTGTTCGCCGAAACCCTGGAGGCCAAGGCGCGCGGCTACGCGCCCGGGCGCTTCAGTTTCAACACCGGCGAGGGCCGCTGCCCCGGCTGCGAGGGCCAGGGCCTGCGCACCATCGCCATGAGCTTTCTGCCCGACGTCAAGGTGGCCTGCGAGCGCTGCCACGGCGCGCGCTTCAACCCCGAGACCCTGGCCGTCACCTGGCGCGGCAAGAACATTGGCGATGTGCTGCAGATGGAGGTGGACGAGGCCGTCGAGTTCTTCGCCAGCATGCCCAGCATTGCCCACCCGCTGCAGCTCTTGAAGGACGTGGGCCTGGGCTACCTCACGCTGGGCCAACCCTCGCCCACTCTCTCCGGCGGCGAGGCCCAGCGCATCAAGCTGGTGACGGAGCTGACCAAGGTGCGCGACGAGGTCGGCCGGCGCGGGCAAAAGGCACCACACACGCTGTATGTGCTGGACGAGCCCACCGTGGGCCTGCACATGGCCGACGTGCACAAGCTGATCCAGGTGCTGCACCGCCTGGTCGACGGCGGCCACAGCGTGGTCGTCATCGAGCACGACCTGGACGTGATCGCCGAGGCCGACTGGGTCATCGACCTGGGGCCCGAGGGCGGCAAGGACGGCGGCCGCATCGTCGCCGCCGGCACGCCCGAGGAGCTGGTGCGACTGGCCACGCATACCGGGGTGGCGCTGGCGCCAGTGCTGGCGCGCGGTTGAGGTATTGGCTCCCTCGCCCCCTTGGGGGAGAGGGTGGGGGTGAGGGGGTGATGAGGCGCAGTGGCCCGCTTTTGCACCCTCACCCCCACCCTCTCCCGCACGCGGGAGAGGGAGAAAAAGCCAAAAACTAGCGCCCACGCTGCACAACACGCTATAAAAATGTGTGCGCGCAAATCTTTGTGCGGTGGCGGTACCGGGAGCGCCGGCGTCTCGCCGGCATGTACCCGCCGCGCGGTTCAGCCCTTGTGCCCCGCCATCGTGTCGATCGCCAGCGCCGAATGCGCATAGGCGCCGCCCGCGCGCATCTCGGCCGCGACCCAGATGGCCTCCATGATTTGCGCCTCGCTGGCGCCGGCCTTGAGCGCGCCCTCGGTGTGGCCGCGAATGCAGTACGGGCACTGCGTGACATGGGCCACGGCCACGGCGATCAGTTGCTTGGTGCGCGCGTCCAGCTCGCCTTCGGCAAACGCCGCCGCGCTGAACTGGCGGAAGGCCTCCAGCTGCTTGGGCGCCAGCTCGCGGCGCTTGCGTGCGATGTCGGCACTGCTGGCCGGGTACATGGTTTGGTCCATGGTGCTGTCCTCCGGTAGTCAACTGTGGTGCTGGGGTTGGTAGGTTCCGGCCGGCGTGCGGAACGCGATCGACAGCCGGTTCCAGCCGTTGATGGCGACGATGGCCAGCGTCAGGTCCACCAGCGCCTTGTCGTCGAAATGCTCGCGCGCCGCGTGGTACTGGGCGTCGCCCACCTCCTGGTCTTTCAACAGCGTCACGGCCTCGGCCCAGGCCAGGGCGGCGCGCTCGCGCGGCGTGTAGCAGGGCGCCTCGCGCCAGGCGGACAGCAGGTACAGGCGCTGCTCGTCCTCGCCGGCGGCGCGCGCGTCCTTGCTGTGCATGTCCAGGCAGAAGGCGCAGCCGTTGATCTGCGAGACGCGCGTCTTCACCAGCTCCAGCAGCGCGTGATCCAGCCCGCTGCTGCGCGCGTGCTGCTCCAGCCCCAGCATGGCGGCAAAGCCCTTGGGCGATGCCTGCTTGTAGTCCAGTCGTTGGGTCATTGAATACCTCCGGTTGCCGTCATTGCGCCGCATCCAGCCCGCCGGGCTGCAGCAAAAAATCGCGCATGGCGACGGCGTTGTTCACCGCCTCGTCATGCGCCGAATACACCAGCGTCACCACGCCATGGCGGGCGCGCTCGCGCAGCTGCGCCCAGGCCTGGGGCTGCTGGCGCAACTCCGCTGCGTAGCGGCGGCGGAATTCGTCCCACAGTGCGGGGTCGTGGTTGAACCACTGGCGCAGCTCGGTACTTGGCGCCAGCGGCTTGGCCCATTCGGCAAGCAGCAGCGCCTCCTTCTTCAGGCCGCGCGGCCACAGCCGGTCGATCAGGATGCGTGCGCCGTCCGCTGGCGTGGGGGCCTCGTAGGCGCGCTTGATGCGCACATGGGAGGCGGGGATGGTCTTGTTCATGGCATGGCCTTGCTGTTGCAACCCGACACCGGGGCAGGATACGCCCGCCCCGGCCTGCAGCCACCAGCAGGGGTATTGGCCGCTGGGCCGATGGGACAATCGCCCCACCACCACCGGCCGCATCACTGGCCACACAAGGAGTGCACATGGTCTTTGTCCTGCAAGTCGATTTCTCCATGGACGGCCCCTTTGGCGCCGACATGGTCCAGGCCTTCGAGGGCCTGGCGCGCAGCATCAATCAGGAGCCCGGCATGCGCTGGAAGATCTGGACCGAGGACGCCCAGGCCCGCGAGGCCGGCGGCATCTACCTGTTCGACACGCGGGAGCACGCCCAGCGCTACCTGGACATGCACGCACAGCGCCTCACGCAGGCCGGCGTGCGCAACATCCGCAGCCGCATCTACGCCGTCAACGCCGCGCTCACGGCCATCAACCAGGGGCCGGTGGTGTAGCGCATGCCTCAGCCGCCCCTGCCCGCCGGCTGGCAGCGCGTGCACTGGCAGCCCCAGGCACCCGCCAAGCCCGCGCTGGGCCAACCCTGCAACGGCTGCGGCCTGTGCTGCCTGGCCGAGCCCTGCCCGCTTGGCATCTGGGCATCGCGCCGGCGCAGCGGCCCCTGCGCGGCACTGCGCTGGGACACGGGGCAGGGGCGCTACCTCTGCGGCGTGCTGGCCGACGCCACGCAGGCCGCAGCCACCCAGGGCGGCTGGCGCCGCCGGCTCTGGCTGGCCCTGGTGCGGCGCTGGATTGCCGCGGGCCAGGGCTGCGATGCCGATTTGCAGGTGCTGGATGTACTTGGAGAAAAGGCAAAACGACCTTGACTCGGGCTTGTGCGCTACATGCAACGACCCTATCATGTTGCATGTAACGCCAGATCTTCAAGAGCACCCAATGTCCACATCCACCAGCAATGCCCGCGTGCAGCGCCATCGTGACGCGCTGCGCCAGGCCGGGCTGCGCCCGGTACAGCTGTGGGTGCCCGATACCCGCCGCCCCGATTTTGCCCAGGAATGCCGCCGCCAAAGCCTGCTGGCCTCTCAGGCCGACGCGGCCGATGCCGCGCTGGTGCCGCTGATGGATGCCGCCCTGGCCGATGTGGACGGCTGGACGGATTGATGCGCGGCGACCTGGTGACCATTGCCTTGCAGGGCGATTTTGGCAAACCCCGGCCCGCGCTCGTCATCCAGGCCGATTTGTTTGATGCGCACGCCAGCGTCACGCTGTTGCCCATCACCAGCACCTTGGTGGCCGCGCCGCTGCTGCGCGTGCCGCTCACGCCCAGCGCAGGCAACGGCTTGCAAAAGCCCTCGCAGGTCATGGTGGACAAGGCCATGACGGTGTCGCGCGACAAGCTCGGCCCCAGCATTGGCCGCATCGACCCCGACAAACTGGTGGAGGTGGAGCGCTGCCTGGCGGTTTTCTTGGGGATTGCCAAGTGATGTCTTGGATGCCCGCAGAACAGCAACGCAGGACTTGAAGCCTTCGTTTGGGGCGAGAGTTTTGGTGGGAGGAGGGGCGTCTTCGGCTTCTTGAATATGCCGGCAAGGCTCGCTACTTGATCAGCGCGGTAAAGGCACTGTCTGAATGGGACAATCGCCGGTATGACCGCCACCACGAACACCCTCACCATCACCCGCCCCGACGACTGGCACCTGCATGTGCGCGACGGCGAGCCTTTGCTGACCGTCGTGCCGCACACGGCCGCGCAGTTCGGTCGCGCCATCATCATGCCCAACCTGCGCCCGCCCGTGACCACGGCGGCCCAGGCGCTGGAGTACAAGCAGCGCATCCTGGCGGCCGTGCCCGCCGGCGTGCAGTTCGAGCCGTTGATGACGCTGTATCTGACCGACAACCTGGCGCCCGATGAAATCGCCCGTGCCAAGGATGCGGGCGTGGTGGCCCTCAAGCTCTACCCGGCCGGTGCCACCACCAACAGCGACGCCGGCGTGACCGATATCCGCAAGACCTACAAAACGCTGGAGGCCATGCAAAGGGCCGGCCTGCTGCTCTTGGTGCATGGCGAGGTGACCAGCCCCGACATCGACCTGTTCGACCGCGAGGCGGTGTTCATAGAGCAGCAGCTGATCCCGCTGCGCCGCGACTTCCCCGAGCTGAAGATCGTCTTCGAGCACATCACCACGCGCGAGGCCGCGCAGTATGTGATGGGCAGCGATGCGCACACCGCCGCCACCATCACCGCCCATCACCTGCTGTACAACCGCAACGCCATCTTCACCGGCGGCATTCGCCCGCACTACTACTGCCTGCCGGTCCTGAAGCGCGAACTGCATCGCCAGGCGCTGGTGCAGGCGGCCACCAGCGGCAGCGCCAAGTTCTTCCTGGGCACGGACAGCGCGCCGCACCCCGCGCACCTGAAGGAGCACGCCACGGGCTGCGCCGGCTGCTACACCGCGCACGCCGCCATCGAGATGTACGCCGAGGCCTTCGACAACGCCGGCGCGCTCGACAGGCTGGAGGGTTTCGCCAGCTTCTACGGCCCGGCCTTCTACGGCCTGCCGCGCAACCCGGGGCAGATCACGCTGCGCCGCGAAAGCTGGACGCCGCCCGACAGCTTCGTTTTCGGCGAGGCCGAGCTCAAGCCTCTGCGCGCGGGCGAGGCGCTGCCGTGGCGGCTGGTGGCCTAGGCGCCATTGACTGGCACGCCCCCTGGCTGGCGCCGCTGGCCGAGGCAGGGCGCCGGGCGACCCAGCGCGTGCAGGCCGGCGCCTGCGTGGCCACTGCGCTGAATGCGCTGGTCGACGAGGGCGCAGTCCCGGCGCCCGGCGTGCGCTTCGTGCCGCAGGCGGCGCTGCCGGCGGGCATGGCTTACGAGCAGTTCATCCACGACCGGCGCAGCGTGCCCACGCGCGACAACCTGCATGACTTTTTCAACGGTCTGGTGTGGCTGCGCTACCCAGCCACCAAGCGGCGCTTCAACCAGTTGCAGGCGCTGGCGCTTGCCCAAGATGGCGTGGGGGCCGTGCGCGGGCCGGTGCGCGATGCGCTCACGGTGTTCGACGAGAACGGTGCCTTGCTGTTGGCGCCGCCTGAGCTGCATGCCGCGCTGGCTGCGCGCCAATGGCGCCGGCTGTGCGTGGAGCTGCGCCCGCTGTGGCGCCAGGCGCGGCTGTTGCTTCTGGGCCATGCGCTGCTGGAAAAATTGATTTCGCCAAGAAAATCGATCACGGCCCATGTGTATCAAGCACAAACAGCTATTGATAATGTAGTGAATCTGGACGATGCTCTGGCCCGCGACCTGACGGCACCATGGCTGGCCGCCAAACCCTGTTGCCCGCTGCCGGTGCTGGGCGTGTCCGGCTGGTGGCCCGAGAACGAGAACTTTTGCTTTTATGATGACTCTGTCGTTTTCCGTGGCGCACGACAGCTGACACAGGCGCAACCCAACGCTTGAAGCGCCGCGCACCGTCCCCATCTTGTTTTCTGCCCAAGGCGGCCTGCCGCGGGCCAACCCGAACCCTTCACCTGAGAACATTCTCGATGAAACGCATTGCGCTCTTTTTGTTGACCAACATCGCCGTGGTGGCAGTGCTGGGCATAGTCGCCAGCCTGCTGGGTGTGAACCGCTACCTGACGGCCAACGGCCTGAACCTGGGGGCGCTGCTGGGCTTTGCCTTCATCATGGGCTTTGGCGGCGCCATCATTTCGCTGCTGATGAGCAAGCCCATGGCCAAGATGAGCATGGGCGTGCAAATCATCAACGAGCCGCGCAACCAGGATGAGGCCTGGATCGTCGAGACCGTGCGCGGCTTTGCCGACAAGGCCGGCATACAGATGCCCGAGGTCGGCATCTACGAGGGCGACCCGAACGCCTTTGCCACCGGCGCCTTCAAGAACTCGGCCCTGGTGGCCGTGTCCACCGGCCTCTTGCAGGGCATGACGCGCGAGGAGGTCGAGGCCGTCATCGGCCACGAGGTGGCCCACGTGGCCAATGGCGACATGGTGACCATGGCGCTGATCCAGGGCGTGATGAACACCTTCGTGGTGTTCCTGTCGCGCGTCATCGGCTACGCGGTGGACAGTTTTCTGCGCAAGAACGACGAAAACAGCTCCGGCCCCGGCATTGGCTACATGATCACCACCATCGTGCTGGACATCGTGCTCGGCTTTCTGGCGGCCATCATCGTGGCCTGGTTCTCGCGCCAGCGCGAGTTCCGCGCCGACGCCGGCGCCGCCCAGCTCATGGGCCGCAAGCAGCCCATGATCAATGCCCTGCACCGCCTGGGCGGCATGCACCCGGGCGAGATGCCCAAGAGCTTGCAGGCCATGGGCATTGCCGGCGGCATTGGCAAGCTGTTTTCCTCGCACCCGCCCATCGAGGAGCGCGTGGCCGCGCTGCAGCAGGGCTGATCTTTACCCCGCCTTCACAAGCCCCTGTCAACACCTGGCAGGGGCTTTGCCGTTATGGGGGCATGACTGCCAGGAGGCCTATCGTGATCTTCACTTCGACCTTTGCCACCGGCCTGCGCCGCACCCTGCCGGTACTGGTGCTGGCCGCCGCCGGCCTGGCGCTGACCGCGTGGTGGCGCCGGCCTATCCGCCCGGTGACGTGGTGTATGCGCCCAGCGCGCCGCCGCCTTTGCCGCCCGAGGTGATCCCCGTGGCGCCGTCGCCGGTGCATGTGTGGATCAACGGCTACTGGGGCTGGGGGGGTGCCAGCTATGCCTGGCGCCCCGGCCACTGGGCCGTGCCGCCGCGGCCGGGCTACGCCTGGCACCCGCACCGCTGGGATCATGGGCCGCGCGGCTGGCAGCAGCATGGTGGGCGCTGGGGCCCGCGCCGCTGAACTTACTGCGAATCTTCGCCCGGTTGGGGCGCCATGCCATGCCCGGCCTTGGCCAGCAGAAAGTCGATGCAGGTGCGCACGGCGCGCGTCTGGTGGCGGCCGGGCAGGTACATCA
>JADHED010002574.1_pt1 | contig 12351 bp, 8 predicted proteins | sample 8952041 | NCBI WGS metagenome assembly JADHED01 (sample SAMN16124423, study PRJNA663239) | bioreactor sludge metagenome | isolation source: sludge (control) | place: India:Bengaluru | collected 2018-09-08
CGAGCCGCTCGGCGAGCTGCTGCTTCATCAGGAACCCGGCGTGGTCGGACCCCACCGCGATGCGCATCACGATTCGCTCCGTCCGGGGTCGAGCGCGTCCCACGCCGCGCGGGCGTAGCGATCGGTCATCCCGGCGATGTGGTCGGCGAGCAGGCGGGCGAACGCCTGTCGCCCGTGGTAGGCGTGGGCGATCTCCGCCTCCTGCCGCGCGCGCGGCAGGTCGCGCAGATAGGATCGCCCCGAAAGCTCCTTGTAGCGCAGCAGCACGGCGTCGTCGAGCAGCCGGGGGTCCCGGTAGCAGGAGGCGAACAGCCCCTCGACGATCCGCTCCGCGCGCGCGTCCGCGCGGCGGACCGCGGGCCGCCCGATCACCCGCGAGGCGACCATCTCGCGCAGCGCGGCGGCCAGTTCGGCGCCGCGCGCCCCGGGCGCCACGACCGGCCTGCCGGCGGGGACCCGCCCGGCCTCCTCGGCGCGCGCGAGCCGCCGCCGCGACGCGACCAGCAGGTCGCTCGCCAGCGCGTGCACGAGCGCCCGGTGCAGCGCCGCGTGCTGGCGGAAGCGGCCCCGCGGCCAGGCGCGCGCCTGTTCCAGCCGCCGCACGAGGGCCTCGACGCCGGCGAGGCGCCGCACCTCGGTGAGGTCGAGCAGCCCCTCCCCCAGCGCGTCCTCGACGTCGTGCACCGGCGTGACGGCCGCGATCGCCGCCCGCACGGCCTGGGCCTCGAGCGGCCCGGGCTGGCCGGCGCGCAGCCCCGCGGGGTCGATCCCGGGCGGGACCGGCGCGTCGTCCCGCTCGATCTTGTGGAGCCCCTCGCGCGCGTCGTCGGTCAGGTTGAGGCCGGCGTGGTCGTAGCGGACCTCGATCAGGTCCACGGCCCGCAGCGCCTGCGCGCGCGGGTCGAACCCCGCGGGGTCGAGCGGCGACGCGGCGCCGGGGCCGGCCCCGCGCGGCAGCCGGCGGCCGAGCGGCTCCGTCAGCATCCGCTGCAGCGCGCGGCCGCCCGCCGGGCCGAAGGGGGGCTGCCCGAGGTCGTGCCCGAGCGCGACGACCTCCGCGAGGTCCTCGTCCAGCCCGAGATGGCGGCAGAGGCCGCGCGCGAGCGCGGCGACCTCGAGCGTGTGCGTCAGGCGCGTGCGGACCTGCAGCAGGTCGGACGCCGGCAGCAGCTGGCTCTTGTCCCCCAGCCGGCGGAACGCCCGGGCGTGCACGATCCGGTCGCGGTCGCGTTCGAAGGCGCCGCGCCAGACGAGCGAGCGCCCGCGGTCCTCGGCCGGGAAGCGGCGCGTGGCCGCGGCCGGGTCGCGGGCGAGCGGGGAGCGGACCGGTCCCGCCGGCGCGGGCGGCCGCTCCGTGACCTGGCTCTCGTCGGGCATGGGTGGATTGTAGGGCGCGCCACCGGCGCAGGGGCGTCCGTTCCGCGCGTGCCGCACGGGACCGTGCTTGACCGGCTCCCCGGGGCTCGCCGAAACTCGCCCCGCCGGGCGTCCACCGGGGCCGATTCGCGAGGAGACGTGGTGCGTCGACGCACGGGCCCATGGCGGCGGTTCGGGTTCGGGGGGGTCCTCGTGCTCGTCGCCGGCCTGCCCGCGCTCGCGGGGCCGCCCCCGGTCGAGGCCGGCCCGCGGGCGGCGCCCGCGACCAGGCGCGTGCTCGTCATCCAGTCCTTCGGCCGCGACCTCGAACCGCTGTACAGCTACGCGGCCCTGTTCCGCGAGAAGCTGGTCCGGGCGAGTCCCTACCCGATCGAGTTCCACGACGTCACGATCGCGACCGCGGCGGCCATGGGCGGCGAGGGCGAACGCATCTTCACCGAGGTCGTGCGCGCGCTCGGCTCGCGGCGCCGGCTCGACCTGATCGTCACCATCGGCGGCCCGGCCACCCGCTTCATGCTCGACCGCCGCGCCGCGATCCTGCCCGGAACGCCGCTGCTGGTGGGCGGCGTCGACCGCCGGTACGTCCCGCCGCAGGCCTTGTCGCCCAACGACGCGTACGTCGAGTTCCGGCTCGACCTGCGGGCGCTGCTGGACAACGTGTTCCGGCTGCGGCCCGAGACGAACGAGCTGGTGCTGGTCTTCGGCGCCTCGCCGCACGAGACGTTCTGGCGCGACGCCGTGCGCCGGGACTTCGCGCCCTTCGCGGACCGGGCGCGGCTGACCGACCTCAGCGGACTCCCCTACGGCGAGATGCTGTCCCGCGTCGCGTCGCTGCCCCCCTCCGCGGCGGTCTTCTTCGCCCTGTACACGGAGGACGTCGACGGCGCGCCGCACGTCGGGCGCACGGCGCTCGCGGACGTCGCGGCGGCCAGCACGGCGCCCGTGTTCGGCGTGCACGACAGCGACCTGGGCCACGGGATCGTGGGCGGACCGCTGATGCCGCTCGACGGCTTCGCGCACCTCGCGGCGGCGGCCGCCGCCCGGCTGCTCGAGGGCGCGCCCCCGTCCAGCGTCCGCACCGTGCCGCTCGGCCTCGGCGTGCCGACCTACGACGCGCGTGAGCTCGCGCGCTGGAACATCGACGCCGCGCGGCTGCCCCCCCGCAGCGTCGTCCTCTACCGGACGCCGTCGGTGTGGGACACGCACCGCGAGGCCGCCCTCGCCGCCCTCGTCGTCGGCCTCGCGCAGGCCGGCCTGATCGCGGCGCTCGCCTCCAGCCTGCGCGGCCGCCGGCATGCCGAGCGGGACCTCCGGCGAAGCCGGGAGCAGTACGCGCTCGCCGTCGACGGCGCCAACGACGGGATCTGGGACCGCGACTTCCGGACGGGCCGGGTCGAGTACTCCGCGCGCTGCGCCGAGATCCTCGGGGCCGCCACGGAAGGCGGCATCGACACGTACGACCGCCTGATGGAGCGGATCCACGCGGACGACCGTGAGCGCGTGGGGGCGGTGATCGACAGCCACGTGACCGGCCCCGACCCGCAGTTCCGGGTCGCGTTCCGGCTGCGCCTCCAGGACGGGATCGTCCGCCACTGCCTGGCCCGCGGCAAGGTGCTGAAGGACCCGGACGGCCGCGCGCACCGCGTGGTCGGCGCCCTCACCGACATCACCGACCTGAAGGCCGCCGAGGAACGGGTCCGCGAGATCAGCCGGCGGCTGCTCGTCGCCCAGGAGGACGAGCGGGCGCGCCTCGCGCGCGACCTGCACGACGACGTCACGCAGCGGCTCGCGCGCCTCGCGATCGACGCCGGGCGCGCCGAGCTGGAGCAGCGCGGCGCGCCGCTGGAGGAGACCTTCCGCGGCCTGCGCGAGGGGCTCGTGGAGCTCTCCGCGGACGTGCACGCGCTCTCCTACCGGCTGCACCCGTCGCTGCTCGAGGACCTCGGGCTCGCGCACGCGCTGCAGGTCGAGTGCGACCAGTTCAGCGCCACGTCGGGCGTGCCGTCCCGGCTGTTCCTCGGCACGTTCCCGCGGCGCCTGCCGCAGGGCGTGGAGATCAGCCTGTACCGGGTCGCGCAGGAGGCGTTGCGCAACGTGGCCCGCCACGCGCGGGCCCGCTCGGTCGAGGTGCGGCTGGAGCCGCTGGACGGCGGGGTCCAGCTCTCGGTCCAGGACGACGGCGTCGGGTTCGACGCGCAGGCTCCGCCCGCGCGGCACAGCTTGGGGCAGGCGAGCATGCGCGAGCGCGTCCTCCTGGTGGGCGGCGAGATCGACATCGAGAGCGAGCGCGGCGGCGGCACCACGGTGCTGGCCTTCGTCCCGCTCGAGGGAGAGCCGGCATGAGGCGTCCGCGGGTGCTGCTGGCCGACGACCACCGCATCGTGACCGAGGGGCTGAAGGTCCTGCTCGGCGTGGAGTTCGACCTGGTCGGCGTCGTGGAGGACGGCGCGGCCCTGGTCGAGGCCGCGCGCGAGCTGCGGCCGGACGTGATCGTGGCCGACATCTCGATGCCGCGGCTGAACGGCCTCGACGCCCTTCCGCGCCTGAAGGAGGACAACCCCGACGTGCGGGTGGTCTTCCTGACGATGCACTCCGAGCTGGCCTACGTGCGCCGCGCGCTCGCGTCCGGGGCCTGCGGCTTCGTGGTCAAGCACTCCGCGCCGGCCGAACTCGTCCGTGCCGTCCGCGCGGCGCTCGAGGGGCGCACGTTCGTCACCCCGGCGCTGGCGGCGGACGCCGTCCGGCCCGCGGCCCACGGCACCGCCCCCGCCGCCGACGGCGGCCACGGGCTGACCCTGCGCCAGCGCGAGATCCTCGAGCTGATCGCGATCGGACGCTCGGCCAAGGAGGTCGCCGCGATCCTCGACATCTCCCCCCGCACGGTCGAGTTCCACAAGTACCGGATGATGGAGATCCTCGGGCTCCACAGCAGCGCCGAGCTGATCCACTACGCGATCAAGCACGGCATCACCGGGTCGTGATCCCGCTCCTCCCGCGCGGGCCCCGGTAGTTTTCCCGGCCCGGTATTTCCTCTAGGTCCGTCGCCCGCCGCGGCTCGACTACGCTGCCGCGCGTCGGGGTGGCCCTCCCCGCACGTCGTGCGTGCGCCCCGGGGAACGGCGTCCCACGACTGCGGATGATGCGATGCCGTCCTGCGTGCTCCTGGCCGATCGGCACCACGGCGTGGTCGAGGGGCTGCGCCTGCTGTTGCAGCCCATGTTCGAGATCGTCGTGATGGTCGCCGACCAGCGGTCGCTGCTCGAGAGCGCGGCCCGGGTGTCCCCGTCGGTGGTCGTGGTCGACCTGTCGCTCGGCCGGACCGGCGAGATCGGCTGGCTCGCGCGGCTGCACGAGGTGTGCCCCGGGATGAAGGTCGTCGTCGTCAGCGTCCACGACGAGCCGAGCGTCTCCCGCTCGGCGATCGCGTCCGGCGCCGACGCGTTCGTGCTCAAGCGGAACATCGCCACCGACCTCCTGCCGGCCTGCGCGGCCGTCCTCGCGGGCCGGCCTTTTCCCTGAATCGAGAGGAGACGCAGATGATCGTCAGAATGCCCCGCCCGGCCCTCGCGCTCGCGGCCGCCCTCGCGCTCGCCGTTCCCGGCGCCCGCGCGCAGGACGCCGCCCCGGCGAAGCCGGCGCTGGAGATCTACGGCTTCGCGATGCTCGACATGGGCTACCAGTCGGGCCAGAACGACCCCGACTGGTTCGACGTCGTGCGCCCGACCAAGCTGCCCGCCTACGAGAACCAGTTCGGCGAGGACGGGCGCTTCTTCGCCGGCGTGCGCCAGAGCCGGCTGGGCGTCAAGGGCTTCATCCCGACCTCGATGGGCGAGATCAGGACGATCTTCGAGTTCGAGCTCTACGGGACGGGCGTGGACGCCGGCCAGACGACCTTCCGGCTGCGCCACGCCTGGGGCGAGCTGGGCGCGTTCGGCTTCGGCCAGACCTGGAGCCCGTTCATGGACCCGGACGTGTTCCCGAACTCGATCGAGTACTGGGGACCGAACGGCATGGTCTTCTTCCGCAACGTGCAGGCGCGCTGGATGCCGCTGCGCGGCGACGACGAGCTGTTCCTCGCGCTCGAGCGCCCGGGCGCCTCGGCCGACGCCGGCCGCTACGCCGACCGGATCGAGCTCGAGGGGATCGAGGGGCGCTTCCCGCTGCCGGACCTGTCGGCGCATTACCGCAGGACCCGCGGCTGGGGCCACCTGCAGGTCGCCGGGATCCTGCGCCAGATCGAGTGGGACGACACCAACGACGACACCCTCGACCTGTCGGGCAGCGAGCTCGGCTGGGGCGTCAACGTCAGCACGAACCTCAAGTTCGGCAAGGACGTGCTGCGCGCCTCGGTCGTCTACGGCGAAGGCATCGAGAACTACATGAACGACGCCCCGGTCGACATCGGCATCACGGACGACGTCGAGGACATCGGCGAGGCGCTCCCGGTCACCGGGATCGTCGCGTTCTACGACCACGCCTGGAACGACCGCTTCTCGTCGACCTTCGGCTACTCGCGCGTGGACATCGACAACAGCGCGGGGCAGACGGCGGACGCGTTCAAGACCGGGCAGTACGCCCTCCTGAACCTGCTCTACACTCCCGTGCCGGGCGTCATGATGGGGTTCGAGCTGCAGTGGGGCGAGCGCGCGAACTTCGAGGACGGCTTTAGCTCCGACGACCTGCGGCTCCAGTTCTCGGCCCGGTACAACTTCGGCATCCGCCTGGGAGGCAAGTGATGACGACCCGCTTCCGTTCCCTCTCGCTCGTCCTCGCGGCCGCGCTCGCCTGCGCCGGCGTGACCGCCGCGATCGCGCAGTCGCCGGCCGAGATCGAGGCCGCCCTGAAGGCCGCGTACGACAAGTACAAGGACCTGAAGGAGGGCGCCAACGCGGACTACATCCCGGCGCTGGCCAAGGTCGACGCGAACATCTACGGGATCGCGCTCGTGACGGCGGACGGCAAGGTCTACACCGCCGGGGACGTCGCGTCCGAGGTCTCGATCCAGTCGATCTCCAAGGTCTTCACCATGGCGCTCGTCATGGAGGAGCAGGGGCCCGACGCGATCCGCGACAACATGGGCGTCGACGCGACCGGCCAGGTGTTCAACTCGATCCACGCCATCGAGCAGGCCAAGGGCGCCGAGATGAACGCCATGGTCAATCCCGGCGCGATCACCGCCACCAGCATGGTCTCCGGCGCGACGCGTCCCGAGATCTGGGCGAAGATCCTCGCCTGGTACGGCCAGTTCGCCGGCCGGCCGCTCAAGGTCGACGAGGAGGTCTTCAAGTCGGAGGCCGCGACGAACCAGCGCAACCAGGCGATCGCGATGCTGATGCACGCCTACGGCCGCATCAAGGACAACCCGCTGCGGGCGACGGACATCTACACCGAGCAGTGCTCGGTGAGCGTCAACGCGAAGGACCTGGCCATGATGGCCGCGACGCTGGCCAGCGGCGGCAGAAACCCGGTCACCGGCCGGCAGGTGATGAAGGCGGACAACGTGCCGGAGGTCCTGGCGGTCATGGCGACGGCCGGCCTGTACGACGACTCGGGCAAGTGGCTGTTCGCGACGGGCCTGCCCGCCAAGAGCGGCGTCGGGGGCGGCCTCCTCGCGGTCTCGCCGGGCCGGTTCGGGATCGCGGTGGTCTCCCCGCCGCTCGACGCCGCCGGCAACAGCGTGCGCGCGCAGAAGGCGATCGCCGACGTTTCGAACGCCCTCGGCGGCAACCCCTACGCGGTCCGGCCGCGCTGAATCACGCACGACGGACGTGGGGCGGCCCCCGGGGCCGCCCCCGCGCCGTTCCGGAGGGCGCCCCATGAATCAGGAGGTCCGCCCGGACACGCCGGCCCCGCGGCGCGGCGCCGCGCCGGACGTCGTGGCCGGCCTCACCGCGGGCGCGGTCGTGCTGCCGAAGGCGATGGCGTACGCCACCGTGGCCGGGCTGCCGGTCGGCGTCGGGCTGTACACGGCCTTCGTCCCGGCCGTCGCGTACGCGCTGCTGGGCCGCTCGCGGGTCCTGTCGGTCAGCTCCACGACCACGCTCGCGATCCTCGCCGGCGCCCAACTCGCCCTGGCGGTGCCGGACGGCGACCCGGCGCGGCTCGTGACCGCGACGGCGACGCTGACGCTGCTCGTCGGCGTGCTGCTCGGCCTGTTCGCGCTGCTGCGCCTCGGGTTCGTCGCGAGCTTCATCTCGACCCCCGTGCTCACCGGGTTCAAGGCCGGCATCGGGATCGTCATCGTGCTCGACCAGCTGCCGAAGCTGCTCGGGATCCACATCGACAAGCAGGGCTTCCTGCGCGACCTCGTGTCGATCGTCCGCGAGCTGCCCGGGTCGTCGCTGCTGACCCTCGCCGTCGCCGTCGCGACGCTGGTCGTGCTCGTCGGACTCGATCGGCTGCGGCCGCACTCGCCCGCCCCGCTCGTGGCGGTCGGCGGCGGCATCGCGGCCTCGTGGCTCTTCGCGCTGTCCACGCGGGGCGTGGCCACGGTCGGGCTGATCCCCTCCGGGCTGCCCTCCCTGACCTGGCCGGACCCGGACCTGCTGTTCGGCATGCTGCCGGGCGCGCTCGGCATCGCCCTGATGAGCTTCACCGAGACGATCGCCGCCGGCCGGGCGTTCGCCGCCGCCGGCGACCCCCCGATCCCGGCCGACCGGGAGCTCGTCGCGACCGGCGCCGCGAACCTTCTCGGGGCGCTCTGCGGCGCGATGCCCGCCGGGGGCGGGACCTCGCAGACCGCCGTCGTCCGGGCGGCCGGCGGACGGACCCAGCTCGCGTCGCTCGTCACCGCCGGGGCGGCGCTGCTGACCATGCTGTTCCTGGCCCCGCTGCTCGGCCTGCTGCCGCAGGCGACGCTCGCCGCGGTCGTGATCGTCTACTCCGTCGGCCTGATCGCGCCGGCGGAATTCGCCGCCATCCGCCGCGTGCGCACCATGGAGTTCCGCTGGGCGGTCGTCGCGGCCCTGGGCGTCCTGCTGTTCGGCACCCTGCAGGGGATCGTCGTCGCGGTCGTCGTGTCCCTGCTCGGGCTGTTCCGGCTGGCGACCCATCCCCAGGTGTACGCGATCGGGCGGAAGAGGGGCGCGGACGTGCTGCGGCCGCTCTCCCCCGAGCACCCCGACGACGAGACCTTCCCGGGGCTGCTCATCGCCCGCCCGGAGGGGCGGATCTTCTTCGTCAACGCGCAGAGCGTCGCCGACCAGCTGGCGGCCCTCGTGCAGCGGCACGCGCCGCGCGTCGTCGTCCTCGACATGAGCCGCGTTCCGGACCTCGAGTACTCGGCGCTGCGGATGCTGATCGCCGGCGAGCAGAGCGCCCGCGGGGGAGGCGTCGAGTTCTGGATCGCGGCGCTGAACCCGGCGGCGCTCGAGGCCGTCCGGCGCTCCGGCCTCGCCGACCGCCTCGGCCCCGGGCGGATGCTCTTCAACGCGCGCGCGGCGATCGCCCGCTACCAGGAGCTCTATCCCGGCGCGGCGGCGCCCGCCTCGTCCCCCTGCTCCTCCAGCTCCTCGGGCGTCGACGGCCAGCCGCCGCCGAGCGCCTTGTAGAGCCGCACGAACGACACGAGGTGGCTGCCGGTCGTGCGCGCCTCCTCGAGCTCGGAGTCGAACAGGGAGCGCTGCGCGTCGAGCACCTCGAGGTAGCTCGAGACGCCGCCGCGGTAGCGCAGCTCGGCCAGCTCCAGCACGCGGCGCTGCGCCAGGACCCGGCCGGACTGCGATTTCTGCTGCTCGGCCGTCTTGCGGTAGTCGACCAGCGCGTCCTCGGTCTCGCGGAACGCCTCGAGGACCGCCCGCTCGTACTGGAACAGCGTCTGCCGCTGCTGCGACTCGTTGACCTCGACGCGCCGCTTGTTGGCCCCCGCGTTGAAGATCGGTTGCAGCAGGTTGCCGAAGACGTTCCAGGACATGCTCGGGCTCTCGAACAGGTCGTCGAGTTCGCTGCTGGCGTAGCCGAACGAGCCGGTCAGCGCGATCCGCGGGAACAGCAGGGCCTTCGCGGCCCCGATGTTGGCGGTGCGCGACGCCAGGACCTGCTCGGCCTCGCGCAGGTCGGGGCGGCGGTCCAGCAGCTCGGAGGGCAGGCCCGTCGGCACCGCCGCCGGCGTGGACAGCTCCTCGAGCTTCCGGCCCCTCACGATCGGCGCCGGGTTGCGGCCGATCAGGATCGAGATCTCGTTCTCCTTGAGCGCCACCAGCCGCTCGAACTCGGAGACGCTCGTCTCGACCCGGTACAGCTCCGCCTCGGCCTGCCGGAAGTCCAGTTCGGCCGTGACGCCGCCCTCGAACCGGTCCTTGGCGAACTGCAGGTACTCGCGCCGGGACTGCAGGGTGCCGCGCGCGATCTCGAGCCGGCGGTCGAAGTCGCGCAGCTCGAAGTACGCGCGGGCGACGTCGGCGACGAGCGTGAGCACGGTGGCGCGCCGGGCCTCCTCCGTCGCCAGGAAGAGGGCCAGCTGGGCCTCGTTGGTCCGGCGCACGCGTCCGAAGAAGTCGATCTCCCAGGACAGGTCCACGCCGAGCGAGTAGACGTTCGTCTCCGTGCCGCCGGCGCCGGGCGCCTGCAGCTCGTTGACGCGCTCGCGGCCGGCCGCCGCCGACGCGTTCAGCGCGGGCCAGCGCTCCGCGCGCGTGAACCCGTAGCGGGCGCGCGCCTCCTCGATCCGCTCGACGGCGATCTTGACGTCCTTGTTCTCCGCGAGCGCGACGTGGATCAGCTCGGTGAGCGCCGGGTCCTCAAAGAGTTCCCACCAGGGGGTGTTCGCGAGGCTGTCGGCCTCGTCGGCCGGCAGGTCGCGGAAGGTCGGCGGCGGCTGCAGCTCGGGTCGCCGGTAGTCCGGTCCGAGCGCGCAGCCGGCGCCGCCGGCCGCGACGGCGGCCAGCAGGAGAGTCGCGAGAATCGGGCGTCGGCGGCTCATCGGTCAGTGCCCTCCCGCGTGCGAGGGGGCCGGCTCCGCCGGCGCGGCGGGGGCCGGCGCCTTCGGGACCGCACCCCTCTTCCGGCGCCCGAGGCTCTCGACGAAGGTGAAGTTGCCGGGGATCAGGAACACGCCGATCGCGGTGGCGACGAGCATGCCCCAGAAGACGGCGGTGCCCATGACGTTCTGCGCGCCGGCCCCCGCGCCGCTCGCCTTCATCAGCGGGACCACGCCGAGGATGAACGCGAAGGCGGTCATGAGGATCGGCCGGAAGCGCAGCCGCGCCGACTCGAGGGCGGCCTCCTCGAGCGGCATGCCCCCGTCGTGCTTGGCCTTCGCGAACTCGACGATCAGGATCGCGTTCTTGGCCGCGAGGCCGATCAGCATGATGTTGCCGATCTGCACGTAGACGTTGTTGTCGTACCCCGCGAGCCAGACGCCGAAGAACGCGCCCAGGGCGACGAGCGGCGAGCCGAGCAGGACGGCCCAGGGGAGCCGCCAGCTCTCGTAGAGCGCGGCGAGCAGCAGGAACACGAACAGGATCGCCGCGACGAAGGTCGGCCCGGCGGGCGGCGCCGTCTTATCCTGGTACGACATCGACGAGTAGGAGAAGCCCGCCTCGGGGGGCATCGACTCCTTGAAGGCGGCCTCCAGCGCGGCGAGCGTCTGTCCCGACGCGAAGCCGGGCGCGGGGACCCCGCTGAACTCGATCGAGCGCTGCAGGTTGAAGCGGTTGGTCAGCTCCGTGCCGCCCTGCGCGGTGATCGACACCAGCGTGCTGAGCGGGATCATCTCGTCCGTGGTCTTGCTGCGGACCCAGATCCTGCCGATGTCCTCGGGGTTCCGGCGGAACTGCGGCTCGGCCTGGACGTAGACGCGGAACAGCCGCCCGAAGCGGTTGAAGTCGTTGACGTAGCTGCCGCCGAGGCTGGTCGACAGGGCCTGGAACGCGTCGTTGACCGGCACGCCCAGCTTGCGCGCCTTCTCGCGGTCGAGCTCGACCTTGACCTGCGGGTAGCGCGGGTCGAAGGACGTGAAGATGTTGCCCACCTCGGGGCGCTTGCGGGCCGCCGCGGCGAACTGCTGGCCGAGCTGGCCCAGCTGGTCGACCGTCAGGCTGCCGCTGCGGTCCTGGAGCAGGAAGTTGAACCCGGACGACGCGCCGAAGCCGGAGATCGTCGGGATGTTGAACGGGAAGATGATCGCCTCGGGGATCTTCGCGACGGCGGCCTGGATCTTCCTCATCACGGCCCGGGCGTGGTGCTCCTCCCCTTCCCGCTCCTCCCAGGGCTTCAGCCGCATGAAGATCGAGCCGAAGTTGGGCTGGAACGTGTTCGTCACGATGCCCAGCCCGCCGATCGTCTGGTACGACTCGACCTCTTCCAGCGAGCCGAGGATCGCCTCGACCTGCCCGAGGACGGCGCTGGTGCGCTCGAGCGACGCGCCGGGGGGCAGCGTGACGTTGACGCCGAGGATGCCCTGATCCTCGTCGGGGATGAACCCGGCGGGCAGCCGGCCGCCGAAGAACCCGGCCCCGACGGCCACGAGGGCGACGATGCCGATCGTCAGGATCGAGCGCCGCACGAGGATCCGGCAGCCCTTCACGTAGCCCACGGTGGTCTTGTCGAAGACCCAGTTGAAGCCGTCGAAGAACTTGCCCAGCGGCCCCTTCCGCTTCTTCGCGGGCTTCAGCAGCAGGGCCGAGAGCGCCGGCGAGAGCGACAGCGCGCTGAACGCCGACAGCAGCACCGAGATCGCGATCGTGAGCGCGAACTGCTGGTACATGCGGCCGGTGAGCCCCGGGATGAAGGCGACCGGGATGAACACCGCGCAGAGGATCAGCGCGATCCCCATGACCGGCGCGGAGACCTCCTTCATCGCCTGGATCGTGGCCTCGCGCGGGGCCATCCCGTGCTCGATGTGGTGCATCACCGCCTCGACGACCACGATCGCGTCGTCGACGACGATGCCGATCGCGAGCACGAGGCCGAACATCGACAGCGTGTTGACCGAGAAGCCGAGCAGCGGGAAGAAGATGAACGTGCCGATCAGCG
>JADHED010002575.1_pt1 | contig 12350 bp, 12 predicted proteins | sample 8952041 | NCBI WGS metagenome assembly JADHED01 (sample SAMN16124423, study PRJNA663239) | bioreactor sludge metagenome | isolation source: sludge (control) | place: India:Bengaluru | collected 2018-09-08
TGTCATCATCGGTCTTCACGTACTGCTTGTCCAGGTGCACGGCATGAGCGTCCCTCTCTCGCAGAAAAACAGGCAGAAAGAAGCGCAGCCGTTCTTTCCGAACGTTTTCTACAAAGACCTTATCGTCTGGCTCCTCTGCGCGGGCGTTCTTGTCACCCTTGCTGTGGTCTTTCCCGCGGCGATAGGGACAAAGGCCGACCCGATGGCGCCCGCCCCGGAAAACATAAAACCGGAGTGGTACTTTCTCTTCCTTTTCCAGACCCTGAAGCTTTTCCCTGGCGAAATAGCGGGGCTCAACGGCGAGATGATTGCCGTAACCGTCATTTCCCTCGGTGTGCTCTTCGCATTCCTGATGCCGTTTTTCGACAGGAGGTCCTCGGCCGGCCGGCCGAGCCCGGTTTTTACATATGCAGCGGTCTTTTACCTTGTGTATTTCGTAGTAATGACGGTGATCGGTTTTCTCAACTAGGGGGTAAAGATGATGTGCATCTTTTCTGCAGCTTGTATTCTCCTTCTTGCGCTGCCCCTGTTGTGCCCCGCCGGGCAGGCCCCTTTCGAGCCGGCCTTGTCCCCGTACGACCGCCACATTCTGTATCAGGCACTGGTGCTTTTCTGGATCGGCATCATCGGTCTCATCGTCATTATCGTCATTAAACTCAAGGAGGCAAAACGCACCCAGGTCATGGGCGTGCATCAAGACGAGGAGAATGCTCCTTTCCTTGACTAAGAACTGCCAAACCTTTATTATGTTTCAACCCCATGCAGCCAACCATCGTCCGGAATTCGCTCATATCACGCCGCGGGATCGATGAGCTCCTTCGCGTCCCCCAGGACGACCTCGTCTATGTCTCTCTTCTCGAGATACTCGCCCGGTTCCAGGACAAAAAGCAATTTGCGAGCGAGATACACACCGAGATACACCTGATAAAACCCATTCTCAAGATACTCGGGTTCACATACGAGTCAAAGCCGAAGTATTTTGACGACACCGTCAAGGGGCCCGACGCGGCCCTCTTCACAAGCGAATCCGAACGGGACAGGGCATCGTCACTGTGGGGGACTCCCGAATACTATGCCAGCACGCTTGGCGTGCTCCTTCTCAAGCGGTTCGGCCGCAATCTCGAAGAGGGGGTGAGCGGTTTTTTTCTCGCGTTCGAGAACGGCATTCCCCTGTACCAGCTGTTCTATTATCTCAAGAACACGAAAACCCCGTGGGGCATCCTCACGAACGGCAAGCACTGGATGCTCATGAAGAAGCCTCTGTCTTACGAAACGCGGGTTTTCTCGATAGACCTGGAAGAGGCCGCCGAGGTGAACGACAGGGATGCGCTGCGTCTTTTCTGCAACATTTTTTCGTTGAAGGGGTTGTCGCATACCCTCGGTGACGTCTACGAGAACGAGAGGCAGTCGATCATTACGCGACTTAAGGAAAAACAGGCCGCGCTCCGCAGTTCGACGGCGGGCTTCCGGAAAAAAACGGACATCTTCCCCCGGATCATCGGCGGGCTTTCGGATATCTTCGGGAGTGACGTTTTCACGTCGACGGGACAGTACCTTGCGGAGAGGGACGTGTGGGTCCAGGAACGAAAAAATTCTCCCGATACGGTGGATGATTATAACGTCGCCGACATATCCACGTTTCTCCTCGGTAAAAAAGGGGGAGTCCCGGACGTGGACCTGGAAAAAATATTTTTGATGAAACCACCCGAAGGCAGAACAAAAGATGCCCTGCTGTCGCTCAAGGTCCTCGACATGACGCCCGGTTTCGGGAGCCTGTCCATGGAGATCATCGAATGCCTTGCGTATCTCTCGTTCGTTCTCCCTTACCGGGAAAGGACCGGGTTCGTCGCGGAGTGGGAAGATGAAAAAGGCCTGAAGCGCTACATCCTGAAAAACGTGATCTACGGGATCGAACGCTCCAACATCTCGTTTGACATCCTGCATTACGCCTTGAAGAACCGCTACGGGTACGACAGCGGGAATTTTAAATTCGGCAACCCGCTCATCGGGATGTCGCTTTCCGACATTGCCCCGCATGCCGACAGGAAAGACCAGACGGGCCTGTTCGGGAAAAACCCCCTCGACGTCCTCACCGACGTCAGGGAGATGTACGGGCAGTTCTTCTCGCTCTCCGACAGGATAAAGGAAGACCTCGTCATAAAAGAAAAACTGTCGCAAAGATTGAACCTGTACTGCGACCGGCTGCGGGACGTCATGGACCTCATAACCGCCACGTATTTCGTGAAGGCGATCGATCACCGGAAGATCTACGAAGCCCTTTCGATGCTTGATTCTGATAACACGGCCTGGGATTCGATGATATCCCGCGATTGGTTTGTGCAGGCGAAATCCATCGCGAAGCAGAACGGTTTCTTTCATCTCGAGGTCGAGTTCCCGTTCCTGGTCAACGGCGCGTTCGATTATATATTTGCCCAGCCGTCGCAGTCCCTGGCGTGGGAAGAGCCCATACCCGTTGCCGACGCGACGAAGGCCTATATCAAGCGGGGGATGACCTACCTGAAACCCAGCGGGACAATGGTATTTGTCCTCGACCGCCCGGACCGGGCCCTCATAGAAGACCTGTCCCGTTCCAAAAAATACGAAACGTCCGTCGCACAGAATTTGGTCCTGCTTTCGAAAAGATCGTAAGCGGCTAACGGCGTACGCCTTAAAATACCATCAATTTTAGCAGCTTATATGATTTGAGATCGAGATCGATGTGATAGGCGAGAAAACCTTCCATGAGTTCCTGCGCCTCACGCTCGAGCGAACGTGTCCCGAAGCCTGCCTCATTCCTTTTGACCGCGAGGAACGCCCGCATCAAACCCGCAGACCATCTCCTGTGGGGCAAGGACCGCGCGCATGTCCCGCAGAGTATGCCCCCGCGTTCCCGGGAAAAATATATCTTTTCGTCATCATGTATGCCGGCCCCGCAGAAGACGCAGGTGTCGAAGTTGGGATGGTAGCCGAGGACATCGAGCATCTTCAGTTCGCAAGAAAGGATATCGGGATACTCGGGGTCTTTTGACCGCGCCAGTGCGATGAACTCCTGCAACGCCATGAAAAGACCGGTGTTCGGTTCTCTCTCCCGCGTCATTCGATCGACAAGCTCCGTGAAGAACGATGCGCTGCATATGCGCTTCATGCCTGTCTCGATGCCGTCGTTGCCCGACACGAGGTCGGCGTTGTCGATGCGGACCATCCCCCGGTTGTGCCTGTCAAAATATTCCACCCTGATGTGGTTGAAAGGTTCCAGCGTATTGACAAAGCGTTTCTGGCTTTTCCCCGCACCTTTCGCTATCGCCGATACCTTCCCTGCGGCCAGCGTAAAAAGATGAATGATCCGGTCTGATTCACCGTACGCCCGCTTGGACAGCACTATCGCTTCATCTTTTCGCAGAGACACCCTTCAAGATATCCTCGTCCGGGCCCGATGGGCCCGGCACCGTTACCCATTACCCTTCAGTATGCGCATTGAAATGAACCCGGCTATCGCTTCCGCATCATCCCTCTTAAATTTCGGGATAGCCGCGTCAAGGTCGTCGTCGGTTGCAAGCGCTATGTAGAGGCTGTCGCCCGACACGTACAACGGGGCCTCGCCGCTTGATCTTGTGTAGACCTCTATCTTTGGGACCGGGGCGCTCTTGAACCCCTCGACGATGACGAGGTCCGCATCGTCAACGTAGCGCGTTATGATATCGTCGAGCGAAAAACCCCCGGGCGTGTCCTTCACCATGGCCAGCCGCGCCGGCGAGGCCAGTATCACGCTTTTCGCCCCCGCCCGTGTATGTCTGTGTGTATCTTTTCCGGGCACGTCGACATCGATGGGGTGGTGGGTATGCTTGATAACTGTGACCCGCAATCCCTGTTTCGCAAAAGCGGAGACAACCTTTTCTATAAGGGTGGTCTTGCCGCTGTTCGCGCGTCCTGCAAATGCGATAATGGGTATGGTTTTTCCGGATGGCATCAGGGAAGGCAAAACTTTTTCTGGAAGTAGAAGTGAAACGCCACGATCACGAGGGAATGGTTGATGCCGCCGCTCGTTATTATGCCCGGTATGTCTTCGGGGGGCATGAGCACCACCTCTATATCCTCGTCCGGGTCAAGCGCTTTCTCGGATACCTCGCGTGCATTCTCGATGAGATACGTGTGGCACAGGTTATTGAATATCGCGGGGTTCGGGTTCACGAAACCGAGAGGCTGCGCCGGCCCCCCGGCATATCCTGTCTCCTCGAGTAATTCCCTCGCCGCTGCCATGCCGGGATCATCTTCATCGACGAGCCCGCCCGGTATCTCGAGGGTCACCTCGCGCGAACCGTGCCGGTACTGCCTGATCATCACGATCTTTCCTTCGGGTGTGACCGGTATAACGTTTACCCAGTCGCGCGTGTCGATCGTGTAGAATCTGCCGACCTTGTTCGTCCTCGGCGACATCGCGGTCTCCGATTGTATCCGGAAGACCCGGTAATCTTTATCCACCTTTGACTCGAGAAGCTCCCACTCCTTGATCATGACGTAACAAAATACCACGGCAGGGGAGGCAAATGCAATAAACAGGGCCGGGACATATGCCCGGCCCTGCCGTTTATCGGGTAAGCGGCCTTACGGAGTGATCGTGAGAGTGATCGCAACCGAGGCCCGAGAGCCGTCCTGTGTTGCCGCAAACACCAGTTTTTTCAGGATATCCGTGATGCATTTCTCGTATGCGGCGTTCGAGCGTGTCCGCGTGTCTATCTTCACCGTTTTTACAGTGCCGTCGCCATTTACGGTTATGGTTATCCCGTAGCTGTAGGGCCCGGTGATCCCGGTGAGGCATGCGGCGACAGCGTCAAGGTTGTTATTGATAACGGTTTCGGCGGACTGTTTCACAATCCCGCCTGTCACGGTCATCTTTGCGAGCACAGCCTTCGGTGTGCCGTACTCTTTTGTTTTCACTGCATCCTTCCGGGGTTTTTCCTGTACCGCCATTTCCATCCGCTTGCCTGCGTAGAGGGGGTAGGGCGGCGCCGTTGGCGCCAGGGCCATCGGTGCCATCGCCCCTGAGCCGATAGCGTAATCGGATACGCCCTGCGGCATAGGCAGCGGCTGGTTCACCGTCGTCGAATCACCGGTTTTGCGCACCTCGCTGTCCACGGCGACGAAGGAGGTGTATGCGGTAAGCAGGTTATAGGTGAGCCCGAGGTCCGTGACCTCTTTGATACGCCTGTCGTTCGAGCGGAGCTTGTTGTAATCGGACAGGAGCGTTATACGGTGGCGTGCCCAGAGATAGCGCAGGGCGAGGTTTTCCTTTGACGGCTTCACCGCGGATACATCGATCGATTCGGAGAACCTGCCGCTCCCCGAGATACCGGTGACGGTTATTGTCCCTGCGGGCTGCCCCTTCCATTTGCCGAAGACTATGACCGGGCGGTCTGAAAGGACGTCGGGGAGTGCGGGCGGCTCGACATCATACGCGGCAAATCCCTTGAAGTTCACCTTCACCTTTGTGAGGACCGGGGATTCTATCATCCGGCGGAAACTTGCCGCCTGCGCGGGTGCGTCAGCGGGCTTCGTTATAACGAAAGGCTCTCCCATCCCCACGCGGGCCATACCTTCTATTATGTGGCGGTTGACGGATGTACCGATGCCGAAGGCAAACATGTTCGCATCCCCGAGATTGCTGCGTATCAGGTCGAACACTTCTTCTTCGACCATGACGTAGCCGTCGGTCACCACGACTATACTGCGTGAGTAGTTTTCGAGTTTCGGCAGCTTGAGGGCGCGGTTCAAGGCCGGCAGCAGTTCCGTTCCCCCCCCGCCCTGCTGTTTCTCAATGACCTCGATCGCCTTATCGATATTCTCCTTTGTTGCGGGGACCGACTTTTCGGCCATGAGCCTCGAGCCGCCGGAGAACAGAAGCACGTTGAACGCGTCCTTCGGTCGAAGGTTCCCTATGAGGTCCCTGAGAAGTTTTTTCGATATGTCGAGCGGGAAACCCCACATCGATCCCGAAACGTCCACGACGAATATATACTCTCTTCCCGGGATCTGGGCGGGTTTCACGGCTTTCGGGGGCTGGACCATGTAGAGAAAAAAGTTCTCCTTCTCTCCCCTGTAAAGGAGGAGGCCCGATGCGACTTTCTCCCCCGCAAGGCGGTACCGCAGGACATAATCCCGGTTCCCTCCGCTCTTCTCAGAGGCGTCGAGGGTAACTCTGGCATTTTTGAGGTCGCTGAAATTCGTGTTGACCTTGTGTGACGACGATGCGAGGTCTTTGATCGGCATCCCTGCCGCAAGGTTCACCGTTATATCGAATGTGAACGGGGGCTTCTCGCCGGAGCGCAGGTAAGGGTTCTGAACCCATTTGTCGGAAGGCAGTGCGCCGGCGGCCGGTTTGTTCGAGTAGCGGGGCCCCGCGACGGTCGGATATACGAACTCGTACACCCTGTCGGTGGGGACGAGCAGTTCCGTGTATTTCAATTCGACGCGTATCTCATCACCAGGCATGATGTTCGCAACATTCATCTGGAACACGTTCGGCCTGTGCTGCTCGAGAAGAGAGGCACTTTTACCCGCCTTTTTCGCGTCCTCATAGTCTTTGCGTGCCTCGTCACGTTTCTTGACCTTCGCTTCGATGACGCGCTTTCCGATGATCATTTTCATGCCATAGACCGCAGCGCGGGTCGATGCCGGGAAAACATAGATCGCCTCGAGTGTCTTTTTCCCCTCGTTCCTGTACACCTGCGTTACGGTGACGTCCGCGATCACACCCGAGATGTTTACGAGGGCGGACGTTGACTTGAGCGGCAGCTGGTCTATCGCCGGATCGTCGCTCTTGACAAAAAAATATGGCGATAACGTCTTATCGTCCCCGTTCTCCGGTTTTTGCGTGTGGGACACCCCGGGAAGGAACAGGATCGAAAAGAAGACGGCACAAAGGACAAGAATGACTGAAGCACGTTTCATCGGTAACCTCCTTGCGGTCATAAACTCCATTCTCCCCGTTAAGACAACGGACGGCTGACAAAAGTTCCGGAAGGCTGGATTACCAGGAAATTTTTCTTCCCATGAGAACACCCTGCGCGCGAGGATGGTTGAGCCGGGCCGCCACCCTGTAATCTTCCACCGCCTGATCGTTCATGTTCTTTGCTTCGTAGGCCTGGGCGCGGTTGAAATAGGCGTCGGCATTGCGGGGGTTGATCGCTATCGCCCTGGAATAATCGAGGATGGCCTCGTCAGTGAGCCCTTTGAGGGAGTAGGCGACACCGCGGATCAGGTACAGTTCGTCATCCGCCGGGTCGAGCGCGATGGCCTTTGTGTAATCGGCTATCGCCTCGTCGTTCTTTCCCATTTTCTGGTAAACGTATCCCCGGGCAGCGAGCGGCACAGGGTCTTTCGGCGCATACCTGATGGCCTTTGTAAAGTCTTTTATCGCCTCTTCGTAATTGCCCTGTTTTGCATCAAACTCCCCGAATTTCTCGAGGTAGGAAACATTGCAGGCAGTCAGGAACAGCAGGCCCGCAAGCAAAACAAAAAAACCGGCATAACGCAGATACCTTCGCTGAACCCCTGCCTGGATCATCATGGTCATCTCCTTTTTTAGGGGGATTATAGCACAGACATCGGGCGATAGGCTATGGGCGATAGGATGAAAAACATTTTGTATGCCCGGTATGGGAAAGAGGCTGCGCACAGGCATGGGCCGGGTCTTCCTGTCGCCCGTAGCCTTTGTTCATCCGGTCAATATCTTTTCCATCTCCCCTATTTCATCCCGGAGCGTTTCCAGGTCCTGCACCAGTTTGTACATATCGATATTGTTTATTCCCGGTGCGATCCCGGCAAGGATGCGGAATGCCTGCGTCTCCTCCAGGATAACGCCCCCTTTGTTGCCTCCGAAACCGTAAAATTGCAGCCTTGCGAGTTCGTCGGCGAGGGCGCACAGTGCTACGGAGGGACGCGAGTGCTCCGAGCTTGCGGACACGTTAGGGTGAAACCTGGCGATATCGGCGAGGACGAAAGGGAATTTCCATTTATCCATGATAAGGCCGCCGATCACGTCGTGGGATTCGCCCAGTATCTTTTTTTCCGCCTCGATCATGGCTATGCATTCATCGTGCGTTATCTGCATGACGATCTTATAGACATCATGGGCAAAGCGGTCGAGGACCACTTTGCCGATGTCATGGAGGAGCCCGCCAAAGTATATCGTCTGCCTGTCGCCGACGGAGAGTTCCTTGCACAGCGTGCGTGCGATGACGCCCGTGGCGACGGAATGCTTCCAGAATTCCTGCAGGTTGAAGGTGCCGGCATCGCGGGGCGGTTTTAAAGCCTGGTATGCTCCGCACGAGACGCATATCATACTGATCTCTTTCACCCCGAGCATCTTTACGGCGTGATCGACGGTGGACACCTTGTTTGCAAGCCTGTAAAAGGCGGAGTTTGCCACCTTGAGCACGTTCATGCTCATCGGCGGGTCTTTTGCAATGACCCTCGCGATCGTTCCCATATTTGAATTTTCGTCGTCGAGGGCCCGGATGAGCTCAACGATGACCGCCGGAATGGGCGGAATAAAGTTTATGATATTCTCGAGCTTCCTGGCGAAATCAGCGATCACGGGGCACCATCACATTGATCGGGACACCATTTCCCGTCCTCATACATCTATCATCGGAAAAAGATAGCGTTCCTTAAGTTTTTCCGGGGCCCGCGGTAATGGTACGCCTTTTTTCTTTGCAATCCCGGGTGCGGTGCAGTAAAAATTATCAGTCATATCGTCCGGCCATGATACACATACTGACCATAGGGAATTGGATTACGCGCCTGTTGATGCAGGAAGGAACAAAATCAGCGGGCGGACTGTCTAACAGTGAAGGAAAGGGATCGAGGCCCCTTGCTGATGAGGATTCTCAATACGTTGCCCTGTGCATTCAAGGCGAACCTCAGGCATTTGAGGTGCTTGTCAGGAGGCATCAGAAGAAAATGTTCAACATAGCCTACCGCATGACAGGAAACTACGATGACGCTGCCGACATAGTGCAGGAGTCTTTCCTGTCCGCCTATAAGGCCATAAAGAACTTTCGCGGCGAGGCGAAATTCTCGACATGGCTCTACGGAATAGTTGTCAACCATTCCCGGAACAGGATACGGCATGCAAGCGGCAAGGCCTATCACGAACCTGTGAGCCTCGATGCCGACAGGGCGACCGGGAATGAGTCGCGGCCGATCGACCCTGCATCAGGCGAAATGCCCGCGATCGACCTTCTGGTCCGGAAGGAAATGCAGGAAAAGGTCCAGCAGTGCATCAACCGTCTGGAAAAGGACCACCGGGAAATCCTCGTTCTCCGGGATATCCAGGGGTTTTCGTATGAGGAGATCACCGAAATGCTGGGCCTTCCCGATGGTACGGTAAAATCACGGCTCTCCCGGGCGAGAAGCGCGATCAAGGAAAGCTTGAAAAAGGTTTTTGGTGACCTGCAATGAAATGCAGCGAAATTGAAGAACGGTTGGACGCATACCTCGAGAATTTTCTTCAGAGCGAAGAAAGGGCCGCGATAGAAGAGCACTGTGCGCAATGCAGCCGCTGCCGCAGTGCGCTCGAAGACCTGAAGAGAACAAAGGAGGTCCTCGGAAAACTCGACGAGGTCGAACCGCCTGCCTGGCTTGCGGAGAAGGTAATGGCCAGGATCACCGCGAAAGAAAAAAGCAAAGGCTGGCTGCAGCGCTTCTTCCTGCCTCTTCACGTGAAGGTGCCGGTTCAGGCGCTCGCGATGGCCCTCGTTGTGGTTATCTCAGTATACCTGTATAGATCTACAGCGCCGGAGCCCGGAGATCTTGCCCGGCTTCAGCCCCCGCCGCCGGTTGCCGGGAGTCTCAACGCTCCGGCAAAGAAAGATGTCGATACGAAGAAGAGGTTCGAGCAGCCGCCGCGTCCGGACACGCAGCGAGCCGAAAAGAAGAAAGCACAGGCCTCGAAGGTGCCGGCTGGGCCGGTGCCGGTGCCGGTACAGAAGGCTGCAGCGGTCCCGAAGGGCGGGACACGGGCCGACGAGGCCGATGCGTCCCGCATGCCTCCCGTCCCCTTAAAAAAGGATGCCATATCCGGTTACGCTATGACGCAGGATGCCCCGTCGGTGGCCGCCCCCGAAAAGGCGGAACGGTTCAAGACACGGGGTGCCGCGCCTATGGCGGCACGGGAAGAGAAGGCGGCCGAATGCAATATCGCCGCCCCGGAAATACCCCGGGAAACACCCTTACAGATCATCGTCACGTCTGCGGACCCTTCCGACGTTGCGCGTAAGGCCCGCGGTATCATGATGTCGCTCTCCGGGAAGGAGGTCCGTGAGAGGACCGGGAACGGTTCCATTATCATCTCCGGCCTCATCGATCCAAAACGGGTATCCGAACTGAAGAGCAGGGTGGCCGGGATAGCCATGGTGGACGAAGTCCGTACAGGGAGCGGCGAGGGGCCCCTCAGGCCCGTTGAGGTCATTGTGCTGAAAGATCCCGCGGGGCCTTGATCCGGCGCCTGATCGAAGGATGCATCACCGGCACCGCGCGTCGGCGGATTCGCACAGTCCGCCACGGCATCTCCCCATGCAGGCCATGTCTCCCGAAATGAAAAAGGTACACACGGTTTCATCAGGAAGGGCCCCCTTTTCATTCCTGCATGCACATTTTTCGACGGGAATCCCAAGACAGTAGCGGCAATAGCCGTTGAAGCTCTTCCAGCAGGTCTTATCACCCGGGCATTGCAATTCACCCGGTTCACATGCATGCGTGCTCGCCTCGATGAACTCGACGACAGGGATAAAATTGTATTTCCAGGGATGGGTGTCGACAAGTTTAGCGCGGATACGGAACGTGCTCTTTTCCGAGAGCACCACTTCTGTACAATGGCGTGCTCCCATGACATCCTCGGTTTTCAGGCATTCCACTCCTGCCATGCCTCTGGGTATCACCAGGGTAATTGCTTTCCGGCAATCATCCCGCTTAAGGCATGCCTCGGGGACTGCTATATCCTTTGCATCCAGGGTGATCTTTCTCACGATCTGGATGTCCTTCGAGATGTTCATTGCCTTTGCCGTGTAGGGGCCTTCGCGGTCCCAGGCAAGGGCGCGGACGACACCCGTCAGCGAGCCGGCATTGGCGATCCTGACAGTCTCTTGAGGCGCAGCCCCGGCAAGGCCCGGGCCCATTACGATAAAGAGAAGAACGATATCGATGAGAAAGTGGTGCATGCGCGTCATTGTTTGCCCTCCCGCAGTGTATAGATTAGCATAGTACAATCCCCGAATAAATTATACAGATCGTGCTTCCAAAAGTCGTTGACTGGATTTCTATGAAATTTGTATCGTATAGTCAAGAGTCGGGGGCGGCTCAGTTGTTTGGTTGATCTGATCACAGGCGTGCTCAAAAATAAGCGCCTGGAGTCACGTTGCGCATTGCCATAAATTTGTTATGCGAAAGCACCGGTTTCAAGACAGCGGCGTATATCACCGTAACCCGGGCCCTGAACGGCCGGGTTGCCCTAGCATAGACCCTTCATGGATCGCAAAGAAGGTCAGATCGCGGATCCCTTCGGGCCCCGTCAGATATGACAGGAATGAAAAAGCGGACGAGATCTACCGGGAGTGGTCCGGCACCATTCCCCGGTCTGACGATGCGCGTTACGACCGCGCCCTGTTCCTGCTCTATGACCTTTACAAACCCAGGATACTGTCCATAGCGAGAAGTTATCGCAATTTGAGCCCTATCTTCGATGATGACGACCTCCTTCAGACGGGGCTCCTCGGTGTACTTCAGGCACTCGTGAAATACGACCATGCCGAACATATCGCCATGAAGTTTTCAACGTACCTCGAATGGTCCATACGCAACGTTTTCCAGCGGGCAATAGGGTATAGCGATAAATTCGTAGAGATTTACGATGCCAACGGCCGGCTTCAATGCACCATGAGCTACCAGAACTTTCTCGTAAAGAAAAAACAAATCATGTCACGGGGGCATACGCACACGGTCAAGTCGAGGCAGTGCCACATGTCTGACGAAAGGATCGAAGCCGGCCCCGGCCTGCCGGCCACACCGAACGGGCACAACGCAAATGTCAGCGAACATTGGGAGATAATCTAACATGGATGAACACAAGCGATCGGGAAGTGAAACCGCCGGCGGTTTTCAGTGCATTTCCGCAGCCGGGCTGGATGATATAAGGGAGCGCGCCCTTGAAGTGATCGATTACTATACGCGAACAAAATCGGTCATACGAAAAGAAGTGAAAAAAGAATTCATACGCGAAATGAGAACGTTTGAAGAAGAACGGGCCCGGAGGGAAAAGGTCATTAAGGAGAAAATGGTCGAAATCGAAAAACTTC
>JADHED010002577.1_pt1 | contig 12343 bp, 9 predicted proteins | sample 8952041 | NCBI WGS metagenome assembly JADHED01 (sample SAMN16124423, study PRJNA663239) | bioreactor sludge metagenome | isolation source: sludge (control) | place: India:Bengaluru | collected 2018-09-08
ATATTTTCTATGATATCAATAAGAAAAATCAATTTGATATACAAAAGATATATTAAGTATATATTCCCATGCTTTTCTTTTATATTAGTCATAATTATATCTATTTTTATAAACTTTCTGGATTGGGAATATGCAGATCATTTCTAGGAAACACGATGAAATTATATTATTATTTTAAAAGATACACACTGATAGTATTAATATTAATTGGCTTTATCATACTATATAGTTGTAATACCATCGGAGACAGGGATTGTAACAGATGCAGCTCTTTCAAACTCAAAGTAAATACTTTAAAAAAAGATCAAAGTCAGTTCAAGCCTATTATAAATGTTTATATGGAAAACTCAGGTAGTATGTTTGGCTACGTAAACGGCTCCACAGAGTTTGAAGAAACCATATACAGCTATTTATCAGATATCTGTTTAAATGTTACAGACTCCATGAACCTGTTTTACATTAATAGTAAAATCATTCCTCAACAGCGCAATCTGACTCAAACTACTCGTATAAAAGATTTCATAAGAAAACTCTCTCCTAAACATTTCGTAAGCCAAGGAGGATCTCTAGGTATAACAGATATATCTGACATAATGGCTAATATCTTAAAAAAAACAGATGCTAAAACCGTTTCTATTTTCATATCTGATTGTATTTTTTCACCAGGGAAAGGAATAGATGCTTCAAAATATCTTGGAGAGCAGCAAACAAGTATTAAAGTAGCCTTTGCCAATAAAATAAAAACGAATAAGAATCTATGCGTTAAAGCATATCGTTTAAACAGTTTATTTAAGGGGAAATACTACAACAAATTAGATCAACCAACGATTATTGACAATATTCGTCCTTTTTACATAATACTAGTGGGAAATGAAAATTTAATAAGCAGCATCGCTCAGAAAGTGCCTGAGGAAAGAATTAAAGGAAGAGGAGTTGAGCATTCTTTTGCCATTAGTAAGACGGAACATAATATTGATTATGAAATTGTTAGCAATCCTAAAAATGGCATATTTAAGAGATGTATGAGGAATCCTAAATACCATATTGTCGATGCAGAAAAAGCGGATAAAGGCAGAAAGCAGGGTAGATTTATGTTTACTATTGGAGCAAATTTTTCAAATTTACCTATTAAAAATGATTATTTGTTAGATCCAAGAAACTATACACTTAATTCGAAAGATTATGAATTAAGCATCTCATTACCAACCCAAAAAGAGAAGTTCTCCCATTTGCTCAGTTTAAATTTAAAAGGAATAGTAAGTAAACCTGGAAAATGCGATTTAACATTAACTTTGAAGAAACAGCTTCCTTTATGGATAAACCAATGTAATGATGAAGATGGCTTGGACATTCTTCAAGGTGATGCCTTGAGGCAGACTTATGGTTTAAAACATCTTTTTGAAGGCATATACGAAGCTTTCATTAACGATGGTAAAAGTGATTTTACAGAAATTAAAGTGTTTATTAACTAACTTATATATTATGGAGTTTATAGGTCGCATTTACTGTTTCTTCGAGTCTCTTTTCGGGCAGCAATTAGGTGAATATCTCTGGGGATATAACTGTGAAACAGAGGATTATTCGAATCCAGATCTCTTTCCACGCATTGCTCTCTGGACGTTGTTAATATCACTGCTCATTGCTGTGATATACTATTACATTATTGACAATACTCGCTTTAGTCGTTGGTGGCATTGGTTGATTATGCTATTTTCTAATAGCATATTATGCTTTTTATTTGCATATTGGTGGATAAAAGAGGATTATTTAGACAACCTCATCGGAGACTGCTTGCTTTATCAAAAAAACGAATCAGGAGAGACTATTGGACATTACATAACAAATAGTAATTTTTGTGGATTCAGTCTTGCAAATGCAATTATATCTCTTTTTCTGTTTTTTATGCTTTCCTTGATACTAAAATGGAGAAGCGTTAGCTGTAGAAAATCACCTTTCTAAGTAAAATTATAAATATGGGTAAAATATACATTTTCGGTATCGGTGGAACAGGGGCTCGAGTCATAAAGTCACTGACCATGTTATTGACAGCTGGAGTACAGATGAATTCCAACTCCATAGTGCCTATTATCATAGATCCTGATGTGGCTGCTGCTGATTTGACGCGGACTGTTGACATCATGCGCAACTATAATAAAATACGTGAAAAACTTACTTTCACTAGCGATACTCAATGCCAATTTTTCAAGTGTGAAATTCAAGAGTTGCTTCCGGGATTTAGGATGGATATAGAAAACACCCAGAATCTACTCTTTAAAGATTATATCCAATTAAGTACATTGAATAAAGAGAATTATGCACTAACTAAGATGCTGTTCTCTGATGATAACTTGAATGCAGACATGGAAATCGGCTTTAAAGGAAACCCTAATATCGGTAGTGTGGTACTGAATCGTTTTGTACAATCAACTCAGTTTCTTAAGTTTGCTTCCGACTTCAAAGAAGGTGATAAAATTTTTATTATAAGTTCAATCTTTGGAGGGACTGGAGCGAGTGGTTTTCCTGTTTTATTGAAAAATCTGCGTACGCTACAAATGTTTAAAGGGCAGGTCCCCAATGCTAATCTCATTCAAGATAGTATAATAGGCGCTATCACTGTATTGCCTTATTTCGGCGTACAAACGGATAAGGAGAGTGCCATTGATGAGGCTGCTTTCATCTCAAAAACAAAGGCAGCATTGGCATACTACAATCAGAATATGAGCGAAATTGATGCCCTGTATTATTTGGGAGATAAGCTCTTAAATAAGTATGAGAACAATGAAGGAGGTGAGTTTCAGAAAAATGATGCTCACTTAATGGAGCTAATTGCCGCCCTTTCCATTATAGATTTTGATAAAGAAATCAGTGAAAGAAGCAGGCAAACAATTCATCGGGAGTTTGGCGTAAAACAAATCAGTGAGAATTTGATATTCTTAGATTTGTGCGATGCAACTTACGATCTGATTGCTAAGCCTTTAACCCAGTTCACTTTACTGTGTAAATTTATAAATGAGCAATTAAATGACTCTATACGTAGTAAACAGCCTTGGGTGTCTGGCTTTGAAGGAAAGAAATGGTTTGCAGATCGTTATATGAAAAGCTATATGAGTAAAATTATAAAGGAATATATGGCATGGCTTGCAGAAATGGGGCAGAATAAGCGAGGATTTTCTCCTTTGGAATTACGTGTGAATAGAAATGCGGTGTTCAGTCTGGTTAATGGCTGCGATACTAAGAAAGTTCTGCTTAAAACGAATTCAAATTATGCTCTTTTTGATTATTATTTAAACAAGAGAGATAAGAATTTTAAAATAGGATTACCTTTAGAGCAACGGTTTATGGAGTTGTTCTACATAGTAACCGATGAACTAATCAAAGCTAAAATCAGAATGTAATATGGCACATGTTTTTCGTTTATATACGGCTGGTGGCAATGATAACATTGAAGGCTGGTCTGATTCTAATGGATATGGAACAAAAGCAATTAGTAACATTAGTGATCCAGAAGGTGCAACTTGTAAAAGAGAAATAACATCTATTCCTAGTCCTTTTGCTAGAATAGATCTGATGCAGAATGCTTTCAGGCAAGTAGTAGAGAGTGATGATTTGGATAATCAATTGACAATTTATCATAAACTAGTTTCTGATTGCTTTGATGTGGCGGAGATTTTTTTCAATATAGAAAATTTACGTGATAAATTTGAAATTATCCCATGGGATAAAAAAGAGTCACTTTCTAAACTTCTCAACAGCGATAATTCATCGCATAGACAACTGGGAGAAACCTTAGAGATGTATCTAAATCAGGATGCAGAAAGTTATAATTTTGATTTACTTCAGAGGCTATATTTGTTAAATTATAAAGGTCCAGGTGCACCTGCACAAATAAATATTATTGGAGCTACTTCTCCAGCAACCCTTTTTTTTACATCAGCGAATGATCTTAGTTACGTTTCTGCTAATGTACGCTTTGGTAATGACAAACCTTTTGATTCTCAACTTCAACCACTTTATAAACGCGACACTCAATTCATTTTATATTGGTTTGGCTTAAAAAATTATTGGAATCAATTACAAACTAGCGCGCGGTATTCTTTTGAATATTTATTCAAAGAAGTGGATGACTATTTAGATTTGACATATAAATTGTTAACACAGGAACAAAAAGATCTGATTAACCAAATAACATTAGTCGAAATCAATAAATACCCCTCTATTTCTGTTACTAATAAAGCCGATGTAGTAGAAGTGTTGGGTTGTGAATTGAAGTGTCGTAATGTGCACAGTACGTTCAACACAGATTTTACTATTGATAGTGACTATACAGTTGACGGTAAAAAGCCTCTGGTTCTTCCTGTTGACAATTTCCGAAAGTCGTTAATATATACTCAAGATATTTGGGACAATAACACCATTGTGCCGATCCACGACAATAATCCACTCGTCAAACGGAAACTTCCAGGCGTTGGACGTATATATCCCTATTTAACTATGGGAGATTTCCTAGAAGACGTTATTATTTGTAATAATTATCCCTTGAATTCTGCTTATTTCTATAATGGGGGAGATATCCTATGCAGTGATGAAAACGGATATAGTTACCTTTTGCCCATAAAAAAGGAGTATTTTCAATACTTTACAATAGACGATCTCAAAAAGCATTTCCATATAGAAAGATGTAATGTCGTAAAGGAAGGGGAAAAAGCTGTGAAAGTAACACTTGACATCCCTATAAAGAGCCAGAACGGACAAATCAATATCATTACTTACGAACGTTTCTATTTCGAAGATCTCAGTAATATAATAGATAAAAAAAATGGTCGTATTGTAATGAAAGATTTTGCTTTATATCTTTTCCCATTCCTAAAAGTAAAGAAGAATATTGCAGCAGACTACCGTATAATTGTAGCTAATTTCGAGATAGATGATGACGTATACGATATTTCTTTTGGTGATGGTAAAGATATATATGAAAAAGAAAGCTGCTTAGAACGAAATAAAACCAATGAAGGAGATAGCATAGAAAGAGGGTTTGGCGTATTTTCATCACAAGTATTTTTATTTAAACATAGATTCTCTTATATGGTATTTGATATAGAAGGAACAAAAAATATCATTATCCCAGAATTCCAAGGAAAAGCGGGGGCAAAGTGTTTTGAATTTGCTGTTGATTTTGGCACATCGAATACACACATCGAGTGTAAAATAGATGGTGGAAAAATAGAACCCTTTAAAATCAGTAGTACAGAATGTTTAATCCGTCCAATGCATACTGGCTACGGTAATGACGTAGACAGGCAACTAATTATGCCTGATTTCATACCGAGTGTTATTGGAGATGATTTTAGATTTCCTAATCGGACAGTTATTTCTGAAAAAAAAGAACTTGACTGGATAAACTCGACCATTACGCCTATGGCCGAAACTAATCTACCCTTTGTTTTTGAAAGAACACCACTTCCAAAATACAACAAGTCACATACTGATTTAAAGTGGTCTAATGAAGATGAAAACAAATCGCGCATTCGTTCTTATTTTGAGAATCTTATTATACTGATGCGAAATAAAGTTTTAACAAATGGAGGAGATTTATCTAATACTCAGATAGCTTGGTTTTATCCGGCAAGTATGTCTTCAACCCGGGTAAAAGAGATCAGAGATATATGGAAAGAACTTTATGATATTTATTTTGGTGGAGATAAAGATAAGCAAATCATAACAATGTCAGAATCTATAGTGCCTTACTATTATTATAAGAAAAACAACAAAGCTACCACAGACGTGGTTTCTGTAGATATAGGAGGAGGTACTTCGGATATTTTAATTGTAAAAAATGGCGAACCACTCTATTTATCATCTTGTCGCTTTGCTGCTAATGCCATATTTGATTGTCAACCATGTCATAACAATCCATTTGTAAAAAAATATATCGAAAAGTTTCGTTCGATTCTTAAAGCACAGAAATTGGATGATATTGCAAAATTGACAGAAGATTGGGAAATAGAAGGAAAACCAGCCTCAGACATTATAATGCTTCTATTCTCTCTAATGGGAAACAAAGATATTATTGAGCAAAATGTAACTAGTAAGCTAAACTATACTGCTATGCTATTTTCAGACTCTAAACTAAAAATATTATTCATTATTTTCTATACAGCACTAATATATCATATTGCTTGTATTATGAAGTGTAAGTCTTTAAAGGTTCCGAGACACCTAGCATTTAGTGGAACTGGCTCTAAGATGCTTCAAATAATGATAGATATAAACGATAAAGACGTATTGGAGAAATATACCCAGCTCATATTCGAAGAAGTATATGGCATAGCGTATGATGAAGACGGATTGGATATTCTAATTAATATTGACAATCCGAAAGAGGTAACTTGTAAAGGTGGACTAATTGAAATGAAAAATATGAAAGTTTCAGATATTGACGAAATGAAACTTTGCTTATTGGGGACAACAAAGAACGATTTTTCCACACCTTCTTTGAAATACTCTGATATAGATGAAGAATGGACAAAAGAAGTAACGAAAGAAGTAAAATCATTTACAGACTTATTCTATCATTTAAATAAAAAATTTTCTTTTCATAAAAATTTTGGTACGATAAAAACTGAAGAATTAGAAGATTTAAGGAAACATTTCATTCGTGACATTGGTAAATCGGTATACGATGGCGTGAGCGAGAAGAAACAGCAAGACGAAGTGGAAGAAACTTTATTCTTCTATCCTATCCGTAAAATATTATCATCGATTGGTGGCGACATGAAAATGATGGAAGAGGAAGAATAAATAATAGACAAAAAAAATGAGAAAAGTACTAATTACACTGATGCTAGTAATTATCTGCAACATAGAAGGATGTACGCATCAAGATGCCCAAAAAGATAGCTTATCAAAAGACTTTTATAGTCAAGCTGTCGATCAAAAAGAAAAGCCACATTTAGACTGGGGATGGATCCCTATTGGATTCATAATTCTATACATTATTTTTAAAGCGATTTTAACGATAAAGAGTAAAAGTGGTGTGACTGATAAGAGCTCACAACCGTATTATCCGCCTTCATCACAAAGCTTAGAATTTTCAAACTTAATTAGGAGTCATGAGAGGCTAAAAGAAGAATTAGAAAAACTTAGATCTGAAAATGAGAAACTCAAGGAAAACAATATAAAAAGCAAAGAAAGTGCAAATATTGAAAAAGTAATAGAGTCCAATAATTTTCCAACCAAAACGGACATAGACTCTCCTCTTCAAAATGAAAAGAACTCTTTGAGTGAAGTTTCACCAACAGTCTCTATTATTCATTATGCAGATGTGGATGTTAATAATGATCAGTTTGTGTGTACATATGAAAAAGCCAAGAGAAAATCTGTATATGAGATAGATATAAAAAAAGGGACTTTCACTCTTATTGATGACCCACAATTACATGATATCAAGCTATCTATGGTCAGTACTTCGGGGATACTGGACGCCTGTGAGGTCAAAGGTCATTATAGAAGTGGAATGCACATTGATATTATTCCTGGGAAGATACAGCAAGATGAAAACGGGAAATGGCATATAATAAAAAAGGCAATAATTGAAATAAAATAATGGAACTAAGTGAATTTTTAGGCTACTTTTTGATTGTAGTGATAATAGCTGTATTGGTGTATTATCAATTCAAAATCTTTAGAGATAATCTTCAACTGATAAAGTATGTGCAAAATCTTTTTCCATCAAAAGAAAAACTTTCTGTAACACAAACAAATGTTCCAACCAGAAACAATAACCTGAATGATGTTGATGAAGTTGAAAATTCTGATGAAAACATCAACATTTCTCAGATTATGCTGGTAGATTCTAATATTAGTGATTCTAGTGTATTTCAGAGTATTCTTAATTCAATAAATAACTATTTGTTCAAAAATAAAGGTGCCGTCAGCGACTTTATGTTGATAAAAGATATAGTAGAAAGAAATTGTGATTCGCAAGAAGAGGAAATCAACACTCAAACACCAATACCATTATACATTGGGCTAATGGGCACTATGATGGGTATTATTCTCGGTATTGGTCGTATAGCTATAGTAGGTGGTGGTTTTTCAGCCTTTATAGAAAATCCACAGCAAGCCATTGGAGAACTCATGGGAGGAGTAGCCCTTGCTATGGTTGCAAGCTTTATTGGCATTTTTTTGACTACACTTTTATCCTTAAAATCCAAAGCCTCAAAAACAAAATTAGAAGCAGATAAAAATGAATTTTATTCTTGGATACAGGCAGAACTATTACCAGCTTTGTCAGGCAATATGAGTAATACTTTGCAGCTGCTGCAACAAAATCTAACATCATTCAATCACTCTTTCTCTTCTAATATAGGCCGAATGGAAAATGCGTTGAGGGATATGAGCGGCTCATTTGAAGATCAATTAAAAATCCTAGAACTTCTCAACAACCTGGATATAAAGAGGATGGCCACTGCTAATGTTATGATTCTCCAACAGTTTGAAAAAAGTACTGCTAATTTTCAACAGTTTGCGACTTATGTGTCGGAAACTTCAGGTTATATTGAGGCTGTTCGTCAGTTAAATGCCAAAGTAGGAGAATATATGGAACAAACTTCTGCTTTAACCAATCTCTCTAATTATTTCCAAGAAGAAAGTAGTTATTTCCAAACGAGACGTTCAGCTGTTAATCAAGCAGTAGTAAAAGTGGACGATACTTTGAGTAAATCGTTTCAAGCATTACAAGATAATGCAGAAGAGGGCATAAATAGTTTAACCCATTTTATTATAGAACAGCAAAGTAAATTTAATATCAGTCTTCAAAATGTAGATCATCAAAATCAAGCATGGTTAGCTGAACAGCGAAATACGATGGTGCAACATATTAACAGCCAAGAAGAATTGTTTAAGGTAAAAACTCAAAAGCTAGATTTAGTAATTGATGGAATAAAGGACTTTGCTTCTGTTAAAGAAAGTATGACTAGCATGGTACAACTATTGCAAGCCCAGCATGACAAACTAGTAGATATTGCTAATTCGTTCAATAACAGAGAAGTAGTTGTGGCGTTACAAAGCCACCAAAACAAATTAGAACAGTTATTTTCAACTTTAATGGAGCAATTTCAGAAAAAGAAAAACGACCAAGAAGAGAACCTTTTGTTCAAACAACATCAACTTATGCTACAAAAGCAAAATGAACGAATAGCCCAACTATGTGAAGCGATTGAGAGAATACCTTCTGCAAATGGGGAAGTGATACTCCCACGCAAAAAAAAGAAATTTAAAACTGTTGCTCTCTGGGTTTTAGGAATTATGTTGTTTTTGGCTTCAGGTAGTGCTCTGTTTATGATGTCTGTTTTTGCTCTTGAATTCATAAAGAAATAATGACCATGAACAAAAAGTCCTTCTTTTGGGCCAGTTATGCAGATTTAATGACGAGTTTATTTTTCATTATGCTTGTTTTATTCATCTTAACTACTGTGATGCTAAAAAGGCAAGTAGGAGAAATGAAAAAACTTAAAGATGCAACCGAAGCGCAAATGAAAAAAATTAAAGAGATTGAAAATGCCGTAAATGAAATAGATACAACTTATTTTGAATATAATCAAGAGCATAAAAAGCATATTCTCAAAATCGATGTATCTTTTAATGTTGGTAGTTCTAACATGGCAAATATACCCATCTCTACTCAAACAAAATTACTTGAAGCAGGTAAGGCAATAGAACATTTTATTTCTACAGCATCACAAAAATATAGTGTGAAATATTTGTTAATTGTTGAAGGGCAGGCATCCAAAGATAATTATCCGAGAAACTATGAACTAAGTTATGAACGTGCATTAGCATTAGTTAAGTACTGGAGTAGAAATAAGCTGAATTTTAATAAGAAAGAATGTGAACTTATTATTTCAGGTAGCGGGCAATCCGGAAGTTTACGTGTAAAACCAGATGTAAGGGGAAATAGTGCAAATCAGCGGTTTCTTATCCATATTATACCCAAACCAGGTATTATTGAACAAATAAAACTTAAGAACAATGGGAAATAAAATAAATATTATAGTATTAATATTTATTGTATTATTCTCTTCTTGTGGTAATTCCGGTAGGAAGCATATGAAAGAGAATGCTGTAGCAAATACACGAGCCAAGAGACCCTATAAAGAGAAAGTAAATCTTGATGTAAAATTATTATTCAACACAAAGGTAATGACTGGAATCGAGATATTCAAGCGATATAATAGTGCTGTTTTTATGGTTTTTACTTCTGATGGCTACAACACTTTCCAAGGTTCAGGCTTTTTTATATCTTCAAACGGCATTGCTGTAAGCAATTATCATGTATTCAAAGGAACATCTATTGGATTAGAAAGCATTATACTATCGTCTGGCGAAGAATTGAAGATCGAAAAAGTCATAGATAGAAATGATAAAGATGACTTTATTATTTTTCAAGTTCAGAGAATGAAACATCAACTGTTTAATTATATACCAGTCACATCAAGATCTTTCTCCGTTGGAGAAAAAGTCTATGTCATTAGCAGTCCTCGAGGGATGGAAAACACTTTTTCTTCTGGAGAAATATCTCAAAAAAGAGATCATAATATTATTCAAATCAGTGTACCAATCGACCATGGAAGCAGTGGAGGAGCTTTAATAAACTCTTTTGGGGAAGCTATTGGTATAACTTCTGGTGGGCAAAAAAAATCTAATGCAAATCTCAATTATTCAATAGATATTAATGTCATTCGGAAAAGTTTAAGTAAATAAAAAGAGATAATAACTATATGATTAATAAATTAAATACAATATATTAGTGCTTGCTAAGAATGAAGAAATAAAGTTATTGAAAGAGGAGATCGATTTCTTAAGACGGGAAATACATCTTTTATTAGCGCTTAAACCTTTGTCGAGAACATAACTTTGATAAAGTTACATGTTTAGTACAATATGGTACATGCATTTAATACTATGGGGGATTATGATTGTATTATTGTTATCTCCAAAATTTATTAAATCATATAATACAACCATTTTATGAATAAATTAAAATTTGTTTTATTAGTGTTTGTTGCTATTACTTTAAATTGTAACAGAACGTTTGCAGCTGAAAGTGATTCATTATTAGTAAATATCCAGAAAAAAATATATAACTCCTTTTTAAGCACCTTCAACGATGGCAATGCCGACAAGTTGGTGAATATTGAAAAAGCGCTAGCCGGCTTGAAACAGAAAAACCAAATCATTACTTATTGGGAAGCTTATGGTAAATATTACGAATCACTGTATTATTTAAAGACTTCGGATAAGGAAAAAGCCATGTCAAAGCTAAATGATGCTATTAAAGTACTGGATAACGTTAAAGACAAGAATTCCGAGTCATTGGCACTATTGGCATATCTGCAAAACTTTTCGATTCAATATTTAGGAAGTCTCTCTGCCGCATCGATCGGCAATAAGGTAAAAAGTAATGCGCAGTTAGCTCTACAGTCAGACAGTACAAATTTACGCGCATGGTATGTGCTCGCATCAAATGATTATTATACTCCGATAGCATTCGGAGGAGGCAAAAAATGTGAAAAATACCTGTTGAAAGCGGTTTCATTAAACGAGCAAACTATTCCTAATACTTATATGCCCAGTTGGGGTAAGGCGGAGGCATACTCTTTGCTTATAGATTTTTATTACAACAAGGAAGATTACAAAAGAGCAAAAGAAATTTTGTCGCAGGCATTGGCATGCTATCCAACAGACTACATGATAAATCAGTATATTGCAAAACTCAAAGATAAATAACAGGATACCGTTGCTTCTTGTTTTATTGGTAATTTCACTCCTTAAAGCTAATTCTCAGGAAACAATTAAGGGCAAAATTATGAATAAAAGAGTAACCCAGTTTTTGCGGTAAATGGCATTTATTATTTAAATTTAATCTTAATAACACAGGTAAGGGAATTTAAGCCATATAATGTTGGCAAAGTGCGAGGATCGTACACAACTTCAATGGACTCAACAGCATCTAAAGGTCTCTTCATTTCATCATTACTTATTGGCTTTAGCTCACCATTTTTCCTGTATACTAGCACCATAGGCTTATCCATATCTTTATACAGTTTGGAACTACCCGATATATAGGTGGTAAAATCAGTGAAGATTTTTTGAGTCAATACCTGCAAATTACCTTTCACCGAAATATTTGTTGTCACAGAATCTTTTATTGCTATTTCTTTTTCAAGATTATTTTGAGAAAAAACCTTGGTTGAAGTAAATAATAATACAAGATAAAATAAAACAGAAAGCTTATTTATCGATTTCATTTCTACTTCCTCTTTTTCGTTCTTTATTCTTATTA
>JADHED010002578.1_pt1 | contig 12326 bp, 10 predicted proteins | sample 8952041 | NCBI WGS metagenome assembly JADHED01 (sample SAMN16124423, study PRJNA663239) | bioreactor sludge metagenome | isolation source: sludge (control) | place: India:Bengaluru | collected 2018-09-08
TGCTGCACGGCTTCATCGGCGCCGACAAGCCGGTGCTGGGCATCTGCCGCGGCTGCCAGCTGCTCAACGTGTACTTTGGCGGCACGCTGGTGCAGGACATCCCCAGCCAGTGGCCGGGCGCCATCGCCCACAGCGACACCGCCCATTACGACCGTCTGGCGCATGAGGTGCACTTCATGCCCGGCTCGCGGCTGGCCGACATCTACGGCTACGAACCGCGCCGCGTCACCAGCATCCACCACCAGTGCGTCGACCGCCTGGGCCGCGACCTGGTGCTGGAGGCGCGCAGCCCGATCGACCTGGTGCCCGAGGGCATCCGCCACACCGGCTACCCGTTCGTGCTGGGCGTGCAGTGGCACCCCGAGTTCCATCTCAACGGCAACGGCGCCGCCGCCGACATCCTGGACAGCGGCCCGCTGATGATGGCCTTCCTGAAGGCCGCCGCACGCCGCGCCGGCCGCGTGCGCCGGCTGGCCGAGGGCGTGGCCCGCGTGCGCGAACGCGCCAGCGCGCTCACCCGCTGAGCGCGCGCAGGAGCCACCATGGGCGAATTCGAGCTGATCGACCGTCATTTCAAGCCAAAACCGGTTGCAGCGCGCTTGCAGCAAGCGTCAGCAGCTCCTGATTCAATAGCAACGCCCGTGGTGCTGGGGATCGGCGACGACTGCGCCCTGCTGCAGCCGGCGCCCGGCATGCAACTGGCCATCAGCACCGACATGCTGGTCGAGGGCCGCCACTTCCTGCCCGACGTCGCGCCGGCCCGGCTGGGCCACAAGGCGCTGGCGGTCAACCTGAGCGACCTGGCGGCCTGCGGCGCCGAGCCGCTGGCCTGCACGCTGGCGCTGGCGCTGCCGCCCGAGCGCGCGCGCGACGACGCCTGGCTGGCGGCCCTGGCCGGCGGCCTGTGGGCCCTGGCCGACGCCCAGCGCTGCCCGCTGGTGGGCGGCGACACCACGGCCGGCCCGCTCAACCTGTGCCTGACGGTGTTCGGCCAGGTGCCGGCCGGGCAGGCGCTGCGGCGCGACGGCGCGCGCGTGGGCGACGACGTCTGGGTCAGCGGCGCGCTGGGCCACGCCCGGCTGGCCCTGGGCGCGCTGCGCGGCGAATGGACGCTGCCGCCGCAGCTGCTGGCCGCCGCGCGCACGCGGCTCGAGTGCCCCACGCCCCGCATCGCGCTCGGCCTGGCGCTGCGCGGCATCGCCCACAGCGCCGCCGACGTCAGTGACGGGCTGGCGGGCGATCTGGGCCACATCCTGCGGGCGAGCGCCGTCGGGGCCTGCCTGGACGCCCAGGAAACTATGAAAACGATAGCTGCTGGCGCTTTCTCTGCAAGCGCTGCAGGCCTTTTTGATCGTCAAACCCTGCTGCGCCTGGCGCTCACCGGTGGCGACGATTACGAGCTGGTCTTCACCGCCCCGCCCGACGCCCGCAGCGCCGTGCAAGCCGCCGGCCAGGCCAGCGCCACCCCGCTCGCGCGCATTGGCCGCATCGAAGCCGAACCCGGCCTGCGCCTGCTCGGCGCCGACGGTCGCATCGAACCGCTGGCCGCGCGCGCCTTCGACCATTTCGCCCCTTGACTGAGCCTTTGGATGTCTTGAATACCGTTCGGGCCGAGCTCGTCGAAGCCCATCGACAGGCTCAGGGTGAGCGGTTCCATGTTCCAGACAGGGAGCCATACCACACCGCATGAACCGCACCATGACCCTGATCCGATACCTTTGCCCATCCGCCCTGGCCGCGCTGTGGCTGGCCCTGGCCCCGCCGGCCGCCGCCCAGGGCGCCGCCCCGGCCAGCGGCGGCTCGCGCATCACCGCCGTCAAGCTGTACCCCGGCAGCGCCACCGTCCAGCGCACGCTGCGCCTGGCGGCGGGCGCGCGTCAGGCGCTGTTTGCCTGCCTGCCGCCGGGGCTGGACGCCACCAGCCTGCAGCTCAGCGCCGACGCCGGCGTGCGCGTGGGTGAGCTGGCGCTGCGCCAGCAGCCGCGCGAGCTGCTGGGCCCGGCCTGCGCCAGCGCGCTGGACGAACGCATCCGCACGCTGGAAGACCGCATCGCCGCGCTGGCGGCCGAAACCGGCGGCATCGACATCGCCACCGGCTACCTGAAGAACTTCGGCGCCGGCGGCGAGCCGGGGCGCGGCACGCCCGCCGGCCAGATCGGCGCCACGGCGCAGGCCCTGCAACAGGGCGGCCAGACGGCGCTGCTGCGGCGCCACCAGCTGGCGCGCCAGCAGGAGCAGCTGGAGCGCGAGCTCAAGCCCCTGCTGGCCGAACGCGACCGCGCCAGCCGGGGCGACCAGCCGGTCAGCACGGTGCAGGTCACGCTGTGGGCGCCGCAGGGCGGTGAGCTGCGCCTGAGCTACCAGGTGCGCGGCCCCGGCTGGCAACCCGCCTACCGCGCCAGCCTCGACAGCACCAGCCGCCAGCTGCGCCTTGAGCGCCTGGCGCAGGTGGCGCAAAGCAGCGGCGAGGACTGGAGCGAGGTGCCGCTCACCCTGTCCACCGGTCAGCCCGGCGCCGCCACCCAGGGGCCGCTGCCGCGGCCCTGGCGGGTCGGCATCGAGCCGCCGCCGGCGGCCGGCGAAGCGCGCCAGCGCCTGGCCGCGGCCCCTGCCCCGGTGCCGGTGGCGGCCGCGGCCAAGGCGCCCGAGGCCGAGCCGAGTTTCGACGTCAGCGTGTTCCAGGGCAGCTTCGCCACCGAATTCGTGCTGCCGCAGCGCGTCAGCGTGCCCTCCAGCGGCGAGCGCATCACGTTGACGCTGGGCGAGCAGGTGCTGGACACCCGGCTGCGCGTGCGCACCACGCCGGCGCTGGACGCCCACGCCTACCTGATCGCCAGCTTCACCACCCCGGCCGGCGTTTGGCCGGCCGGCCCGCTGCACCTGGTGCGCGACGGCGCCTTCGTCGGCAGCGCCCGCTTCGACGCCGCCAGCGCCAGCCGCGACGGTCTGGCGTTCGGGCGCGACGAACTGGTCGGCGTGCGCGTCGAGCGGCCCGAGCAGCAGCAGGGCACGGGCGGCTTCATCGGCAGCCGCCATCAGCGCATCGACAGCCGCCGCTACGTGATCGACAACCGCCACCGCGAGCCCATCGTGCTGGAACTGCTGGACAGCGCCCCGGTGGGCGAGCACGCGGACGTGCGGATCGAATCGCGCTACCAGCCGGCGCCGCAGACCGAGCGCTGGAACGAGCAGAAAGGCGTGGTGGCCTGGGAGCAGTCGCTGGCCGCCGGCGCCAGCCAGAGCTTCAGCGCCGAGCACGTCATCAGCTGGCCCAGCGATGCGCACCTGCGTGAGCGGCGCTGAGATGGGGCCGGTTCAGTCGAGGGACCGATGACAGTGGACACCCTCGATCATCCAAGCGCCGCCAGGTCATCGGCAGCAGCCGTCGCCGATGGCGCGGCGCGCGCACCGGGCCGCTGAAGGCCAGCGAAGCCACCAGGCCCTGCCACCGCGGCTTGCCGGCTCAATCGTCGCGCACCCGCGACAGCGCCGCGCTGGCGAGCTCGGCGATGCGCTCCAGGAAGTCGGTGGCCATGCCGGCCTGGTAGCGTTGGCTGTCGGGCGAGGCTAGGATCAGCAGGCCGAACGCCGGACCGGCGGCGCCGGCGCGCAGCGGGATCAGCGCCAGCGAGGCGGCGGCCTCGGGATCGTCCAGCCACTGCACGGCGTCGAAGCCGGCGTTGACGCCGCAATACGGCACGCCGAGCGACGAGGCCAGGCTGCGCACGTCCTCGCTGGCGCCCTGCGCGAACGGCTCGCCGGCATAGACCTCGGCCACGTCCCACAGCTTGAGCGCCGCCTGCGGCACGCTGAACTGGCTTCTGATTTCGCTCACCAGCACCGCCGGCAGATCGACCGGGCGCGCCACCAGGAACATCTGGCGCGCCCAGCGCAGCATGCGGTCGGCGATCAGCATGTTCTCGTTGCCGTGACGCATCATCTCCATCAACCGCTGCTCCAGCAGCTTGATCTTGTCGCGCAGCATTTCGGCCTGGCGCTCCTGCAGGCTGACGGCGCGCCCGCCGTGCGGGCTGGTCAGCTGCACCGCGGTCAGCAACTCGGCATGGCGCTCGAAGAAGCCGGGCGTATGGATCAGGAATTCGGCGATGTCTTCTTCGGTGATCGGGGGCGTGGCAGGGGTGGTCATGAATGCTCCGCGGATTCGAGGATCGATGGGCCGCCGCACCGGCCGTGGCCGGCGCGCCCGGCACCCGCGCGGGTGCCGGCCCATGGCGCTGGATTATCCTCGCCACCATCCCAACGCCCGCGAGGCCGACCATGCGCATTCCCGACTGGAGCCCGGCGCTCAAACCCCAGCCCGCCGAACTGGTGGACGCCATCCTGGCACGCCGCGGCGGCCAGCTCATCAACCTGGACCGGGCGCTGCTGTGGAGCGAACCGCTGGCGCGCGGCTGGAACACCTACCTGAAGGCGGTGCGCAGCGAGCTGCCCACCGACCGCCGCCTGCGCGAGCTGGCCATCTGCACCGTGGCGCTGTTGACCGGGGCGCAGTACGAGTACCACCACCACGCGCCCGACTTCCTGGCCGCCGGCGGCAGCCAGGCCGAGCTCGATGCCCTGGCGCGCGTGGTGGCGCGCGACGCCCGCACCGACGCCAGCGACGCGGCGCTGGGCGCACGGGAACAACTGGTGATCCGCTATGCGGCGCAGATGACGCTGGACGTGCGCGTCGACGACGCCCTGTTCGAAGCCCTGCGCGGCCACTTCGATACCACCGAGCTGGTCGAGCTGACCAGCGCCATCGCCACCTACAACATGGTGGCGCGCTTTCTGGTGGCGCTGGGAGTGACGCCGGAGGCTTGAGGCTTGCGGCCGGACCTCCATACGCAGAGGGCGCAGAGGTTTCGCAAAGGACCCGGAAGAACCGCCGAAGGACTGTGGGCGCTATCGCTGTCCCGGTCAATGGGGGCGCAAGGCAGCCGGGTGGCAGTGGCCCTGAGCCGTCGCTCACACCGATGCCGATTTTTTTGCGAAACCTCTGCGCCCTCTGCGCACGGTTGTCCGATGTCGATGCCCGGCGCCCGGATCAGAACAGCCCGCCGGCACCCTGCGGCGGCGTCAACCCCAGGTGGCGCCAGGCCGCCAGCGTGGCCACGCGCCCGCGCGGCGTGCGCTGCAGGTAGCCCTGCTGGATCAGGTAGGGCTCGATCACGTCCTCGATGGTGCCCGGCTCCTCGCCGATGCTGGCGGCGATGTTGTCCAGCCCCACCGGGCCGCCGTCGAAGCGGTGGATCACCGCCTCCAGCAGCTTGCGGTCCATCAGATCGAAGCCTTCCGGATCGACGTCGAGCATGGCCAGCGCGGCGTGCGCCAGCGCGCGCGTGATGCGGCCGTCTCCCTTGACGTCGGCGTAGTCGCGCACGCGGCGCAGCAGGCGGTTGGCGATGCGCGGCGTGCCGCGCGAGCGGCGCGCGATCTCGAACGCGCCTTCGGCGTCGGCCTCGACCTGCAGCAGGCCGGCCGAGCGCCTGACGATGCGCGCCAGCTCGTCGGGGGTGTAGAACTCCAGCCGCGCCACGATGCCAAAGCGGTCGCGCAGCGGGTTGGTGAGCATGCCGGCGCGCGTGGTGGCGCCCACCAGGGTGAAGGGCTGCACGTCCAGCTTGATCGAGCGCGCCGCCGGGCCTTCGCCGATCAGGATGTCGATCTGGTAGTCCTCCAGCGCGGGGTAGAGGATTTCCTCGACCACCGGCGACAGGCGGTGGATCTCGTCGATGAACAACACGTCGTGCTTTTCCAGGCTGGTCAGGATGGCGGCCAGGTCCTTGGGCTTTTCCAGCACCGGGCCGCTGGTCTGGCGCAGCTGCACGCCCAGCTCGTGCGCGATGATGTGGCTGAGCGTGGTCTTGCCCAGCCCCGGCGGGCCGAACAGCAGCACATGGTCCAGCGCCTCGCCGCGCTTGCGGGCGGCGCCGATGAAGATCTCGAGCTGCTCGCGCGCCTTGGCCTGGCCTACGTACTCGTCCAGCAGCTTGGGCCGCAGCGCGCGCTCCAGCGCCTCTTCTCGCGTCGAGGCGGCAGCGCCCGACACCAGGCGCGGCGCCGCGGCGCCGGGCGGCAGGGCAAAGTCGTCGGTGTGGATGCTCATGCGGCGTGATTATTTCGCCAACGCCTTGAGCGCCAGCCGGATGCCCTCGCTCACGCCCACGTCGGGCGGCAGCGCCTGCAGGGCGGCGGCGGCTTCCTTGTCGCTGTAGCCCAGCGCCAGCAGCGCCTGCAGGATGTCGGTCTGGCTGTCGCTGGCGGGGGCGGCGGCGCCGGGCGCACCCAGGTCGGGGCCGAGCCGGCCCTTGAGCTCCAGCAGCAGCCGCTCGGCGGTCTTCCTGCCGATGCCCGGCACCTTGGTCAGGCGGCCCGCCTGCTGCGCCGCGATGGCCTGCGCCAGCTCGGCCACGCTCATACCCGACAGCACCGCCAGCGCCATGCGCGGGCCGATGCCGCTGATGCGGATCAGCTCGCGGAAGGCGGCCCGCTCGGTCTCGGTGACGAAGCCGTAGAGCAGCTGCGCGTCCTCGCGCACCACGAAATGCGTCAGCAGCGTGACCCGCTCACCCAGCGCCGGCAGCTGGTAGAAGCTGCTCATGGGCACCCACACCTCGTAGCCGACGCCCTGGCAGTCGATCAGGATCTGGGGTGGGGTTTTCTCGGCCAGCAGGCCGGCAAGGCGTCCGATCACGGCGGGGGCTTTCAGAAGATCCACAGAGCGCGACCACCACGCCCAGCGTCAATGATAAATCAGCCGAAACAAGCCGTCCGGCCTGCGCCAGCAGCTCTCATTTCAAGAGCATTCGGGAACCACAGGGAGCGCCGGAACGCGCCCCACCGAAACCTGCGGTGACAGGTGGCAGGCGGGCACCGGGCAACCAGTCAGGGCCGCACCAGGCCGCGGCGCGCGGCCTCCAGTGCCGCTTCGGCGCGCGAGGACACGTTGAGCTTGCGGTAGATCTGCTTGACGTAGTCGGCCACCGTGTGGCGCGACAGGTTCAGCTGGCCCGCGATTTCGGGCAGGGTGTAGCCCTTGGCCACGCGCTGCAGGATGTCGGTCTCGCGTCCGTTCAGCGCCACTTCGTGAGGGTCGAAACGGGTCACGTCGACCACGCGCGGGCCGCCCTGGCTGAAGTAGGCCAGCATGCGCCGGGCGATCGGAGGCGACAGCGGCGGCTCGCCGTCGGCGATGCGCTGCAGCTGCGCCACCAGCTCCTGGCGCGACGCTTCCTTCAGCAGGTAGCCGAAGGCGCCGGCCTGCAGCGCGGGAAACAGATGTTCGTCGTCGTCGTGGATGGTGACCACCACCGACAACGCCATGGGCTGCTGCTGGCGCAGCGCCCGGATCACCGAGACGCCGCTGCCGTCGGGCAGTTCCAGATCGGTCAGAACGACGTCGAACGGCTGCCGCGCCAGCGCATCGATGCCATCACCACAACGGCCTATCGCCGTCACCTCGGCATCGGGGAACGCAACGCGCACAGTGTCCACCAGCCAGGAACGGATGTCCGGCAGATCCTCGATCACAAGCACGGCTTTCATGACTTGGCCATGCTAAGCCGGCGGCGGCCGGATGCTTCGGCCCGGCATCCACGAACTTGCGGGAAATGCGGAATATGTCGCCACCGGCGCACCGCCACCGCCCTGGGCCGGCTTGCGGCAGAGGCCGCGAGAGTCAGCTGTGCGGCGACTCCAGCGGCACCCGCACCATCAGCAGCGTGCCGCCCAATGCGCCGCTGCCGAAGCGGTGCGTGCCGCCCAGGCGGCGCACGCGGCGCTCGATGCTCGACAGGCCGCCGGCGCCGCCCCGAGCTCCCGGCAACCCCATGCCCTGGCCGTTGTCTTCCACGTCCAGGTGGAGGGCGGTCGGACTGAGCTGCAACAGCACGCGGCAATAACTGGCACCGCTGTGGTGAATGATGTTGGACACGGCCTCGCGCAGCACCCGCGTCAAGTGGGCGACGGTGCGCATGGGCAGCGGGGCCACCCGCCCCGACAGCTGGGCGTCCCAGTCGACCTGCACGCCGGCGGCGGACAGCCGCGCAACGGTTTCAGCGCGCCAGTCGGCCAGCACGTCGGCCGCCGGCACCGGCTGCGCCTTCAGGTGGCGCACCGACAGCCGCATTTCCTCCAGCGCCTCGCGCGCCAACCGGGCCACGTCGGCGCCGGCCTCGCCCTGTTCGCCCGCGTGCGCCAGCGACAGCAGCTTGGCCCCCAGGTCGTCGTGCAGGTCGTCGGCGATGCGCAGGCGCTCTTCGCTGGCGCCGCGCACGTAGGCGTCGCGGGCGTGGATGATCTGCGCCGCCAACGCCGACAACCGGGCCGCCATGCGCCGGTCGCTGCGGGCGAACAGCGGCCGGCCGCGGTCGCGCTGACCCAGCAGCACCCCCGGCAGACCGGCCACCGGCGGCACCCACAGCGTCCGGCCGCCGTCCAGCACGGTGGTCACTCGGTAGGGTTGCGCGCCGTCGGCCAGGCTCACGCGCGCCTCGAAGGTGTTTTCCAGCAAGGCCATCCACAGCGGACCCCGGTCCTCCGGCGCCGTCAACCCGAGCGCCAGGATGGCGCTGGTGAGCTCGCGCTGCGTCTGGCTGCGCCGCAGAATGCCGCGCCCCCAGATGCGCCGCGTCAGCAGCACATAGACCAGGCCCAGGCCCAGCACCGACACCAGCATGGCCAGCTCGTCGCTGAGCCAGCGGTTCGCCTGCAGCAGCCGGTAGCACAGCAAGATGGTGACGCCCGCGCCCCAGGTCAGCAGCACCTGGCGCGTCCAGTCGTCCAGCTCGAACACCCGAACCTCACGGTGCGTGACCGCGCGCCCGGCCACCGCCACCACCACCAGCCCGTACAGCCAGGCCTGCGACAGCGGCGGCGCCCACCCCAGCAGCAAAGCCCCCTCGCGCAGGCCGAACAGGCAGAACGCAGCCGGGATCCAGATCAGCGCCTGCGTGCGCGCCTCGTCGCGCGCCACCGAATCGCCCCCCGAATGGAGCTGCCACTGGCGCACCGCCTGTACCGTAACCACCACCACCGCCGCCAGCAGCATGGCGCGGCTGGCCCAGTTGGGCGACGGCAACCACCAGCCGGCATCGGCCAGCGCCCACAGCAGGAACAGGCCGGCCACCACCCAGACGCGCCAGCCGCCCATTTCGGGCAAGCGACTCGGGTAGTGCGACAGAATGCTCGCCACGGCGAGTGCGGCGACCAGGCTGCCGGCATGCTGCAGCACCACCAGGGCATGGAACAGGGTCGAGGGCAGCGCCAGCTCCCGCGTACCGAACACCGCCACGCCGGCCAGCACCAGCGAGATCGCCATCGCCCCCACGGCGCTGCGCGGGGCGGCCGGCTGGGGTGGGTACACGGTGATCACCCAGCCGGCCATCAGCATGATGGCCGCCTGCAGCACCATCAGGGTCCAGAACAGCGGGGGCAGGCTGCCCGGCGGCCGCGTCGGCGCCGGGCGCAGCAACAAGGCCTCTTCCTGCGCGCCATGCGCCACCATCGTCAGCCGCAACGACGCGTCGCCGAGCAGGCGCCCCAGCCGGTCCTGCCGCTCATAAAACCGGCCCCAGTCGGCATAACTGGCCAGCTCGTCGGGGTTGGCCCGCAAGTCATCGAGCTGCAGCGTCATGGCTTGCGTTCCATCGGCGGTCGCGAGTGCCTGCAGCTGCGCCCCGACGTGCACGCCGGCCACCGCCGCCGGGCTGCCCGGCACCACGTCCACGACCTGAACCTGGCCGTCCTGCGCCGCCAGCCGCAGGCCCAGCCACGGCTGGCGGGTGGCCAGCGCCAGCGCCAGTGTGGTCAGCAGCACTGCCCACAGGCCGGCCAGCAGGATGGCCTGGCGGTACAGCCAGGGCGTCGCCTGGGCCGGCCGTTCGCGCTCGAGCAGGTCCAGTTGATCCAGCGGCGTGCGCCAGCTGCCGGACAGGCCGGACTCGGCGTCCAGCAGCCCCGGCAGCGTGGGCGGCAGGTCCGATTCGGTGTAGAGCGCGCTGGGCAGGGTGGGTGAAGGATCGGACGGGTTCACGGTCAGGATGGGGGACAATCCAAGCGTGATTCTGCGGCATACCTTCACCCCATCCAACAACACCCGGCTGGCCCACCTGTGCGGCCCGACGGACGAGCACCTGCGCACCATCGAAGCCGGCCTGCAGGTGAGCATCGCGCACCGGCACGAGCAGTTCAGGATCGATGGCGCCCGCAAGTCGGCCGAGCGCGCCCTGACCGTGCTGCAGGCGCTGTACGAACTGGCCGACCGCCCGATCCGCACCGAGACGGTGCAGCTGATGCTGGCCGGCGACGGCGAGCCGCTGGCCGAGGACGCAGGCGGCGCCCATCGCCTGGTCACGCGCCGCGGCGACCTGAAGGCGCGCACGCCCAACCAGAGCGTGTACCTGGAGCACATCGCCCAGCACGACATCACCTTCGGCATCGGCCCGGCCGGCACCGGCAAGACCTATCTGGCGGTGGCCTGTGCGGTCGACGCGCTGGAGCGCCAGTCGGTGCAGCGCATCGTGCTGACGCGCCCGGCGGTCGAGGCCGGCGAGCGCCTGGGCTTTCTGCCGGGCGATCTGACGCAGAAGGTCGACCCCTACCTGCGCCCGCTGTACGACGCGCTGTACGACCTGATGGGCTTCGACCGCGTGGCCAAGGCCTTCGAGCGCGCCCAGCTGGAGATCGCGCCGCTGGCCTTCATGCGCGGGCGCACGCTGAACCACGCCTTCGTCATCCTGGACGAGGCGCAGAACACCACGCCCGAGCAGATGAAGATGTTCCTGACCCGCATCGGCTTCGGCAGCAAATGCGTGGTGACGGGCGACGTCAGCCAGATCGATCTGCCCAAGGGCGCCACCAGCGGCCTGATCGACGCCGAACGGGTGCTGCGGCGCGTCAAGGGCCTGGCCTTCACCCGCTTCACCAGCGCCGACGTGGTGCGCCACCCGCTGGTGGCGCGCATCGTGGACGCCTACGACGCCGCCGGGCGGCCTGCCCGCACCCCGAAAAACTCCTGATTTGATAGCTGCTGGCGCACGTCCAATAAGCGCCAGAGGCCGATTTGACCCGCATACCATGGCCACGCCCTCGCTTCGCCTGTCGCTGCAGTTCGCCCGCTCGCCCGAGATGGCGCCGCACCGGGCCGCGCTGCCGCGCGCGCAGGTCCTGCGCTGGCTGCGCGCGGCGCTGGGGGCGGACGTGCGGCTGGCCGAAATCGCGGTGCGGGTGGTCGGCGCCGACGAAGGCCGCCAGCTCAACCGCGACTACCGCGGCAAGGACTACGCCACCAACGTGCTGACCTTCGACTACAGCGTCGCGCCGCAGCTGGCGGCCGACCTGGTGCTGTGCGCCCCGGTGGTGGCGCGCGAGGCGGCCGAACTGGCCACGCCGCTGGCCCAGCACTACGCCCACCTGCTGGTGCACGGCGCCCTGCACGCCCAGGGCTGGGACCACGAAACCAGCGAACAGGAGGCCGAAGCCATGGAAGCGCGCGAAACCGCCATCCTGGCGGCGCTGGGCGTGCCCGACCCCTACGCGCGCTGACGCCGGTGGCCGCGGGCGAAACCTTGTCCATCGCCGCCGTCGTGGCGCAAAAAAAGGACTGACGCCAGCAAGGCGTCAGTCCCGCGCTTTGGCCCAGGGGTGCCGCCAGGCACCCCGGTCTGCGCCCTGGTGGAGCGAAATCAACCCATGCGGCGACGCATCATGACCCAGCCGAAGGCCGCCATCAGGCTGGCCAGCAGCATCATGGCCCACTCACCCAGCGTGGGAACCGGGGCCACGTTGACCGCGCAGTTTTCGCTCATGGCGGTGCGCACCAGCGGCCCCAGTTGGGTCACCACGGTGCCGCCCTGGGCACTGGTCGCGCCACTGAGGCTGTAGGTACCGTTGTTGAGCGTGGGGCCGATGGCCCCTGCCGGGATCTGCACCGTCATCTGGAACGTGCCCTGCTGGCCGGGCTGCAGCGTACCGATACTGCAGGTCGCCGGGTTGCCCGGGCTTGCGGGCGCCGTACAGGTGCCGCCACCGAACGTGGGGTTGGTGATGCTGACGAACGTGGTGGTCACCGGCGTGCTGTCGGACGTGACGGGCATGGACACCGAGGCCGTCACACCGTACATCGGGTCCGTCCCGTTGTTGCGGTAGGTGTAGGTGTAGGTGACGTTGGTGGTGCCGCCCCGGTTCAGACAGATCGTGGCCGGCCCGGCCGCGGACACCCACAGGCTGGGGCCTTGGACGGCCGCCTGGGTGCGGACATCGTTCACGTACAGCGCGCCGGCATGCCCGCCCTGGCCGCAGCCGGCGGCCAGCAGGCGCAGCGT
>JADHED010002579.1_pt1 | contig 12324 bp, 11 predicted proteins | sample 8952041 | NCBI WGS metagenome assembly JADHED01 (sample SAMN16124423, study PRJNA663239) | bioreactor sludge metagenome | isolation source: sludge (control) | place: India:Bengaluru | collected 2018-09-08
CGGGGCGCGTTACCCCGCGCGCCCCCCCCCCCCCCCCGACCCCCCGCGGCGCCCCCCCCCCCCCCCGCTCCCCGGGGGGGGGGGGGGGGGGCCGCCCCCCCCCCGGGGGGGGGCCCCCCCCCGCCCCCACGTGTTGGTCGTCCGTCGGCCCGGGACCCCGTGGCGCCCGCCTGTCCGACGTTCCGGCCCAGTTTCTTTCGACCATCCGAGCCGCGGAGCGCTTGAGCGCGGGACGGCACGGACGGATCCTACGACGGGGAGGGAACGTCCTTGCCTCGCTGCCGCTCGTGCTCGCCCTCGGCGTCGTGCACCCGCCTTCTCGTCCGCGTCCTCGTCCTCGCGCTCGTCCTCGTCGTTTCTTCCGTGGCCGGCGTCGCGGCGGGGGCCGACGCCGCGAGGCCGGACGACGACGCCGCCGCGCGCGCGGCGGTGCTCGCCGCGCTGCGCGCCGAGGCGACCGCGGACCCGGTGCTCGAGGTCGCCGTGGTGGCGTTCGAGAGCCCGCACGCCGACCGCGACGCCTGCCCCGCCGAGGACGCGCCCGTGCGGGAGGACGCGCGGACGCTCGCGCGCTTCTTCCTGCCGGCCGGCGCCGGTGGCGCGGCACGGCTGTACGCCGCGATTCCGGTGGACGAGGACGTGTTCTTCGCCGCGGTCGAGGCCGTGCCCGGCGCGTCCTTCGAGGTCGCGGCCGACCTGCGCGGCCTCGGCGGGTTCCGCAAGACCTCGATCCGCCAGGCGCACGCGGCGCCCGGCGCCGTCCTGCGCTTCGGGGCGCGCGCGTCGCGTTCGTCTGATACCTGCGTCGTGCTGGAGGTGCGGCCGCTCGCGCCGGACGGGGCCGCGGCACGCCGCTCGTCGTTCGCGGAGGAAGCCGCGTACGTCCCGGCGGACGAGCGCGCGGGGGACATCGTGCGCCGCGGTCGCCGGCTCGCGTCCCCGGTGGTGCCGGCGCGGCTCGACGTGGCCCGGCTCGTCGACCCCGAGGGCCGCCCCGAGTGGGTGCGGCTGATCGGCGCCCAGCCGGCCCCGCCGCTCTCGATGATCGAGTCCTTCCTCTACACCCAGGCGACGTCCCGCTTCGCCCCCGTGACGGTGGAGGGGCAGGCGGTCCGGGCCTACGGCTGGGACTCCCGGGCGATCACGGTCGGCACCACGACCCGCAGGGTCGAGGTCGTCGTCCCCGAGACGACCGGCATGTTCCTGATGCACCAGCACTGAGCCGGGAGGCGCGCGTGGATCGGTGGGCGAACGCACGGCGGGTCGGGCGGATCGGGATGGTCGTGGTGAGTGCGGCCGCGGCCGCCGCGGCGCCGGCGACGTCCGAGGCGGCGACGTCCGAGGCGGCGGCTCCGCCCGACGCCGCGGTGGCGTCCAGGGCGGCGGCGTGTCGCGACGCGGCGCTCGGCGTGCTGCGCAAGGAAGCCACAATCCCGCCCGCGTTCGACGTGACGGTCGTGTTCTTCAAGGGGTCGCCCGACGACCCCGGCTTCTGCCCGGCGGAGGCCGTGCCGGAGCCGCACGGCGCGCGCCGCGTCGCACGGTTTCTGCTGCCGCCCGGCGAGGATGGCGTCGCGCGCCTCTACGCGGCCGTGCCCCCCGTCCGCGAGAAGGGGAAGCCGTTCTTCGTGGCGGTCGAGGCGCGCCCGGGCGAGGAGGCCGGCGTCGACGTGGACGCGCGCGCTCTCGGCGGCCGCGCCGGGCGGGCGACGCGCCACGCGCGCCTGCGGATCGGAGAGGTCGCGCGGTTCGGCGCGCGCGAGAAGCGCTCGTCGGACACCTGCGTCGTGCTGGAGGTGACGGCGCTCGGGCCCGACGAGGCGAGAGGGCGGCTCCAGCGGGCGGTGGAGGAGGCGGCGTACGTCCCGGCGGAGGGGGATGGGCCAAAGGCGCTGCGGCGCGGCACGCTCCTCGACCACGACCGCGTCGAGTGGGCCGATCTGACGCTCGCCGGGGTGGTGGACGACGCGGGCCGCCCGGAGTGGATGCGGGTGCTCGTGACCGAGGGGGGTCCGCCGCTCTCCGTCCTCGAGTCCATCCTCTACTCGCTCGTGACGACCACGTACGAGCCCGCGAGGGTCGACGGCCGGGCGCTCAGGTCGTTCACGTTCGAAGGCGTGACGATGCAGACGGGTCCGCGGCCGGCCACCCCGCGGATCCCGCGCGTGGACCCGTACACCCGCGCGCCGGACACCTCGCCGTTCGGCCGCGACGGGTCGTAGCCGGTGGCTACAGCCGCGAGTCGGTGCTCTCGAAGATCTTGTCCGCGCTGCGCGCGATGAACCCGGAGTAGAGCGCGCCGGTCGCCGGGTCGGGGTAGCGGCGCGCGAACTCGTAGTAGCAGCCGGGGATGACCTGCGTTTCGCCGCCCGCGAAGGTCCACGGGATCCGGCTCGCGAGGATCGACGACTGCTCGAGCAGCTGCGCCGGCGTGCCCTTCACCTCGCCGCCGGAGGTGTTCAGCCGGAACCCGTTCGCGACGAGGAACGCGTTCAGCGCCTCGAGCGAGTCGAAGGTGGACAGCGCGTTCACCGACACCGTGAAGTGGTTGACCCGGATCCCGAACGCCGCGAGCCACGCCGCGTACTCCGACTCCTCGCGCAGCCGCAGGTAGTCCGCGTGCGCGACCGGCGCCCAGGTCGGCAGCTGCGTGAAGTGCTCGACGGCGGGCCGGCCGGCCGGCACCTGCGCGACGAGGCCGCGCACGATCCGCTGCAGGTCGGCGCTGAACTGGCCCGTCAGCAGCTCCGAGACGAAGACGTGCGGGCGCCCCGGCTCGGGGTGCTGGAAGGAGCGCGCGCGCAGCTTCTTCTCCTCGAAGCGGTACTCGCCCGAGTCGCGGTAGCCGCGCGCGAGGAAGACCTCGGCCAGCGCGTCCACGCCGACCGGCGTGAGGTCGTACGTCCGGAACGCCACGTGGTCGTTGACGACCCGCTCGCCGCGCGCGCCGAGCAGCGCGTGGATCCGCGGCGCGTCGGGGGTGGTGCGGCTGTAGTCCCGCCAGAAGAAGTCGAAGAGCTGGTCGAGGGTCGGGTCGCTCACGGGGTCGTCCTCCCGGCCCGAAGGATACGAGGCGCCCCGGGGGACGGCCAGCGGCCCGCGGCCGGCGACGCCCGCGACGACCGCGACGCCCGCGATGCTCGCCCGTGACGGCGGCACCGGCGGCGGCACCGGCGGCGGCCGCCGGCTCCGCGCGCCTACCAGGCGCCCTGCTGGCCGTCCACGACGGCGACGACCGAGTAGTAGCGCGGCTCCTGCGGCGTCCCCGCGCCGGCGTCCGTGTACGGCGGCGCCGTGGGCGAGGCGAGCAGCGTCCACGCGCCCTGCGGGAGCGTCGGGTCCGGCGCGGTGAAGACGCGGTACGAGTCCGCGTTCGGGGTCGGCTCCCAGTTGAGCCGGACGTCGGCCCCGACGCGCACCGCACGCAGCGTGCGGATCGGGCTGATCCCGGCGCGGCGCGGCGTGCTCTCGATCTGCAGCGGCGTCGAGATGATCTCCGTGATCGCGTCGCCGAGCGCGGGGGAGCCGTCGTTCGCGCAGAGCGGGTAGACCCGCAGCTGCAGCAGGATCGGGTCGACCTGGGAGTCCGCGAGGCCCGCGATCTCGACGCCCGTCGCGCCGTACGCCGCGTCGTCGTCGTCGTCGTAGTTCGGGTTCTCCTCGATCTCGTCGTTGAAGTTCTTGTCGTCCTTGTAGTACAGCGCGCGCTGCGTCACCCGCGGCGAGGCGGGCACGTTGTAGATCACGGCCCCGCCCCCCGCGGGCGTGCGCATCACCGACCAGTCGGGCAGGGTGGGGAGGACGGCGTCCGGCTGGCCGTCGACCGTCAGCCCGCCGCGGGCGGTCGACAGGAACTGCGTGCGCCCGGTCCCCGGCAGCCAGTCGATGTAGAGCCGCGCGCTGTGGAGCGGGTGCACGCGCAGGTGCACGGTGCGTTCCCAGAAGCCGCGGTAGACCACGTCCTGCAGGATCGTGTTCACGCCGGAGTTCGCGCCGCGGACGTAGCGGATCGCGCGCACGGGGCCGAGCCGGCTCCCGAGCCAGGTCGAGTTGTCGTTCCAGCCGTCCTCGTCCTCCTGGCGGGTCGGCAACGGCAGCGCGCGGCCCTTCACGCGGTCGATCAGGTCCGTCCCCGCGCCGCAGGGGCTGAACACGCGGAACGAGTTGACGAGCCAGCGCCCCGCGAACCCGACCTCGAAGCGGTCCGACGAGGCCGGCTGGTCCTCCGCGCCGGTCCAGGTGAGGTAGCGCTGCGGGGAGCGGGCGAGGCCGCTGCCCGCGAACACGTAGACGTAGCGCACCTGGCCGGCCGGACTGCCGAGACCGATTCCGCCGCCGCCGCCGGCCACGCTGCGCGGGTCGTTGACGGCGACCTCGTAGCTCAGCTCGCCCGCGGCGGAGGGCCACGGCGCGACCGAGGGGGCCCGCTGCAGCCCGGAGTCCCGGTACATGAACGCGATCTCGTCGTTGGCGTCGAGCAGGCCGTCGTCCGCGCCCGCGACGTCGTACATCAGCTGCGTGAACGCGAACGGGGTCCCCTCGTTGAAGGTCGAGAGGACGCGCTCGTCCACCTGGAACGGGATCGGCACGTAGGCGGTCGCGTCCGGGTCCCAGACGAAGACCGCGAGGTCGCCGACGGCGGTGCCGACGAGGTCGGGCAGGCCGGCCCCGGACAGCTGGACCGGCTCGTCGTCGCGGGTCCCCGCGGCGAGCACGGTGGTGCAGGAGGCCAGCGCGAGCGCCGCGACCAGGCCCCGGGCGAACGATCTCACTTGACCCCCGCGCCCCGACGGTCATTTAGTTACGGCGAACAGGAAACATTTGCAGGGGAGACGGACGTAAAGATTCGTTAAGTGGCCGCGGTCGGGGCCGCGGCCGGTCCCGGGAGTCCGCGGCGGGCCGCGACACGGCGGCCGGTCCCGGGAGCCGCGGCGGGCCGCGACACGGGCGACCCGCCCGGCCCTCTGGCAGCATGGGCGGGTGCTCGGCGCGATCCCGTTCCCGACGCTCGACCCCGTGGCGTTCCAGGCCGGCCCCTTCGCGGTCCGCTGGTACGGCCTCGCGTACGTCCTCGCCTTCGTCGTCGCGTGGATCTGGCTCGCGCGGCTCGCGCGGCGCGGCGACCTGCGGATCGGGCCGGACCTGCTCGCCGACCTGATGCCCTGGCTGGTGGTCGGCGTGATCGTCGGCGGCCGGCTCGGCTGGTGGCTCGTGTACCACCGTCCGGACGGCACGCCCGAGCCGTGGTGGGAGCCGATCGCGTTCTGGCACGGCGGCATGAGCTTCCACGGCGGGTTCGCCGGCGTGACCGCGGCGCTGATCGCGTGGTGCCGGGTGCGCGGCGCGTCGTTCTGGAACACCGCGGACGCGCTCACGCTCGTCGCGCCGGTCGGGCTGTTCTTCGGCCGGCTCGCGAACTTCATCAACGCCGAACTCGTCGGGCGCCCGTCCGACGTCCCGTGGGCCGTCGTCTTCCCGGGCGAGACGGTCGCGCGCCACCCCTCGCAGCTGTACGAGGCCGTCCTCGAGGGCCCGCTGCTGATCGCGCTGCTCCTCGCCGCGCGGCGCGCCGGGCTCGCGGCGCCGGACGGGCGGACCTCGGCCCTGTTCGTGCTGTTCTACGGCGTGCTGCGCGCGCTCGCGGAGGCGACGCGGCAGCCGGACGCGCAGATCGGCTACCTCGCCGGCGACTGGCTGACGATGGGCCAGGTGCTCAGCGCGCTGCTCGTCGTCGTCGGGGCGACCGGCTGGGTCCTGCTCGGCCGCCGCCACGTCCCGCGCTCCGCCCCGCGCGGGACACCGGGTCCGCCCGGCGCGGCGGCGGAGCCAAGGCGCCGTCGCGCGTAGACGCGCATAGACGCGCATGGACGCGCGTGGACGCCCCCCGGAACGGCGTCGCGGGGTTGCGGGCGTCCGCCCTTTGGCGCTAATCTCCGCGCCCTGCAAACGTCCCTCGGCCGCGGGCGGGCGTAGCTCAGTTGGTAGAGCATGAGCTTCCCAAGCTCAGGGTCGCCGGTTCGAACCCGGTCGCCCGCTCCATAGACAGCGGCCGATGGCCACGGCCGGAGTCGCCGGCCGAAGACCACGCCACGGTCCCGCGGCACGCGAGCATGCCCGGAACGCCCTCCCGGTGGTACATTCCCGGCGGGGGAGGGGGCCGGAAGGCGCGACGGGCCAACACGATGCACTCACCGGGAAGAATCTCGTCCAGCGCCCTCGACGCGGCGTGCCGCGGCGCGGCCGGCGGCCCCGGCCTCGCGGGTCCGCGCCCGTGATCCGGGTCCTGCTCGTCGACGACGCGCGCCTCCTCGCCGAGGTGGAGGGGACCATGCTGGGCCGGGACTCGTTCGAGATCTCGGTCGCGCACGGGTCCTCCGACCTCGCGCGCGTCGCGCGCGACACGCGCCCCGCGGTCGTGGTGCTGGGCGAGGGCGAGTCCTGCCCCGACGCGCTCGACCTCTGCCGCGAGATCCGCCGCCACCCCGCGACGCGCGCCGCGTCGATCATCTACATCGGCATGGGGCTCAACCGCGAGCGCGCGCGCCAGGCGGGCGCGGACGTCTTCGTGCCCCGCCCGTTCACGCGGCGCGAGCTGCGCGAGGCCTTCCACCGCGTGCTGCGCCTGCGGGACCGGATCGCGACGCGCCGGCGGGTGGACCTGCCCGTCGAGTTGCTCCTCGGCGACGACGTGGTGCGGGGCGACTGCCGCGACCTGTCGCTCTCCGGCGCGTTCCTCGTGACCGAGCGCCGGCTCGCGCCCGGCGAGCGCGGCACGCTGCGCTTCAGCGCCGGCGGCCGCGCGTTCCAGCTCGGGGTCGAGGTCGTGCGCGCGGGCAAGGGCTCGAACGGCGAGGACGGCGTCGGCGTCGCGTTCCTCGCGCTCGAGCCGGACACCGGCGCCTACCTCTCGCGCTTCGTGCGCACGGTCCCCGCGGAAGACGGCCCAGGCGACGCGCCGCCCCCGCCCGCGACCACGCCCCCGGCGACCTCGAGGCCGGCGAAGCCGGACAGCCCGGAGGGCCCGTGAACGGGGCGCCGCGGGTCCTCGTCGTCGACGACGACCGCGAGATCCTCGACATGACCGCGCTGCTGCTGCAGTCCGCGGGCTACGCCGTGGAGCTCGCCGGCTCGGGCGAGGAGGCGCTCTACGTCGTGCAGGACCTCACGCCCGACGTCGTGCTGCTCGACATCAACATGCCCGGCATGGACGGCTGGGAGGTCCTGCGCATCCTCAAGGAGGACGAGCGGACGACCGCGGTCCCCGTGGTCATGTTCTCCGTCAACTTCGAGATCCGCGAGAAACTGCACGCCCTCCAGCTCGGCGCCCGCGATTACGTGACGAAGCCCTTCGACACCGAGGGGCTGCTGCGGCGGGTCGCGGAGATCGTCGCCGGGGCGGGCAGGGCGTACGGGACCCACGCGTGACCCCGCCGTCGCGCGACGAGTTCCACCGGCTGCGCACCGGGTACATGCGCCTGCGCTCGGCGCTGCGCGACCGGACCACCGGCCTGTTCGCGTTCCCGCTCCACTTCGACGACGTGCGGGCCCTGCTCGCCGGCCGCGCGCGCCTCGGCGTGCTCTGGATCGGCCTCGGCGACCGCCGCGCCGTCGAGACGGTGTACGGCTGGGAGGCGTACGACCAGCTGCTCTCCGAGGCCGCGCACTTCCTCGAGGGCGCGCGCGGCGTGCACCTGCCGCCGGGCACGATCCTGGCGATCGCGGGCGTGTACGCGGACGCGTTCACCGTCTTCGTCCCCGCCGACCACGGCGGGCGCGAGCTCGACAACGCGTCGCTCGCGCTGCTCGGCCTCGAGGTCGAGGCCGCGCTGGACGAGTACCTCGCCGGCACGCCCGTCGGCGGCTCCCCCTCCGGCTCCGGCGTCCGCGTCGGCGCCGCCCTCCTCGCGGACAACCCGTTCCACCGCTTCGAGCGGCGCGTCTACCTGGCGCTGGACGAGGCGCGTGCGCTGGCCGAGCGGCCGCGCGACGCCGAGCAGCTGGCCTGGATGACGGAGCTGCAGCGGGTCGTGCGCGAGCGGGACGTCCAGACGGTGTTCCAGCCGGTCGTGGACCTCGCGTCGGGCGACGTCTGCGCGCTCGAGGCCTACACCCGCGGGCCGCTCGGCTCGGTCTTCCGCCTCCCGCGCGTGATGTTCTCCGTCGGCCAGGAGGCGGGCCTCGGGCTCGAGCTGGACCGCGTGTGCCACGAGCAGGCGCTCCTGACGCTCGAGGGCGGGGCCGACGCCGCGCCGGACCTGCTGTTCCTCAACACGACCGCGGAGAACCTGCTCGACGCGGCGTGGATGGGCCCGCGCCGGATCGAGCAGCTCGGCCGCGCCGGGCTGACGCCGGACCGCGTCGCGCTCGAGGTGCCCGAGGGGCAGCTCCCGGCCGACCCGGAGGCGTACCGCGAGGCGCTGCAGCCGCTGCGCGACGCGGGGTACCGGCTCTCGCTGGACGACATCGGCTCCGGCACGCGCTCGGTCGCGCTCGTCGAGGCGCTGCGGCCGGACTTCCTCAAGTTCGACATGACGCTCGTGCGCGGCCTCGGCGGCAGCCAGCTGCGGCGCGAGCTGGTGCGCTCGCTGGTGCAGCTCGCCGAGCGCGCCGGCGCCCGGCTCGTCGCCGAGCGCGTCGAGACCGACGCCGAGCGCGTCGCGCTGATCGAGTGCGGCGCGCGCTGGGGGCAGGGGTACTTCTTCGCGGCCGAGGCGCCCGGGGCCCCCGGGCCGGCGCCGGGCCCGGGCCGCGCCGCCGCGCGCGGGGGGATCACGCCGTGAACCCGCAGGTCGCGTCGGACCCCAGCGTCCTCTGGGCGGTCGCGCTCTTCGCCGCCGTCGCGTTCGTGCTCGGCGCGTTCGCGCTCGGGTTCCGCGCCGGGCGCGGGGCGCGCCCGCACGGGCTGCGCGAGGTCGAGCGCGGGTTGCGCGCGGTGATCGCGGGCGACCTCGAGCCGAGCATGGACGTCGACACCGACGACCCCGCGCTCGAGGCGGCCGGGCTCGTCGCCGACCTCGCGCGCCGGCTGCGCGACAAGCAGCCGCGTCCCGACCGGCGCGGGCCCGCGCTCGCGGCGGCGCTGGAGGGCGTGGCCGGGCGCGGCGCGATCGTGCTCGACCGCGACCTGAACATCGTGCTGGCGAGCGAGGGCGCCGCGGCGCTGTTCGGTGCGCCGCCGGCGCAGCTCGAGGGGCGGCCGCTGCAGGACGTGGTGGCGCCCGGGAGCTTCCGCGAGGTCGCCGCGGCCGTCGCCGCGGCGCGGCGCGGCCGCGACGCGTTCAGCGTCCCGCTCACCATCGCCCCCGGCCCGGCCGGCGGGCGCCCGCACGCGCTGGTCGCGTACGGCGGCTGGCCCGACGCGCCGCCCGAGGCCGTCGCGCTGTTCGTCGAGCCGCAGCCGGTCCCGGAGGAGATCGACGGCGAGCCGCCGGCCGTCGCCCTCGAGCGCTACTGGTCGATCCTCGCGGGCCTCCCCGACGCGGTGCTCGTCGTCTCCGAGGGGATCGTCGTCGAGAGCAACCCGCGCGCGCTGGCCTGGCTCGGCACGCGCCTCGCCGGCACCTCGCTGCGCGACCTCGTGGCCGTCGAGGACGTGCTGCTCGTGCTCGACCGCGTCGCGCGCGCGGCCGAGGGGCAGCCCGTCGAGCCCGTGACCTGCCGCGTGCTGCCGGTCGAGGAGCCGCTGCGCCCGCGCGACGTCGAACTGCACGCGGCGCCGGTGCGCGCGGGCGGCCACCGCGCCGCCGCCGTGATCCTGCGCGACCTCTCGTCCGAGCAGCGGCTCGACCGGCGCGCGCGGATCAGCGACGCGCGCCTGATGGCGGTGCTGGACGGCGCGGCGGACGCGATGCTCGTGCTCTCGCCGCCCGCGGTGGAGGGCTCGCCCTGGCGCGTCGGGCTGGTGAACCGCCCGATGCTGGAGCTGCTCGGGCTGGACGCGCTGGCGGCGCGCGGCGCGCCGGAGCGCGAGCTGCGCGCGCTCGTGGCGCACAAGTTCGGCGATCCCGCCGCCTTCGCGGCCCTGTTCGAGGCCGCGGCGCGGGACCCGGAGCGCACGCACGAGGCGGCGCTCGAGATGGCCGGCAGCGGCGTCACCGTCGAGTTCTCGATCCGCCCGGTCGTGGGCGGGGACGGCGACCTCGTCGGGCGCGTGGTCGTGGCCCGCGACATCACGCGGCACCGCGAGGTCGAGCGCCAGCTCGTCGCGGACGCGGCCGCGCTGTCGCGCTCGCGCGACGCGCTGCAGCGCTCGTACGAGCAGCTGGCGTCCGTCAACCGCGACCTCGAGAAGAAGACCGGCGAGGCGGACCGCCTGAACCGCGAGCTGCTCGAGATGGACCGGGCGCGCGCGCAGCTGCTGGGCGACGTCTCCCACGAGCTGCACACGCCGCTGGTCTCGATCCGCGGCTACTGCCAGATGATCCTCGAGGGCCGGCTGGGCAAGATCAACGACGAGCAGCGGCGCGGCCTCGAGGTCGCGCTGCGCAACGTCGACCGGATGGTCGAGCTGATCAACAACATGATCGGGCTCTCGCGGTCCGAGGGGCCGGCGGCGCTCGAGGTCGAGCCGCTCGACCCGCGGCAGGTCGTCGCGGACGTCCTCGCGCGCCACGACGACGCGGCGCGCGCGCGCGGCGTGCGCCTCGAGGTCCAGGTCGACGACCCCGGGGCGCGGCTCGCCGCGGAGCGCGAGGGCCTGACCCAGGTGCTCGACAACCTGGTCAACAACGCGATCAAGTTCAACCGCGAGGGGGGGCGCGTCCGCATCGACGTGGGCGCGGGCCCCGCGGGGTTCGTCAAGCTCGAGGTGGCGGACACCGGGATCGGCATCCCCGTCGAGGAGCACGAGCGCGTGTTCGAGCGCTTCTTCCGCGGCCGCGGCGCGGCGGGGACGTCCGGCTCCGGCATCGGCCTCGCCACCGTGCGCAACGTGGTCGAGCGGCACGGCGGCGCGATCGAGGTCGAGAGCGCGGTCGGCCAGGGGACCGTCTTCCGCATCCTCTGGCCCCGCGCGACGACGGCGGGCAGCCCGGTTTCCAACTCCTGACATCCGATCGAGGAGAGCCTTCGATGACCCGGAAGACCTTCACCGCGGGCGCGCTCGCCGCGCTCGCTGTCGCCGCGCTCGCGTTCGCCGCGGGCTGCGGCGGCGACGCGTTCGACCACCCCGGCACGCTGGCCGAGGCGAAGGCCGACGCGGCGCGCCGCGGCGTGCCGATCCTGCTCGACTTTTCGACCACCTGGTGAGGCGCCTGCCAGAGCTTCGCCCGTGCGGCGAAGTCGGACGGCACGCTGCAGAAGGCGCTCGCGGAGAAGGTCGCGTTCCTGCACCTCGACGCCGAGAAGGGGGAGGGGAAGGACCTCGCGCAGACGTACCCCGTCGGCGGGTACCCGACCTTCGTGGTCGCGCGCGCGGACGGGCAGTACCTCGGCCACTTCACGGGCTTCGGCGACACCCGGGACTTCGTCCGGGAGCTCGACGCCGCGCTCGCCGACCTCGCGACGGTCGAGGAGCGGACCGCGCGCTTCGCGACGAAGCCGACCCTCGGCGACGCGCGGATGCTGGCCCGCTACCACGAGGGGAGCGACGCCTACGCCGAGGCCGACCGCTACTACGCGCAGGCGCTCGCGCTCGCGCCCGCCGACGGCGAGGCGCGGAAGGAGCTGCTGCAGGAGCGCGCGTGGATGCGGCTGCGCGCCGCGCGCGGGCAGAAGCTGCCGGCGCCGGACGTCGTCGCGGGCGTCCGCGAGGCGCTTCCCGCGGTCGACGCGTCGCTCGGCGCGTACATGGCGCTGACGCTGGCCGAGTCCGTGAAGGATCCCGCCGTCGAGGCCGAGGTCCTGGCCCTGGTCGAGGAGGCGCACGGGCGCAGCGCGACCGACGAGCAGGCCGCCGACGCCCACCGGCGACTCGGCGTGGTCCACGCGCTGCGCGTGCTGAAGGACCCGGCGCGCGCGGTCGAGCTGAAGCGCGCCACGCTCGGCGACGACTGGGAGAAGGACTGGAACAAGCTCAACGAGTTCGCGTGGTGGTGCTTCGAGCAGCGGCTGAACCTCGACGAGGCGGCGGCGCTCGCGACGACGGCGGCGGACCTCGCGCCGAAGGGGTCCGACCGCGCGAACGTGCTCGACACGCTGGCCGAGATCCGCAACGCGCAGGGCCGCCGGGACGAGGCGATCGCGACCGAGCAGAAGGCGCTCGCGGAGGACCCCGGCCGCGCGGAGTTCGAGAAGAAGCTCGCGGAGTGGAAGGCCGCCGACTGACCATGTGGGGGGGGGGGGGGGGGGCCCCCCCCCGGGGGGGGGCCCCCCCCCCCCCCCCCC
>JADHED010002581.1_pt1 | contig 12314 bp, 8 predicted proteins | sample 8952041 | NCBI WGS metagenome assembly JADHED01 (sample SAMN16124423, study PRJNA663239) | bioreactor sludge metagenome | isolation source: sludge (control) | place: India:Bengaluru | collected 2018-09-08
AGTCCTATATCAATGGCATTTTAAGCTGGCTCCTGCCCCAGGGGCTGAATTTCTATGAGCCGATCGACGTTTCGGGCTATCCTCCCTATAGTCAGGCCCCCAGTTATTACAGAGACTGGATCACGCCCAATGCCATCGGACACCGGTACCATTTCTCCAACATCCTGATGGGCCGTCTGAATGAAGGCGGGGATTTCGGATTCAGACTCGATATTGTGGACTGGGTTCAGCATTCCGGACACTTTGCCACTCCGTCGGATGCGGCTTCCATTGTGGAGACCTTCACGAAGTACATGCTGGCTGTGGAGGTTGACAATGACCGGAAAGATTATTTCCTCAACCAGGTTTTCCTTGACGGACTGCCCGCCACCACCTGGACGTCGGAATGGTCGCTTTTCGGCTCCTCAGGAGATGATGCCGTGGTCAGGGAGCGTCTTGAAACCCTGGTGGCCACGCTGATGCAAACACCCGAATATCAGTTATTCTAAATCGAAAGCCATGAACAGAAGAAATTTCCTCCGAAATATCAGCATCGCTTCGGCCGGTTCGGTTGTGTTGGCAGGCGTACCCGTCAGGCTGATGGCCGGCAATGCCCGGCTCAAATCCATTGCCGCAGGCGGCAGTGACAATGTGTTAATCTTCGTGCAATTGCACGGCGGAAATGACGCACTCAACACGCTCATACCCGTCAACCAGTATGACACCTACTACAATTTCAGGGCAAACATTGCCATACCCGACAGCGGCTCCCGGAAATTCATCAATGTCGATACCACCCTGGCCCTGGAAGATCAGATCGGCCTCCATCCTGACATGATCGGGTTCAAGGAACTCTATGATCAGGGCAAAGCCACCATCGTGCAGAATGTGGGGTATCCCGACATGAACATGTCGCATTTCCGGGGACGTGACATCGTGTTTGAAGGCGGCAGCGCCACAGACGACTATGCCTCGGGCTGGATGGGCCGGTTTCTCAATCACGAATACCCGGGCTATCCCGAAGGCTATCCTTCGGAAGCGATGCCCGACCCGATCGGCATCGAAATGGGAGACATCATGTCGATCGCCTTTCACCGGGAAGCAGGTATCCCCATGGGGATCAACATCCACAATCCCGAGGAATTCTACCAGTTGATCACCACCGTGGGAGGCGAACCGCCCATCCTGTTCCCCGACAGCCATGCCGGCGATGAACTGCGCTACCTCATGCAGCTCGAGCAAAAGGCAAATCAGTATGCGGGAAGGCTCAAGGAATGCTATGATGCGGGAAGCAATTCGGCGGTTTCCTATCCGGAAGCATACCCGCTCAGCGCACCCGAGCAATATCTCAGTAATCCGCTTTCGGGTCAGCTTCGGCTCATTGCGCGGCTGCTGAAAGGCGGATTGAAAACCCGTATTTTCCTTTGCCGCATCGGCGGATTTGATACCCATGCTTCCCAGGTGGAACGGTATGATTCCACCCTCGGAACCCATGCTGCATTGCTTTATCACCTGTCGTCAGCCATCAAAGCCTTTCAGGACGATATGGCCGCACTGGGGGTGGAGGACAAGGTACTTACCATGACCTTCACCGAATTCGGACGCCGGGTGTATTCAAACGGAAGTTACGGCACCGACCATGGTTCCGCCACCCCGATCTTCCTCTTCGGCAAGGGACTCAAGGGAGGTATGCTCGGCACCAATCCCGATCTGAACAACCTGAACAACGGAAACCTGGTGTATTCAACCGACTACAGGCAGGTGTACACTTCGGTGGTGCAGGACTGGCTGGGTGCCTCTGATGATGCCATGGTAGCCACAGGATTCAACCAGTGGGTTGGCCAGCGGCTCGACCTGATTGCCGGGGCCACCGGTACCGGAAATGAACTGACCCGGAAAACACCGGGACTGATCGGCTGCAGCCCGAATCCGGTAATCCATGAAACCGTGGTGAGCTATTTCGTGAAGCAACCAGGCGATATCACGATCCGGGTATTCTCCATCACCGGAAAAGAGCTGAAACGCGTCAATACCCGTGCCGCCACCTATGGCAGGCAGGAAACCGTTGTCAGCCTGGGTGACCTGAAGGCCGGGGAATACATCCTCGAAGTACGCAGTACATCCTTCAGGGAATCGGTGAAGCTGATCAAAAATTAGCAGATTTGGATCCGGGGGATCAGTCTCCCAGCGGGATATCCCCCGGAGCCACTTTAAACAGGGCGATACGTGGAAAACGTCCGGCCACATAGGTCTGGGCGAGCAGGGCAAGTCCCTCGTCGCCGGTTACCCTGAGGGTGGCAATACTGACGGGATTGGTGGAGGTAAGGTTCTTTGTGGCAAGCAGCTTTCCGTCATCCTGGCTGAAGAAATAAATGACAAGCTGGTTTGATTTCGTCTGACTGGCAAATACAATGACATTTTTCCCTTTAAGGGTAGCTGTGAGGGAACGTACCGATGCATCCGAAACCAACTCTGACAGGTGTATGTCTTCAAAGGTGTCTGCCCCCTGCAGGCCGCTGAGATTGAGTTCCACCGACGGAAAAATGTAATTTTCCCCCATGTAGAAACGCGACAGGGAGAACCTGGAAGCATCGAGAAAAACCGCCGAACTGATGGCTGCATCATCCTGATAGGTGTTTAGCTGTCCCGTTCTTCCCCCGCTGGCTACATTGGCAAACAACAGCGTCATGGTATAATTGTAGAAACAGTTGACAAGGTAGTGTGTGCTTGGATTTCCTGCTTCCACAATGAAAAACGGAAACTGCCTGCCGGTCTTCTTCAGGTGCATTTCCACCTGATTTTTAAAGTCTTCATTGATGTTATAACTTCCCTGCCAGTTCTGCCCCCCGTCCGGCGCATACTGGGTAAGCACGGAGGTGCGTGCGATCCTGTCGAATGACAGCACAACAAGGTTGTTCCGGCTGTCAAGATAGGTGTACAGCGGATATTTGCCGCTCAACTCATCCACTTCTGCAATCGAAGAGAGGTCTTCTGATACTTCCATCAGTTTTACATTCTGATTCACCGCATCCATGCAGGTGAACTGCCACGAAGAACCATTCGGAACCAGCGAGGGCACGGCGCTGCAATAGGCTGCATCCACCACCTCCTCGCGCACAAGTTTTCCGGCTTTGTCGGTTTTCATCAGCCGGATCAGGGGAAAGGTACTGAGGGTGGTATCGGTATAGACAGAAAGAATCAGAAAGCCGTCATCATGGGTTTGCACCAGGTCGACCGGGTAAAATGACAGGTTCATGTCGGAATGGTCATATACCGTGGAAAAGCTTTCCGAAGGATCGGCGTTGCTCTTTTTGATGTCGCAGCCTGTAAGGACCGGAAGGCATGCCAGGCACCCCAGGAGCATGGATCGGAATGAAAAGGCTTTCATGAATTAACGCTTTAGTTTAATAACGGGACAGGGAACCGCGGATCCCTTGCCTTTGCCGGAGGACGATCCGCCGGAAGATCCGCCGGAGCCGATCCGGAAAAGGATGCCAATCTGGATGGCCAGGTTGTCGGGCTTCAGGTTGTCGGGTACGTCGTAACTGCTGCCTACGGTCTGTTGGTTCAGGTAACGGGCCGACTCGTCGACCACATTGTGAAGGCCGAAATAGTAATCGGCTTCACCGTAAAGGACAATCCCTCCCAGGTCCACAAAAACTCCGGCACCGGGGAAAACCGCGATGCGGGAATGGATGAAATTGCCTGACACGTCCCCGGCAGCATGGGTATTTTCAAGGTCAATGGCCACATCGTCAATATACTGAACTACCTCTGATTCGGCATTGGCCATGGCGCCCGTGCGAATTCCGTAGAGCAAACCCGCGGCAAGGTAAGGTCGGATCTGGCCCGATCCCATTTCAACCCGCAATTCAAGTGGGATTTCAAAGTACTTCAGCCGGTCGGCATAGGCAGTGTTGATTTCAATCCGGTTGCCATTGTCACCGGCATCGTTCCACACAGATTTTGTTTCATATTTTATCGAATAGGAAGCAAACGTCGGCTCCAGGGACAGCAGCATCTTGCCGTTGATCCGGTACAGTACGGAGAAACCATACTGATAACCGGGATTTTTGTAAAAGGCCCCATAATCCTTACGGCCCTGGTCGGTTTGGGTTCCATCCAGGTTTTGTATCACAGAAAACCGCTTCACCGGCATGGGAAGGGTGAAATTGAACCCGCCCCTGAACCCGATCAGCATGCGGTCTGCCACCGTGCCCCCCGAAGCGGGCGCACGAAGCCCCGGTCCGGAACCGGCAGATGACAGACTGGAACCCAGGGTAACGAATAAGATGAAAGTAAAAATGGATCGCATAAAACTTTAACGGGTTATATTACAGGCAAATTGTGTGAAATATAAGAAAAATATGAAAAGGGCCATACTCTTAAATATTGTTAACAAATGTTATAGGCGGGAGGTTAATAACGATTCTTATTTATAATCAGTCTAAATTCGTAAGAGAAGCACTGAAAATGAAGTTCCGGCTGCGTTTCATATTATTGATACTGATCATGGTAAATTCCATGGGTTACGACTGGCTGCACACCCTGTGGCATTTGCGAAACGGACCCCGCATGTATCAAATGGCTGGTCCGGAAACGGATATCCTTACAAACATGCTTGATGACCGTCTGGTAGATACATCGCAACCGGGAAACACTGACTTTCCGGCTTCGGATATGCCCATTACCACTCGGATATTAATAGCCCGGTCCCCGGGATCCAACCCAAAACCTGTTGAAGCAAACGGAATTGCCGGCTATCCCTTCGCAGTATTCAAGCCCCCCAGAATAACAGCAATTTTCTCCTGACCGGCTTCTTCCCCGGGAAAGCCAAATCATTCCTGCCGGTGGTCAAAAAACCACCCGGATGGGATCCCTATTGAGATTATTAACCCTGACTAACCTTAATACTTATGAGAAATATTGTTACCCTGATGCTGTTGATGGCACCATACTGCCTGAAGGCACAACATATTACGGTAACCGGTACGGTGTCGGACCGGGATACCCGTGAAGCCCTGGTAGGGGCCAGTATCGCAGTGAAAGACAAGCTTACCGGAACCATAACGGATGCAAAAGGAAGTTTTACCTTGAGGACCTCGGTAAAAGTTCCGTTTACCCTTGTTATTTCATGCATCGGTTATGAAAATCAGGAAGTTGTTATCAATGCACCCGGTGCAATTCCCGATATTATCCTGGGTGTGAAAAGCGAGATCATGGATGAGGTGGTGGTTTCCGCTTCCCGCGCAAAAGAAAGCATCATGCAGTCGCCCGTCAGTATTGAGAAAATTGACAGCCGTTCGCTCAGAGCCAACCCGGCATTCAATTTTTATGAAGGATTGCAGCATGTAAAATCGGTGGAAATGGTCACCAGCGGACTAACTTTCAATCAGCTCAATACACGTGGATTTAACCATACCGGTAACAGCCGGTTTCTTCAGTTGGTTGACGGAGTGGACAACCAAACTCCGGGACTCGGCTTTGCCGTTGGAAATCTTTTCGGCGCCTCCGACCTGGATATGGAAAGCGTGGAACTCATACCCGGTGCAGCATCCTCTTTATACGGGCCGGTCGCATTTAATGGTGTCCTTGTCATGCAGACCAAGGATCCCTATCTATACCAGGGCCTGAGCGCCCAGGTAAAAACCGGCGTCAACCACATCGGTGAATCCACTGTAGATCCTCATATAATGGGTGATTTTTCTGTTCGGTATGCCAGGGCATTCAACCGGTTCGCGTTCAAAATCAATGCCTCTTATTTCTCGGGTCTCGACTGGTATGCCACCAATTATACCGATGTAGATGACGGTACTCCTGCTGAAGATCGGGGGCCCGACAACCCGGCCCGCAATGCCCTCAATATATATGGGGATGATGAAGCCCGAACCCTAACCGGAATCGGAAGGGTATCCCGGACAGGTTATGAAGAACGTTACCTCCTTGATTACAGCGTCTACAGCGCCAAACTGAACGGCTCGGTACATTACCGGGTGAGTGACAATATGGAACTCATGTACCAGTACAACTATAACCAGGGTCGGGCTGCTTATACCGGTAGCAACCGCTTTCAGTTGAATAATTTTAATTTTCAGCAGCACCGGGTTGAGTTGAAGGGAAATCATTATTTTCTGCGGGCTTATGCCAATCTTGAGGATTCAAAGGATTCTTATAACGGCAAGGCCCTGGGACAACTGATCAACAAAGCCTGGGTGCGTGACCTTGACGGTAATGTGGTAACCGCAGACTTGGCCGATGATATGTGGTATACACGTTACGAGTCTGCCTACAACGGAGCCATCAGCGGAGTAACCGCTGCCAACCATTCAGCTGCACGGGCCTTTGCCGATGAGGGAAGGTTCCTTCCGGGTGCTGCCGATTTCAACCGCGAAAAAGACCGCCTGATCGCCACCCAGGGTATGAGCGGCGCTGGCATTTTCAGCCAGAGCAAGTTCTACCATGTGGAGGGCCAATATGACCTGAGCCACCTGACAAGGCTTGTGGAAGTGCTGGTGGGCGGTAACTACAGGATGTATGACATGTTTACAAACGGGACCCTGTTTGATGACCTGAACCATAAAATCACCGTACATGAGGAAGGGGCCTTTGTCCAGCTTTCAAAGGAACTGTTTGAAGAAAAGCTCAAGCTTTCCGGTTCCTTGCGCTACGACAAGAGCCAGAACTTCAAGGGCAGGCTGACGCCGCGGACATCCCTTGTGTACACGCTGGCAAAGTACCATAACTTCAGGGTTTCCTACCAGACCGGATTCCGCAATCCTACTCCGGGTGACCAGTATATCAAGCTGAATGCCGGACCGATCACCATCCTGGGTGGAGCGCCCGACAACAGTGAAGGGTTGAATGTGTATGAAAACTCGTTCACCTCCTCCTCGCTCGGACCTTTCTTCGGAGCCTTCGGAGCAGCCGTAGCCGGTGGTGCCACTCCCGAGGAAGCCGTAATGACAGCCAAAGACCTGCTGGTAAAATCGAATGTACCTTATATCAAACCCGAACGTGTCAGCTCCATTGAAATTGGTTACAAGGCGTTAATTAACAGTAGGATCCTTGTTGACGTGAATTATTATTTCAGCAGCTACCATGATTTTCTGCTCAACCAGGTGGTGATGCAGCCTGAAAGTCCCGTGCAGGCAGCAGACGGCACGGTCAATCCCCAGGCAGCCTTTGACCTGCTCAGCGGAAACAGCCACCTGTACCAATTGTATACCAATGCCAGTGACAGGGTCACTTCACAGGGAGCAACCTTTGGCCTCACCTGGCTGATGCCGGGAAAATATACCCTGGGGGCCAATGCCACTTGGGCGGATTTTAATTTGCAGCATGCCGATCCGAATGATATTCCGGCCTTCAACACACCGAAATACAGAACTACGGTTACCTTTGGCAAGGATGCCCTGACAAGGAACCTGGGCTTCAACATTGCCTGGAGGTGGCAGGATGCCTTTGAATGGACCGGCACCTTCAACCAGTTACGCCCGGGGTACATTGACGCTTATTCGGTGGTGGATGCCCAGGTCTCCTATCGCGTACACAACCTGAAAAGTATGATCAGGGTAGGCGCAAGTAACCTGTTTAATAACAAGGTATATCAGGCTTACGGGTCCCCTTCCGTCGGTGCTGTATACTACGTTTCTGTATTGTATAATGGTTTCTTTCTGTAATATTTATGCCTCCAATGAAATGAAAAAGCGCTCCGGAATGCTCTTTTATGGCGGCCTCGCAGGACTGGCCCTCTATGAAATACTGAACGTGTATTTTATTATGCCCTTTCCGGGCAGCCAGGAAATTGACAGCCTGAACAGCGCCTACTTCCTTCATACGCACCGATGGATTTTCAGGGCGTTTTTCGGAATTCTGGCTGTTGCCGGATCGGCAGGTGCGTTATCAGCAAGACGCCGGTGGATTCCCGTGGTTGCCCTGGCGGTGACCGCGGGGATTGCCGGTTTGTTTAACCTGAAAATGACGGCCGACCATATGTTCAGGCAACCCGAAAACCTGGCCTTTGTCTCTGCCGGGGATCCGCAGGTAAACGACAGCATGATCGTGATCGCTGTTTCCTGGGGCGGGGAAGTAAAAGCCTATCCCATCCGCTATCTCTCGTACCATCACCAGGTGCAGGATACTGTCGGAGGGAAACGCGTCATGGTTACCTATTGCAATGTCTGCCGCACGGGAAGCGTGTATGAACCTCTCGTCCACGGCAAAACCGAATCCTTCCGGCTGGTGGGCATGGACCATTACAATGCCATGTTTGAGGACAAATCCACCGGCAGTTGGTGGCGCCAGGCAAACGGTGTGGCGGTGACCGGCCCGCTCACCGGCGATTCCCTTCCGCTATTTCCTTCTGTACAACTCACCATCGGAGAATTGTTGCGCCGCCATCCTGATGCACAGATCATGCTGGCCGATGCATCAGCGAAAGCCCTGTATGATTCGACCGGTAATTTTGAGAAAGGGAAATCCATTAGCAGGCTAACCCGCACCGATACAGCTTCGTGGCAAAGCAAGTCATGGGTTATTGGCGTGGAAGCCGGGGGCAGGTCCAAGGCCTACGACTGGAAAACCCTGAAAAAGCTGGGAATGATTCAGGATCAGGTAGGCGGGGTTCCGGTGCTGATTGTACTTTTTCCTGACGGACAGGGCTTTGATGCCTTCGAGCGCCCCGCCGCTGAAAGCCTGTTCCGGCTTCAGGGGGATACCCTTTTCTGCAGTACAGAAGCGTTCAATCTCGAAGGAAAAGGATTGACGCCCGGCACGGTACCACTGAAACGGTTGAAAGTACGCCAGGAGTTCTGGCATAGCTGGAAGACGTTTCATCCGGATACGGAGAGGGATTGACAGGGGTATCCAGAAAGATTATTTTTGGGGTGACGCAACGTTTTTGCGGGAACGGCATCTAGAGGCTATGAGCCTATGAGCCTATGAGCCTATGAGACTATGAGGCTATGAGGGAAATCCAAGGAGACTTCCTCACAGTCTCGTAGTCTCACAGTCTCACAGTCTCGTAGTCTCACAGTCACAGTCTCATAGTCTAACTTCTGAACCCATGAAACCTATTCTATTCCTTCTTGCCGCCATCCTGCTCACTTCCTGCGAAAAGCAGAACACCCAAAAGGAATCCCCTGCCCCGAAAGACATCCCCCTGGCGAAGTCCACCCAGGACATGATCAAATCTGACAATGCCTTCGGATTTAGCGTTTTTCAAAAGGTGTTGGAGAACAATCCTTCCACCGACAATGTATTCATTTCGCCCACCAGCATCGCCCTGGCCCTGGCCATGACCTATAACGGCGCTGCCGGAGACACAAAAACCGCCATGGAAGCCACGTTGCAGAAAGCGGGCCTTACCACGGATGAAATCAATACAGGCTACAAAAGCCTGATCGATGCCCTGGTCTCCGTCGATCCCAAGGTATTGCTCGAAATTGCCAATTCCATCTGGTACAAACAGAATTATTCCGTACAGCAATCCTTTATCGATGTAAATCAGCAGTATTACAATGCCCTGGTGAGTCCCATTGACTTTACCGATGCCTCGGCACCGGCAACCATCAACGGCTGGGTGAATGAAAACACCCACGGAAAAATTCCCGAAGTGATCCAGGGCATTCCCGGCGATGTGGTCATGTATCTCATAAACGCCATTTATTTCAAGGGGAAATGGAAGTTCGAGTTTGAAAAGGACAATACGGAAGCGGAACCCTTTACCCTTAAAAACGGAGACACAGAGCAGGTTCCGTTCATGAAACAGGAAACCTCCCTTCCGGCTTTGCAGAACGCGCTGTTTTCCATGGTCGAATTACCTTACGGACAGGGGAATTTCGTCATGGATGTGATGCTGCCGAATGAGGGCCACACCACCGATGAGATCGTAGCAGCCCTGACCCCCGAAAACTGGGATAGCTGGATCGCATCACTCACTGACAGGAACCTCAATATCTGGTTTCCGAAATTCAAATTCAATTACAAGAACGAATTGAATGATGAATTGAGTGACCTGGGCATGGGAATCGCCTTCAGCGACATGGCTGACTTCTCGGGAATCAATGGCACGGGCGGACTGGCCATTTCCAGGGTACTTCACAAGTCATTTGTTGAAGTGAACGAAGAAGGCACGGAAGCAGCGGCGGTAACAGTTGTTGAAATTATTGAAACTTCAGTGGGGCCCGGAAACGAGTTTAAAATTGACAGGCCCTTCCTGTTTGCCATCCGTGAGGTGAAAACGGGTACCATTTTATTTATGGGCCGGGTACAAAATCCGCTAACGGATACCAATGAGTGATCCTGCATAAATTGTCGTACCTTTCATCACCCGAAACCAACCCTTTCATCACCGAAATGAAGATTGTCTTTTGGTGTCTGGTCGCCTCCATTATGGCGACCGGCACAGTTTATGGCCAGCCGCCGGATCATGACCGGATCGCACGTATTGATTCCATTATGAATGCCCATATTGTGCACGAAGGCAGGCGCCCGGTGCACAATTTTCTGCTATATGCCCGTAATGAAGGGAACGGACTGGAAGTCCACCTCGGAGCCGGCACCATCGGTAGCAGTGATACCGCCATTGATGCCGGTTACCAATACAATGTGGCCAGCATTACAAAAACCCTGGTGGCCACCATCGTGCTGCAGCTTCAGGAGGAAGGCAAATTTCAGCTTGACGACCCGGTATGGGAATATATTGAAAGCGGCACACCGGCCGTGAAACCGATTCACGTGCTGCACGATACCGATTATTCGTCACGTGTTACGATCCGCCAGTTGTTGCAGCATACCTCCGGCATTGCCGATATTTTCAGCGATGCGGCCACCCGGTTCAATATCAGCGTATGGCTGCATAAAAACCGGCAGTTTGACACCCGGCTGATCATGGAACGGTATTACCGCTACCGTTTGAACCGGAAGCCGTTCAACAAGCCCGGGCAGGGCTATCACTATTCCGACATCAATTACATGCTGCTCGGCTTCCTGGCGGAAAAGGTCACGGGTGAAAGCCTGCCTGCGCTGATCCGTGAACGGATCCTCGACCCCCTGGGCATGAAGGATACCTATTTCGAGTTTTATGAGCCCGAACACGGAGAAGGCAAACGCATTGATGCATATCTGAACGGGATCAACATGACGCAACGAATCAATACCTCCTATGAATGGGGCGGGGGTGGTATCGTATCCACCACCCGCGATATGGCGGTGTTTATCGAAGCATTGTTTGCAAACAAGCTGTACCGGAACCCCCAAACCCTGAACCTGATGACGGACATGTCTGAAACAAAAAAGTTCGGTGCCAACTATGGGATGGGCATTTTCCGGTACGAACTTGGAGGGAAATCCTTTTACGGCCACGGCGGATTCTATGGGTCCGTGCTGGCGTATGATCCGGCTGACCGCATCACTTTTTCGGGAAACATCGGACAGGCCAATCCGCCCTATGATGCGGGAAAACTCGTGGAATCCATTATGAATATCCTTATGAAACCAGCAGCACCACAAACATCCCGGCTGTGGGAAACCGAATGGACCGCGGAACGGATAGGCACCCTCCGGGCCGATTCATCCAACAGCCGTCCTGCAACCCTTACACTGAACCGTAAGGAAGGCAGGGTACAGGGTTCCGGTCCCTGCAACCGGTTTTCAGGCACCATGGAAACCGATGGGAAGGAAACCCTCCGCTTTGGCAGCCTCCTGTCGACCAAGATGGCCTGCGGAGGTCTGTCGACAGAAACCGCGTTTTTCAGTGCCCTCGATAACACCGTGCGCTTCCGGCTTCGGGGAGACATCCTTGAGTTTCTCGATGACGAAGGCAGGGTGTTGGTGACCTTCCGCCGGTAAAAGCAGCGGACGCCTTTTTGCAGATTTTCCGCTCCCAACTCGGGATTAAGCATTAAATTGCATCATAATCCCGTGTTTCATGAAGCGATCTGCATCTTTCCTGTTCCTTTCAGTCATATTTTTGGCTTTTTCGCTGAATCTCAGCGCTACCGATCCGTCTGATCTTGTAAATCCACTGATGGGCAGCCAGTCGAAATTCAACCTGTCCACCGGCAATACCTATCCTGCCGTTGCCCTTCCCTGGGGCATGAACTTCTGGGTCGCCCAGACCGGCAAGATGGGAAACGGCTGGATGTATACCTATGATGCCGACAAAATCAGGGGGATCAAACAAACCCACATGCCCAGTCCCTGGATCAATGATTACGGGCAGTTTTCCCTGCTTCCCGAAACCGGGAAACCGAAAATTGATGAGGAAGAGCGGGCGAGCTGGTTTTCCCACAAGGGAGAAACCGCCCATCCCTATTATTACAGCGTGTACCTGG
>JADHED010002582.1_pt1 | contig 12313 bp, 14 predicted proteins | sample 8952041 | NCBI WGS metagenome assembly JADHED01 (sample SAMN16124423, study PRJNA663239) | bioreactor sludge metagenome | isolation source: sludge (control) | place: India:Bengaluru | collected 2018-09-08
GAGGGCGTGATCCTCGAGAACTCCTGAGCCCCGCTCAAAGTCTCGCCATGGAAACGGTACAAACCGCCCTGTGGGTCGTGGTCGTGCTGGTGGCTCTGGCCATCCTGTTCGACTTCATGAACGGATTTCATGATGCGGCCAACTCGATCGCCACCGTGGTCTCCACGGGGGTGCTCAAGCCCACGCAGGCCGTCGTCTTCGCGGCCTTTTTCAACTTCGTCGCCATCTTCATCTTCCACCTGAGCGTGGCCGCCACCGTGGGCAAGGGCATCGCCGATCCCGGCGTGGTGGACACCCACGTCGTCTTCGGCGCGCTGGTGGGGGCGATCACCTGGAACGTCATCACCTGGTACTACGGCATCCCCAGCAGTTCGTCGCATGCGCTCATCGGCGGCATCGTCGGCTCGGTGGTGGCCAAGTCCGGCACGGGCGCCCTGGTGGCCAGCGGCATCTTCAAGACGGTGGCCTTCATCTTCATCTCGCCCATCCTGGGTTTCGTGCTGGGCTCGCTGATGATGGTGTGCGTGGCCTGGCTGTTCAGGCGCACGCGCCCCAGCAAGGTGGACAAGTGGTTCCGCCGCCTGCAGCTCGTCTCCGCGGGCGCCTACAGCCTGGGCCATGGCGGCAACGACGCGCAGAAGACCATCGGCATCATCTGGCTGCTGCTGATCGCCACGGGCTACGCCTCGGCCAGCGACACCTCGCCGCCCGTCTGGACCATCGTTTCGTGCTACGCGGCCATCGGCCTGGGCACCATGTTCGGCGGCTGGCGCATCGTCAAGACCATGGGCCAGAAGATCACCAAGCTCAAGCCCGTGGGGGGCTTCTGCGCCGAATCGGGCGGGGCGCTGACGCTGTTCTTCGCCACCATGCTCGGCGTGCCGGTCTCCACCACCCACACCATCACCGGCGCCATCGTGGGCGTGGGCTCCACCCAGCGCGCCAGCGCCGTGCGCTGGGGCGTGGCGGGCAACATCGTCTGGGCCTGGATCCTGACCATACCGGCCAGCGCCTTCGTGGCCGCCGTCGCGTACTGGGTCAGCCTGCAGCTTTTCTGAGTGCTATCGACAAGATAGTTGAAAGTGCTTGCGGGGCGTGTCCTGGGGCGATTTCATTGCGAAATCTTGCGCGCCTCCTCGACCTGGTATTCGAAGTAGCGCTGGAGGCTGAACGCAATGCTCGCCAGCAGCACGGCCGCGCCCACCAGCAGCGACACGGTGACGGCGAACACCGTGAACCAGTTGGTCCGGCCGGCCGGGGAGTCGGGGGCCGCGGCCTTGTTGAAGCGGGCGTTCCACTTCTCGGGGGGCATCAGCCCGTAGACGATGGCGCACAGCGCGCAGCCGGCGATGGTGAAGCCCAGCAGCGGGATCAGCATCCAACTGAGCTGGTCGTCCTGCCCCCATTGCTGCACGCGCTCGATGCCGTACAGCCCCAGCGCCGTCGGCACGGGCAGCAGCCAGCCGAGCATGTCGCCAAAGCCGTACAGGTAGAAGCGGTGCAGTCCCAGGGGGCCGCCCAGGAAGGCGAGCCAGGCGGCAATGGTCTTGTTCTTCATGGCGGTGATTATTGGCGCGGCATCATTCGGGCGCGGTGGTATCGCCCGCGCCCAGGGGTTTCTCCATGAGCACGATGTCGCGCCAGGCGCCGAACTTCCAGCCCACGGAGCGCATCACGCCCACCTCGGTGAAGCCCGCGGCGCGGTGCACGGCGATGGAGCCGGCGTTGGCCGAGTCGCCGATCACGGCCAGCAGCTTGCGCACCCCTGCGGCCTGCGCATGCTCCGCCAGCGCATCGAGCAGCAGGCGGCCCAGCCCGCGGCCGCGCGCGTGGTCGGCCACGTAGATCGAATCCTCGGCCGAGTAGCGGTAGGCTGGCCGGGGCTTGAACCAGTTGCAGTAGGCAAAGCCCGTTACCCGCCCGTCCTCCTCGGCCACCAGGTAGGGCAGGCCCCGGGCCAGCACGTCGGCGCGGCGCGCGGCCATGTCCTGGATGCCGGGCGGATCGATCTCGAACGTGCCCGTGCCGTGCAGCACGTGGTGGGCGTAGATGGCGGTGATGGCGGCCAGGTCGTCGTCCCGGCTGGCGCGTATCGTAGGCATTTGCATGGATGTGGGTATAATTGCAGGCTTTGCTGCGTGTCGCTGGCCGGGTGGCCAAGTCGCGTGTCTCAAACGCCGCAAGAACAGTGCAGCATTTGCTGCGTCCACCCGAAGGATTCATTATGGTCGTCATTCGACTCTCCCGCGGCGGCTCCAAGGGCCGTCCGTTCTTCAACATCGTCGTTGCCGACAAGCGCGTGCGCCGCGACGGCCGCTTCATCGAGCGCCTGGGCTTCTACAACCCCTCGGCCAAGGGCGGCGAAGAGAGCCTGCGCATCGCCCAGGACCGCCTGACGTACTGGAAGAGCGTGGGCGCGCAAAGCTCCCCCACCGTGGACCGCCTGGTCAAGCAAGCCGCCGCTAAGCAGGCCGCCTGATCCGTCCCACACTCCCGAAAGGGCGGGCTCCGTTGGTGCAGCTGACGGACCCCGCCTTTTTTCGTGCCCGACACCCATCGCCCCGCCACTGCCATGCCTCAGCCGCCCGCCCTGGAACCCGCCGAACTGCCTTCCGACGCCGTGGAGGTGGGCCGCATCGCCGATGCCTGGGGCGTGAAGGGCTGGTTCAAGGTGCTGCCCTACAGCAGCGACCCCGAGGCGATGCTGGCCGCCAGGTCCTGGTTCCTGCAGCCGGCGCAGAAGGGTGGCAAGAGCTTCTTTTCCGGCACCGTGCTGCTGCCCATCCGCCAGGCGCGCACGCATTCTGACGCGGTCGTGGCCTGGGCCCATTGCGTGGATGACCGCGACGCGGCCGAGGCGCTGCGCGGCGCGCGCATCTTCGTGCCGCGCGAGAGCTTTCCCGCCACGTCCGACGACGAGTACTACTGGGTGGACCTCATCGGCCTGGCCGTGGTCAACCGCGAGGGCATTGCGCTCGGCACGGTGAGCGAGCTGCTGCCCACCGGCCCACAGACCACGCTGGTGCTGTCCTACGAGCACGAGGGCAAGCCGCGCGAGCGCATGATCCCCTTCGTGTCCGCCTACGTGGACAAGGTCGATCTGGCGGGGCGCCGCATCACCGTGGACTGGCAGCCTGACTACTGAACGCGCCATGCGCTTCGACGTCATCACCCTGTTCCCCGAACTGTTCGCGCCGTTCCTCGCCTGCGGCGTGACGCGGCGCGCCTATGCCTCCGGGCAGGTTCAAGTCCACCTGTGGAACCCGCGCGACCATGCCGAGGGCAACTACCGCCGCGTGGACGACCGCCCCTTCGGCGGCGGCCCGGGCATGGTCATGATGGCCGAGCCCCTGGCGCGCTGCCTGGCGGCGATCCGCGCCGACAGGGCAGAAGCTGAGGGCGCGAAGGCGCCGCTGGTGCTGTTCTCGCCCGTGGGCCGCAGGCTGGACCATGCGGCGGTGCAGGGCTGGTCCGCCGGCGTGGGCGCCGTCCTGCTGTGCGGGCGCTACGAGGGCGTGGACCAGCGCTTCATCGACGCCCATGTCGACGTGCAGGTCAGCCTGGGGGACTTCGTTCTCTCGGGCGGCGAGATCGCGGCCATGGCCCTGCTCGACGCCGTGGCGCGCCTGCAGCCGGGCGTGCTGCACGACGATGACAGCCACCAGCTCGACAGCTTCAACCCGGCGCTCGACGGCCTGCTGGACTGCCCCCACTACACCCGGCCCGAGCAATGGCAGGGCCTCGGCGTGCCCGCGCCCCTGCTGTCGGGCCACCATGCGCAGATCGAGCGCTGGCGCCGCGGCCAGCGCCTCCTGGCCACGGCGCGCCACCGCCCGGACCTGCTGGAGGCCGCGCGCGCGCGCGGCCAGATCACGCGCGCCGACGAAGAGCTCTTGGCGCGAAGCCCGGGATTGCTATAATCGTCGGTTCTCGATCCTCTGGCCGGCCGCTACGGGTGCATGACACCGCAGTAGCCATGAGGCGCCAATAGGGGCGCCCTGCCAATCCTGGCGCGGACATGATCGGTGGAAACCCAACCATGAATCTGATTCAAATCCTCGAGCAGGAAGAAATCGCCCGCCTGAACAAGGCCATCCCCGAATTCGCGCCCGGCGACACCGTCATCGTGAGCGTGAACGTGGTCGAAGGCAGCCGCAAGCGCGTGCAGGCCTACGAAGGCGTGGTGATCGCCAAGCGCAACCGCGGCCTGAACAGCGGCTTCACCGTGCGCAAGATCTCCAGCGGCGAAGGCGTGGAGCGCACGTTCCAGACCTACAGCCCGCTGATCGCCAAGATCGAAGTCAAGCGCCGCGGCGACGTGCGCCGCGCCAAGCTGTACTACCTGCGCGAGCGCAGCGGCAAGTCGGCGCGCATCAAGGAAAAGCTGCCGTCCCGCGTCAAGGTGGCGGCTGCAGACGCAGCGTAATCACGCCACGCCGCGAAGCCGCTACAGTGCGCAAGCCTGTAGCGGTTTTTTTATTGCCCTTGCCATCCGTGAGCTCCTTCCATCCTTCCGGCACCGATGCGGCGGCCGTCATGTCGTCGCTGTCCTCGCTGCCCGACTTCGACCCGCGCGCCGTGCCCCTGGTGGGGGTGGACGACCATCTGCCGGCCGTGCCGCCCGCGGCGCAAAGCCCCGATGCGCTGCGCCGGCGCTTCGCCGCTCCGCCGCCCTGGAACCCGGAGATCGTGCGCGAGAGAAAGTTCGTCGAGCGCAAGCCCGCGCATGCCGCCGTGCTCCTGCCCATCGTGCTGCGCGAGCGGCCCACGGTGCTGCTGACCGAGCGCACGGACCATCTCTCCACGCACAAGGGCCAGGTCGCCTTCCCCGGCGGGCGCAGCGACCCCGAGGACCGGGACGCCGCCGCCACCGCCCTGCGCGAGGCGCACGAGGAAGTGGGGCTGGAATCCAGCCGGGTCGAGGTGCTGGGCAGCCTGCCCATCTACGTGACGGGCTCCTCCTTCATCGTCACGCCGGTGGTAGGGCTGGTGCAGCCGGGCTTTGCGTTGCAGCCCAACCCCCACGAGGTGGCCGACGTGTTCGAGGTGCCGCTGGCCTTCCTGCTCGACCCCGCGCACCACGAGCGCCATGCGTTCGAGTGGCAGGGCCTGCGGCGCGAGTGGTTCGCCATGCCCTACCAGGACGGCGACCGCCAGCGCTACATCTGGGGCGCGACTGCGGCCATGCTGCGCAATTTCTACCGCTTCATGGCAGCGTGAGCGCAATGGCGGCGGCCCTGTAACAAGCGCCGCTATCATTGCCGCCATGAGTTTCTTCGCCATCCTGTTCGCCTTGCTGATCGAGCAGGCGCGCCCGTTGGCCCGCAGCAACCCCATCCATGCCGGCCTGCGTGCCTGGGCGCTGTCGGTGAGCCGCAATTTCGACGCCGGCCAGGCGCAGCATGGCTGGGTCGCATGGGCGCTGGCCGTGCTGGTGCCCCCGCTCTTCGTGCTGGCCGTGCACTGGGCGCTGCTGCACTTCATCGGCTGGCCGCTGGCGCTGGCGTGGAACGTGGCCGTGCTCTACATCACGCTGGGCTTTCGCCAGTTCAGCCACCATTTCACGGGCATACGCGACGCGCTGGAGGATGGCGACGCGGCCGAGGCGCGCGCGCGCCTGGCGCGCTGGAGACAGGTGGACGCGAGCGAGCTGCCGCGCAGCGAGATCGTGCGCCATGTGCTCGAGTATTCGGTGATCGCGGCGCATCGCCACGTGTTCGGCGTGCTGGCGTGGTATTCGGTGCTGGCGGCGCTGGGCCTGGGGCCGACGGGCGCGGTGCTGTACCGGCTGGCCGAGTTCGTCTCGCGCTACTGGGGGTCGCGCTCGCGCGTGGTCACGTCCCACCCGCCCAGCCCGTCGCTGCAGCGCGCATCGGAGCGCGCCTGGACCGTGATCGACTGGCTGCCCGCGCGCCTGACGGCCCTGAGCTTCGCGGTCGTCGGCAGCTTCGAGGAGGCCATCGAGGGCTGGCGCTTCCATGCCCAGCGTTTTCCCAACGACAACGACGGCGTGGTGCTGGCCGCCACCGCCGGCGCCATCAACGTGCGCTTAGGGGGCGAGGCGCTGCGCAGCCGCAGCGATGCCGCCGCGCCCCAGGGCCTGGAGGTGGACGCCGACATCGGCGACAGCGTCAGCACCCCCGGCCGAGAGCCCGAGGTGGGCCACCTGCGCAGCGTGGTCGGCCTGGTGTGGCGATCGGTGGTGGTGTGGATGCTGCTGCTGGCGCTGCTGACCCTGGCGCGGCTGCTGGGCTAGAAAATTCAAGTCAAATAGGCATCCAGCGCTTGACTGGAAAGCGCTGGCAGCTATCGAATCAGGAGTCATTCCCTCATGACCGTGCCCTCGCTGTGCAGCCCCGTCGTGGGGCGGCTCGAACCCTACGTGCCCGGCGAGCAGCCGCGCATCGCGGGCCTCGTGAAGCTCAACACCAACGAGAACCCCTATCCTCCGTCGCCGCGCGCCGTGGGCGCCATCGAGGCCGCCGCGCGCGAGGGGCTGCAGCTCTACCCCGACCCGCAGTCGCTCGCGCTGCGCGAGACCATCGCGGCGCATCATGGGCTGGAGGCAGGCCAGGTGTTCGTGGGCAACGGCTCCGACGAGGTGCTTGCGCATGCGTTCTTCGCGTTCTTCCAGCACGCAGGTCAGCCGCTCCTGATGCCCGATATCACCTACAGCTTCTATCGCGTCTACTGCCGCCTGTGGGGCATCGCACCCGAACTGCAGCCGCTGGACGAAGGCCTGGCCATCGACGTGGAGCGCATCGCCGCGCGCGCCGCCGAAGGAGCGTGCGCGGGCATCGTGCTCGCCAACCCCAATGCGCCCACGGGCATGGGCCTGCCGCTTTCGCAGATCGAGCGGCTGCTGGCGGCCTGCCCGCAACGCGTGGTGCTGGTTGATGAGGCCTACGTCGATTTCGGCGGCGAGAGCGCCGTGAGCCTCGTCCCACGCTACCCGAACCTGCTGGTGGTGCACACGCTCTCCAAGTCGCGCTCGCTCGCGGGCCTGCGCGTGGGCGCGGCGTTCGGCCAGCGGCCGCTGATCGACGCGCTGGAGCGTGTGAAGGACAGCTTCAACTCCTACCCGCTCGACCGCCTGGCTCAGGCCGGTGCGCGCGCCGCCTATGAAGACGTGGCGTATTTCGACGAGACCCGCCGCGCCGTGATGCACAGCCGCGAGGGCCTTGCGCTCGCGCTCGAAGACCTGGGTTTCGAGGTACTGCCCTCCCAGGCCAACTTCCTCTTCGTGCGCCACCCTGCGCACGATGGAGCCCGGCTGGCAGCGGCATTGCGAGAGCGCGCGGTGCTGGTGCGCCACTTCGCGCGGCCCGAGCGCATCGCGCAGTACCTGCGCATCAGCGTGGGCACGCCCGCGCAGTGCGATGCGCTGGTGCGGGCGTTGCAGGCGATTGTTTAGCCCGGCTCACGCTACCGCGGCCGCCGCCGCGCTGGCCACGTCGGGCTGCAGGTCGGGCCGCAGCCGCTCGTAGAGCCCGGTGCGGCGCGCGATGTCGAGCGGCTGGCTGATCAGGCCGGAGACGATCAGGCGCACGCCGCGCGTGGCGCAGGCGTGGCTCAGGTGCTCCAGCGCCTCGGCACCGGTCGAATCGACGTAGATCACGTTCTTCAGATCCAGCACCAGCGCCCTGGCGGGCAGGTGGTCTTCCATGGCTTCGAGCAGCTTGGTCGCGCCGAAGAAGAGTGCGCCGTACAGCCGCCAGACCTGCACCTGCCCGTCGTGCCCGGCCAGCACGGGCATGTCGGCGGCGTCGATGCGCTCGGCCCGCGACAGGCTGGAGATGCGGTAGATGAAGGTCAGGCAGGCGGCGAAGATGCCGAACTCCACCGCCACTGTCAGGTCGAAGATCACCGTCAGCAGGAACACGGACACCAGCGTCACGCGGTAAGGCAGGCGGTAGGTCTTGAGCCGTGTGAACTCGCGCCACTCGCCCATGTTCCAGGCGACGAACATCAGGATCGCCGCCAGCGTGGCCAGCGGGATCGACGCGGCCAGCGGAGCGGCCGCCAGCATCACCAGCAGCAGCGCCAGCGCATGCACCATGCCGGCGACGGGGCTGGTGGCGCCGCTTTTCACGTTGGTCACCGTGCGCGCGATGGTGCCGGTGGCGGGCATGCCGCCGAAGAACGGCGTGACGAAGTTGGCGATGCCCTGCGCCATCAGCTCCTGGTTCGGGTCGTGGCGGTCGCCCACCATGCCGTCGGCCACGCGGGCGCACAGCAGCGACTCGATCGCACCCAATAGTGCCAGCGTGATCGTCGGCATCAGCAGATGGCGCGCCGATTCCCAGCTGAAATCGGGCAGCGTGAACGCGGGCAGCCCGGCCGGAATGCCACCGAAGCGGCTGCCGATGGTCTCGACCGGCATGCCCGAGAGCGCCACCACGGCGGTCGCCAGCACCAGCGCGACGATGGAACCGGGTACGCGCGCGAGCGTGCCGGCCCAGGGATGGCGCCATGCGGACAGCCAGCGCTGCCAGCCCACGACCAGCGCCAGCGACACCGCTGACACGCCGGCGGCCCAGGGGTTGAGGGTGGACAGGTGCTGGTACAGCGCGCCGAGCATGCCGAAGAAGTCGCCCGGCATCTTCTCGATGGCGAGGCCCAGGAAGTCCTTGACCTGCGACAGCGCGATCAGCACCGCGATGCCGTTGGTGAAGCCAATGACCACGGCCACCGGGATGAAGCGCACCAGCGTGCCGAGCTGCAGCACGCCCATCAGGAACAGCAGCACGCCCGACAGCGCGGTGGCGATGATGAGGTTGGCGACGCCGTACTGCTGCACGATGCCGTAGACGATCACGATGAACGCCCCCGCCGGCCCGCCGATCTGCACCTTGCTGCCGCCGAGCGCGGAGATCAGGAAGCCCGCGATGATCGCGGTGAAGAGGCCCGCCTCGGGCGGCAGGCCCGACGCGATGGCGAAGGCCATCGCCAGCGGCAGCGCGACGACGGCGACCGTCAGGCCCGCGCCGAAGTCCTGCACGAAGCGGGCGCGGTCATAGCCGCGCAGCGCGTCCGCCAGGCGCGGGCGGAAGGAGAGCATCCGGGTGGGTGATGCCATCAAAGTACCTTGCGTCAATAGCGCGGCGCTTCGCTCAGCTCGGCGAACAGCTCGCCGTAGATCCTGTAGCGGCTTGCGCTGATGGTGCCGGGGCTGTCGTCCGTCTCGACCTGCGCCCGCACCGCGCAGCCCGGCTCGTGCAGGTGCGTGCAGTTGTAGAACCGGCATTCACCCGCGTGCGCGGCGATGTCGGGCATGCAGCGCGCGAGGTCGGCGGGCGCGAGGTGGCGCAGCCCGAATTCCTGGAAGCCGGGCGAGTCGATGAGCGCCGTGGCGCGCTCCGCGTCGATCCAGTACAGCTGGGTGCTGGTCGTGGTGTGCCTGCCCGAGTTGAGCGCCTGCGAGATCTCGCCCGTCTGCGCCTTGGCCTGCGGCACCAGCAGGTTCACCAGGGTGCTCTTGCCCGAGCCCGAGGGGCCCAGCACCAGCGTGGTCTTGCCCGCCAGCAGCGGCAGCAGCGCGTCGCGGTCCACCGGGCCCGATTCGGTGAGCGATAGCGGCAGCACGCGGTAGTGGTGTTTGGTGTCCTGCTCGCCGCCCATGTGGCGGTAGGGCCACAGGCGCTCCCAGGCGCGCGCGAAGGGCTCGACAAGGTCGCTCTTGTTGAGCGCGATCAGCGGCGTGATCTGCGCGGCCTCGGCCGCGATCAGCGCGCGCGCGAGCTGGCTCTCGGAGAACACAGGCTCGGCTGCGATCAGGATCAGCACCTGGTCCAGGTTGGCGGCGAAGGACTTGGTGCGCACCTCGTCCTGGCGGTAGAACAGGTTGCGCCGCTCCTGCACGCGCTCGATCGTGCCCTCGTCGCCCTGGCCGCGCCCCTGGCCTGGCGCGGCCGGCTGCCACAGCACGCGGTCGCCAACCACGGCCTGGCTCTTCTTGCCGCGCGGGTGGCAGATGCGGCGCTGGCCGTCGGCGCTCTCCACCACGCAGTGGCGGCCGTGGCTGGCCACGACCAGGCCTTCCAGGCGTGCGCCCGCCTCAGCCATGGCGGCGGCTCATGGGGCCAGCAGGGCATCGATGCGCGCGGCGCAGTCGATGTCTGTGGCCGAGATGCCGCCCACGTCGTGCGTGTTCAGGCGCACCACGCAGTGGTTGTAGTGCACCGACAGGTCGGGATGGTGGTCCTGGGCGTGGGCGATGAAGGCCACGGCGTTCACGAAGGCCATGGTCTCGTGGTAGTCGGCGAAGCGGTAGGTCTTCTCGATCGCCACGTCGGCGCCGTCGCCGCAGAGCGTCCAGCCCTGCAGTTCGGCCAGTCTTGCTACCACTTCGGTAGCTGTCAGGGCACGCCTGGTCTGCCCGGACCAGTCTTTTTTAGGAAACATCGATGTCATGGCTGCATGGCCACGGGCAGGCGCGCCAGGCGCTCCGTGGCGGGTGGGTGGGAGTAGTAGAAGCGCGCGTACACCGGGTCGGGCGTGAGCGTGGAGGCGTTGTCCTGGTAGAGCTTGAGCAGCGCCGAGGCCAGGTCCGCCCCGTTGGCCTGGGCCGCGGCGTAGGCGTCGGCCTGGAACTCGTGGCGGCGCGAGATCCGCGCCAGCAGCGGCGTGAGGAACACCGTGAACACGGGCGCGGCCAGCAGGAACAGCAGCAGCGCCAGGCCGTCGTTGGGCGCCGAGCCCGGCACGCCCGGCAGCATCAGGTTGGGCTGCACGCCCAGCCCCGTGTAGAACCAGCCGCGCGCCGACAGCCAGCCCAGCAGCGCGAAGCCCGCCAGGCTGATGGCGAACATGCCGGCCAGGCGGCGCGCGATGTGCTTGTGCTTGAAATGGCCCAGCTCGTGCGCGAGCACGGCCTCGACCTCGCCCGGGGCCAGCTGCTTGAGCAGCGTGTCGTAGAAAACCACGCGCTTGGCCGCGCCGAAACCCGTGAAATAGGCGTTGGCGTGCGCGCTCCTGCGGCTGCCGTCCATCACGAACAGGCCCTTGGCCGCGAAGCCGCAGCGCTGCATGAGGGCCGTCACGCGCGCCTTGAGGGATTCGTCCCCCAGCGGCTGGAACTTGTTGAACAGCGGCGCGATGAAGATCGGGAAGACCACCATCAGCAGCAGGTTAAAGCCCATCCACGCGCCCCAGGCCCAGAGCCACCATAGCCGGCCCGCCGCGCCCATGAGCCAGAGCATGAGCGCGGCGATCGGCAGGCCGATCACGGCGCCCAGCAGCGTGGACTTGAGCAGGTCGGCCAGCCACAGGCGCGGCGTCATCTGGTTGAAGCCGAAGCGCTGCTCCAGGCGGAAGGTTTGGTACAGCTGGGCCGGCAGGTCGATGGCGCCGCTGACGAGCGCGAAGGCGGCCAGCAGCGCCAGCTGCTGCACCATGCCGCCGCCCAGCCAAGCCAGCAGGGCCTGGTTCAGCGCGTCCAGCCCGCCCAGCAGCGTCCAGCCCAGCACCGCGGCGGTGGCCAGGGCCATCTCCAGCAGGCCGAAGCGCGCCTTGGCGATGGTGTAGTCGGCGGCCTTCTGGTGCGCGGCCAGGGTGATGCGGCCGGCGAAGGCCGCCGGCACGGCGCCGCGGTGGCGCGCCACATGGCGGATCTGGCGCGAGGCCAGCCACAGGCGCAGCGCCAGGCCCGCCAGCAGCAGGGTGGCGAATACCAGCGTCGTCAGGGTCGAGGGCGTGAGCAAGGGTGCGGGGGAGGGCGGCATGAACGCGGAAGTTTACGGCGACAATTCCGGCATGTCCGAAACTGCCACCCCCAACGCTCCCGTACTTGCCAAATCCGACCAGAACCTCGTCTGGCTCGACTGCGAAATGAGCGGGCTCGACCCCGAAGCCGAACGCCTGCTGGAGATCGCCGTGGTCGTCACCGGCCCGGGCCTTGAACCGCGCGTCGAAGGCCCGGTGCTCGTCATCCACCAGCCCGACACCGTGCTCGACGCCATGGATGCCTGGAACAAGGGCACGCACGGCAGGAGCGGCCTCATCGACAAGGTGCGCGCCTCCACTCTCACCGAGGCCGATGCCGAGCAGCAGATCATCGACTTCCTGTCGCGCTACGTGCCCAAGGGCAAGGTGCCCATGTGCGGCAACAGCATCGGCCAGGACCGGCGCTTCCTCGTTAAGTACATGCCCAGGCTGGAGGCGTTCTTCCACTACCGCAACGTGGACGTGAGCACGCTCAAGGAACTGGCCAGGCGCTGGAAGCCCGAGGCCTACGACTCCTTCAAGAAGGCGCAGCGCCACACGGCCCTGGCCGACGTGCACGAATCCATCGACGAGCTGGTGCATTACCGCC
>JADHED010002557.1_pt1 | contig 12305 bp, 7 predicted proteins | sample 8952041 | NCBI WGS metagenome assembly JADHED01 (sample SAMN16124423, study PRJNA663239) | bioreactor sludge metagenome | isolation source: sludge (control) | place: India:Bengaluru | collected 2018-09-08
CCTGCAGCAGCTGCACGGTGAATTCGATCTCGCGGATGCCGCCGCGCGAGAGCTTCACGTCGTTGGCGCGCTCGGGGCGGCCGGCGCTGCGCTGCACGGCGTGGTCGCGGATCTGGTGGTGCAGCGCGCGCAGCGCGTCGAACACGGCGTAGTCCAAGTAGCGGCGGAACACGAAGGGCAGCACCACGCCGCGCAGCGCCTGCACATTGGGCGTGGCGATGCAGTCCAGCGGCGCCACCACCCGGCTCTTGAGCCAGGCGAAGCGCTCCCACTCGCGGCCATGCACCTGCAGGTAGTCCTCCAGCGCCGAGAGCGACAGCGCCGCCGGCCCCGAGTTGCCGTGGGGCCGCAGCGCCAGGTCCACGCGGAACACGAAGCCGTGCTCGGTCGTCTCGCCCACCAGGGCGTAGATGGCCTTGACGGCGCGCGCGAAGTATTCGTGGTTGGACAGCCTGCCGCGCCCGCCCTCCAGGCCGGCGGTCTCGCCGTCGTGCTCGTAGACGTAGACCAGGTCGATGTCGCTCGATACGTTGAGCTCGCGCGCGCCCAGCTTGCCCATGCCTACGACCCACAGCTGCACCGGCTGGCCCTGGGGCCCGAGCGGCGCGCCGTGGCGCGCGTCCAGCTCGGCGCGGGCCGCGCGGCAGGCGCGGTCCAGCGCCAGCTCGGCCAGCGCGGTCACGGGCAGGGTGATGTCGGGAAGCCCCGCGCCCTGGTCGCAGTCCAGCGTGATGAGCCGGTGCATCACCAGCTGGCGCAGGATGCGCAGCGCCGCGCCCAGGTCGTGGCCGCGCGCCAGCAGGGACTCGCAGGCCTGGTCCATGGCGGCGTGGTCGGGCACGCCGGGCGCCAGCAGCGCCAGCTCGGCGCCATAGCGGCGCCCGAGGCGCTGGTGGAAGCGCGAATGGTGCGAGAGCGGGCCGCTGTCGGCTACGGATTCGGTGCAAGGCATGGGCATGGCAAGGGCTGGGTGGCGTGCATCGCCGCGGCGCCGGGGCAGAACCTATGGGGGGTGGGCGGGTCATAATTCCTGACGCCGTTTTCACTCGCCATGACAGAGCTTTCGTCCCATCCTTCCCGCCTTCTCCGGTTCGTGGCGGGCTGTGCGCGATGGGGGCTGGGGCTGCTGCTGGCCTTGTGGCTGCTGCTGGCGGCTGCCTGGGGGGCGCTGCACGGCTGGATTGTGCCGCGTATCGGCGATTTCCGCCCCCAGCTGGAGGCCCAGGCCCAGCGGGCACTGGGGGTTCCCGTGCGCATTGCCGCCGTCTCGGCGCGCAGCGAGGGGTTCTTTCCCACCGTGGAGCTGTCCGGCGTGGCCCTGCTCGACCCGCAGGGCCGCGAGGCGCTGCGCCTGCCGCGCGTGGTGGTAGCGCTGTCGCCGCGCTCGCTGCTGCGCCTGGGGTTCGAGCAGATCTATATAGAGGGGCCCGAGCTGGACATGCGCCGCGAGCAGGACGGCCGCATCTTCATCGCCGGCCTGAGCTTTCGCGACACCGGCGAGGCCGACAGCGCCGCCGCCGACTGGCTGTTCGCGCAGCCCGAGGTGGCGATCCGCGGCGGCACTCTGCGCTGGAGCGACGCGCTGCGCGGGGCCGAGCCGCTGGCGCTGACCCAGGTGGACCTGGTGCTGCGCAACGGCGCCCTGCGCCACGGCATCCGCCTGGATGCGACGCCGCCGCCCGACTGGGGCGAGCGCTTCACGCTGCGCGGGCAGTTCCGCCAGCCGCTGCTCACCACGCACGGCGGCAACTGGCAGCGCTGGAGCGGCCAGATGTACGCCTATTTCGCGCAGGTGGACGTCTCGCGGCTCAACCGCCACGCGGACCTGGGAACCCTGCAGGTGCGCCAGGGCCGGGGCGCGCTGCGCGCCTGGGTGGACGTGCAGCAGGGCCGGGTCGTGGGCGGCGCGGCCGACATGGCGCTGGGCGCGGTCGATGCCACGCTGCGCCCGGACCTGCGCCCCCTGCTGCTGGGGACCGTGACGGGTCGGGTCGGCGGCCGCTGGCTGGACGATGGCTTCGAGCTGGCCACCCGGGACCTGCAGTTCGTGGCCGACGACGGTCTGCGCTGGACCGGCGGCAACCTCTTCCTGCGCCACACCGGCCAGGGCCGGGCGGGCTGGGAGCAGGGCGAGCTGCGCGCCGACCGGCTGGACCTGGCCGCGGTCTCGCAGATCGCCGGCCGCCTGCCCCTGGACGAGGCCGTGCACGGCGCGCTGCAGACCTATGCCCCGCGGGGCGTGGTGGAGCAGCTGCAGGCCAACTGGCGCGGGCCGCTGCAAGAGCCGCGGCAGTACCAGCTGCGCGGCAACGTGGCGGGGCTGTCCCTCGCCGCGCAGGACGGCGTGCCCGCCGTGGCCGGCCTGGCGGGCGCGGACGTGGATTTCGAGCTCACGCAGGCGGGCGGCCGCGCGGCGCTGGCCATGGCCGGCGGCAGGCTGCTGCTGCCCGGCGTCTTCGAGGACCCCGTGGTGCCCGTGCAGCAGCTCTCCGCCACCGTGCGCTGGCAGATCGAGGGCGAGCGCATCGCCGTGCAGGCCAGCGACCTGCGCTTCGCCAATGCCGACGCCCAGGGCGAGGCGCGCCTGGCCTGGCAGACGGCGGACCCGGCCACGTCGCCCGCGCGCGCGCGCCTGCCGGGCGTGCTGGACCTCGCGGGCACCTTGCAGCGGGCCGATGCCACGCGCGTGCACCGCTACCTGCCGCTGGCCGTGCCCGCGCAGGCGCGCCACTACGTGCGCGACGCCATCCGGGCGGGCAGTGCCAGCCAGGTGCAATTCCGCGTCAAGGGCGACCTGCACGACTTTCCCTACGGCCACGTGCCGCGCCAGGGCGAATTCCGCGTGGCCGCCCAGGTCAAGGACGTGCGCTACGACTACGTGCCGCCGGCGCTGCTGGAGCCGGGCGACCGTCCCTGGCCCGCCCTGACGGGCCTGGGCGGCGAACTGGTCTTCGACCGCGCGGGCATGACCGTGCGCAACGCCACGGCCAGCTTCGCGGGCCGGCCCGCCGTGCGCGTGCAGAAGGTCGGCGCCAGGATCGCCGACCTGGAGCACAGCGTCGTCGAGGTCGATGCCCAGGTGCGCGGCCCGCTGCAGGACATGCTGGCGCTGGTCGGCGGCTCGCAGATCGCGCAGCTCACGCATGGCGCGCTGGACCGCGCCACGGCCAGCGGAGCGGCCGAGCTGCAGCTGGGCCTGAATCTGCCCATAGACGCCATGGAGCGCTCCAGCGTGCGTGGCAGCGTTCTGCTTACGGGCAACGAGGTGCGCTTCGTGCCCGAGGCGCCCACCGTGAGCGGCGCGCGCGGCGCGGTGCAGTTCAACGAGCACGGCTTCACCCTGGCCGGCGTGCAGGGCCAGGCGCTGGGCGGCGAGGTGCGCCTGGAGGGCGGCATGGGCGCGCAGGATTCCACGGTGCGCGTGCGCGCGCGCGGCACGGCCACGGCCGAGGGCCTGCGCGCTGCGCCGCAGCTGGGCCTGCTGTCGCGGCTTGCGCGCCACGCCAGCGGCAGCGCCGCCTACACCCTGAACCTGGGCGTGCGCCGCGGCGAGCCCGAGATACAGGTGAACACCGACCTGGTGGGCATGGCCCTCGCGGCGCCGGCCCCGCTGGGCAAGGCGGCGCAGGCGCCGCTGGCCGTGCGCTTCGACAACCAGCTCACGCGCGAGGCCGCGGCCTCGGACGACGCGCCGCTGCAGGACCAGCTGACGCTGGAGCTGGGCGGCGTGGCGCGGCTCGCCTATGTGCGCGCGCTCGACGGCGGGCAGCCGCGCGTGCTGCGCGGCGCCATCGCCGTGGGCGAGGTCGCGAAGGAGGGTCTGTCGCTGCCGGAGCAGGGCGTTTTCGCCAATGCGGCGCTGGCCGAGCTCGACGCCGATGCCTGGCGCGCGCTGCTCGACGATCCCGCGCCGGCCCCGGCCCCGGCCCCGGCCCCGGCCGCGCAGCCGGCCGGCGGGGGCCCGGCGCCGGACTACCTGCCCACCCGTCTGGCCCTGCGCGCGGCCACGCTCACCGCGCAGGGGCGCACGCTGCACGATGTGGTGGCCGGCGCCACGCGCGCCGGCACGGTCTGGCGCGCCAACGTGAGTGCCCGCGAGCTCGAAGGCTATCTGGAGTACCTGCCCGGCGGCGCGCCGGCCGCGGACGGACAGGCGCCGCAGGACCGGCTGCATGCGCGCCTGGCGCGCCTGGCCATTCCCCAGGCCGCGGACATGCAGGTGAATGAACTGCTCGACGCACGGCAGCCGGGCAGGCTGCCGGCGCTGGACATCGTGGTGCAGGACTTCGAGCTGCGCGGCAGGCGCCTGGGCCGACTGGAAATCGAGGCCCGCAACCGCGCCGCCGCCGATGGCCAGCGCGAATGGCGGCTGTCCCGCTTCAACCTGGTGGCGCCCGAGGCCACGCTCACCTCCAGCGGCAGCTGGGCCCTGCTCGGCGGCGCGGGCGGCGAGGCGCAGCGGCGCACGGCGATGGACTTCGAGCTCGACATCCGCGACTCGGGCGAGCTGCTGGCGCGCTTTGGCATGCCGGGCGTTCTGCGCCGCGGCCAGGGGCGCATGGCGGGCCAGGTGAGCTGGCTGGGCTCGCCCCTGTCGCCCGACTACCGCAGCATGACGGGGCAGATGCACGTGGACATGCAGGCGGGGCAGTTCCTCAAGGCCGAGCCGGGCCTGGCCAAGCTGCTCTCCGTGCTGAGCCTGCAGTCGCTGCCGCGGCGCTTCGCCCTGGACTTCCGCGACGTATTCAGCGAGGGCTTCGCCTTCGACTTCGTGCGCGGCGATGTGCACATCGCAAAGGGCGTGGCCACCACCAACAACCTGCAGATGAAGGGCGTGAACGCGGCCGTGCTCATGGAGGGCAGCGCCGACATCGCGCGCGAGACGCAGGACCTGCATGTGGTCGTGGTGCCCGAGATCAACGCCATGACGGCCTCGCTCGTGGCCACGGCCATCAACCCGGTCGTGGGCCTGGGCAGCTTCCTGGCCCAGGTCTTCCTGCGCGGGCCGCTGATCCAGGCGGCCACGCAGGACTTCCGCATCGACGGCACCTGGGCCGAGCCGCACGTGGAGCGCATCCGGGGCCGCAAGAGCACGCCGGCCGACGCCGCCGCAGTCCCTGAACCAGGAGGAAAACCATGAAAGTCGCTGCTCTGCAAATGGTCTCGGGCGTGGCCCTGCAGGCCAATCTGGACCAGGCACGCCGGCTGCTGGAGCAGGCCGCCCAGGCCGGCGCCGAGCTGGCCGTGCTGCCCGAGTATTTCAGCGCCATGGGCCTGCGCGACGAGGACAAGCTTGCGCTCGGCGAGACCCCGGGCGACGGACCCGTGCAGCGCTTCCTGGCCGACGCCGCGCGCGCTCTCGGCCTGTGGATCGTGGGCGGCACGCTGCCGCTGGCCACGGGCAGCCGGGAGCGCGTGCACAACAGCTCGCTGGTGTTCTCGCCCGAGGGCGCGTGCGTGGCGCGCTACGACAAGGTCCACCTGTTCCGCTTCGACAACGGCCGCGAGCATTTCGACGAGGCGCGCGTGATCGAGGCCGGGACGCGCTGCGTCCACTTCGACCTGCCGGCGCGCGATGGCAGGCTCTGGCGCGTGGGCCTGTCGGTGTGCTACGACCTGCGCTTTCCCGAGCTGTACCGCGCGCATGCGCGCGCCGGCGCCGACCTGTTGCTGGTGCCCAGCGCCTTCACCTACACCACGGGGCGCGCGCACTGGGAGCTGCTGCTGCGCGCCCGCGCGGTGGAGAACCTGGCCTACGTGCTGGCGCCGGCCCAGGGCGGCACGCACGAGAACGGCCGGCGCACCTGGGGCCACAGCATGCTGGTGGACCCCTGGGGCCAGGTGCTGGCGCAGCAGGACGAAGGGGCCGGCGTGGTGCTGGGTGAGCTCGATGCGGGCCATCTGAACCAGGTGCGCGGCCAGTTGCCGGCGCTCACGCATCGCGTGCTGTGAGGGCGGTCGCCGTGGAGCAGGGCATGGAGCGGGGGGAGGGCGTGGAGGAGGCCGCGCCGGCCGATGCGCCTGAGCTGCCGCCGCAGGGCGTGGTGCAGCGGCGCCTGCGCCGCTGGGCGGGGGCGTGGCGCCGCTGGTCGCTGTGGGCGCTGCTGGTGCTGCTGGTGGCCAGCATGCTGGTCACGCTGGTGTGGCTGGCCGGCCGCTACGAGGCCAGCCAGGTGCAGGCCCGCCTGGAGCGCGACACGGCGGACGCCGTGGTCGACATACGCAATGCCTTCGCGCACAACCTGCAGAACCTGCAGGCGCTGCAGGCGGGCGACCCCGACCTGGCCTCGTGGGAGGCGCGCGCGGCCGAGCTGCTCGCCACGCGGCGCGAGCTGGTGCGCATCGAGTGGCGCGACGCGCAGCTGCAGCTGCGCGCGCATGCCGAATCACCCTACCGCCCGCAGCACTGGGACCCGAGCAAGCGCAGCAGCCTGCACTCGGAGGCCGCGCTGGCCTGCACCAACGCGCAGCGCATCAACGGCCCGTCGTACTCCAGCAGCTACTTCCAGCCCCTGCCCGATGGCGCGGGCGCGGAGATGATGGAGGTCTGCCTGCCGCAGATCCAGGACCGGCGCGTGCGCGGCTTCGTCGTGGCCACCTATGCGCTGCAGACCGTGCTGCAGGACCTCGTCGCGCCCGGCCTGCAGCGCACCCAGGAGGTGTCGTTCACCGAGGCCGACGGCACGCGCCTGGCGCTCATCGGCGCCATGCGCCGCGGCTCGCGCATGTTCACGGCGCAGCAGCTGTTCGACCTGCCGGGCAACACGCTGGTGCTGCGCATGGACGGCTGGCATGCCGCGCCCAGCGTGTTCCCCAACGTGCTCACGGCGCTGGTCACGGCCATGTCGATCGCCCTGGTGACGGTGCTGGTGGTGCTGGTGCGCGACAACCGGCGGCGCCTGCGCGCCGAGCGCGACCTGGGCGATGCGCTGGCGTTCCGCAAGACCATGGAGGACTCGCTGCTCACGGGCCTGCGCGCGCGCGACCTGAGCGGCCGCATCACCTACGTGAACCCGGCCTTCTGCGACATGGTGGGCTACGCGGCCGAGGAGCTCGTGGGCCAGGCATTGCCGCCGTACTGGCCGCCCGAGCATGCGCACGAATACGCCGAGCGCCAGTCCGTGCGCATGGCGGGCCGGCTCGACCCGCCGCGCGAGGGCTACGAAACCATCTTCATGCGCAAGGACGGAACGCGCTTTCCCGTGATGATCTACGAGGCGCCGCTGATCAACGCCCATGGCCTGCACACGGGCTGGATGGGCTCGTTCCTGGACGTGAGCGAGCAGCGCCGCGTGGAGGAGCTCTCGCGCGCCTCGCACGAGCGCCTGCAGGCCACGGCGCGCCTGGCCACCGTGGGCGAGATGGCCTCGCTCCTGAGTCACGAGCTGAACCAGCCGCTGGCGGCCATCTCCAGCTACGCCACGGGCTCGCTGAACCTGCTGGAATACCCGGCCGGCTGCGCGCAGCCGGCGCCGCAGGACCTTGCCGACGTGCGCGTGGCCGTGCAGCGCATCGCGGCCCAGGCCGAGCGCGCGGGCCGCGTGATCAAGAGCGTGCACGACTTCGTGCGCCGGCGCGACCAGTCGCGCGAGCCGGTCACGGCGCAGGACCTGTTCGATGCCGTGCTGCCGCTGATACGGCTGCAGGCGAACAAGGTGGGAGTGCGCGTGCTGCTGGACATCAGGCCGGGCCTGCCCCGGGTGCTGTGCGATACCACCATGGTCGAGCAGGTGCTGCTCAACCTGGCGCGCAACGCCATGCAGGCCATGGACAGCCCGGACATCCACCCGCGGATCCTGGAGCTGCGGGTGCGCCGCGCCGCGTGCAACGCCGCCAAGGGCTGGCTCGAATTCTCCGTCGCCGACATGGGGGTGGGCATCGCGCCGGAGGTGGCCGAGCGCCTGTTCACGCCGTTCTACACCACGCGCGCCGAGGGCATGGGGCTGGGCCTGAGCCTGTGCCGCACGGTGGTGGAGCAGCACGGCGGCTTCCTCGGCCATGCGGCGCGCACGCCCCGTGGTACGGTATTCACCTTCACCCTCCCTGCATTTCAGGAAACCGAGCTCTGATGGAACCCGCCTCCAACGCCACCGTGTACATCGTGGACGACGACGCCGAAGTGCGCGAGGCACTGGCCTGGCTGCTGCGCTCGCGCCGCGTGTTCAGCGAGGCCTTCGCCAGCGCCGAGGCCTTCGAACTCATGCTGGCCGAGCGCGCCGCCAGCGGCCTGTCCCAGCGCCAGCCCTGCTGCCTGCTGCTGGACGTGCGCATGCCCGGCATGAGCGGCCTGGCCCTGTTCGACAAGATGGTCGAGCGCGGCGACACCGCCGCCATCCCCGTGATCTTCCTGACCGGCCATGCCGACGTGCCCACGGCCGTGGCCACGGTCAAGCGCGGCGCGTTCGACTTCTGCGAAAAACCCTTCTCGGACAACCAGCTCGTGGACCGCGTGCAGGAGGCGCTGGCCTTGTCGGCGCGGCACCTGCAGGCCTGCCGCGCGCGCCACGAACTGCAGGACAGGCTGGCCGAGCTCACCGAGCGCGAACGCGACGTGATGCGCCTGGTGGTCGAGGGCCTGCCCAACAAGCTGATCGCCGACCAGCTCGACATCAGCGTGCGCACGGTGGAGGTGCACCGCGCGCGCGTGTTCGACAAGATGCAGGTCAAGTCGGCGGTGGACGGCGGTTGCGCGCGCGGCCCTCGGCCGTGTCGTTGCTGGCGATGGGTTCACGCGACCCGCGGCCGTCCACGTGGATGCGCGCGCCGCTCACGCCACGCGCCGTGAGGTAGTTGCGCGTGCTCGTGGCGCGGTCGAGCGACAGCGGGTCGTTGATGGCGTCGTTGCCCGTGGAGTCCGTGTGGCCGATGATGCGCACTTCGGCATTGGGGTTGTTGCGCAGACCTTCGGCAAAGCGATCGAGGATGGGGCGAAAGCTGGGTTGGATGTCCGAGCGGTTGGTGGCGAACGAGATGTCGCTGGGGATGTCGAGCTTGAGCTGGTTGTCCGCCGTCTGCGTCACCGTGACGCCCGTGCCTTGCGTGGCGGCCTGCATCTCCTGCTTCTGCTTTTCCATGTGCTGCGACCAGATGTAGGTGCCCAGGGCACCCACGCCCGCGCCGATCACGGCGCCCGTGCCCGCGCGGCCCCCGGTCATGGCGCCGATGGCGGCTCCGCCCAGGGCGCCCGCGCCCGCGCCGATGGCCGTGCGGCGCTGGGTTTCGCTCATGTCTGCGCAGCCTGTGGCCAGCATGACGACTGCGACGGTGCCGATGAGAAGAGGTTTGCGCATGAGTCGCTCCTTGTGTTCAGTGGATGGGTGCCCTGCACAGCGTAGCCAGCGCCGCGGGCGTGGTCTGTAGGACGCGGTCCCTGCCGGGAGAGGGCATCGTGAACAACTGTGGATAGGTGCCGGGCGCTCATTCGTCCTTGTCGGCGGGCGGCGGCAGCTCGCCGCGCTTGCGGCCCGAGAACATGGTCCACCAGAGAATTCCCACAAAGATCAGCAGCGCCACCAGCGCCTCAAGCAAAATCAGCACCATGAATGTTCGTCTCCCGCGCCTGGTCTGGATGGCGCTGATTGTAGGAATGCTGGCGGCCTGCTCCACGCCGGTGCCCATGGCGCCGTCCACGGCGCCCACGGCGCGGCCCGGGCCCGCCGGGCCGGTGGCCGTGCCCGGCACGCTTAGCCAGTCCAAGAGCCGCTGGGTGCCAGTGGCCTGGAATGAACTGCCGGGCTTCGAGGGCGACGCGCTGCACGAGGCCTGGAACGCCTGGCTGCGCAGTTGCGAGCGCCCTGCGCCGGCCTTTGCGCCGCTGTGCGGCGACGTGCGCCGCCTGACCATCGCCTCGCCCGAGGAGCAGCGCGAATGGATGATGCAGCGCCTGCAGCCCTACCGCATCGAGTCGCTCGACGGCGGCGCCGACGGCCTGCTCACGGGCTATTTCGAGCCCTACCTGGACGCTGCGCGCCAGCCGGGCAATGGGTTCGTCGTGCCCCTGTATGCGCCTCCGGCGGATCTGGCGGCGCGTAGGCCCTGGTACACGCGCCAGCAGATCGAGACCCTGCCGCAGGCGCAGGCCGCCCTGGCCGGCCGCGCCATCGCCTGGGTGCGCGACCCCGTGCAGGCCATGGTGCTGCACATCCAGGGCTCGGGACGGCTGCGCGTGCAGGAGGCCGACGGCAGCCAGCGCCTGGTGCGCCTGGCGTTCGCGGGCACCAATGACCAGCCCTACAGGAGCGTGGGCAAGTGGCTGCTGGACCAGGGCCTGGTGCGCGACGCCACCTGGCCGGGCATCAGCGCCTGGGTGGCGCAGAACCCCCAGCGCGTCAACGAGATGCTGTGGTCCAACCCGCGCTACGTGTTCTTCCGCGAGGAGCCGCTCGACGCCCTGGACGCCGCCTTCGGCCCCAAGGGCGCGCAGGGCGTGCCGCTCACGCCGGGGCGCTCGATCGCCGTGGACCGCCAGAGCATCCCCTATGGCACGCCCGTGTGGTTGGCCTCCAGCGGCCCCACGGCCCAGCTGTCGCGCCTGGTGCTGGCGCAGGACACGGGCAGCGCCATCCTGGGCGCCGTGCGCGCCGACTATTTCACGGGTTGGGGCCAGGAGGCGGGCGACATGGCCGGGCGCCTGAAGCAGAACCTGCGCCTGTGGGCGCTGTGGCCTCGTTGATGCTCATCGATCGATAGCTGTCAGCGCTTTACGCACGGCGTTTTCAATAAATAAAACATTGAAATGCCACGCATTTGAAGCGCTGGAAGCTATCGATAGGGAAGCGCTCTACTCCTCTTCCACCACGTAGCGCGAGACCACGGGTGGCGCGTCGCCCACGTGGAAGGCGTTCTTGCGGTCGCGCAGCGCCACGTCGGAGGCGGTGACGCGGTCGAAGCGGCGCAGATGCTCGGTCCACGACTCGTCCACGATGCGCTCGACGTAGCGGCACGGGTCGGCGATGTCGTGCTGCAGTTCCCAGCTCAGGGCGCCCTGGCGCAGGCGTGCGCGGCGGGTTTCCTGCATGACGGCGCGGAATTCGGCCGCGCGTGCGGGGTTGATGAAGTACTCGACGCTCGTGACCAGGCGCAGGCCCGCGGCCGGGGGCGTCTCGGCCTGGGGGGCCTTGAAGGCGTGCGAGGGGCTCAGGTCTTCCTCGCCGTGGCGGTTGCTCACCAGGCGCTGCACCAGGGCCATGGCCGCCACGCCAGCGGCGGCGGCCAGCGCCAGGCTGACGTGCACGGTGGTCAGCGCCGCCACCTGGCCCCACAGCGCCGCGCCCAGGGCCGTGGCGCCCATGATGGCCATCTGCAGGATGGACATGCCGCGCGCGCGCACCCAGTTGGGCAGCGCGAACTGAGCCGCCACCACGAGCACGTTGGCCGTGGTGATCCAGGCCGCGCCCGCGAGCACCATGGCCGGCACGGCGATATAGACGCTGGGCGCGATGGCCACGACCGAGACGGCCAGAGCCTGCAGCAGCATGCCGACGCTCACCAGCCGGTCCGTCGCCATCATCTGGCGCAGGCGCGGCAGGAGCATGGCGGCGCCGATCGCGCCCGCCCCCATGGAGGCCAGCAGTACCGTGAAGGTGCCGGCGCCGCCGCCTTCGAGTTCGCGCGCCACCAGAGGCAGCAGCGCCATCAGGGACGTGGCATGCAGGAAGAAGACGGAGATGCGCCACATCACGGCGCGCATGGGGGGGGATTCGCGCACGAACTGCAGGCCCACGCGCATGGCGCTGCCCAGGCGCTCGCGCCCCAGCGGGTTGGGCGTGGGCTGGCGCCGCCAGCGCATGATGGTGAAGCCGGCCAGCAGCGACAGCAGGGCGTTGAGCACGAACACCCAGGCGCTGCCCGCGCTGGCGATGATGGCGCCGGCCAGCAGCGGCCCGATGATGCGCGAGGCGTTCACGGCCACGCCGTTGAGCGCCAGCGCCGCGGGCAGGTGGTGGCGGTCCACGAGTTCGGGCACGATGGCCGAGAACACCGGCCCGCGCATGGCCATGCCTATGCCGTTGGCGAAGGTGAGGGCCAGCAGCAGGTAGGCGTTGAGCCCGCCGGACAGCACGGCCAGGCACAGCACCACGGCCACGATGGCCACCCAGAACTGCGTGGCCATGAAGTAGCGCCGCCGGTCCAGTATGTCAGCCAGCGCGCCGCTGGGCAGGCCCAGCAGGAACACGGGCAGGTTGGATGCCGTCTGCACCAGGGCCACCAGCACGGGCGAGGTGGTCAGCGTGGTCATCAGCCAGGCGGCGGCCACGTCGTTCATCCACATGCAGGTGTTGGCCATCAGCCAGGTGAGCCAGAGC
>JADHED010002583.1_pt1 | contig 12304 bp, 6 predicted proteins | sample 8952041 | NCBI WGS metagenome assembly JADHED01 (sample SAMN16124423, study PRJNA663239) | bioreactor sludge metagenome | isolation source: sludge (control) | place: India:Bengaluru | collected 2018-09-08
CGCAGGAAGTCGATGACATCGCCCTCGGTCAGGGAGAGCTTCATGCTGTTGCTGTCAATTTTGGAAATATCAAGCAACTGGTTCACCAGATTCAGCAAACGCCGTGTGTTTCGTACCACGGTCGACAACATCCGGAGGTCTTTTCGCTTGCGGCCCGGCTGCGCGAGCATTTCTTCCGCCGGACCCTGGATCAGGGTGAGGGGCGTTCGGAATTCATGCGAAATATTCGTGAAGAACCTGGTTTTCAGCTCGTCAAGGTCACGTATCTGGCGATTCTGATTCTCAAGCAATTCCTTCTGCCGCTCCACCTGTCCCGTTCTTAGCTTCACCTGCCGTTCCAGCAATTCCTTTTCCCGGCGCAGGCGCTGGGTTCTGAAGCGGTTGTACCGATAGATGGCGTAAAGTCCGAGGACCCCATAGAGAAACCAGGCAATCGCTGAACGGCTGAGCGGGGGACGGACGATAAAACTGATGGCTGTTCCTGTATCGTTCCACAATCCGTCATTGTTCGAACCGGTGACCCAAAAAGTATACCGTCCCGGAGGCATGTTCCTGTATTCAGCCGTATGTGCCGTGCCGGCCAGGGTGGTGTCTTTGTCCAACCCGATCATCCGGTAGCGGTACCTATTGTATTCAGGCCACGTGTAATTCAGGCAGGAAAAGGCAAAAGACAGCGAATTGTGCCTGAATCTGAGCCGCAGCGGTTCTGCGCCTTTTGCCTGCCTGTGCAATATGTCGGGAAGTTCCTTCCCATCGACCCGCAGGGAGGTGATGTATACCGGCGCCACAAAGGGATTGTCTTTCAGACTGTCCGGATGGAAAACCCAGGTCCCGTTTTCTCCACCCGGTGTGATAAATATGGTCCCGCTGCGGATGGAGGAAACCGTGATATCCATATTTCCTGTTGGTTCCGGAAAGTGCTTCAGCTTTCCGGTTACGGGCGAAAACCTGCTGGTTCCGGCGCTGTGAATAAACCAGATATCGCCGTTATGATCCGACAATACTTCATGAAAGCTGATGAAAGGAATGTCGTCAAACAGGTGCACAGGGATAAAGGTTTCGTTTTCCGGATTGTACCGGTATATTCCCGATCCCATTGTAATCACCCATAACCGGCCTTTGGCAACCAGGGCAAGCCGGTAAATGGCATTGTCACCCAAGGTTCCGGGTTTGAAGGGATTGTTCACAAAACGGGTGAGTCGGTTGCCCTTCTCCGGCTCGATCCGGCATAACCCTTCCATGGTGGCAATCCAGACCCGATTTTGGCGGTCGACAAGAACCTGTTCAATCTGCCAGTCCCCATCGCGCAGAAACTTCATTCCCGAAGGTGAAATCAATTTGGATGTATGCAACATGGTATCGTAACATGCCAGAAAGGAGCGGTTTCCAAACCAAATGTTGCCCCGGCGGTCCGTTATCATGTACCGGATGGTGCCTTCCGCAATTTTCTGGCGGACCACCCCTTCCTGTTTGAATTTCTTCACGATTCGTGTTTCCGTATTGCCTCGGTAGAGGTGGTCGGCGCCAAACCAGAGTTCGTCCGCCCTGCCTTCACACATGGCCGTAAAGGCAATACCGGAGGGAAACGCGGGCTTGCCGTACCAGGTGAAGTTCATCTGGTTGTCAAACTTCCCCTGCATACCCGGAAACCAGATCGTTCCGTGGGAATCCTCATAGATCCATGGTCGTATAAAATAATATTTATAATGCCTGAAACCAGGCGCCTGAAGGTCCACACGCCATGCAAAATCAACCAATGAACCGATCCAGAACGATCCGGTACGATCCCGCACCACGGTTAACAACATTCCCGGTGACAAATCCGTGAACAATAGCGCCTTTTCCCTGAAATACAACCGTCCGAATCCCGCCTGTCTGCAGAAAATCCAAAGGGAACCATTCTCACCTGCGTAAATGCCATCCACACTAAACCGATAGGTATGCGAGGGCGGCGGGCCCTGGGTAAAAACCATGGAGCGGAAGCGGTCCCCCGCCCCTTCCCGGATTGAAATCCACCCCAATCCTCCCACCACCAGCGCGCCGGAAGGGGTGACTGCCAGGGAAACCAGGGTATCCGAAACCAGCGCCCCTTGATCCCCTTTCCCGGCATGGAAATGCGTGAAGAAACCCGTGCGCAGGTCTTCAAGCCGGTTCAATCCCCCACCCCAGGTGGACACCCAGATCCTGTGCAGCGAATCGGCAACCACGGCGGTAATACGATCAGCCGACAGCGAATGCGGGTTTGAGGGATCATGCCTGAGCATGCGGTATCGGCTGCTGGCGGGATTGTAGTGGAACAGTCCTGCCGCGGTACCGATGCAAATATTCCCCTGTTCATCCTCGACAAACAGGTTTTCTACGGGCATGCCCATCCATTCGTATGAAGGATGGCTGCGCAACCAGGCCAGGCTGTCGACTGCAAATTCCCGAAAATGCAGGGTCTTCGGATCAAAACGATAGATATTGCGGTTGGTGAGCAGCCACAAACCACCCGCGCGATCCTGCCGGATGTGCCGGATCAGGTTATTTTGTCCGCGTATGTCAAGGGAATCAGGATAGTAATGAGAAAACCGGCCGGTGCGACGGTCAAATTTATTTAATGCACCATACGTTCCGGCCCAGATATTGCTCTCGCGGTCTTCAAACAGGGATAAAATCCAGAAACCGGCCAGCCCGCTGCCGTCAATCCTTCCTACTTTGTAAGACTTGTAGCTGATACCGTCATAAACCATCAGCGAATTGGCCGTGCCGAACCACATGAATCCGTAATGGTCCTGCAGGATGGCTGACGCCGTGGGATCTGCCTCTCCCCCGCAGTAGAGGATGTGCTGCACCGGCGTCAGCCTTCCATAGTCAGGCGCACTTACCTGTATCCGTTCCTGCGCCGGAACGGGTAACCATAGCAAGGCCTGCATCAGCATTGCATGCAGTATGTTGCGTGCCGCCTTCGCTACCGGAAAGGGGCTCGTCATACAGGGTGGGTTTGGTGGATGATTCTTTCACCTTAATATACAAAATATTGAGTAAAAAGTCAATAGCCGGCAACATAAGTACCGTGACAGACAGGCTGTTGTCGGATTAGCGCGGCTGTAATCCCTTCAGACGCAGGATCATTTCGCTCCTCTTTTGTATCATTTCCGGCTGCGCCATAGTGTGAGGTCCGTTTTTATGGGCTTTTACACCTATAACCTTATTGTCAACGCCAAGATCTTCCACTTCATCGGACGGTACACCTGCAATCTTGCAGCCTTTTGTAAATGGACCGAGAAAGATATCCGGACCTACGTAATCAGCCTCCCTGAAATTGTTGGCCATCATACTTGCATTCAGTGCAAAGATGCCGGAGGCAGCGTCTCCATCCAGTCTTATACCGGCCTGGCCGCTCCCCTTGAAACGGTTGTTCCAGATTTTCAAGTCTTTCGAATTGCCCGCAAAAATTCCATAACCTCCGGATCTGTTGAAAAAGGTATTGTTCGAAATTTTAAGCAGCATGGCATATGCATCGTTTGTATAGGTGATCCTTCCCACATCCGTAAGAAATACTGACATCGCATTTTCGGGACTGTCAAAGGTATTGCCTGAGATATCCAACGTTGTTCTGTCAGGCGGCGGATCACCTGTCAGGTACATGTCGTCAACCCATACGTCACTCATTTCTCCCCCGGTGAAATGATTGTTCCGGATCAGGATCCTGCTGCCAAACATTGTGCTGGCGTAGATTTGCCCGTAATTGTTCACAAATGTTGAATTAAGGATAGACGTACCCGAATTAAAACCAGTGCCTGAAGCTTCTGCTCCATCAAGCATATAGGTGAAGGTGCAATTGTCAATGGTGCAATTCCCCTTCCCCCAGGTAAAGCTGGCATCTGTCCACAGCACATCCGGACCATACCAGATCCCCATCAGGGCATTGTGATCCGTATGCCACCACGTACCATAACCGCCATCGGATCCGCCTTCAAATTCCACATTCTTTATTTTTGCATTCATGTTGCTGCCTGCCGGTTTGTGGGTTGAACCCCAATCCGCCAGCAACAGTATGGTGAACAGGTCACCGGCATAGTCACTCTCATTCAGCGGGCCGAAGGCACAAGGCTTTCCGTCAGGAAGGACAAATTTCATGTTGGCAATGGTTACGTCCCCATTCAGAAACTTGAGCAGGGCCGTAAATTCATTGTCCTGCCAGATCTGGTCACAAGGAACCGATTCAGGCAAACAGGTGATGATCGTTTTGTTGCTTCCCGCCCCCAGCAAGGAACCATAGAAATCATTGACTTTCACGTATTTTATAACATATGTTCCGGAAACAAGCTGAACCACAGAACCCTTTCCGGCTGCCTTTGCATCCTCGAATGCATCGAGCAGGGCCTGGGAATCGTCACCTCCGCTGGGCCGAACTACAAATACTTTGTCATGGGCGCATTTCAATCCGGCATCGTCAGTCGGACCGGTTAGCAGATCGCTGTCTTTCGAACAGGTGTAGAAAAACACCATCAGTACCCCAAGGGATAAAATAAATCGGTTTTTCATGACTGTTGGTTTTGGTTTGGATTATATTACAGAACGTTAGATCTGCGAAAGATACGGTGGTTCAAACCCGGAATTCCACCATGAAATGACCAGAAATGCGCACTTTTCGGTCAGGAAGAAGTGATTAGGTGATTGGGTGATTAGGTGATTGGGTGATCAGGAAAGAAGGAGGAAGTCCCTTGTAGAGGAGGTGATGTCACCGAGGGTGACGGTTTCAAAGTAATTGGTGCCGATTCGGTCGGTGCGGAACTCCACGGGCACATAATGTTCGCCGTAGCCTTTGGCGATGCCGGTTTTGGTGACTTTTTCCACCAGCACGGTCTGGTTTTTTCCTATGAACTGCTGCCGGTACGCCTGTTTGGTTTCAGCGGCAAGGTTGCGTACGATCAGGCTGCGCTCCTGCTTCACTTTTTCCGGAATCTGATCCTCGAGGCGTTCCGCCCGCGTACCCCTGCGGATCGAATACTTGAAGGTATGCATATGGCTGAAGCCCACTTCCCGGATCACCCTGCAGGTCTCCTCAAAATCCTCCTGTGTCTCGCCCGGGAAGCACACCATGATGTCGGTGGTAAAGTTGAACAGGGGATAACGTGATCTGAGCTGCCCGATGATTTCCAAATAGGAAGACAGGTTGTAGCTGCGCCGCATTTTCATCAGGATGCGGTCGGACCCGCTTTGCAGGCAGATGTGAAGATGAGGGCACATCTTTTCATGTGAAAACAGGTCATACAGGCGGTCGCCAAATCCTTCAGGCTCTATAGAGGAAATGCGCACCCTGAAATTGCCTTCTATGGCCAGGATTTTTTCGAGAAGTCCCGTAAATGACATTCCCTCATGGTCATAGCGGCTGATGTTAACCCCGGTGAGTACAATTTCCTTGTAACCCAGGCTGATGACCTGCCGGATGTTTTCAAGGATTTCCGAAACGGGACGGCTGACGGCCCTGCCGCGCACCATGGGCACGATACAGAAGGTGCAGAAATTGTCGCATCCGTCCTGGATCTTGATCATGCTTCGGGTGTGAAAGCTCTTCTCAGCCACAGTAAATCCGAACACGTCCTCCCTGAATGCGGAAGGCGCCAGGATTTCGCCGTTGAAATGGGCCTCCACCAACGGCAGAATGGAGCCTTTGCGTTTGTTGTCAACCACATAAGCAATGTCTCCGCGACCCTCCAGGTACTGCTTCTGGCTTTCCGCCATGCAGCCGGTTACAACCACCAGCGACCCTTCCTTGCCATGTACGGCCTGGTTGATCGCAGTTTTTGACTTGTGGTCTCCCTGGTTGGTCACCGTACAGGTGTTCACCACGTAAATGTCGGCCGGCTCGCTGAAATCCACGATTTCATAGCCGGTCTTATAAAAGTCGGTCAGTACCGAGTCGGTTTCAAACTGGTTGAGCCGGCAGCCGAGGGTTTTGAATGCGATTTTTCTTTTCATGCCGGTACGCCTTCTTTCACGGGTTCCGTCACCAGGTTCCCCTCGAGGGAATAGGGCGCAGCGCCGGTCACTTCCATCCACACGAAATCACCGGGGAGCACTTCCCTGCCTGCGGCAAACCGCACCACAATGCGTCCTTCAGTGATGCCCGAAAGGTATCCCGGTTTGCGGTCGTATCCCGTTACAAGCACCCGGAGGGTCTTTCCCGTAAGGGACTGATTGTACGGCAGGGTATGTTGTGTGAGCTCTTCGGTCAGCACATGGAGGCGCCGTTTCTTTTCCGCAGCGGGAACATCATCGTCCCACCGCGAGCTGGCGGCACCGGGACGCGGAGAATACACCGCGATGTACGCCATGTTGAATCCGGTTTCTTCCATCGCCCGGCGTGTGTTTTCGAACTGCTCTTCGGTTTCACCGGTAAAGCCCACAATGATATCCGTGAACAGGGTGGCATCGGGAAGGATACGGCGGATGGAGTGCACCACCCGGTTGTAATCTTCCAGGCTATGCTTGCGGTTCATTCGGATGAGTACCTTGTCATCGCCCGACTGCAGGGGCAGGTGAATTTGTTTGGCAAGGCAGGGATACTGCGCGATGACCTCGAGCACTTCATCACTCATGTCGCGCGGATGCGGCGAGGTGAAATACACCCAGAATTCCTTTCCCGACTGCAGTCCATAATTTCCGATGGCCGCAAGCAATCCTGCAAAGGAAAGCTCGGCCCCTGACTTGTCGAGACCATAGGAGTTTACGTTCTGTCCCAGCAGGGTGATGGATTTATATCCCTTATCCACCAACTGTTTCAACTCTTCCAGTATCTCTGCGGAAGGGCGTGAAATTTCCCGGCCACGGGTATAGGGAACCGCACAATAGGTGCAGAACTTGTCACAACCGTTCTGGATGGGAATGAAGGCTTCATAGTCGGAAGCATAGGTGGGCCGTACCATCCAGAATTCGCGGATGGCTTCCTTGGCCTTCTGCACTGGAGCATGTCGGGTCACCACACCGTACTGCCTGATCATATCGGGCAGTTCGGGCAACTCGCTCATGGCAAACAGCAGGTCGAACGACTTGAGGAATTTCTCCCTGTCGGCGGGCAACACACATCCCGATACAAAGGTGATCAGGCTGCGTGTGTTCTTCCACTTGTTCCACCGGGCAATGCGGGAATACACCTTGTCAATGGATTTCTGACGCACCGAACAGGCCAGCACACCCAGCAGGGTGGCCTCCTCCTCGTTGTCGGTCCACACATATCCCATCCCCTCAATTACGGTGCGGACGCGTTCGCTGTCAGATTTGTTCATCTGGCAGCCCAGCGTAACTATATGGTATTTCATCCCTGAATCAACTCATTAACATCCCTGAAGTGCAGTGCCGCTCCTTCAGAAGTACACTTCGGTTTTGATGTTTGACGAAGGGAACCCCTTGGAAGTGAGCAGGTCATACACGTCGTATATCATATCACAATTGCCGCAAAGATATACCAATGTATTTGAATTTGGCTCATGTTCGCGGAAGTAATCGGTGACCCTGCCCTTGAAATAGCCCTGGTCATCGCGGGAGGTGCAGAGAATATGACGGTCTTTTGTATAGAAACTCCGCTCATAGGCTTCCTCGCCGTAGCGGACCCCATGCAGCAGTTTATAATTGAGCGAGGGATAGGAACCTACAATGCTGTGGAAGGGGGAAATGCCCGTACCTGTGCCGATGAACAGGTATTCGCTGTCGAGTTTGTTCTCATCGAGCGTGAAGTAGCCGAAGGGACCGTCGACTTCAAGCAGTTCGCCCGGAATGAGCTTCCGGAGCTGCCTTGAAACGCTGCCGCTTTCCACTTCCTTGATCAGTACCTCGAGGCTCGGATCCTGTTCCGCACTGTAAACCGAATACTCTCTTACCTGGTTATCGCCCGGGATGCCCAGGGTGATGTGCTGGCCGGCCCGGAAGGGCATGTCGTTGCGGTCAAAGCGCATCACATAGGTTTCCGGGGTAAGCTGTCGTATCTGTTGCAATCGGTAGATCTTTCTGACGCGGATATTTGCCACTGCGGGCTGTACCGGCTCCGCCTGCCGGATCAGGCTGTTCTTTCCTGCCTGGTTTTTTGCGTGAATGTGCATACTGAGATTTGAAATAAAATATCACCTCTAACAAGCAAGTCATGGAAATTGTTCCCGTACGTGGCAATTCCCCGTCAATTTCCGCTATTTTTGCCCTGATAAACCCGTATTCGCTTGATTTACCCCGCTTCCTTCGAAACCAAGACCGGCTTTGACCAGATCAGGGAACTGATCAAAAGCCGCTGCCTGTTTGCTCCTGGAAAACTGCATGTGGATGCCATGCAGTTCAGCAGCCGTTTTGATGATCTGAAAAACCGGCTGGGGCTGGTTGCGGAATTCAAGCAGATCTGCCTTTTTGAAGGTGATTTTCCTTCGGACAACTACCATGACCTGACGCCGGGACTGAAAAAGGCGAAGGTGCCGGGTACCTTTCTCGATATTGATGAGGTGTATAACCTGAAGCGGTCGCTTGAAACCATCAAAGCCATCCTTCGGTTTTTCAAAAATACAGCGCCCGAAAAATACCCCTTGCTGAAGCAGCTTGCCGGAGCCGTGAAATACTACAGCTATGTGGACGACCGTATTGACGCCATCCTTTCCAAACAGGGCAAGATTCGTGACAATGCATCGCCTGCCCTGCGGAAGATCAGGGAAGACATCACTTCCAAGCAGTCGCTTGCGGGAAAGCGGATCCTGAGCCTGCTGAAAAAGGCCGTGGATGAAGGATACATCGAAAAAGACACAGCCGTTTCCATCCGCAACGGCCGGCAGGTAATCCCCGTACCCGCAGCCAACAAGCGGAAAATCGCCGGCATTGTGCATGATGAATCGGCCACGGGACGCACGGCCTTTATCGAGCCTTCCGAAGTGGTGGAACTGAACAATGAAATCCGCGAACTGGAGATTGAGGAAAGCCGCGAGATCGTCCGCATCCTTACCCTGTTTACCGATGACATCCGACCCTATATTGACGACCTGCTGGGTACCTATGACTTCCTGGGATCGATTGACTTCATCCGGGCCAAGGCACTGTTTGCCCTCGACATCAACGCCGGCATGCCGGCCCTGGTGGACGAACCCGGCTTCCGGTGGAAACAGGCCGTGCATCCCCTGCTCTTCCTCCACCACCGTAAAGAACACAAACCGGTGGAACCGCTCGACATTGCCCTCGACAATAAGAACCGCATCCTCCTGATTTCCGGTCCCAATGCCGGCGGCAAGTCGGTTTGCCTGAAGACGGTGGGATTGCTGCAATACATGCTGCAGTGCGGACTGCTGATTCCCGTGGTGGAAAGCTCGGAGGCAGGCATTTTCAATGACCTGCTGATTGACATTGGCGATGAACAGTCGATTGAGAATGACCTGAGCACCTACAGCTCGCACCTGCTGAACATGAAGAATTTCCTGCGTCATGCGGGAGGCAGGAGCCTGATCCTGATCGATGAATTCGGCACGGGCACCGAACCGCAAATCGGCGGCGCGATTGCGGAAGCCATTCTCGAATCGCTGAATGAGCGCAAGACTTTTGGCGTGATCACCACCCACTATTCCAACCTCAAGCATTTTGCTTCGGGCGCGGAAGGCGTGGTAAACGGAGCCATGATGTTCGATACGGGAAAGATGAAACCCCTGTTCCGGCTTGAAATGGGAAAGCCGGGAAGCTCCTTTGCCATTGACATCGCCCGTCAGATCGGGTTGCCGGAGGAATTGCTCGGAAAAGCAGCATCCAAGGTCGGGGAAGACCATATCAATTTCGACCGCCACCTGAGGGAGATCCTGCGCGACAAGCGGTATTGGGAAGAAAAGCGCGACCGCATCCGCGTCTCCGAGAAGAAGCTGGCAATCCTGCTTGAACAATATGAGACTGAACTCGGGCAGGCAAAGAAAATGCGCAAGGAAGTGATGGACACGGCCAAAAGGGAAGCTGCTGATTTGCTCTCCAATGCAAACAAGGAAATAGAAAAGACCATCCGCATCATCCGGGAAACGCAGGCCGACAAAGAGGTCACCCGGGAAGCCCGCAAGGAACTGGATACGTTTAAGAAAGAATTTCCGGAACTGGAAACTGCAAAAAACGATCTCGTAGAAGCCAAGCTGGAAGAGGTGAAACGCAGGGCCCGGAAATTCAAGCCGGCCGATGCCGCGCTGGAACCGGAACCGGAGGCTGACAGTCCCCTCGCTGCAGGAGACCTGGTGCGCCTGAAGAGCCTGGGTATCGAAGGGGAAGTGCTGGAGGTAAACGGTGAAAACCTGCTTGTTACCTATGGGGAAAGCCTGATCACCACGGTGAAGCTATCTGCGGTGGAGCGTACCAAAACACGCGGGCAACGGCCCGCTGCCGAGCCTGCCAAATCAAAAAAATACGACTGGAGCATCAGCCAGCGGCGGCTGAATTTCAGTTCCGAAATTGATATCCGCGGCAAGCGGGGAGAAGAAGCCGTCGATATCGTACGGCACTTTGTCGACGATGCCATGGTGGTGGGGGTGTCTGACCTGAGAATCCTCCACGGCAAGGGCAACGGAATCCTCAAGAGCATGGTCCGCGAATACCTCCATTCACTCAATGTGGTGAAATCGTGCAAGGATGAGCGCGTGGAACTCGGAGGCGCAGGCATCACGCTGGTAACCCTCGACTTCTGAGTATGGCCGCCGGAACCCTCACCCTCGTCTGTGACCGGATCACCAACCGGCTGGCCTTTGTGGGCAACACCCTGGGCGCATGGCTGGGCATTCCGGTGACGGTGGCGGAGCATGGAGCTGAGCAGCAAGAGGAAGTTGCGGTCGTTTATTACGGATCCACCCCCGTGACTGGCAGCGTGTCGGTTTTTGCGGCGGGACTGCTGGCAGAAACCGGCATCCGAAACCACGAGCCCCCCATCGCGCACATCAACGGACAGGTAGTACTCTACCCTGCCCCGGAAGGCTTCTCGCTAGATTTTGATCTGTTTTCCTCCCTGTTCTATCTGTTGAGCCGCTATGAAGAATACCTTCCCTTCAAACCCGACCTGCATGGAAGGTTTGAGGCAGATCAGTCACTTGCCTGGCGGAACGGATTTCTGGATCAGCCGGTGGTTGACCAATGGCTCAGGGCATTTCCGACCTCCTTAAAAAACATTTTCCGGATCTTGAACTCAAGGTTCCTGCATACTCCCATCATTCCACCATTGACATCGACGCCCCATGGGCCTTCCGGCACAAGGGATTCTTCCGGTCCATCGCCATCCTGGGAAAACGGCTGGTGCTGCTGAATTTCAAGGAATTCCGTCTGGCGTTGCGGGTGATGACCGGAAGGGAACGGGATCCGTTTGACACCTATGATTACATCCGGGAAACCAACCGGCGGAATGGACGCCCGGTGACCTGGTTTTTCCTTGCAGGCGACACCGGAGGTGCCGATGGGAATTATGCCCTGCGAAGCCCTGCTTTTAGAAATCTTGTACAGGACATCAACGCTGAAAGCCGCGTGGGAATTCACTTCTCCTGCCGCTCCAACCGCAGTGAATTGCTGCGGCAAAAGGAATATGAACGGTTTGCACGGTTGACGGGAATCCTTCCCGACCTGAACCGACAGCATTTTGTGCTGCTTTCCTTTCCGGAAACATACCGCCAGCTTGACAAGCTCGGCATCCGTGAGGATTATACCATGGGTTATGCATCGGCCAACGGTTTCCGTGCAGGAACCTCCCGGCCTTTCCATTTTTATGATATTGTCAGCGAAACGGAGACGCAACTGATGATTTTTCCGTTTATTGTCATGGATGTCACCTGCAAAAAATACCGTGGCCTTTCACCCGACGAAGCGCTGGCAGAGCTCCACACCCTGAAAGCGCGTGTCAGGGCCGTGAACGGAACCTTCACCACGCTGTGGCACAACGAGTCGCTCTCGGAGTGGGGAGGATGGGAGGGGTGGAGAAGGGTGTTTGAAGAAGGGACGAGGGACGAGGGACAAGGGACAAGGGACGAGGGACGAGGGGGGAACAGGTGAAGGCAGGTGAAGGCAGGTGTAAAGCAGGTGGAAGGCAGGTGAACAGCCGGTGAGGGATGTTCGGTGTTCGGTGTTCGGTGTTCGGTGTTAAATGATTAAATATCTTACTCATAACGAAATTGATCTGGCCCGGTGGGATGCCTGTGTAGCGCGGGCACCGGGGGGATTGCCCTATGGATACAGCTGGTGGCTCAATGTGGTGTGCCCGGGTTGGGCGGCACTCGTGATGGAGGATTACAGCGCGGTAATGCCCCTGCCTATAGGCCGGAAATTAGGAACCCCTTACATTTACCAG
>JADHED010002558.1_pt1 | contig 12299 bp, 8 predicted proteins | sample 8952041 | NCBI WGS metagenome assembly JADHED01 (sample SAMN16124423, study PRJNA663239) | bioreactor sludge metagenome | isolation source: sludge (control) | place: India:Bengaluru | collected 2018-09-08
TTCCTCAGGAATCGGCCGATATTTACAGGAATTCCATCGATGCAACGGCGTGGTATTCATTTAAAAACGGATATGCCGTTCCGATACAAAAAGTAGTAGAACATTTCTTCAACAATGACCCGGTAGCAGGGGGCGAACAATTGGGACGTTACAGCGCCGAAGTGGCCCTGAAGGGCTTTTACAAGGTGTTCCTGCTCATTGCGACACCCCAGTTCCTTACCCAAAGGGTTGCGCGCATTTTTTCAACGTATTTCGATCCCTGCAATGTGGAAGCCTATCTTCCCGATGCTAAGACAGCGGTGTTGCGACTCACCAATTTTGAGGAGATTGATACGGTTACCGAAAACCGTATTGCCGGATGGACCTGCAAGGCCCTGGAACTGTCTAACTGCCGCGGACTTACCTACGAAGTCAAAAAATCACTGACCCGGGGCGATGATGCCACGGAGATCTGGTTTATGTGGACGAATTAGGAGAATGTGCCAATGTGCCGATGTGCTAATGTGCCAATGGGGTTTAGGGGATTGGGAATTGGGTGTGGTTACGACCGGTAATTCACACTCACACTCACACTCAATTAGCACATTGGCATATTGGCACATTGTTTTCACTGCTCGAGGGTTTTAAAATTCCACTTCCCAAAATCTTTACTGCTTTCCACCGCTTCTTCCAGATCATCCGGGAGGGAAGGGAAGAAGTCGAGGCCGGTGATTTTTTCGAGCTCATCTACAGAGAGGGCGAAGGATTTTGGAGTGCCGCTGGCGACGGTACTGCGGTACAGAAATCCGATGGCCCGTTTTCCTTTCTCATCGAGTACGGCTTTATAGAAGCGGGTGGGGATGCTTACCTTGTTGGGGCCGAAGGATCCGAACGGGGCATCGGCCAGCACGGGACCGGAAACTACATAGAGGGTGTTTCCTTCGGCAGCCCAGGCACGTACCAGTTTTTCCGTGGCCTTCCACACGAACTTGTTGAAGGCAGGCTTCATGGGTACTACATTCGACATGAGAAATGCCTCCTGTGCTGCTGCGGGATTGATGAGCAGGTCTTCCACCGGAACCAGTTGTCCCTCAATAAATCCCGCATCCCTATAATCTTTCGGTGAAGATGAACCCGTGGTTACTGCCGGATCATCGTCGTATTTTTCCTTGAAGGTACCAGTAGCCTTTGCCATTTCAGGGGTCAGTTGCCAGGCGGCCCATGAGGCGAGTTCATACCCTTCGGCATACGACAGGGTGAACAGGGTATGCACTACTTTCTGTTCCCGGGCAGACTGTGCCGGAAGTTCGTATTGCTGGGAGAAAGCGGTCAGGGAGATACAGGCGGCAAGCAGCAGGAATGATTTTTTCATGATGGTGGATATTTGTAATTCAAGGTACGAAGAATTGGGGAAATAGTTATGCAGTCTTGCAGTCGTGCAGTCGTGCAGTCTTGCAGTCGTGCAGTCGTGCAGTTAGATTATTCCATGGTTAAGCTTTACACTTTTAACTATTAGTTTTTAGTTTTTCACTATTTGCAAATTAGCACATTGGCATATTGGCACATTGGCACATTAAAATCTGGGGTCCTTCCTGAACGGCAGCTTCGCCATCTTCTCCACCGTGATGCTGGGAAATCCGAATTCCTGGGTAACGGTTCCCAGTATCAGATACACGCCATAGCCACGGAAAGGATAGCTTTTCAGGGAGTTGGGAAAATGCACCGTATCGAAGAATTCGCCATGTACATCGAGGAAGCAGCCGAAGTGCATCCATTCTTTTTTCACAGTGTGCACATATTTGATTGTGACGAGGTTGCCGATCATGCGGATGCGCCGGCCCACATTTTTGATCAGTTCATGGGCGGCCATTTCGCCCCGGTACGGGGTTTCGAGCAGGTCGAAGGCGGTGAGGGTTATCGGGAAGCCGAGGAGTTCAATCTCATCGTAGGCATCCTCCAGCCGGGTCTGTTCCAGTTCAGGCAGCACGAAGGGCCGCGGCTTCTCACAGAACAGCAGGGGGGTGTCGGGCGTCTGTGTGGTTTTTCCCAGCAGCATATGGGCTTCCCACAGCAGTTGTTTCTTGGTCTTTCCGGTGAACCGGAAGGCATCCAGGCGGATGAGGATGACAAGCTGCTCAATGCCGGCGGGCACGCGGGTGATGAAATCCTCCAGGCTTTCAAACTCCCCGCCGGCTTCCCGCTGGCTGATCAGCGCCTCCGCCACCTTTGATTCAAGGTTGGCAATGTGTACCAGCCCTACATACACATCACTCTCATAAATACAGGTCCGTATCTGGCTTTTGTTCACGCAGGGCAGGTTGATCACGGCACCCGACCGCCGGGCCTCGTTGAAATACACCCAGGTGCGGTAGAAGCCGCCGAAGTTGTTGATGACGGCCACCATGAACTCCTTCGGGTAGTATGTTTTCAGGTACAGGCTCTGGTAGCTTTCCACTGCATAGGAGGCCGAATGCGCCTTGGAGAAGGCATACCCCGCAAAGGATGCCACCTGGCGCCATACTTCGGCCGTGAGGGTGTCGGGGTATCCGCGTTCGCGGCAGTTGCCGAAAAATCGCTCCTGGATGCGCTCGAACTCCTTGCGCGACCTGAACCGTCCCGCCATGGCCCGACGGAGGATGTCGGCATCGGCCAGGTCGAGTCCCGCAAAATGATGGCAGATCTTGATCACATCCTCCTGGTACACCATCACCCCGTAGGTTTCCTTCAACTGCTCCTCCATGATGGGATGCAGGTATTTGAATCCCTGCGGGTGGTGGAAGCGGTGGATGTATTCCTTCATCATGCCCGACTTGGCCACGCCGGGACGGATGATGGAGCTGGCAGCCACCAGGGTGAGGTAGTTGTTGCAGCGGAGTTTTTTGAGGAGGCCGCGCATGGCGGGACTTTCGATGTAGAAGCAGCCAATGGCTTCCCCGTTGTACAGGCGGGTATTGACCTGTTCATCCTGCTTGAAATCGCGCACCCGGTGCACATCTACCTTGATGCCCCTGTTTTTAGCGATGATCTCCACACTTTCATTGATATGGCCGATGCCGCGCTGGCTGAGGATGTCGAGTTTTTCGAAGCCGATGGCTTCCGATACGTACATATCGAACTGCGTGGTGGGAAAGCCCTTGGGCGGAAGGTCGAGCGCCGTGTAGCAGGTGATGGGTTCCTCGGAGACCAGGATTCCGCCGGCGTGGATGCTGCGGAGGTTGGGGAAATCGGTGAGTCGGTCGCCCACGGTGAACAGCTGCTCCGTAATGGCGTCTTTCGGGGCCGTAGAAGGATTATCTACCAGCCTGTCGATCTCTTCCTTAGGCAGGCCGTAGGTCTTCCCTAATTCACGGAAAATCGACCTGTCGCGGAACGTGCTCACCGTCCCCAGCAGGGCGGTGTGTTTCCGGCCATAGCGTTTGAAGATATAATCCTGCACCTCATCGCGGTCGCGCCACGAGTAGTCGATATCGAAATCGGGCGGGGAAGTGCGTTTGGGATTGATGAAGCGTTCGAAGTAGAGGTTGAGTTCGATGGGATCGACATCGGTGATTTTCAGGCAGTATGCCACGATGCTGTTGGCGCCGCTGCCGCGGCCCACGTGGTAGAAGCCGCGGCTCATGGAGTAGCGGATGATGTCCCAGGTGATGAGGAAATAGGAGGAGAAGCCCAGTTTATCGATCACCTCGAGTTCATGCCGGATGCGGCGTATGGCTTCCTTGTTCGATTTGCCGTAGCGGTACTGCATGCCGTCGAAGGCCAGTTTTTCGAGCAGCAGCTTGTCGTCGTACCGGCTGGCGCTGAACGTGCGTTTGTTCTTCACCGTGGTGAAGTCGATGTCGATCTGGCATTCATCGGTGAGCCGCTCCGTGTTGCGGAGGAGCTGCGGGTAGTCGGAATACAGGATCTTGATGAAATCAGCCGGCAGGAAATGTTCTTTGGGCGATGCCAGGTCGGAAGGCAGCAGTTTGCTGAGCAGCGTGTTTTTGCCGATGGCACGCAGGTGGCGGTGAAGGTCATGCTCTTCGTCAGACCCGAAAGTGACAGGCAACAGGGCCAGCAGTTGCTGCTGGTTGTAGCGGAAGCGGGAAGTGACCAGGCGGTTGATCTCCTCGGGACGGATGCCGATGAACTCGTTTTCGGCCGGTTTGAGCGGGGCACGGCTGTCGAACGGGTAGATCACATACACCTCGTTGAAAGCGGGAGGCCGCGCGGGCAGGGGAGTCTCCTCCATGTTGTGCCCGGTGAGGAATTCATTGATCTCGCGGTAGCCCTCGTTGTTTCGGGCAAGGAGGATGTAGAGCAGTTGAAAATCATTGTCCCTCAGCTCCATTCCTGCGATGGGCTTGATGCGGTGGATGCGGCATTCGGTGATAAAATCCATCATGCCCGTGCCGTTGTTGATGTCGGTCAATGCCATGGCCTCCACGCCGTTGTCGTGTGCGACGGCCGCCAGTTTCTCCACCGGCATCGTGCCGTAGCGGAGGCTGTAATATGAGTGGCAGTTCAAGTACATTTTTCAGGGAAAAACAACTTCATTATTCATCATTCGATGTTCGATGTTCGATGTTGTTTTGGCTTTTAACACCGAACATCGAACACCGATTTAAGAATTTTGAAGTTTTTGACCTTCCGTTTTGGGATTGTCCGTGATCAAATAATTCCTGTACCCGTTCCGTTCCGACACCGCATAGGCCCACCGCAGCAGTTCCGCATCCGTCGCCTGCAGGAGCTTCCCCGTGATTTCCGCTTCGAACCACCCGTCCTGCCTCAGAAAAAACAAACGTTTCATTTTGGAATGATTATAATATAATCAATATTTCAGACTATAATATAATCATTTTAGTGAAAAGTGAAAAACTAAAAACTAAAAGTGGGGGGAGGTCAATGTGCCAATGTGCCAATGTGCCAATGTGCAAACCTGCCTGCCGGCAGGCAGGTGTGTAAATGTGCTGCGCCGGAACGCTGTCGCTGAAGCTTAAGCGTAGGCTGGTCAATGTGCAGTGAAGTCAGCGCGGAGTAGTAATATCCCCCGCTGGCCTTGCTCCGCCGAAGCGGCTACGCGAAGGCGATGCGGGGGCAGGGGGTGGATATTTCACTCGGATTCCCGTGGATGCAATATCCGCTAAACTCCACAACCCCGGAGGGGTTGAACAATACCCGTTAAGCGTCACCCGTCACCCGTCACTCGTTACGCCCCCCCTACGGCTCCACCTCTTCCTTCCTCGCAAAATCGCCCGGGTAATTGAGTTTCTGGATGACGGAGCCGTCTGAGAGGCGGATCCAGGAGGTGAAGGCGCTGTCGCCGGCGGTGAGTTCGATCACGCGGGCACCGTTGGGTTTCAGGTCGTTGTACACGGTGTCACAGCCGCTGAAACGGCCGTAGACGAGGAAGATCTTGTTCCAGTACACGGCATAGTCGTTGTTATGGTCATGTCCGTGAAAGGTGGCTTGTATGTCTCCCATTTCCTTCATCGATACGAAGAGTCCCGAGTTCACATCCGGCGAACACACCACTTCGCCGCGGGTGCCGGTGAGGATGGCGGCGTCATCGCGGGCAGCCTCCTTGTGCTCGGGCAGGGGAATGTGGAAGAAAGCCAGGGAGGGAATGGGTTTTCCGCTGTTTCCGGCGGTGAATTTCCGGCTTTGCTGCCGGTACCATTCAATCTGATCGATGCGGATGTGATCGTAACCTTCCATGCCGTCGATGGAGGTATAGGCATTGGAATCAAACAGGTACAGCACCCGGTCCACCGCATCACTTCCTACTGGCCCCAGGGTAAGGATGTAGTTGGTTACCCCGAAAATACCTTCCGTTGTAGAAATAAGGCTGTGGGGAATGCTTTTTACAATGTCGTACAGTTCCCTCCGTGTTTTGTCGGATTCGTCGTCGTGGTTGCCAAAGGTAATGGCAAAGGGGATCTTCCTTCTGGAGATGGGTTCGAGGATTTCGCGCATGGAAGCTTCGGCGGGACTCCCGAAAATGGCATCGCCGGTATGGATGACAAGGTCGGGTTTTTCAGCGTCGAGTACCTTGTTTACATTATCGAGGGCCCTCGCTGAAAGAGGATCGCCGGATATATAATGGGTGTCTGTCAGTTGCAGGATTTTGAACCGGCCGTCCCGGTTATAGGATAACCGGTGGGGCCTCGATGCGTTTTCTGTTGCTTTTTCATCCCTTCCGGTCATCATAGCGCCTGTGGCCGTTGTGGTTGCAAGGATGCCGGCCGCTCCGGCCAGGGAGGTGTCACGGAGAAAATGCCTCCGGGTTTGTTTGTTGGGCATATGGATCAGTTTTGGAGGGTAAAAATAAGGAAGAAATGGATAGGCTAATATGCTAATTTGCCAATGTGCTAATATGCTAATATGCTAATATGCTAATGGGAGAGGCTGGACAAGGAATTGAGAACATCCGGAATTCCTCCCCCTGCCCCCTCCAAAGGGGGATAACCGTTTTCATGGTATTTATGGTTTTAAACTTTTAGTTTTTGGTTTTTCACTATTAGCAAATTAGCAAATTGGCACATTGGCATATTACTCCATCCCCACCGCCCGGATGACAGAATTCTTCCCATACCGTTTCCGCATCCGGTCAATTTCCTGATACAACCGCACCATTTCGGGGGTGTCTTCGAACAGGTTGAGCTGCGGCGTGCCGTGCACGAGGTGGCTGAACTTCACGCCGATAAGGCGGATGAGCATGCGGCGCTGGTAGAGGCGGGCGAAAAGCGACTTGGCGAGGTCTATCAGCTTGTGGTCGAACGAGGTATAGGGAATGCGCTGCTGCAGCGTGTGGGTGTCGAAGTTGGAGTACCGGATTTTCACGGTAATGCACGAGGTCAGCTTTTCATCCTTCCGCAGTTCCCAGGCAATCTTCTCCACCATGCCCACCAGGGTGTTGTTGAGCATGGCCAGGTCGGTGGTGTCGGTGTCGAAGGTGCGCTCGGTGCTGATCGACTTCTGCTCCCAGTAGGGTACGATGGGGGTGGTATCAATGCCGTTGGCCTTGCGCCAGATGTCGATGCCGTTCTTTCCGAGCACCTTCTCCATCATGTCGGGCGGGATGCGGCTCAGCGTGCCGATGGTGGCCACGCCCATGGAGCGGAGCAGGTGGAAGGTTTTTTCTCCCACCATGGGGATCTTGCTGATCGACAGGGGATCGAGGAAAGGCCGGACCAGGGTGGGGGGAACCTCCTTTTCGCCATTCGGCTTGGCCTCTCCGGTGGCAATTTTCGATACGGTTTTGTTGATGGAGAGTCCTGAGGATATCGGCAGTCCCGTTTCCTTTATGATCTCCCGCCGCAGCTCGTGCGCCCATTTCAGCGAGCCGAAAAACCGGTCCATCCCCGTGAGGTCGATATAATGTTCGTCGATCGACGCTTTCTCATATACCGGCGCCCGTTCGGCAATGATCTGGGTGACGATGTTCGAGTACTTGCTGTACAGGTCCATATCCCCCCGCACCACGATGGCGTCGGCACACAACTGCTTTGCCATCTTCATGGGCATGGCCGAATGCACCCCGTATTTCCGCGCTTCATAGCTGCAACTCGATACCACGCCGCGGCCCGACATGCTGCCGATCACCACGGGCTTCCCGATGAGCCTGCTGTTGATCAGCCGCTCCACCGACACGAAAAAACTGTCGAGGTCGAAGTGGATGATGGTGCGGCGCGGAAGCGATCCGGTATCTGTTGATAAAATCATAAAATGATTATAAAATAATCAATTTTTATGATGATAATATAGTCAATTTGTGTTATCTTTACAAGAGAAAAATCAGAAATCGGAACTAAAAACTAAAAACTAAAAGTGAAAAGTGAACTGCACGACTGCATGACTGCATGACTATCATATTGAATCTTAAATCTTGAATCTTAAATCCCTCCCCATGTACTTCTCCTCCAATATCAAATTGTTGCGCAAGCGCCGCGGCCGCACCCAGGATGATGTGGCCTTTGCACTCAACATGAAGCGGTCCACCCTCAGCGGATATGAGAATGAGGTCAGCCAGCCCACGGTGCCGGTACTGGTTGCCTTTTCAAAGTATTTCGGCGTAGCTATCGATTCGCTCGTAAAGGTCGACCTCCGCTCCCTATCCGAGAGCCAGCTCTCGCAGCTCGAGCGGGGAGGCGACGTGTTCCTGCGCGGCAGCAACCTGCGCGTGCTGGCGACCACGGTGAACAGCCGGAATGAAGACAACATCGAACTGGTGAATGAAAAGGCCAAGGCCGGATATGCCACGGGATTTGCCGATCCCGAATACATCCGCGACCTGCCGGTATTCCAGCTTCCCTTTCTTTCGAAACAGAAGAAATACCGCACCTTCCAGCTCAATGGTGATTCCATGCTGCCCATTCCCGACGGCTCGTATGTGACCGGTGAATTCGTGCACGACTGGAATACCCTCGTCAGCGGCCATGGCTACATTGTGCTGACACTCGACGAAGGCATCGTGTTCAAGATCGTCGAAAACCTGATCGATACCGAGCACAAACTCCGGCTGTTCTCGCTAAACCCGATCTATGAACCCTTTGACGTGCATGTGAATGAAATCAGGGAAATCTGGAAATTCGTCAACTTCATCAGCTCGGAAATTCCCGACCCCATGATCTCTCCCGATGAACTCATCCGCACGGTGGCAGGCTTGAAGAAGGATCTGAACTATTTGAAGAGCAGAATGTGATGACAATGTGCCAATTTGCCAATGTGCCAATGTGCCAATGTGCCAATGGGGGATTGGGTGTGGGTGTGGGTGTGGGTGTGACCAACGAGTAGGGGTATAATGCCTGTTTTGAACAATTCCCAATACCCAAACCCCTTGCTTTCATTGGCACATTGGCACATTGGCACACCCGCCTGAACGACTTCAGTCGGGCAGGTTGGCACATTAACAAATCCCCCTCCACTTCGTATACCCGGTAACGATCAAATCAGGTTAGGTGCACAGACTCATTTGCCGGGGTAGATTTTGGCTGTGGCCGGGCATTGCCTGGCTTGGATGTACATTGTCCTCTGCCCAGCCGCTTCCCAGGGGCTCCGTCGCCTTTTTCGACAGCCTCGACCGCCGTATCTCCTACCTGGAGGCACAAATTCCACGGCTTCAGGCTTCACGCGACGTAGGATACTACAATGTAAAACGGGAAATCGACATTACCCGCTTTGTGAAAAGCTGCGAGGAGTTTTGCGCGGAGGAAGACCTCGACAACGCGTTGAAAATGACGGAATCACGTATTGACCGGGCGGAATCGCGAAGGGACCAGTACGCTGTGAAGTTTTACCAGGCCTATAAAAATGACCTGTATAACCGCATCAAGCAACAGCGGATGTACTACCAGTCACTTTTCGAAAAGGAAAAGAACTTCAAGCGGGAGTTCGACAGGGAAGCGGCTGCGGGACTGTCTGACAACTACCAGAAAACCCTGCGCACGGTGACCCTGGCCCTCAAGTATGCACGGGAAAACAACCTGACGGAAACGGTAAAATATCTTGAAAACTACAAGGCCTACACCGAAGCCCTGGTGTTCGATGCGGAATCGCCTTATGATCTGGCTGAACTGACGTCGGGACAGAAAGCCTTCGAAAAGGTATTCCTGCCATTGGTGGAAGGTGATAGCCTTAAGCAGATTGAAGAAGCGGGCCTGTTGATTACCCGGTGTTCCGATTATGCCCGTATGGCAGGTTCTCCGCTTACCCAGGAATATCTTCAGCGGCAGGCGGTAAGGGTATCGACAGCCATGTCGGATCACCTGGAACAACAGGGCAGGGAAAAGGAACTTGAAAAATATACCGATCAGTCTATGAAAGCCAGAACGGATACCGTGAACCCCTGCGGGATCTTCAAATGGCACAGCCAGGTGATCGTAATTGACGAATTCATTCCGAAGGCAACCATGGAAGACGTTCGCAAGGGAGAAGCCATCATCCATGCCGATCAGATGCTGGCCGCCTACCTTAAAAAGAACAAATTGTGCAATTCAGCGGAAGACCTTTCCTACGGCTATGTGTTCATCATCCCTTTCACTTCCGGGTCGGGCAAATCCCCCTTTTTCTTTAATACGAAAACCCAGAAATGGCAGTTCATCGCCTGCTATACAAGCATTAACGATGAATCCTACACCCGCAGGGTAAGCCAGTTTATGCCACCGATACAGTTCGCCGGAGAAACCGGTTCCGGTGCCCCTTTTAACCCTACTTCACCAAAGGAAAACCGGAAATAATTCCATCTTCGGGTAAACCTTCGGCCTTTCCGGCTGTTGATTTGGAAAAAATACGATGATAAAGCATTTTGCAGGTTTATCCCTTATCTTTATGGGGATGATTCCTTTTGCGTCTTGCGCGCAGCGTGAACAGATAAATTATCCAAAAGATTCTCAACCCATGACAATCTTGCGCGCAGCGTGAACAGATAAATTATCCAAAAGATTCTCAACCCATGACAATACAAAAGACAGATACCGCAACTTTTGGTGCCGGTTGCTTCTGGTGCGTGGAAGCGATATTTCAGCAGGTAAACGGTGTAATCTCTGTGCAGTCGGGATTTTCCGGCGGACATGTGAAAAATCCCTCCTATCGGGAAGTATGTGATGGTAACACGGGACATGCGGAAGTATGCCAGATCGTGTATGACCCTTCCGTGGTTTCTTATCTGGAACTGCTTCAGATATACTGGAAAACCCATGATCCCACGACCCTGAACAGGCAGGGCGCCGATGTGGGTACCCAGTACCGATCGGTCATTTTCTATCATACGCCAGAACAGCAGAAGGAAGCGGAAGAAACCAAGGCCGACCTGAATGCTGCCGGCATCTGGAAGGACCCTGTCATTACTGAGATTGTTCCCTATACCGTATTCTACAAGGCTGAGGACTACCATCAGGATTACTATTTTCAGAATACAAGCCAGCCGTATTGCACTGCAGTAATCACCCCCAAGGTGGAAAAATTCAGGAAGGTGTTTGCTGACAAACTGAAAAACCGCGCGGGTAAACCCTAAAACCCGGAATTTCCCGTTACTCTTTTGACATATTTTAATATACATATATGAAGAAACTTGGTGATATTCTGTTTTCACCGAAGCTCATGGCTTTGGTGTTGGCTTTATTCGCGCTGTCCATCGCTGTGGCCACGTTCATTGAAAACGACTTCGGAAGCAACACTGCCAGGGCCCTGGTATACAATGCCCGATGGTTTGAAATACTTCTTTTTATAGGCATGGTGAACCTGACCGGGACTATTTTTGTGAAAAAATTATACCGCAAATCCTCACTCACGATATTCGTTTTTCACCTTGCATTCATTTGCATCCTTTTTGGCGCTGCGATCACGCGATATATCGGCTTTGAAGGATCCATGACCTTAAAGGAAGGCGAGACTAGTGGGAAAATCCTCACTGATCGGGCCTATATAACCATACGTCACAACGAACAGGAACAGGTCATTCCGGCCGTATTCACTGCTGTGGGCAGGAACCGGATGCACAAAACCCTGAACCTGGATGGCACTACTCTGGGGATGAAGGTAAACAGGTTTATTACCAACGCAGTACCTGATATTCAGCCGGATCCGGAAGGAAAACCCATGGCAGTACTGGTTTATAACAGTCCCTCAGGACGTATCAGCATACCGGTGGCATCCGGTGAAACCGCTCAGGCGGGTCCCCTTACATTTTCATTCGACCAGGCAGAAGCCGATTCAGGGTCTGTAAAATTGGTTTCAGGAGGGGATACCCTTGTATTTATCGCACCCATGCAGGTCGTAAAGACCTCCATGTCAGACCAGTCGCAGGAATTACTTGAAGCAGGAAAGCCATACCGGCTGATGCCCCTGCAGTTGTATACATTTGGCGGCACCATGGTTGTAATGAGCCAGTATTTGCCCGCAGCCCAAAAAACAGCCCGTGAACTGACCGGCAAAGCCCAGGGGGAAACCTATGATGCCCTGGTGCTGCAACTTTCATCCGGAAGTGCTTCAAAAGAGGTAACCCTTTGGGGGAAGGCTGGTTACCCAGGAGAGCCGGAATTGGTTACAATCAACAACGATTCTTTTGCAATAAGTTATGGTTCAGTATATAAAGCGATACCATTTCAATTAAAACTTAATGATTTCCTGGTGGAACGGTATCCGGGTTCCAAAAGCCCCTCCTGGTTTGAGAGTAAGGTGACCCTGCTGGATGAATCAAAAAAATTGCAGGAAGACCGCAGGATTTACATGAATAATATCTTGAAATACAAAGGATACCGGTTTTACCAATCCTCCTATACTTCTGATGAACAGGGTACCATTCTTTCTGTGAACCATGACTGGGCGGGCACCCTGGTTAC
>JADHED010002586.1_pt1 | contig 12296 bp, 6 predicted proteins | sample 8952041 | NCBI WGS metagenome assembly JADHED01 (sample SAMN16124423, study PRJNA663239) | bioreactor sludge metagenome | isolation source: sludge (control) | place: India:Bengaluru | collected 2018-09-08
CAATAATGCATGGACAGCCCAAACCGGAAAATTATCAATTTGGATGCTGGCCATGTTCACCCCCTCACCCGGTGTCACCATTTTTGCACCCTATAAACAGGGAAATGAAAAAGAACTCGGGAAGGTGCTGAACGATGATTATTTCGGCAAGGTACCGGCGGAGCGGCTGATCGCGGAGGACGGCATGATCTATCTGAAGGCGGATGGTAAGTACCGCAGCAAGATCGGCATTCCTCCCCAACGGGCCCTCCCCTTTTCCGGAAGCTATGACTCGGTGCACCATGCGCTGACCATCCTGTGGTGCGAACTGCATCCGGGAAACACGGAGTATGTGAACTCCAAATGGGAAATCCAGCAGGATCCGTTTGCAGGTGATGCCATCAATGCTTACAATGACGGTCCCGTGGCCGACGGCACGCAGATGGGACCGTTTTATGAACTGGAAAGCTCCTCACCCGCGGCTGGACTCAAGCCCGGAGAAACGATGGTGCACCGGCAGCGCATCTTTCATTTCGAAGGCAGCGAAGCCGAATTGAGCCGCATCACGGAAAAGGTGTTTGGGGTGGAGTTGGAAGCGGTGAAAAGGAAATTTTGATCACCTAATCGGGACTATTCACTTAATCACTTAATCACTTAATCACTTAATCACTTAATCACTTAATCACTTCGTCACCCTTTTTAAATATTCCCCATAAAGTCCCTCATATGCCTCCCGATCCTGCCCCGGCTCATACACCGTGTATTGGTTGTTCATCGCGGACATGCCTTCGGCGAGGCTGTTGAACACACCGGTGCCGGTGAATGCTACCATGGCAGCGCCCCGGGCGGTCGCTTCCTTCATGTCGGTGGCCTTAACGGGAATGCCCGTCACATCGGCCCTGAGCTGATTCCATAGCTTGTTTTTTGCGCCGCCACCCACGCAGATCAGGCTTTCTGCAGGGTGAACACCGGCTGCCCCGAGTTTATCGAGCGCCAGCCGCAGGCTGTAACACATCGATTCGATGGCAGCCCTGTAGATCTGCCCCCGTGTCGTCATCCGGGTCAGGCCCCGGATGCTTCCATCCCCTCCCCACAGGCCTTTGCCGAAAAGCTCCGGGTTCACCCACACGCCACCCGATCCAGGCCTTTCATGCGCGGCCTCACCGATCATGGATTCATACTTCCCAGAAGATGCGACTGTTTCCGGATACAACAAAGTGGCAAACCATTCCAGCACGCCGGAAGCCACCCACTGAATCCCCGGATTCACAAGTCCCGCCTCCGCATCCAGCTCAATGGTAATCCCCGAATGCCGGTCGGGCATCTTCAGGTCGCTTCCCGGGGTACGCACCATGAGAATCTCCCAGGTGCCTGAACTCAGCACCGGTTCGTTGACACCTGCACCCGCTGCCAGAAGGGCAAACTGGGTGTCGTGCCCTGCCGCCACTACCGGAATTCCCACTGGTATCCCCAGGCTTTCCGCAGCGTCAGAGGTGGTTTTTCCAACGACAGTTCCCGGTTCCACCAGCGGAGGGAATGCGGAGGGCAATAACCCGAGTACATCAAATATTTCAGCGGAAAAGGATCGCTCCTTCAAATTGGTCAGCATGGTGGTTCCGGCCATGGTGGTGTCGGTGACGCGTTCACCGCACAGCCGGTACAGGATCAGAGACGGCATCAGCACATACTGGTCACAGCGCTTCCATACCTCAGCCCGATTCTCCTTAATCCAGATCAGCTTATGAATGGTGTTGAAGTGATAGGATTGCAGTCCTGTAACGGAATACAGCCAATCCCTGTCAAAGTATTTCTCAATCTGGTTTTCAATGGCTGCGGTTCTGGCACATTGCCATGAAATGACCGGATAGCCCAGGCTGCCATCAGCCCGTACAAAGGCGCCGTCAACCCCGAAGGTGGTCACCGTGACCCCGGCCAGTTCCACATTTCCGGCTGCAGCAATCGCCTGGCGACAACAGTTTCCGAGCTTGGCCCAAATGTCATCGATATCCCAGATCCGTCCGCCCTGGTACTCCGGGTCGGGAACGGTTTCATTGGGCATGGAGAACGAGGCCAGCACAAGGCCTGCCGGATCCACCAGGCAGGCCTTTACATTCGTGGCGCCGACATCGAGCACCAGAAGGGCTTTGTGTATCATGTTACTGCTTCACCACAACAGGCTGTCCGCTGTAAGCCACTTCCCTGGCTTTGGCCGCGGGTTCCACGCCGGTTCCGTTCTTTGCATCCACCCACACGACCCGGAAGGTACGTGTGTTCAGCATCCCCGGGAATGATCCTTCCCGCGTCCCGATGGTCAGGGTTTTTGCCTTGTCATCCCATTGCAGTGGTATCGTGGCAAAGCTTCCTTTTTCATAGTTGTAGGTGTCGTTTTCATCCTCATACAGCACAAACGATGCATCTGCCCCTGTATAGATCCGTATTTCAATGGGATCGGCAGCTTTTTCCGTGGCATACTGGAGATAAGGCCCCATCGGAACAATCGATCCGGCCTTGATATACAGCGGGATCTTTTCAATGGGCGCTGCTGCATCCAGGGTCTGTCCGCCATGGAGCACCTTGCCCGTCCAGAAGTCATACCAGTCGCCGGTTCCGGGCAGATATACCTTGCGGGTTTTCTTGATGCTGCTGCTGTTGGGCACGCTGTACATGCGGGCGGTAACTGGATTCACAAGAAAGGCCGGGCCGAACATATACTGATCCGGAATATTCACGATGCCCGGGTCGGTGCGGAAGTCAAACGCCAGGGAACGCATGATGGTGTAACCTTCATGGGTGACTTTTGCCGACAGCGAATAGATGTAAGGCAATAGCCGGTACCGCAGGTTGTCATAATTCATCAGGATGGCCTTGGTCGGTGCATCCCAGTTGTCGGAAAACAGGGCGCGCTCACCCTTGCCATGGATGCGGAAAATGGGACTGAAGGTTCCAAACTGGAACCACCGGGTGAACAGTTCGCGGTTGATCGGTGCTGACCAGTCAGGAGCGGTCCAGTGGAAATGATACCCGCCGATGTCTGAAGTCCAGTAAGGAATACCCGATACACAGGAGTTGATGCCCTGGGGAACCTGGTTCCGGTAGGCATTCCAGGTGCAACTAATGTCGGATGACCACAACGTGGCAGCATTCCGCTGCTGCCCGGCAAATGCCTGGCGGATCAGGAAAAAGGCCCGTTTGTCGGGAATATCCTTGCGCCAGTGCTCATATAAACCGGTGGAATGCATCAGGGCGTAGGTGTTGAAATAGTCGATCCCGCGCCCCAGGGCGAAGCCGGCTTTGCGCCGTTCATCGAGCAGGGCGCCGTTGTCGGGCTCGCACTGGTCCACCCACCAGGCATCCCAGCCATAGCGGCCCACCAGGCTGTCCTTGGCCTGCTGCCAGTATAGGTCACGGGCTGCAGCACTGTGGGCATCGTAATAATTGTCAAAGGTATGGGTCATCACATTGTCCCACAGAATACTCGTCATACCGCCTGCATGGGCCATCTGGTCATAGGTATTGGTACCCTTGGCAAAGACCGGCCAGATAGATATCATGGCATGAATGTTGGCTTTGTGGAGTTCATCCACCATGGCCTTGGGATCGGGATAGCGCTCGGGATACATCACGTGCGATCCGATTACATTGGGTTCCCAGTAAAACCAGTCCTGAACAATGCAGTCCACCGGAATCTTTCCGTTCCGGTACCTGTCTTTCACCGAAAGCACCTCTGCCTGGCTCTTGTACCGGTCCTGTGACTGGAACAGCCCGAATGACCATTTCGGGAACATGGGCGTGCCACCGGTGGCATCGCGGTAGTCGGCGATGATCTTGTCAAACTCGGGTCCATAGATGAAATAATAGTCCACCATCGTACCGCTTTCCGATTCATAGCGGTACTGGGTGTTGTTGGCCTCTGCACCGAAGAAGGATGACGGGGAATAATTGTCCCAAATCAGCCCGTATCCGCGGGTCGACAGCATCACCGGAATAGCACCGGTCATGTACTTGATTGTCATCCACTGGTCGCGGCCCTTGTAATTGATCGACAGCGAGTCTTCCGGATGGCATCCCAGTCCGTACAATGCCTCCTGTTGCGGAGAATTGAACACGGTGGATATGGTATAGGTGGGAATGTCCGCCACGGTTGCCTGGGTCATGGTCTTGCCCCGGCTGCTGTCTTCACTGAGGATTTCTTCTCCGGACGGAGTCAGGTACCTGATGGCATTGGTCTTTTTGTCCACAGCCACCACCAGTTTGTCCGTGGTCAACCTGATCTCCTTTTCATTTTCGGAAACCGCGAAATTCAACGCCGGTTTCCAGCCCGGTACAAATACAAGCGACGTTTTATCCATCAAAACAGGAAGGGTGGTGTATTTTACTTCCACCATTCTTTCAGAGCAGATTCTGATTTTCAGCAAGCCCTGATCCAGGGTGCAGGTGATTCCATCAGGCTCCGTCCTGAATGAGGTCACACCGGCATAGGCATCGGTCATCCATAGCGACAACATAAGGAACACACTCGTCAGCGTGCGTATTCCGGCCAGGTTTTTTTTCATCATTATAGGTTTTTGGTTATGTTATTTTTTAATCTTCACCCTGAAAACGGTAAAGGAAGCCGGTTTCAGGTCACAGGTCAGGGTGTTGTTCCGCAGGGTGGTTTCACCGGGAACGGGACTAATGGCCTTGGGTGCATCGAGCGAATTTACCGTTCCCAAATCCGATGCCGCCATTTCCTGAATCCGTACTGCCGAAGCCGCCGGCCTTTTGCCGGTCAGCTTTACCTGCAACCGGACAGGCGCGGTACCGGTATGCACCAGTTTTATGATGACCTCGCCGGAAACCTGATCCCAGGCAGCGGTTCCGTACAGGCCATCCTCACCGGTGAGGGGACTTCCGTTGCTCAGCATGGGCAATACTTCGGTGCCCCTGTTTGTAGAATACATCTGCTGCACGTAGTAATTCGGCGTGCCGAATGACCTGAGGTTGTCGAACCAGATCAGGTCGGGCTTCCATTGCCAGCCATCTACATGGGCGAACAGCGGGGCATAGGAACAAAGATGTACCACGGCGGCATTCCGCTCCAGCCCGGTCATGAAGGCAGCCTCTGCCAGTGCGCATTCCCAGTTGTTGTGGTTTTCGGGACTGGTGGTGAACTTCTCCTGTGCTGCATATTCTCCTGCAAAGATTTTATAGCTGTTGCGATCATAGCTGTCATACCGGGTAGCATGCTGCAGGAACCAGGCCGGGTTGGCGTAATAATGCTCGTCGACAATATCCGCTCCGATTTTTTTCAGTTCTCCGGAGGCGTAATCAAAGAAACTCCCGTCAGGTGAAGGACCAGCGCCGGAAACGAGTCTGATATCAGGGTATTTGGCTTTCAGAACTGCAGCGAAGGCCTTGTACCGCTCGATATATTGCGGTCCCCATTGTTCATTGCCCACGCCGATCATTTTCAGGTGAAAAGGAGCAGGATGGCCCATTTGTGTGCGAATTTTACCCCATTCGGAGTCTGCAGCACCATTGGCGAATTCAATCAGGTCAAGCGCATCCTGAATATAGGGATCAAGCTGGTCTACCGGCACCAGTTCGGCCGTGTTGTACTGGCAGGCCATGCCACAGTTCAGAATGGGCAGGGGTTCTGCGCCGATGTCTTCTGCAAGCAGGAAATATTCATAAAAGCCAAGACCAAACGACTGAAAATAGTCGGGGGTAAGCCTGTGTTTGAATTCGGTATTCCAGCGGTTGATCATCACCGGCCTGTCTTCCGCATTTCCGATGGTGTTTTTCCACTGGTAGCGGTTTCCCAGGTCCCTTCCTTCCACAATGCAACCGCCCGGAAAGCGAACAAATCCGGGTTTCAGGTCTGCCAGCAGTTGCACCAGGTCGGCACGAAGTCCCCCCGGCCGGTGTTTCCAGGTATTGTCGGGAAAGAGGGAAATCATGTCAAGGTCAATGGATCCCTGCCCCTCAATCCATACATTCAGTTTCCCCCTGGTATCGGTTACCGTTGAGGTGATGTCGGCCGTGTACTTTTTCCAGTCGGTACCTGCCGGTTCCAATGAGGCTTTTCCGGCTACCTTTCCTTTTGAATCCACCAGCTCGGCCGTGAGCTTCAACGTGCTTCCGGGTTGCGGGCAGGCATTTACCGAGAAATGATACACCATGCCCTCCCGGATTCCCATACCCCGAAAACCGGCATTCGACAAGCCGTACCGCTTTTCGGTTTCCCCTACGGTTATCCGCACAAAACGCGGATTGTTGCGGTACCCTGTTCCCCGGTTCAGGATCAGGATGCCCGTTGTAGTATCGGGTTTCAGGATTTTCCATCCCATGAGGGGTTGCAGAAACTCGAACGAACGGTTTTTAACCATTTCGGCATAAATACCTCCGTCGGCGGCCAGGTTGATGTCTTCGAAAAAGATGCCCCACATGGTGGATTGAATTGGAGCAACGGGCTTCCCCGCATCCACAGTGATCATTTTGGGGGCCTGCGCCCGGAGGAAAGCTGTGCCGGCCAAAGCAGCCAGCATGAGTACCAGGATTCTGTTTTTCATTTGCATTTGGATAGTGTCAAAAAGTGAGTTGTGTAGTTTCCCCTTTTGCGGGTTTTAAGGACAGTGTTTTTCCCCCGTAAATCACAGTGCAGGGATTTCCCGCCTTGCTGAGGAGGGTAGCCGATTTAAGTTTGCCATTCGCCCATTCCATGGAGATTTCAAACCCTCCCCGGGCGCAGATACCTTGTACGGAACCGTCGGACCATGCATCTGGAAGTGCCGGCAGGAGGCGTATTTCTCCGTTGCCCGACTGCACGAGCATTTCAGCAAAGGCTGCAGTGCCCCCGAAATTGCCGTCAATCTGGAAAGGGGGATGGGCATCGAAGAGGTTGGGATAGGTGCCCCCGCCGCCGGAATAATTGAGGCTTTTTCCGTCGGGCTCTACGTATTTCAGCAGTTCACGGATCATTTTATAGGCATGATTGCCGTCTCCGAGCCGGGCCCACAGGTTGATACGCCAGCCCTTCGACCACCCTGTGGTTTCGTCTCCCTTGATTTCAAGGGTGCGCTTGCAGGCTGCCGCCAGATCGGGCGTTGCATACGGCGTGATCTGATGGCCGGGGTACAGTCCGAACAGGTGGCTCTGATGCCGGTGCTGGGGCTCAGCATCTTCCCAATCATAATACCATTCCTGCAGGTTGCCCTTGCTGCCGACCTTATATGGATGCAGCCTGGTGAGCGCCTGCTCGATTTTTTTGCGCAGGTCCTTGTCGGCGCCAAGCAGTGTGGATGCATCCACAAACTGGGCAAGGCAGGCCCGTGCCATGGACAGGTCGGCTGTGCCGCCGAACAGGGTGGCACCCTGGTAGCCCTTGTCGTTCACATATTTGTTTTCGGGTGAGGTGGAAGGGGACGTGATGAGGTCTCCGTCAGGACCCTCCACCAGCCATCCAAGGCAGAACTGCGCCGCACCCTTCAGTATCGGGTAGGCTTCCTGCTGCAGCCATTCCTTGTTCTGCGTAAAGAGGAAGTGCTCCCAAAGGTGGGTGCTCAGCCAGGGACCGCCCATATACCAGTTTGCCCATACGGGATCACCGCCGCCGAAATTGCCGACGGGATTGCTCATGGCCCAGATATCGGAATTGTGGCAGGCTGTCCAGCCATCTACCCCCAGAAAGGTCTTTGTGGATATTTTTCCGGTCTCCGACAGGTGGTGAATAAAGGTGAGCAACGACTGGTGCATCTCGGTGAGGTTGGTGATCTCTGCCGGCCAGTAGTTTTCCTCGGTATTGATGTTGATGGTATAATTGCTGCTCCAGGGGGGGCGAATATACGGATTCCAGATTCCCTGCAGGTTGGCGGGAACCCCTTCGGTGCGCGAACTGCTGATCAGCAGGTAGCGGCCGTACTGGAAATAAAGGACCTCCAGGTTCTTATCCTCCTTGCCTTCCGCATACCGGATCAGCCGGTCGGGGGTCGGCAGATCCGGGGCGGTGCTGCTGCCCAGGTTCAGGGATACGCGGTTGAAAAACTGCTGATAGTCCCTGATATGTTCCTGTTTCAAGGTTTCATAGGGCTTACCCATGGCACCTGCAAGCTGCGATTTTGCCAGTCCCGCGGCATCAGCCCCTTCCGTGGCAGGGTTTTTATCAAATCCGTTAAAGCTGGTGGCCAGGGAAACCAGTACTTCAGCTACGGTACCCCCGGTGCAGATCAGGCTTGTATCGGTGGCAACCACATTTCCGCCGGTGTTGCGGATCGCCACAAGACCTGCAAACCGGGTTCCCCGATGTTCATCGAATACCAGCGCATTCGGCCGGTCACCCAGGTAGTTGGGATCGGCATGGACCGGTGCATATCCGGTGATGGAAAGCCGCTGTGATGAAGCGCTTGTTTTGTACCGCAACCTGCTGCCGAAACGGACCGAGAAATTCAATGCACCCTTCTGACTGCTCGTGATTCGAATCACGAGGACCCCGGCAGGATGGGAAACAAAATATTCCTTTTTGTATTTGACTCCGTTCAGGGTGTAGGCAACAGAAGAAACAGCTTCCGAAATATCCAGCTCCCTGCGATAGGAAGCCGGCTTTTCAGCAGCTCCGAAATCGAGAATCAGGGTTCCCAGGGGCGCATAGGATTCCGAAAACTTGCCCTGAACCTTTTTCTGCAGTTCATCGGCTTGTTTGTAGTCTCCCCTGGCCAGGGCCGCCCGGATTTCCGGAATGGCTTTGTAAGCTTCCGGATTCATGTTTGCATTTACGGGCTCACCCGACCACAGGGTGGCATCATTCAGGTAAAGGCTGTCCTTTTCCACTCCACCGAAAACCGAGGCTCCGGTTTTGCCGTTACCCAGTACAAGGGTTTCCTCAAAATAAGTAGCCGGTTCCGCAAACCAGAGTGTGTGGTCTGACTGGGCTGTCATCGGCAGGCCGATGCAACTGATACCGAAGATGATCCAAAGTTTTTTCATATCATCAGGGTTGTTTTGTTATCCGGTACAAACCGGCACCATGAAACGGGATGGAACGGGAAAAACCGCCTGTAAACTGGCCCAGGTCCTGGTGGTTCCATAGATCGCGGACCGTGCAGTTGCCGGTAATACCCAGGTCGGCAAGGGCCACGGTCACCGGTACCTGTGTGATACCCGTCACCGCATCGCGGGCATTGAAAAGCGCCAGAAAGATGTCACCGGTGGCGGGATCCATGGCAGTCCAGGCTGCAAGGTCATCGCGGTAAAACAACTGGCGGTTGTTCACGCTGTGGCTGTGGACCGCCAGTACTTCGCGGTTGGTGATCAGTTGGGTGGTAAAAGCGTCATTATCCGGCAAATTCCCGCCAAACATCAGGGGTGACCTGAATATGGCAAACAGGGTCATCAGGGTGACCTGTTCCGCTCCGGTAAACTGACTCATACGGTCATCCCCGCGTTCCGCACGAATTCCGATGTGCCCCAGGGGCAGCATGTCGGCATCCGGAAAATGGCCATTCCCAATATGGGGAGCCCACCGGTTGCATACCTCAAAGTGTTCCTTGAGCTGGGGCCAGTTGTCCCAGAAATCTCCCACAATGCGCCACATATTGGCGTGTGTTTTAATATGGTCCGCATTTTCGAGGGGGGTCTCGCCCGGTGAGGTGCTGAGTACGATCGGGTGCCCGGTGCGGTCAATGGCCTTGCGGATCATTTCGATTTCGGATTGGTGGTAGGGCACGGAAATATCGTCGACTTTCACGAAATCCACCCCCCAGAAGGCATACAGTTCGAAAAGAGAATTGTAATAATCCTGGGCACCGGGTTTTTGCGCATCCACGGTGTACATATCTCCCAGCCAGGTGCACAGCAAGTTTTCATTGTAAATGTCAGCTGCCTTGTAGGAACTTCCCCGGATGGGTGTGTTGGCCTTTACCGCCACCTTCGGAATGCCGCGCATGATGTGGATCCCGAATTTCAATCCCTTGCTGTGTACATAGTCAGCCAGCGGCTTAAAACCCAGTCCTCCTGCAGCGGAGGGGAAGCGGACGGAACTGGGCAGGAACCTGCCATAGGCATCCATCACAAACGCCGGATCCTTTTCATTATAACCATGCGACTTGTCGTTGTCCACATACCAGCGGATGTCGACCACCACATATTCCCATCCATATTCCTTCAATTGATCGGCCATGTAATCAGCGTTGGCAACCACTTCATCCTCCACCACAGTGGGACCATAGCAATCCCAGCTGTTCCACCCCATCGGCGGCGTCTCCGCCCATGTGCCGAAGTCAGCCGCACGCTTTGTCTTTTGTGCCGGTGCCGCCATCGCCACCGCAACTCCCAATACAACTCCCAATATTTTCCTCATATTTTTCTAAATTTTCTTCCTCGTCCCTTGTCCCTTGTCCCTCGTCCCCTGTCCCTTGTCCCTCGTCCCTCGTCCCCTGTCCCTCGTCCCTCGTCCCTCGTCCCCAGTCCCTAGTCCCCAGTCCCTACCCGAAATCCCACTGCCTCCCCACTCGGAAACCCCTTCGGCTTCCTGATCACCAATCCCTCATTGGTCTGTTTCCATTTCAGCACTTCATTGCTTCCCAGCATGTCAACCTTGGTGATGCTGACGGGGGATGCGGATTTCAGCCCCAGCGACTTAATGACGATGTTGCCCTGGGGCACATCCAGTACAAAGGCATAGATTGCGTTGCCCTTGGCAGTGAACCGGATATCTCCGGAATTGTATGCCACCGGCTTCTGGTCGCCGAAGGATCCCTCGACGCCGACCGTACTTCCTTCTTCCGACACCATCCAGGGGCGTGTGCCATAGATTCCTTCCCCGTTCACCTGAAGCCAGCTTCCGATTCCGAGAAGCACCCTGGTCTGCCCGGGTGTGATGGTGCCATCGGCCATGGGACCGATGTTCAGCAGCATGTTGCCGTTTTTGCTGACGATATCGATAAGCGCATCGATGATTTCGTTCGGGGTCTTGTTCTCTTCGCCATCGATATAGCCCCATGATCGCTTGCCGATGGAAGTGTCGGTCTGCCAGGGGAACTTGCGGGTGGCACGGCTGCTTCCCCTTTCAATGTCATACACGGCAGCCTGGTCGGGAAACGCCCGGTTCTTGAAATTCAGCACCACGCCCTGGTTCCATTCCAGTCCCCTGTTATAATAATAGGAGGCAAACGATTTCCGGTACGGCTCCATGCACGACCGTTCAATATACCAGTCGAACCAGAACAACTGCGGTTTGTATTTGTCAACCAGCTCGCAATTCCTCAGCAGCCAGTCGTTCATGTATTCCGTTGAAATCACGGTGTCCTTCTCATCGTGGGCGGGACCGTAAAAGTCGTCATATTTCGGATCCTGAACATCGGAGGGGAATTTCTTTTCTTCTCCCATGAAAAACCAGTGTTCGATTCGGTGTGAAGACAACCCGAATATCAGGCCCTGTTTCCGTACCTCCCGGGAAAGCTCACCGATAATATCTCTTTTGGGACCCATTTGTACTGCGTCCCAGTCTGACAGGCTGTTGTCGTACATCGAAAAGCCATCATGATGTTCCGCGACGGGAACAACGTATTTGGCGCCCGACTTTTTAAACAGGTCAGCCCATTGCGCGGCATCAAACTTCTCCGCCTTGAACATGGGGATGAAATCCTTATACCCGAACTTGTCCTGTGTTCCGTAAGTTCTTACATGGTGGTTAAATACCCCTGTATCCCTTCGGTCATACATGTTGCGCGGATACCATTCGTTGCTGTAGGCCGGCACGGAATACACCCCCCAATGAATGAAAATCCCGAATTTGGCATCGCGGAACCAGTCGGGACAACTATAATTCGACAGCGATTCCCAGGTCGGCTGATACCGTTTCACCGACTGAGCCTGTGCCTGACCCGCAACACACATTGCGGCAATCACTAGCACCCAAATACTTTTTTTCATATCGTCAATTTAATTTCTATTCGTACCCACATCCGTCACTGGTCACCGGTCACTCACTCGTCACCCGTCACGCGTCACGCGTCACTTTCTTCACGGAAGCTTAAAAATCCTTTCCACCACATGCCATTTTTCATCCGCCGTGGCATCCGCTCCGGTGTCCTGAAACCGTGACACATAGGTTTCCCACTCCTGCTGCCTGGGCAAGGTCGCCAGCCGCGCCATATCCTTATCGGGATCGAATTCCGGCACAGTATCCATGATCATGAACAGCCGTGTGCTGTCGATGTAGATTTCCATGTCAATGATACCGACCTGACGGATTCCCTGCATGATTTCGGGCCACAGGTTTTCAGGCGCATGTACCCTTTTATAGGCTTCGATCAGTTCGGGATCATTCCGCAGTTCAAGCG
>JADHED010002587.1_pt1 | contig 12283 bp, 8 predicted proteins | sample 8952041 | NCBI WGS metagenome assembly JADHED01 (sample SAMN16124423, study PRJNA663239) | bioreactor sludge metagenome | isolation source: sludge (control) | place: India:Bengaluru | collected 2018-09-08
GTCCAGCAGCCCCTGCGTGTATTCGTCGATGGTGGGCTTCGGCCGGTCCTTCTCCGGCACCGTGTAATCCGTCCGGTAAATGTCGCCGCTGCACCCATGCGACATGATGCCCACCATCTGGCCCTGCGGATCGATGCGTTGCTTCAAGCCTTCCGAAAACAGGCCGAAGTAATCCGCGCTGATGTCCTTGTCGCCAAAGTAGTGCATCGAAAAATTCGCCAGCACCGCCAGCGGCCGGCCTTCCTTCGTTTGGATCGAGATCAGCGACAGATCCGGGTCCTCCGGCCCCGATTCGCCCACCGCGTCATCCCAGTTGCGGCCCGCATGCATGTTGGCGCGCACCGTCAGGTTGCCAAAGGGATCCTCCACCACCTTGTCCGGCCGGCGAATCCATTGCCGCAGCGCCGTGAACTCCGCCGCGTTCGCCTTCGCAAAACCAATCCGTGCCGGTTTCATCGCCGCCTGCGCCGCCACGATCGCCTCCACCAGTTTCTCCTTCAAAAACGGCACGTAATCCGGATCCGCATCCGTCCCGAGGCACCCCATCGACGCCGGAGCCGAATGCGCATGCGTGGCGGAGATCAGCAGGTGATCCGTGGCGATGCCCGTCTTCTCCGCGGCCGTCTTCTTCACCTCATCGAGCAATTCCCGGCCCATCATGCAACTGTCCGCCACCACGATGGCGATCCGCTCCTGGCCATCCGTCGCCACGATTGCGCGCGCATTCACCCGCGTGTTGATCTTGTCGATGTAGCGGCTCAGCATCCCGCCATTCACCAGCACCGGCAGTTTCGGCGGCGTGATGTCGATCACCGCCGCCCCCGCCTTGAATTCGGCACGCAGCGATGGAGCGATGAAAAGAACAGCGAGGGGCAGGAGTCGGCGGATCATGGCCGGAACATACGGACGACAGCCGCTCCTTCTTAGCTCTGCGAGCCCCGAACGACACGTCGTTCTTCGTCCCTCGTTCTTCATGAAAGCTGAAACTTGAAACGGCTCCACCGGCCTCCTCCACCACGAACCGAGAACAGCGAACCGAGAACTCCGTCATTCGTCATTCTGCATTCGTCATTCGACATTGTCCCCCCCCCGGCTCTGGCGAGCCAGCCTACGCCACCGCCGCCGGCCGCCCCCCTCGGCTCAGCGAGCCGACCTACAGCCGCCCAGCCGCCCCGTCTTCCAGTCGCTCCGCCCTTCATGAAACCTGAAACTTGAAACCCAAAACAGTTCCCCCCATCCCACACCCCGTTCCCTCTCACCTGGGGGCAAGAATGCCCCCACTACCCTTCGCCCTCCGCCCTCCGCCCTCCGCCCTCCGCCCTTCGCCCTCCGCCCTCCGCCCTTCGCCCTCCGCCCTTCGCCCTTCGCCCTCCGCCCTTCGCCCTCCGCCCTTCGCCCTCCGCCCTTCGCCCTTCGCCCTTCGCCCTCCGCCCTCCGCCCTCCGCCCTTCGCCCTTCGCCCTCCGCCCTTCGTCATTCGCTCCTCCTCAGCGCCCCGATCAGCTCATTCACCTTGTCGATCACTTCCTGCATCACCGCGGCATCGTAGTCCGGCGGGGCGCTGGAGCCCAGGAAATCCACGCTGTTGCTGTTCGCGCTCGATCCGGCCACGGTGTCGGCAATCGCATCGGCCAGTTCCGCGCCCGTCACCTCGCCGGGCGGTCCGGCGGGGCCTTGGGGGCCATCGGCCCCGGTGGGACCGTCATGGCCTTGCGGGATGTCGAAGGTGAAGCCCACGTTGGTGCCATCGAAGGACACCGTCACATTCGCCGGATCACCGGCGGGCAGGGTGTTCACCGCATCCACCACCGCATTGGCAAACGGCGGCCCGGGCGGCCCTTCGCCGCCATCATTGCCTGCCACTCCTTGCGGCCCTTCCGGGATGTCAAAGGTGAAGTGCAGCGTGCTGTCCGTCACGCTCACAGTCACTACAGCCGGTTCACCCGCCGGCAGCGTGTTCACCGAATCCACCACCGCGCCCGTCACCGTCGCAATCGCATCGATCAACGCCTTCAGGCTGTTCAACTGGTTCCGCATCGGCGTCGCATCGATGGGTGTCAGGTCTTGAGGGTAGGTGGGGTCGAACATGGCAGGCGGAAGGGCGGAGGGCGAAGGGCGAAGAGCGACCCGTAGGCTGGCTCGCCAGAGCCAGGGGGAGCAGGGAAGGGCGAATGACGAATGGCGAATGACGAAGGGAGTGCGGAGGCCCTCGTCCGCTGGGGTTGCAGTGGAGCCGTGGAGCAGTGAGGCCGTAGGCTGGCTCGCCAGAGCCAGGGAGGCGAAGGGAGCGCGGACGCCTTCGTCCGCTTGGGTGGCAGTGGGTCAGTGGATGGTTGGATGGCTGGATTGATGGATGGTTGGAGAAGGGCCGAACCTGCGAAGGGTGGGCCGGCCTCGGGAGCGGCGACGACTCGTCGCCTTCCGACGCCTCCCGAAGGCCGACGACTCGTCGGCACTCCCGACGACCCGCGCACGCCCCATCTCATCGTCTCCCCATCTCATTGTCTCCCCCTCTCCCAGTCTCAGGGTCTCATGGTCTCACCGTCCCCCCCTCACGGTCCGACGGTGATGCGGAGGATGTCCGTCCAGGCGCCGTTGACCTGGCCGTTGTCGTAGAAGCGGAAGCGATACTGGCGCACCTCCGCCTGGCCGGGCACCAGCAGCGGGCGGTCGTCCACGATCGGGCTCTTCGTGCTCATCGTCAGCAGTTCCATGCCGCCGGTGCCGCGCTGGCTTTCGCCCAGCACGCCCTGGTGGCCATCCTTGAAGAACTTGAAGCTCACCGCCTGGTTCGCCGTCCCATCCACCACGGTGGCCGTCACGCGCGGCGGCGGGGGCTCGCCCGGCGGCGGCGGCGGCATCTCGCTGCCCACGATGCCCATGTCCAGGCCCATCGGCAGGTCGTAGGCCAGCTTGCCTTTGATCTCCTGCACCAGCAGAAAGGTGCGCTCCAGGGCGCCGGGCGTCACCGGATCCGCCGTGGCGGGCAGCGTCGGCAGCGCGGGCGCGGTGTAGGTGGGAAAGACAAAGGCGGCGGTCCCCGTGCCGCTCTCCAGCGAGCGCAGGGCGGCGGTCCCGGCCGGGCCCATCTCATAGAGGTTCGTCTTCCAATCCCCCAGCGCGTAGGCCAGCATCAGGTTGTCGGCCACGGCGTTGGCGATCACCGCCGCGCTCAGTCCCAGCGTGGGGCCGTGGATCAGCAGTTTGGCGGCAAAGTTGGCGTGCCATTCGGGGCGCTCAGGTTCCCGACGGGGGTAGTAGTTGTTGCGTTTCATCGGTTTGCGTTGGGTTCGGTGGTGGTGGGTGCTTGTCCCCGGCGGCGAAACCGTCGGCGACCAAAGAGCCCCGGAGGACCAGGTCACGCCGCTGCTCCACAGCGCCATGATCCGGCCCTCCAGGGGGTCAATGAGTGGCTCCAGGGCCTCACAGCCCCGCAGCCGGTGAAAAAAGGCGTCCTCCAGATTGAATCTGCCGTCCTCCGGATTGAGTCTGCGGTCCTCCAGATTGAGTCTGCCGTCCTCCAGATTGAATCTGCCGTCCTCCAGATTGAGTCTGCGGTCCTCCGGATTGAATCTGCCGTCCTCCAGGTTGAGTCTGCCGTCCTCCAGGTTGAGTCTGCCGTCCTCCAGGTTGAGTCTGCCGTCCTCCAGGTTGAATCTGCCGTCCTCCAGGTTGAATCTGCCGTCCTCCAGATTGAATCTGCCGTCCTCCAGATTGAATCTGCCGTCCTCGAAACACGAGCCTTCGTCGCCCAAACGATCCGGTTCATCCCCCAGACGGCGGCTGCCGGGCGTTCCAGCCCGGCCTGCGGCAGGCGGGCGGTCACATCGACCGGGGAAAGACGGGGCATGGAAGGCCGCAGGCTCATGGCGGGCAGGATTCCACCGATCGGCGGCCGTTCGAGGAAACTAGAATTTCCGCTGCTTGGCCCGGTTCATGCGGCCACGCCTTCCCACAGCACCATCAGCGTGGGCAGCCGCTGCAGCAGGCGATCCAGCACGCGGGGCAGGCACAGGCCCAGGCCGTTGGTCCAGCGCAGCACCGTGCACAGACTCACGTGCGACTCCCCCAGGCCGTCCCGCGTCGGTTTGAGGCGATGCTGATGCTGGTGCAGCATGCCGGTGCGGGCCTCCACCTCCGCCGGGCGCAGGTCCAGCACCACCACCACCTGCTGCATGAAGGCCAGCACCTTGTGATTGCAGACCTCCGGTCGGAGCCGCCGGCCCGTCGCGGTCTGCTGCTGCTGGGCGATCCAGGCCCGCAGCTCCGCCGCCGTCTCCGGCGTCAGGCCCACCGCCCGCAATTGCTCCTCCGTCGGTCCCTTCCCGCCCATCGGCCCCGCTTCAGGAGCCTTCTCCGGTGCCACCGGGGCCGTTTTCGGCCCCTTTCCGGCCACCTGCGGCTCCTGCCCGGCCTTTTTCGGCTCCGGTCTCACCGCCGCCCGCGGCGGGGTGCCCCGCGCCGGTTGCTTTCGCGCCGGCCGCAGCGCCTCTCCGCCCTGCATCGCCCCGCCACCCGGGGTCTTCGCCCGGCTGCCGCCCCCACGCCGCCTTCCGGGCACGGTCCCGCCGGAAGGGAAAGAACGAGTGGTCGCAGGCATGACACGTTCCAGGTTGGAAGCCCCGATGCAATCCGATTTCCCGGCGGCGGACCAGTGAATAAGGGTTCAAAGAGGGTTTCGTCCCTCACCGTGACAGAGATTGAGATGGCGGCCGATGCGACCCACCCTCTGGCGGAAACAAAACGGTTTGCGGGCAGGGATGATGCAGGAGCGACGAAGGGACGTTTAATATCCTGGCTTCGTTCGCCTTTATTCAGTTGGCAAACCTCAGCACAATGGGCGAAATCAGCGCGGTGGCGAGAGGTGGTGGCACAGCATTGCCGACCACTCTATATTTTGCCATCAACCCACCTGGGACCTCGATATGGTCCGGCAACTCCTGGATGGCAGCGCACTCACGCCAACTCAAACGTCGATTAACGTTTCCCTGTAGTTCAAATTTATCCTTACCGACACTCACCATTGGTTTGTCAGAAGGATGCAGTGGGACGTGGCTTCCATGGGCAACTATGGTGTAGCTTGGTTCATCCCAGCCGCGCTTTCGATTCCGCGTCAGATAATGTCCGTGAAACTCTTTTTGCAAATAAGCGTCATCATCCCGGGCAGCCATATCTTTCAAAACATCCCGCAGCGTCCGCCAAGGAGTGCCCAAGTCTGGTCCATGTGTAGGCTCTGGAAACTCATATTCAAAATTCTTTACTGATCGATGAACGCCGACCAAAAACACGAGTCTTCGCTGTCCTGAGTGGGTATCGAAGGTAGCAGCGGCGAAAGCGGAGTGGTAGGAAGAGGGATGGATCAGAACACACTGTTTGCAATGGCGTTGGGGTTGTCGGCTCCTTGGCAGGTTGTGCGCAGCGGCTTGGAAGAGGGTGGTGCAGAGAGCAAGTTTCTCTACGTGGACATCGAGGTGCAGCCCGGGGCGCAACTGCCCTGTCCGCTCTGCGGGGAGCTCTGCCCGCTCTACGATCATGAGGTGAAGCGCTGGCGGCATCTGAACTTCTGGCAGCACCCGACCTATCTGAGCGCCCGCGTGCCGCGCGTGCAGTGCCCGCAGCATCAGGTCAAACAGGTCAGCGTGCCGTGGGCGCGGCCCGAAAGCGGCTTCACGCTGATGTTCGAAGCTTTTGTCATGGCCTTGGTGCGCGAGATGCCGGTGGCCGCCGTGGCCAATCTGGTGGCCGAGCACGATACCCGCCTGTGGCGCGTGGTGCGTCATTATGTGGGCCGGGCACATGACCGCCAGGACTGGGGCGAGGTGCGCGCCGTGGCCGTTGACGACACGGCCACACGCAAAGGACATCGTTATGCCACCGTCGTGGTGGAGATTGATCCGCAGCAGGCGCAGCCCGCACGGCTCCTGTTCATGACGCCTGAGCGCACGGCCGCCAGTGTCGGCGAGTTCGCGGCGGCGATGCCCGCGCATGGGGCCAAACCTGACCAGGTGCGCCTCGCGGCCATCGACATGAGCGCCGCCTACCAGAAGGGTTTGCGCGAGCACCTGCCCAAGGCCGAGATCGTGTTTGACCGCTTTCATGTCATGCAACTGGCGGGCAAGGCCGTTGATGAAGTGCGCAAACAACTCCAACGCGAGGGCGTCACGCTCAAGGGGGCGCTCTGGGCGCTGCGAGGCAATGCCAGCCGCCTGAGCCAGGCGCAACTCCGACTACGCCATGACATTTGCGCCCGACACAAAGAACTCGGTCGCGCCATGGCACTACGCGAGAGCCTCCAAGACACCTGGCAATGGTCCAGCGCAACGGGGGCGGAGCTTCACCTCACTGCTTGGTGCTCCTGGGCCGTTCGCAGCCGGTTGGCAGCCTTCAAGCAACTGGCGCAAACACTCAAAAGGCATTGGGACGGCATCCTCGCCTACTATCCCCACCGCATCACCTCCGCTGCCATCGAGTCCATCAACAGCATCATTCAAACTGCACGCCGTCGCGCCAGAGGCTTCCGCAACTTCGACAACCTCAAAGCCATCTGCTACTGGATGGCCGGCCGTCTCGACCTGCAAATCCCTTCAGCTTTTACCCACCCAGCATAGCGAAGCGCCTTTTTTTGTGCGCGGGAAACGGTTATTTCCTTCTATCCTACCGTGTTTTGTGCACGCAAGCTTTTTTCAAACTCAGCGGGCGCGCACCCGGCCGGATCTGAAACGACAGCCGATTGGGAACGCACGCAAAAACAACGATGGTGGCGTGGGTTTCCCTCACACAAAATTGCAATGGAGCCACTGCTCGTCTGACAGCATTCGACTCCAACCCTGTATCAGCGGCAGTCCCGGGCACCCAGCCCTTGTGCCTACCTTCCTGAGCGTCTCTTCTCGTCGCCCTTTTCCCTTTTGAACCGATTCCTGCCGTGGTCACCACCGCCTTGCGGTGGCGCTCAGGCAGGGCCAGCGTTGAAATCGCGAGGCGCAGTTTTTGGCGGAAAGCCTCGAGCTCGGCCGGCGGGTGCAGGCGTTAGATTCTTCCCAGCTCATGAGCGGCGCGCAGCAGATGTTCCCAGACCGGGCGGCGGCGTCCGAGCATGGGGCTGAGCTGGGGAAAGGAATCCGCCACCTGCCGCAGTGTCAAAAACTGCCACACCTGGTCCACGCGGGCCTCGCGCATGAGCCAGGCCGCCGTGCGCAGCCAGTCCGCGCCCGAGCTGGCCGCCAGCCGACACCGCAGGGACTCCCGCGTCTCGGCACGATCCCAGGCGAAGTCGAGGTTGTCAGCAGGCATGGTGGCCGCAGGCGGCATGAGCGGACTCTTTCACAGCGCAGGGAGATGAGCAAGGCGCGCCTGCCTGCCTGAGAAAAGGCCCATGCCCCCTGCGTTTCCCCATGGGGAGGCTGCCCGGTGGTGTTGTCATTGAGGTGGCCGACAGTGCCACGCTGTCTGGCAGATGCCCATGTTGGCCCGCCTGATGCGCTGAGCCACCGGCCCGCTGATCGACTGTCTCGCCGAATCAACGTTCCTTCTTCGAGTTCGACGGTGCGTTGAGGAACTTGCGCATGTCGTTGAAGATGCTGTCGGGGCCGTCCTGTTTCTGGGCGTGGGTGTGCATGCCTTCGAACCAGGTTTGAGTGGTCGGAGTGTGCGCTTTGGCCACGGCGAGGAGGAGTTCGAGCGTGATCGGCACCGGATGACCGGTGTGGATGGCGGCGGAGAGGGCGAGTTCGGCGGCGCGGTCGAAGACCCACTTCAAATCGGCTCCGGAGAAGCCGTTGGTGGCTTCGATGAGCGCTGCGGCGTCGAAATCGGCGATGGGTTTGTCCTTGGCGAGGAGTTCGATGATCTGGGCGCGGGCAGGGGCGTCCGGCGGTGGCACGAAGATGGCCTGATCGAAGCGTCCCGGACGACGGAAGGCCGGATCGAGCGCCCAGGGCTGATTCGTGGCACCGATGACGAGGATGCGTTGATTGTCGCTGCGGATGCCGTCCATCTCGTGCAGGAACTGGTTCACCAGATTGCGCATCTGGCTCTCGCGAATCTGACGGCGGTCCTGTGCGAGTGAGTCGAGGTCGTCGAACACCAGCACGCAGGGGGCATTGGCCCGCGCGGTTTCGAAGATCTGGTGCAGATTGCGCTCCGTGCTGCCGAAGTAGGGGTCGAAAATCTCGTGCAGGCCGACAGCGAGGTAATTGCAGGGCACTTCACCCGCCACAGCACGCAGGATCAGCGTTTTCCCGCAGCCCGGGGGGCCGTAGATGAGGATGCCACCGCCGGTCTTGCGACCGTAGGCCTTGTAGAGGTCCGGAAACTGCAGCGGGTAGGTGATCTTGAGGCGGATCTCCTCCTTCAGCTCCTCCATGCCGCCGACATCGGCGAAGGTGACGCGGTTGCGCTCCGGATCGCCGGGGGCATAGAACGTCTCCGGCCGCCAGTCGAACGGAGGCTCATCGAAGGGATCGTCGAAGAACTCATCCTGGTCGGCATTGCCTGCCGGTTGCGTTTCCTGGGATGCCGGCTCAGGGGCGGGGGCTGGAGCGGTTTTGCGCGCGTCACGAGTGGTGCGGCCGAGTTCGCGTTCCAGCGCGGGATCACTCATGGTGCCATCGATCTGGGCGGCGCGGTCGAAATGATCCAGCGCCTTCGCACGGTCACCCTCGCTCAAATAGACCCGGCTGAGGAGCAGGTGGGCCTGGGCGTTGTTGGGCTCGAGAAAAATGACGCGTTCCGCACGCACCGCCGCGCCGGAGTTGTTGCCTTCCAGAAACAGGACCTTCGCGATGCCGAGCTGGGCGTCTGTTTGATCGGGATCAACGTCCAAAGCGCGTGCGAAGACCTCCCTGGCCTCGTCCAGGTGCAGCTCCTCAAGGCAGGCGCGACCGTAGAGCAGCAGCAGCGAGAGGTTGTTCGGCGACTGTTTCAACGCGTCGCGGAGGGCGGAGGATTTTGACATGGTGTTGGGGAACTGAGACAGCCACGTATGCTGCCACGCTGAGATTTAAGAGCGTGCGAAGCGTGCTGCCAATGATTTCTTGGCGTGAGTCACCTACAGAGCGGGGCGCACGAGATGATGAGGAGATGATGAGCGTCACCACTTCTTTTTGAAGCCGCCGCCACCACCAAAGCGTTTGCCGCCACCACCACCACCGAAGCCGCCTGGCTTCCTGAAACCACCGCCGCCACCGCCGTAGTTGCCGCCGGAGTCTTCACGGCGTGGGCCACCGTCGTCATCGTGACGGTTGCCATAGCCAGGGCTGGGGCCTTCACCTTCGCGATTGAGCCAGGGCTTGGGCTTGCCGAAACCGCCTTTTTTGAAGCCGCCTCCGCCGCCTCCGAAGCCGCCGGGCTTGCCGCCGAAACCAGGTTTCTTGAAGCCGCCGCCGTAGCCGCCGCCGCCGAATCCGCCTTTCTTGAATCCGCCACCGCCTCCGAAATGCCTTTTGCCGATGCCTTGTCCGGCATCACCAGGGCGGTCAGCGTAGTCCATGCGAACTTCGCGACCGCGAATGATGGGCGGTTGCTGGCGGATGGTTTCGAGCACGGGCTCGACAGCGTCCTCGGGGACCTCGACGAAGCTGCATTTCTCGACGACGTCGATCGTGCCGATGCTGCCGGGCTTCAATTCCTGAACGCTGTTGTAAAGCATGCCGGCGATGTCGCCCGGACGCACCATGTCCATGCCGCCGATGTTGATGAAGAGGCGGACCATGCCGGAACGCGGGCCGCGTTGGGCGAAGGTGCGCTGCTTTTTCGGCAGGGAAGGCTCGTCGTCCTCGGCGCTGTCGTATTCGTTGTCGAATTTGGTGGCAGCGGGCTTCGGAGCCGCCTCGTGATTGGTCGGGCCGGCTTCGTCGTGCTCCTGGCCGGTGGGCTGGGCGGGGGCTTCAGCGGCAGGGGCGCTGGATTCGGTGCCTTCGGGCACGGGAGCCGGAGTGGGGACGGGTGCAGGAGCCTGGGCTTCGACCGCGGGCTGTGGACGCGGTTTGAACTCGCGCTGCGGGGCTTCTTTCTTCTTCCCGGCACGATCTTCCATGATCTGCTCGCTCTCGCGGCCCTGGTCCTTCATGAGCAGGTCCATCACGGCGCTGGCGATCTCGGTGGCGGTGAAGCCGATGTCGAGCAGGCGCTGGATGCTGTGCTCGTGGGAGGTGTATTCGCCGCTTTCGAGCACAGCCTTCACTTTCTCAAAGGCCTGATCGACGAGCGTGGCCTCGACTTCCTCCTGCGACGGCACCCTGGCGCGCTCGATGCGCGTGTTGATGAAACGCTGGATGCGCTGCATGAGATAAATCTCACGTCCGGCGACGAGACTGACCGCCTTGCCCTTGCGACCTGCACGACCGGTGCGGCCGATGCGGTGGACGTAGTCCTCGGCGTCGTATGGCAGCTCCAGATTGATGATGAGGTCGATGTCGTTCACGTCGAGGCCGCGGGCGGCGACGTCGGTGGCGACGAGCACCTCGATGGTGCCGCTGCGGAAGTTGCGCATCACGCGCTCGCGCATGATCTGGTTGATGTCGCCATGCAGGCGGTCGGCGGCGTAGCCACGGGCCACGAGCGCATCGGTGGCGTCATCGACGGCGCGTTTGGTGTTCGCAAACACGATGGCCAGACGGGGCGCCTCGATGTCGAGGACGCGGCAGAGCACTTCCAGCTTCGAGCGGCCGTGTACTTCGTAGTAACGCTGTTCGATCGTCGGCACGGTGAGCGCCTTCTGCTCGATCGTGATCGTGGCGGCGTTGCTGGTGTAGTTTTCGACGAGGCGGCGGATGCGTGGCTCGAAGGTGGCGCTGAAGAAGATCGTCTGGCGGTCCTTCGGCACGGCGGCCATGAGGCGGTCGATGTCCTCGGCGAAACCCATGTCGAGCATTTCGTCGGCTTCGTCGAACACGAGGCTCTTGAGAGCATCGACCTTCAACAGACCGCGCTCCATGAAGTCGAGGATGCGTCCCGGCGTGCCGACGACGATCTGCGAGCCGCTCTGCAAGGCACGAATCTGGCGGTCATACGAGGCACCGCCGTAAACAGGCGTGGCACGGACGCCTTCCTTGAATGTGGCCAGCTTGTGAATCTCCGCGCAGACCTGCATCGCCAGCTCGCGGGTAGGGCAGAGGATCAAGGCCTGCACGTGGCGCTTTGTGCCATCGACGCCCTGCACGACGGGAATGCCAAACGCCATCGTCTTGCCGCTGCCGGTGTGGCTTTGACCGACCACGTCGCGACCCGTCAATGCCACAGGAATGGCCTGGGCCTGGATGGGCGAGGGCTGCTCGAATCCGAGAGATTTGACGGCCTCAAGAAGCTCCGGGGCGATGCCCAGTTCGGGGAAGGTGTGCGTGCTCATAAACGGTCCCCCGGGGATTTGAGGGCGGCCATAGTCCCACCAATGGGGAAGATAGCAAGGTCTTTGATCTTCCGGGGACCTCGCCTAAAAAAGCCGTTCGCCGACATGGACGATTTGCAAAAGCCCTCATAGAATGCCGTTTCTGTCACCCACCAACCCAGCGGGTCACAAGCATCCGCGTCCAACCATGTCAACAGCCACAGCCTCCGCTCCGTCGTCGTCTGATTCCAAGAAGACCCTCCGTAACGCCGTCATCCGCTTCGCCGGAAATTCGCAGGACGGTATCCAGTCCATCGGCGGCTTCCTCGCCCGCCTCGCGGGCCGCACGGCGCAGGAAGTGATGACCTACATGACGATCCCGGCGACGATCAGCGGCGGTCCTTCGATTTTCCAGGTGCATCTCGGCTCAGGCGAAGTGCTCACGGCGGGTGATGAGGCGGACGTGCTCGTCGCTTTCTACCAGCACAGCTATGACGGCCATTTCAATGCGCTGCGCCAGGGCGGCATCTGCCTCTATGACAGCGCCGAGGTGAAGGAGATCAAGCATGAGAAGGGCGTCTTCCACATCGGCATTCCCTTCACTGCGGCGACCGTGGAGGCCATCGGCGGCAGCGCAAAGGATCGCGGCAAGAACATGTTCGTGCTCGGCCTGATCGTTTCCGTGTTCAATTTGGACAAGGAGAAGCTCGTTGGCATCATCAGCCGTCAGTTCGGCAAAAAAGACGAATCCGTGCTGCGCAATGCGCTGCTGGCCTTCGATGCGGGCTACGCGTATCAGATCGGCGACATCGAAAAATTCGCGCTGGCTCCGGGCGAGGCCGATTCCGGCCACCGCATCTCCACGGACGGCAATCAGATGCTCTCGCTTGGTCTTCTCGCTGCCGGTGTGCGCTACGGCGCGGCGTATCCGATCACGCCGTGGTCCTCCATCATGGAAACA
>JADHED010002563.1_pt1 | contig 12279 bp, 7 predicted proteins | sample 8952041 | NCBI WGS metagenome assembly JADHED01 (sample SAMN16124423, study PRJNA663239) | bioreactor sludge metagenome | isolation source: sludge (control) | place: India:Bengaluru | collected 2018-09-08
GATGGGGTCTGGTCTACACTCTACACTCTGCGGGGACGCAGAGTGTAGAGTGTAGACCAGACCCCATCTCATGGAGAGGTTCTCGGGGCGCGACGGGCGGTTCGCGGCGCTCTGCGCCGCGGTGATCGTGGCGGGGGCGGCGGTGGGGGTGCCGCTCTTCCCCCGGGCGTTCCCGGAGGCGTCGATCGACTTCCGGGTGACGCGGGAGGAGGCGCGGAAGGTCGCGGAGCGCGGGCTCGCCCGGCGGGGCTTCGACGTGGCGGGCCGGCGGGTCCTCGCGATCTTCGACCACGACGACACGGCGAAGGTCTTCCTGGAGCGCGAGCTCGGCCTCGAGAAGGCGCGGCCCCTCCTCGGGGGCGAGGTCCCGGTGTGGCGGTGGTCGTTCCGGTTCGTGAGGCCTCTCGAGAAGGGAGAGCTCCTCGCGTTCGTGGCGCCGTCCGGCGAGCTCCTGTCGTTCCGGAGGCTCCTCGCGGAAGAGGCGCCGGGCGGCGATCCCGGGCCGGCGCGGGCCCGCACGCTCGCCGAGGAGGCGCTCCGCGAGCACCGGGGGCTCGACGCGGCGGCGCTGAAGCTCGTGGAGGCGAAGGAGGAGAAGAGGCCCGCTCGCGTCGACAGGACCTTCGTCTGGGAATCGCCGACGGCCGCGTGGAAGGGCGCCGCGATGCGCTACCTCGTGGAGGTGCAGGGGGACCAGATCGGCCGGTCGACCCTGTGGCTCGAGGTGCCGGAGGCGTGGCGACAGGAGTACGCGACGCTCCGCTCGAAGAACCACGCGGCGGGAGCGGCGGCGACGTTCGGTCTCGTCCTGACGGCGGTGGCGCTCGTGGCCGCGTTCTTCGGGCGCCTGCGCCGGCGGGACGTGCCGTGGCGCACGGCGATCGGCTTCGGGCTCGCGGGGGCGGCGCTCCAGGCCGCGTCGTCGCTGAACGAGCTGCCCCTCACGCTCTTCTGGTACGACACGACGGAGAGCTGGGGGAGCTTCCTGGGGCAGGCGCTCCTCGCGGACCTCGGGAGCGCCTGCCTCCTCGGCGTGGCGCTCCTCCTCCTCGTGGCGGGGGGAGAGCCGGAGTACCGGGAGGCGTATCCCGACAAGCCGGCGCTCGGACGCCTCTTCACGCGCCGGGCCTTCGGGACGAAGCGGTTCTTCCTCGGGCTCCTCGCGGGGTACGCGCTGACGGCCGGCTTCTTCGCCTGGCAGGTCCTCTTCTACCTCTCTGCGGAGCGGCTCGGCGCCTGGTCTCCGGCCGACGTCCCTTACTCGAACCTCCTCGGGACGATGTTCCCGTGGCTCGGCGTCCTCGTGATGGGCTTCGTTCCGGCGACGACGGAGGAGTTCTCGTCGCGGATGTTCTCGATCCCGTTCCTGCAGCGGTTCGCGCCGACCTGGGCGGCCGTCGGAGCGCCGGCGCTGATCTGGGGGTTCGCGCACGCGGGCTATCCGAACCAGCCGTTCTGGGTGCGCGGGGTCGAGGTCGGGCTGGCGGGCGTCGTCGTCGGCGTCGTGATGCTCCGGCGGGACCTCTTCCCTCTCCTCGTCTGGCACTTCACGGTCGACGCGGTCTACACGTCGCTCCTCCTGGTCCGCTCGTCGAACCCGTACTTCGTCGTCTCGGGCCTCCTCGCGGCCGGAGTCCTCCTCCTGCCCCTCGTCGTGGCCGGAGCGCTCGCGTGGCGCCGGGGGGGCTTCGCGCCGGAGTCCGGCCTGACGAACGGCGAGGTCGGGTCGGCGGCGCCGCTCCCCTCCTCCGGCGCGGTCGACGAGGCCCCACCCGTCGCGGCGCCGAGGCCGCTCCCGACGCGGACCGTCGTCGCGGCCCTTGCGGGCGCCTCGGCCCTCGTCCTCCTCGGCGCGGCCGCGTTCCTGCCTTCGGGGAGGCTCGACGCGGACGCCCGCGTGACGCGGACGGAGGCGATCGACGCCGCGCGCGCGTTCGTCGCCGGGGAGGGCGACGACCCGGCGCGCTACCTCGCGACCGCGCGGATCGACTCGGCGCTCCCCGCGCTCGAAGAGGCGGGCGAGACGGGGCGCGGGCTCCTGCCGTATCGCTGGGAGCGGAGCGCGGAGCGCTGGCTGCTGGAGACGGGCGGTCCGGAGACGCTCCGTCGCTGGGCCGGAGGCGTCCTGCCCGGCCCGGTCTGGCAGGTGCGCCTCGCGCGCGAGCGGGACCGCCACGCGTGGTGGGTCGTCGTCGACGCACGCGACGGGAGGGTCGTCTCGTTCGCGCGCGACCTCCCGGAAGAGGAGGCGGGCGCGACCCTCGCGCCCGACGCGGCTCTCGCGCGGGCGAGGGAGGCGGCGCGAGCGCGCGGGATCGATCCCGACGGGCAGATCGTCACCTCGGCGGTCGAGAAGGAAAGGAAGGCGCGGAGGGACCACCGGATCGTCTTCGAGTCGACGAACGAGGCGGCGGGCGAGGCGCGCCGCCGCGTCCTGGTCGACGTCGCCGGCGGACGCCCGGGCCTCGTGGCGACCGCGCTGAAGCTGCCGGAGGAGTGGGTCCGCGAGCGCCGCCGGAGCACGGGAGCGACCTGGACGGCGCTCGGCCTGAAGGTGGCGGGGTTCGGGACGGTCGTGGGCCTCGGCCTCGTCGTCCTCCTCCTCGCGCACCGCGCGGGGCGCATCCGCTGGCGCGAGGCGTCCCGGTGGGCGGCGCTCCTGACGCTTCCGGCGTTCCTCGAACGCGCCTCCCGGCTGCCGACGCTGCTCCTCGCCTGGCCGCCGGAGACGCCGCTCGCCGCCTGGGCGGTTTCGGCGACGCTGGGAGTCCTGGTGGGCCTCCTCGCCTCGTACGCGCTCGCCCTCGTCGTGAGCGGTCTCGTGACGGCTGCGGCGCCCCACGCGCTCGGCCTCGTTCGCCGACCGATCCCGGGCGCGCGCGGCAGGGCGCTCCTCGCGGGAGGGGTGACGGCGCTCCTCGTCCTCTCGGCGCGTCGTCTCGCGGACGGCGTGCGCGGCCTCTTCCCGGCCTCGGCGGGTCTCGGGGGCCTCGACCTTCCGCCCGGCGTCGACGGCTGGCTGCCGGCGGCGTCGGCGCTCGCGTCGGCGACGGAGCTCGCGCTCCTCGCGGCGGGCGGCGCCGCGATCGCCGCGCTCCTCGCGAGGGAGCTCCGCCCGTCGCGCGCCGGCTGGCTCGTCCTCGGCCTCTCGGTGACGGGGTGCTGGGCGCCGCTCGAGGCGTCGGACGCCGCGGGGGTCGCCGTCCCTCTCGTCGTCGGGGCGCTTCCTGCGGCGGCGCTGGCGCTCGGGGCCGCGCTCCTGCTGAAGGACGATCCCCGGGCCTTCGCGATCGCGGCGGCCGGGATCGTCCTCCTGCCCCAGGGGGCGGCGCTCGCGGCATCGGGAGTGCCGTCCTGGGCGCTGAGCGGGGGCCTCTGCCTCGCGGCGGCGATCCTGGTCGCGCTCGCGCCCGTCCGGGGGGAATCGGGCGCTATTCCCCCGACGCCTTCGCCCCGCGCGGGCTGACGCGGCGCCACTCCGACTCGGAGAGGCGGTCGGCGGCGCCGCGCCCGACGGCGCGGTGCATCTCGACGAGGAGGCGGGCCGCCTCCTCGTCCTCGAGCGGCGGCGGTCCGAGGCGCGTGAGGAGCGCGTCCGGGTGCTCGGGCGAGAGGAAGCGCGTCTTGAGCGTCGCGAGCGGGACGAGCGGCCGGTAGAAGGCTTCGAGCCGCACCTCGGGGAGGGGCTCGAGCGGCGCGGCCGCGGACGCCGTCGTGCGCCGCGTCGGGGCGGGGAGCGCGGCCGGGGCCGCGCGCCGGGCGCGCGCCTCGCGCAGGCGCGCGAGGACCTCGTCCCGCCCCTTCCCACGGAGGAGGAGGAGGAGGAACGGATCGCGGTCGAAGCGCTCGGCGAGCGCGACGTGGACGGCCGCGGCGTGGCGGCAGGCGGCGCCGTCGGGGCACGCGCAGGTGACCGCGATCTCGGTGGGGGAGACGGGGAGGAGCGCCCCGCCGGCGGCCGCGAAGACGTCGTCGGATTCCTCGGGAAGGATTCCCGAGAGGAGCTCCGCGACCGTGCGAGCCCGCTCGGCGAACGCCCTCAGCGCGCCGTCGAAGACCTTCTCGTTCAGCGTCCGGAGGCGCAGCCGGACGTTGAGGACCGACCGCCCCCGGTCGCGGACCTCCGCCTCGACGAGGCCGGGCTTGACCGAGAGGGCGGTGAGGGCCCCTTCGGCGACGAGCCCCCGCCCTTTCTCGAGCCGCGCCTTGCCCGCTCCGGAGGCGGCGGCGAGCCAGCGCCCGCCCCATCCCTCCGGGGCGGGCGGAGCGGCGGGGAGGTCGACGAGGCGCTTCTTCGCCGTCACGTCAGCTCCCTTCCCCGGCGTCGACGGCGTCGCGGGAGAGCGCCACGAGCTCCGCGAGCTCCTCGTTCGAGAGCTCGGTGATCCAGCTCTCGCCGGCTCCGATGATGGAGCGGGCGAGCTCCTTCTTCTCGTCGATCATGTGGTCGATCCGCTCCTCGAGCGTCCCGCGGCAGACGAACTTGTGGACCTGAACGTGCCGCGTCTGGCCGATGCGGAAGGCACGGTCGGTCGCCTGGTCCTCGACCGCCGGGTTCCACCAGCGGTCGACGTGGAAGACGTGCGAGGCGCGCGTGAGGTTGAGCCCCGCGCCGCCCGCCTTGAGCGAGAGGACGAAGAAGAGCGGCGGGTCGTCGTCCTCCTGGAAGCGGCGGACCATCTCGGCGCGCGCGAGGCGCGGGACGCCGCCGTGGAGGAAGAGGATCTCCTTGTCGAACTTGTCGCGCAGGGCGCGGACGAGGAGGTGCCCCATCTCGCTGAACTGCGTGAAGAGGAGCGCGGGGCGGTTCTCGGCCTCGGTCTCCTCGAGCATCGCGAGGAGGCGCGTGAGCTTGGACGAGCGGCCGTCGAGGCGGCTGCCGTCGCCGAGGAAGAGCGCCGGGTGGTTGCAGATCTGCTTGAGGCGGAGGAGGAGCAGCAGGACCTTCGCCCGCCGGCTCTGCCCCTGCGCCTTCCCGATCCCCTCGAGGAGCGCCTTCGTGGTGGCGCGGTAGAGCGTCGCCTGCTCGCGCGAGAGGCCGACCCACTCCTTCGTCTCGATCTTGTCGGGGAGGTCGGGGGCGATGGCGGGGTCGGTCTTCGTCCTGCGGAGGAGGAACGGGGACGTCAGCCGCCGCAGGCGCTCGCGGGCGACGGGGTCGTGGTGCCGCTCGATCGGGATGGAGAAGGCGCGCCGGAACGACTCGTCGGAGCCGAGGAGGCCGGGGTTGAGGAAGTCGAGGATCGCCTTCAGCTCGGAGAGCCGGTTCTCGAGCGGCGTCCCGGTGAGCGCGGCGCGCCGCGTGGAGCGGAGCGCGCGGACGGCGCGCGACTGCGCCGTGCCGGGGTTCTTGATGTTCTGCGCCTCGTCGAGGGCGAGGTACTCCCACGTGACCTCCGTGAGGAGGGCGCGGTCCCGGTGGGCGAGGGAGTAGGTCGTGACGAGAAGGTCGGTCTTCTTCACGAGGTCGTAGAAGGCGTCGCCCGAGGCCCGCTCGGGTCCGTGGTGGACGGCGACGGTGAGGGTCGGGGCGAAGCGGTGCGCCTCCTGGACCCAGTTCTCGACGACGGAGGTGGGGCAGACGAGGAGCGACGGGCGGATCGCCTCGCCCGCCTCGCGGGCGGTGAGGAGCGTCGCCAGGAGCTGGATCGTCTTCCCGAGCCCCATGTCGTCCGCGAGGCAGCTCCCGAGCCCCCGCGAGAGGAGGAAGCGGAGCCAGGTGACCCCCTTCTCCTGGTAGGGGCGGAGGCGGCCCTCGAGCTCCTTCGGCGTCACGAAGGGGGCGTCCTTCTCGGCGTCGGCCTGGAGGAAATCGGCCAGCCATCCGTCGGCCGTCAGGACGTCGACGCCCGGAGCCGCGTCGTCGTCCTCGTCGAGGCCGCTCGCCATCCGCAGGAAGTCGGCGAGGGTGGCGCGCCCGGAGGGCTTCTTGTCGAAGAGGGCGAGCGTGCGCTGGACGCTCTGCGGGTCGAGGAGGACCCACTCGCCGCGCACCTCCACGAGAGGCACCTTGCGGCTCGCGAGCTGCTCGAACTCCTCGGGCGAAAGGAGGAGATCGCCGACGGCGACCTTCCAGTCGAAGTCGACGAGGGTGCCGAGACCGAACCGCGTGACGGCGACGCCGCTCTTCCAGCGGCTCTCCGCGGCGTTGAGCCGGAGCGACGGCTTCGTCGTCCGTCCCTCGGCCGGGAGGAGGAGCTGGACCCCCGCCTCGGAGAGGAGCGGCGCGTCGGAGGCGAGGAAGCGCCAGGCCTCCTCGAGCGAGAGGGGGGCTCCGACGGGGTGCCGCTCCTCGAGGCTGCGCCGGATCGGATCGCAGAGCTTCGCGACGCCGCCGAGGCGGGCGAGGAGCGCCTCCTGCGGGTTCACGAAGCGCCGGCCGAGGCGCCGGAGGCTCGAGGCCGTCTCGTTCCAGATCTCCTCGGCGTAGAGCTTCAGGCTGGGGTCGTCCGCCGCCTCGAGGTGATAGCCGAGCCGCCACGAGGGGGCGCCCTCGGCCTCCGGCTCGGGAGGGAGGAGGCGCACGCCGAGGCGCAGCTCGCCCTCGGGCAACGCCTCGAGGAGCGGGACGCTCCAGGCGCCGAAACGCTCCGCGACGTCGGCCGGGACGGCCTCGGCGGCGCTCTCGTCCTCCCGCCCGTCGCGACGCACGGCGAGCCGCGCGAGCGCGTACCCCTCGGGGCCGGGGAGTCCGCGGCGACGCGACTCCGGCAGCGTCTCCGCGAGGAGGGCCCTCGCCGCGGCGTCGGTGAGGTCGTCGACGACGCCGCGCAGGAGGAAGGAGGCGGCCGGATAGAGGCCCTCAGAGATGGCGCCGGGCCACGCGATCGCGCGGCTGGCGGCGGGCATCGCCTGAGAGAAGACCTCGGCGCGCTCCTTCTCGTGAGAGTCGGTCAGGACCGGCCGCCAGCGGGCGTGGCCCTCCTCGATGGCCGGGACGAAACGTCTCCGGTGCAGGAGGTCGAGGACCCAGCCGGCGACGGCCGACCAGTACTCGGTGTCGTCCCCGAGGGAGAGGCCGGCGCGGTCGGGCTCCTCGGCGAGCGCGAGCAGGGCCTCGAAGGCGCGCTCGGCCGGGACGAGCAGACCCTCGACCTCCAGCGGCTTCAGGACCGTCTCGCCGGCCGCGTAGTCGCCGTCCTCGCGCAGGGAGGAGCGCGTGGGGACGGGGCGCGAGCGGAGCGTCGGGACCGTGAGGACGAGGCGGAGCGGCCGGGAGGCGCCCGTGGCGACCGCGAGCCCGGCCGACCGGAGCGCCGCCGCGAGGAGCGACGGGTCGACGTGGCGGGGATGCTCGGGACGCTGCCGGGCGCCGACGAACGGGCCTTCTCCCCAGAGGAAGAACCCCGTCCCGGGGAGTGGCCCTGTGGGGGGCAGCGGGTTGCCGTGGAGTACGAGCAAGCCGCCCATTCTCGCGCATTTCGACTCGGGCGGCGCGACCGGTTATCCTCCGCCCCTGCAACGATGAAGCCGTACGAGATCTTCCGCCGCCTCTCGACCGCCGAAGCCGACGCCCTCGTGTTCTCCGCCTGCGAGGACGACGAGATCCCCGACAAGGTCGCCGGGAGCGTCCTGACGCTCCAGCGCGTGCCGCTCAAGCGATTCGAGCGGATGACGGACGAGGTCCGGCGCGCCCTCGTGAGGAAGACGCTCCGCGACCGGCGGGCCGAGGACCTCGCGCTCTTCGTCCTCTCGGCCGGGCTCGTCCGGGCGCGGGGCGAGATGATCGAGGGCTTCCTCGCCTCGCTCGACCTGCCGCACGACGGCCCGAACCTGACCGCCGACGAGCCGGTGGCGGAGCCCCCGCGCGAGCGCCTCGCGAAGGCCGTGACGGACCTCGCCGGGAAGTACGGCGCGCGGGACGTGGCGCTCTTCCTCCACGCCTTCATCGAGCAGCCCGACGTGGCGTGGCCGGTCCTGGCCGAGCTCCTCGGCAGCGATCCGAAGCTCGCTCTGGACGATCGCTCCGCGGACTGAGGGGGCCGCCCGGCGGGACGGCGGCGTCCGGCCGGGCGTCGGCTAACATCCTCGTGCGCCCGCGCCCGAAGGCGCGCGGCCGGAGGTTGACCATGATCCCCGAGAAGCTGAAGGCCGCCCTCGACGAGCACGTCTCCGCGGAGGTCGGCGCCGCCTACCTCTATCTCGCCATGTCGGCCGACTTCGAGTCGAAGTCCTTCAAGGGTTTCGCGAAGTGGATGCGCGTCCAGTTCCAGGAGGAGATGGCGCACGCGCTGAAGTTCGTCGACTACATGCTCTCGCGCGGCGCGACGATCGGCTGGAAGGACGCGAAGGCGCCGGCGAGCACGTTCGGGTCGCCGCTCGAGACGTTCGAGAAGACGCTCGCGCACGAGAAGGACGTCACCGCCCGGATCCACAAGCTCTACCACCTCGCCGCGGCCGAGGGCGACACGGCCACCCAGGTCTTCCTGCAGTGGTTCGTGACGGAGCAGGTCGAGGAAGAGGCCCGCGTCACCGAGATCGTCGACAAGATCCGGATGGTAATGGGGGTCAGGTCCGTTTTCCGTGGGAAAATGGACCATGGCCCGCCCTATCCGGCTCGACTATTCGGGCGCGCTCTGGCATGTGACCGCGAGGGGAAACGAGCGGAAGCCGATCTACAGGGATTCCGAGGACTGCGCGGCGTTCGTGGACGTCCTCGGGAGGACGGTGGCGCGATACCGCTGGCGACTCCACGCCTTCGTCCTCATGCCGAACCATTACCACCTCCTCGTCGAGACGCCGGTCGCGACCCTTTCCCGCGGCATGCGACAGCTCGGGGGCGTCTACACGCAGCGCTTCAACCGGCGGTGGTCGCGGTGCGGGCACCTCTTCCAGGGGCGGTTCTTCTCGCTGCACGTGGAGCGTGAATCGCATCTGCTCGAGCTGGCGCGGTACATCGCGCTGAATCCCATCCGGGCGGGCCTCGCGAAATCCGCAGCAGAGTGGCGATGGGGCAGCTACAGGGCGCTCGCCGGGCTGGAACCCGCTGCACCATTCCTCGAGACGCGGTGGATTCGAGAGGCATTCGGGAGCCGGAGGCAGGCGGCAGAGCGTGCCTTTGCGGAGTTCGTCGACCGGCCGAACAGCTACGAGCCGTGGTCGCGCGTTCGGCATCAGGTCTATCTCGGAAGCGAGGAGTTCTGCGCCGACCGGCTCGGCCAGGCGAGGAGCGAGGGCGAGAGGAGCGGAGTCACGGCGAAGCAGGCCCGTGGTTTCGCGCCGGATCCGGACAGCTTCCGCGAGCGCCTGCTGGAGACGCGGATCCTCCGTCCCGGAGACCGCCGACGTCGGAACCTCGTTGGCCTGCTTCTCAGGGACGAGACGCTCGCGACGTGGGCGGAGGTCGGACGAGCGATCGGGCTCACGCCCGATGGGGCGCGGACCGCGGTCGCGGCGGTTCGTGCCGGGCTCGACGGCAATCCACGCCTGCGGCAGGAGCTCGAGGGCCTGAAGGCCGCTCTTCAGGGTGCGCCGCCGGAGCGAGCGTGAGCTGGCCTGAGCCGCGGCGGCTGCTGGTCGTCTCGAGACGAACGCGAGCCTGACGTCTCCCTTGCGCAGCGGAAAACGGACCTGACCCCCTCTTCCCCCCTCTTCCGCGACCCCTTCTTCCGCTCACTTTCAACGGAAAACGGACCTGACCCCATCCTGATGACCCCATCGTGACCCAGGGGCGAGAGGGGCGGCCTCGGGGGAGGGGCGGCGATGGTTCAGCTGCCGGTGGAGCCGTACTTCGCGATTCCCTTTCGCCAGAGCGCGACGTTGAGGAGGGCGAGGAGGAGCGCGACGCCGGGGACGGCCCAGAAGAAGGGGAGGAACTCGCTCCGCCCGAGCGCGAGCGTCGTCGGGTAGAACGACGCGAAGGCGAAGGGGACGACGGTCGAGAGGAGGACCTTCACCTTCAGGTCGTAAATCGTGATCGGGTACCGCCCGAACGACATGAGGTTGAAGACGGGCGGCGCGAGGCCGACCCGGTCCTCCACCCAGAAGCTCGCGGCGGTGAGGAGACCGAAGACCGACACGTAGACGACGGCCCCGAGGACGGCCCAGAGCGGCAGGAGCACGAGGCCGAGGGGCGAGACGTCGGGGAGGCGGGAGACCGCCCACGCGATCGCCACGGCGCCGGTCGCGACCTCCTGGAGCGACTCGAGGCGGAACGTCTCGAAGAGGACCTGGAAGAGCGGTGAGACGGGACGGAGGAGGATGCGGTCGAAGCGTCCTTCCACGAGGTAACGGTCGGCGAACTCCCAGAGGTTCGAGGAGACGACGCCGAAGAGGCCGTAGGGGAGGAGCGAGAAGCCGTAGAGGAAGACGATTTCCGGGAAGCTCCATCCGGCGAGGTGGGGAAAGCGCGAGAAGAGGAGGAGGACGACGGAGAAGGACGCCGCGGTGCCGAGGAACGAGGCCAGGACTGCCGCGGCGAAGTCGGCCCGGTAGGCGAGGCGCGCCTTCGCGTACTGCGCGAAGTAGAGAGCGAGGAGGCGCGAGTGGAACCGGACGCGAGCCATCGTCACCCTCCCTGGACCTCGATCCGCCGGGCCGTCGACCTCCAGAGGAGGCGACCGAGGGCGAGCAGGAGGACGACCCAGCCGGCCTGCAGGGCGATCGCCCGGGCGGCGTCCGCGCCGGTCGCGAGGCCGAGCCAGATGCGCCCCGGCGTGTCGTTCATGTGGAGGAACGGGAGCCAGACGAGGACCTTCCTCGCCGGCTCGGGGAAGAAGGCGATCGGGACGAGGAGCCCGGAGAGGAGCTCGAGGACGAGGTACTTCGCGCGGAGGACGCCGAGGATCGAGGTCGTCCGGATGGCGACGAGTCCGACGCAGAAGTTGATCGCGCCGACGAGGAGCGCGGAGAGGAGGCCGGAGAGGAGATAGAGGCCGAGCGCCGCGGGCGAGGCGGGCGGGAGGACGGGGTAGACGAGGACGAGCAGGAGGCCGATCGGGACGGTGAAGAGAACGAGCCGGAAGGCGCTCTCGCCGAGCGCCTGCGAGAGCGTCATCGCCTGGACGTCGACCGGCTTGATGAGCGTCATCGCGAGGCGCCCCTCGCGGACCTGGCTCGCGATGTCGCGGTCGACCTCGTTGAAGTAGAAGCTCCGGAGCGCCCACCCGGTCGCGACGTAGGTGAGCATCTGCGGGAACGTGAAGCCGCCGAGCGTGGCGCCGTCCCCCTTCTCGTGGAAGAGCGCGCGCCAGATGTAGTACCAGACGGTCGCGTTGAAGAAGTAGGTGAGGATGCCGACGAAGTAGCGCGCGCGATACGCGAGGATGTTCAGGAACGAGGTGCGCGCGAAGGCGAGGTAGGGACGCGCGGAGGCGAGGGCGGTCGCGATCATCGCCGGCGAGACGCCTTCAGCCCCGCCGGACGCCGCGGTGGGCGACGAGGCCCGGAGCGGCCCCTTCCTCGGCCGGCGGCGCGTCGGGCCGCCTCAGCGCCGCGTTCTCGCGGTAGATGCGCGCGACGACCTCCTCGATGTCGGGCTCGCTGACGGCGAGGTCGACGACGGGGAGGCTCCTCACGACCTCGCGGATCACGTCGGGAGCCGAGGCCTCCCGTTTGTCGACGGCGACGACGTAGCGGCCGGGCGAGAGGCGGGCGGCGCGCCACGGCCCGACGGCGAGCTCCGCCGGGTCTCCCTCGGGAGGGCCGGGGAGGTCGAACCGGATTCGTGCCTCGGGGAGGTGCCTGTCGCGCAGCCCGCGGAGGGGCCCGTCCCAGAGGACCTGGCCGTGGTCGATGAGGACGACGCGCTCGCAGAGCTCCTCGATGTCGTCGAGGTCGTGCGTCGTGAGGACCACCGTCGTCGAGAGGCGACGGTTCGCCTCCTTCAGGAACGCGCGGACGTTCGCCTTCGCGACGACGTCGAGGCCGATCGTCGGCTCGTCGAGGAAGAGGAGCGGTGGCTCGTGGAGGAGCGAGGCGGCGAGGTCGCAGCGCATCCGCTCGCCGAGGGAGAGCTTGCGCACGGGCTGGGAGAGCAGCCGGCCGATCTCGAGGAGCTCGTCGAAGACCTTCATCCGCCGTTCGTAGTCGGCGGCGGAGACGCCGTAGATCTCGCGGAGGAGCTGGAAGCTCTCGACGACGGCGATGTCCCACCAGAGCTGGGTGCGCTGGCCGAAGACGACGCCGATCGAGCGGGCGTAGGCGCGTCGGTCGCGCCACGGGACGAACCCGAGGCAGCTCACCTCGCCGGAGGTCGGCGTCAGGATGCCGGTGAGCATCTTGATCGTCGTCGACTTCCCGGCTCCGTTCGGGCCGATGTAGCCGACCATCTCGCCCCGG
>JADHED010002589.1_pt1 | contig 12277 bp, 8 predicted proteins | sample 8952041 | NCBI WGS metagenome assembly JADHED01 (sample SAMN16124423, study PRJNA663239) | bioreactor sludge metagenome | isolation source: sludge (control) | place: India:Bengaluru | collected 2018-09-08
ACACGCGGTCGGCCTCGATGGCGTCGTCGATCTGCACGCGCAGCAGGCGGCGCACCTCGGGATCCATGGTGGTTTCCCACAGCTGCTCGGGGTTCATTTCGCCCAGGCCCTTGTAGCGCTGGCGGCTGGTGGTGCGTTCGGCCTCGCTGATCAGCCAGGCCATGGCGCCGCGGAAGTCGGCCACCTTTTCTTCCTTGGCCTTGTCGCCCTCGCCGCGTTGGGCGCGGGCGCCTTCGGCCAGCAGGCCGTGGAAGGTCTGCGCGGCCTCGGCCAGGGCGGCGTAGTCGTCGCCGGCCACAAAGTCTTGCGTCAGGATGGAGCTTTTCACGTTGCCGTGGTGCTGGCGGCTGATGCGCAGTACCGGTTTGTCGCTGCGCGGGTCAAACTCGCCCACCACCTCGGGCGGCACGCCGTTGACGTTGAGCTCGGCCAGCTTGGCCTGCATGGCGGCTGCGCTGGCCTGGGCCTCTTCGACGCTGGCAAGTTTGACCGCGACACCGTCGGCAATGGCGCGCAGGGCTTCCTGGTCCATATAGGCCGATAGGCGCTCGATGATGCGCTCGGCCGCCTGGTGCTTGCGCGCCAGCTCGGCCAGGGTGTCGCCTTGCAGGGTTTGCGCGCTGTCGCCGCCGGTCTGGATGCGCGCGTCTTTCAGGGCCACGCGCAGCAGGAATTGGTCGAGCGCCGGGCCGTCCTTCAGGTACAGCTCTTCCTTGCCGTTCTTCACCTTGTAGAGAGGCGGCTGGGCGATGTAGATGTGGCCGCGCTCGACCAGCTCGGGCATCTGGCGGTAGAAGAAGGTCAGCAGCAGGGTGCGGATGTGCGCGCCATCGACATCGGCGTCGGTCATGATGATGATGCGGTGGTAGCGCAGCTTGGCGGCGTTGAAGTCGTCGCTGCCGCTCTTGGCCTTGTCGCTGAATTCGTCCTCGCTGGCCTTGCCGATGCCGGTGCCCAGGGCCGTGATCAGGGTGATGATTTCCTGGCTGGACAGCAGCTTTTCGTAGCGCGCCTTTTCCACGTTCAAAATCTTGCCGCGCAGCGGCAGGATGGCCTGGAACTTGCGGTCGCGCCCCTGCTTGGCGCTGCCGCCGGCGGAGTCGCCCTCGACGATGTAGATCTCGCACAGCGCCGGGTCTTTTTCCTGGCAGTCGGCCAGCTTGCCGGGCAGGCCCATGCCGTCGAGCACGCCCTTGCGCCGCGTCATCTCGCGCGCCTTGCGCGCGGCCTCGCGGGCGCGGGCGGCCTCGACGATCTTGCCGCACAGAATCTTCGCGTCCTGCGGTTTTTCTTCCAGAAATTCGGCCAGCGCCTTGGCGACGATGTCTTCGACCGGCGCGCGCACTTCGCTGGACACCAGCTTGTCCTTGGTTTGGCTGCTGAACTTGGGCTCGGGCACCTTCACGCTCAGCACGCAGCACAGGCCCTCGCGCATGTCGTCGCCGCTGACCTCGACCTTGGCCTTCTTGGCCAGCTCGTTTTGCTCGATGTACTTGCCGATGACGCGCGTCATGGCGGCGCGCAGGCCGGTCAAATGGGTGCCGCCGTCACGCTGCGGGATGTTGTTGGTGAAGCACAGCACCTGCTCGTTGTAGCCGTCGTTCCACTGCATGGCGACTTCAACGCCGATCTCGGTGCCGGGGATGCCGCCGTAGCTCTCGGCCGGGCGGCTGCCCGTGGCGTGGAAGGCCGTGGGGTGCAGCACCTTTTTGTTGGCGTTGATGAACTTGACGAAGCCCATGACGCCGCCGGCGCCGGAGAAATCATCTTCCTTGCCGCTGCGCTCGTCGATCAGGCGGATACGCACGCCGTTGTTCAAAAAGGACAGCTCGCGCAGGCGCTTGGCCAGGATCTCGTAGTGGAACTCGTGGTTCTCTTTGAAGATCTCGGTGTCGGGCAGAAAGTGCACCTCGGTGCCGCGCTTCTCCGTGGGGCCGGTGACCTTCATGGGTGAGACCTCGAAGCCGTTCACGGTCTCGATCAAGCGGTTTTGCACAAAGCCGCGGGCAAATTCGACTTGATGCACCTTGCCGTCGCGGCGCACCGTCAGGCGCAGCCATTTGGAGAGGGCGTTGACGCAGGACACGCCCACGCCGTGCAGGCCGCCCGAGACCTTGTAGCTGTTCTGGTTGAACTTGCCGCCGGCGTGCAGCTCGGTCAGCGCGATCTCGGCAGCACTGCGCTTGGGCTCGTGCTTGTCGTCCATCTTCACGCCGGTGGGAATGCCGCGGCCGTTGTCGGTGACGGAAATCGAGTTGTCGGTGTGGATGGTGACGACGATGTCGTCGCAATGCCCGGCCAGGGCCTCGTCGATGGAGTTGTCCACCACCTCGAACACCAGGTGGTGCAGGCCGGTGCCGTCCGACGTGTCGCCGATGTACATGCCGGGGCGCTTGCGCACGGCCTCCAGGCCCTCCAGGATCTGGATGGCGCCTTCGCCGTAGCCGGTATCGGGGCCGGCGGCGGTGGTCTGGGGGGCGGGCTGGTTCTCGTCGGTCATGGGGTGCCTTGGTGCTGCGGCGGCCCAGCGCTGCGGCGGCTGGGCATGAATATCAGCAAAATATGCCTCTAGCGCCCGTCAATAAAGCGCTAGAAGCTATAAAAATAGTAGTATCAGATGCGCATCGGCATTACGACGTACTTGAAATGCCGGTTGTCGGGAATGGCAAACACCACCGAGCTGTTGCCGTCGGCCAGCTGCAGCTGCACCATGTCCTGGCCCATGTTGGCCAGCACGTCGATGAGGTAGGTGACGTTGAAGCCAATCTCTATGCAGTCGCCGCCGTAGTCGATGTCGAGCTCGTCCTGGGCTTCTTCCTGCTCGGCGTTGTTGGAGGCCACGCGCAGGCTGCCCGGCTCGATGTTCAGGCGCACGCCCTTGAACTTCTCGCTGGTCAGGATGGCCGTGCGCTGCAGGCTGGCCAGCAGCGGCGCACGCCCCAGCGTGATGATGTTCTGGTGGTTGCGCGGGATCACGCGGTTGTAGTCGGGGAACTTGCCCTCGACCAGCTTGGTGACGAACTCCATGCCGCCGAAGCTGAACTTGGCCTGGTTGCCGGCAAACTGCATCTCAATCGCGCCGTCGGCATCCGACAGCAGGCGCTGCAGCTCCAGCACGGTCTTGCGCGGCAGGATCACCTCCTGCTTGGGCACCTCGACCTCCAGCTCGGCGCTGGAGAACGCCAGGCGGTGGCCGTCGGTGGCCACCAGCGACAGGGTCTTGCCTTCGGCCACGAACAGAATGCCGTTCAGGTAGTAGCGGATGTCCTGCACCGCCATGGCAAACGACACCTGGGACAGCAGTGTCTTGAGCACCTTTTGCGGCACGCTGAAGGCGGGGCCGAAGTTGGCGGCCTCTTGCACCAGCGGGAAGTCCTCGGCCGGCAGGGTTTGCAGCGTGAAGCGGCTCTTGCCGCCCTTCAAGATCAGCTTGGACTGGTTGTTCTCCAGGCTCACCGTCTGGTCGCCGGGCATGGTCTTCAAGATGTCGATCAGCTTGCGCGCGCCCACGGTGGTCGTGAAGTCGCCGGTGTCGCCGCCGAGCTCGGCTGTGGTGCGGATCTGGATCTCCAGGTCGCTGGTGGTGAGCTGCAGGGCGTTGCCGGTCTTGCGGATCAGCACATTGGCCAGGATGGGCATGGTATGCCGGCGCTCGACGATGCCGGCCACGGATTGCAGGACGGCGAGAACCTTGTCTTGTGTAGCCTTCAGGACAATCATGTCGTCAACCTTTGGTGGTTTTGGGATGGGTGCGCAGACGGCGGCATGGGCAATGCCCCCTCTCAGCCGTCAAACATGGCATTTTGCCTGGGAACGCGCGTGCTTTAGCCATCAGCCCTTGAGCGTTTGCTCCAGCACATGCAGCTGCTGGTTGAGCTCGGTGTTGGTCTGGCGCTCGGCGCCGATCTTGCGCACGGCGTGCAGCACGGTGGTGTGGTCGCGCCCGCCGAACAGTTCGCCGATCTCGGGCAGGCTTTTCTGCGTCAGCTCCTTGGCCAGGTACATGGCAATCTGACGCGGCCGGGCGATGCTGGCCGGGCGCTTCTTGCTGTACATGTCGGCCACCTTGATCTTGTAATAGTCGGCCACCGTCTTCTGGATGTTCTCCACGCTGATCTGGCGGTTCTGGATCGACAGCAGGTCGCGCAGCGCCTCGCGCGCGAGCTGGATCGAGACTTCCTTCTGGTTGAAGCGCGAATAGGCCAGGATCTTGCGCAAAGCGCCTTCGAGCTCGCGCACGTTGGAGCGCACGTTCTTGGCGACGAAGAAGGCCACCTCCTCGGGCATGTCGGCGTGCTCGGCGCGCGCCTTGTTGATCAAGATCGCCACGCGCATTTCCAGCTCGGGCGGCTCGATGGCCACCGTCAGGCCCGAGTCGAAACGCGAGACCAGGCGCTCGTGGATGTTGGCCAGGCCCTTGGGATAGGTGTCCGACGTCATCACGATGTGGCTCTTCTTGGCCAGCAGCGCCTCGAAGGCGTTGAAGAACTCTTCCTGCGTGCGATCCTTGTTGGCGAAGAACTGCACGTCGTCGATCAAGAGCAGATCGAGCGAGTGGTAGCGCTCCTTGAAATCGTCGAAGGTGCGCCTTTGGTAGGACTTGACCACATCCGAGACGAACTGCTCGGCATGGATGTAGAGAACCTTGGCGTCCGGCCTGTCCTTGAGCAGCTGGTTGCCCACGGCATGCACCAGGTGGGTCTTGCCCAGGCCTACGCCGCCGTAGATGAACAGCGGGTTGTACAGGTGGCCGGGCGAGCCCGCCACATGCATGGCGGCCGAGCGCGCCATGCGGTTGGCCGTACCCTCGACCAGGGTCTCGAAGGTCAGCGCGGGGTTCAGCCGCGTGCGAAAGGTACCCGCCGGCGACTCCTCGGTGGCTGCGGGTGCGGACGGGGCGTGCGCAAGGCCCTCTTGCGGTGCAGGCGTCGGACGAACGTAAGTCCTGGAAACGGCTTCACGCTGAGCGAGCGCTAACTCCAGTGTGATTTGCTGGCCATACAGACCCTCCAGCAGGGCGGAGATGCGCCCTGCATACTGGGCGCGGATCCAGTCGAGCTTGAAGCGGTTGGCGACCAGCAGTGTCACCTTGGACAGATCGGGTGCAACCTGGGCGGTCAGGGGTTTGATCCAGGTATTGAACTGCTGCTCGGGCAAGTCCTGGGCCAGTTGCTCGGTGCAGGCCTGCCACAGGGCCTGGCCGGCGTTGGCGTGATCGATATCGTGATCGGGAGAGTGCTGTCCCTCGTTCATTGCGGTGCTTGTAATTGTGGATAGAGGAACGGTGAAAGGCCGCAGATTTTAGCTTGTCAAAGACTTATCCACAATTTGCGGCGGGTAGTTGGGTGCGGCAATTTCAACCCCAGGCATTGCCAGGCCTGTTATTGCCTGCAATAATCGCGGGTTTCCCTGAAGGAGCTTTCAGGGTGATCCATATCGGGCGGCGGTTTTTCTGTACGGTGGTACAGGGGGCGGCAGGCCCGGCGGGTGCGGCCGATCGAAGCGGCGCCTGTAACTGAACCTTCAAGGACTCAACATGAAACGTACTTACCAGCCCTCCAAGACCCGCCGCGCCCGCACCCATGGCTTTCTGGTGCGCATGAAGACGCGTGGCGGCCGTGCCGTCATCAACGCCCGCCGCGCCAAGGGCCGCAAGCGCCTGGCCGTCTAAGGCCCTGCGGCGCTGCGCGGTTGTCGCTGGCTGGCATGCACCGGCTGAAAACCCGCCCCCAGTTCCAGGCCGTCTTGGCGGCAGGCACGGCCGCCCGTACGACGCACTTTGTGTTGCACCGGCTGGGGCTTGCACACCTTGACTCGCCTTCCACAGGGCCCGCCGAGTCCTCGCCACGGGCGGGGCAGGCGCAGGCCCTGTTTGGCGTTGCCGTGCCGGGTGCCTGGCTGGGCGCCATGGTGCCCAAGCGCTGGGCGCGCCGCGCCGTCACGCGCAACACCATCAAGCGTCAGATATACGCCGTGGCCGCAGGTTTCGAGCCGCGCATGCCGCAGGCCGCCCATGTGGTGCGCCTGCGCGCGGCCTTTGATCGCAAGCATTTCGTGAGCGCCACCTCCGACGCACTCAAGGACGCCGTGCGCGCCGAACTGCAGCAGCTGTTTGCCGCCGCCGAGCGACGCAAGCCCGCTGCGGAGGCAGCGCCATGATGCGCGGCTTGCTCATGGGCCTGGTGCGCGGCTACCGGCTGCTGCTCAGCCCCTGGCTGGGGTCAAGCTGCCGCTTCGAGCCCACCTGCTCGGCGTATTCGCTGCAGGCGCTGGATCGGTATGGCGCCGCCGCGGGCAGCTATCTCACGGTGCGGCGCCTGGCGCGCTGTCACCCCTGGTGCCAGGGTGGGCTCGATCCGGTGCCGCAGGAGCTGCCGCGCGGCATGCGCCTGTTTTCGCGGCTGGTGCCCCACGACACTCCATCTTCTTCACCTACCGAGCATTCATGAACGATATTCGCCGCACCATCCTGTGGGTGATCTTTGGCTTTTCCATGGTTTTGCTGTGGGACAAGTGGCAGATTCACAACGGCAACAAGGCCACCTTCTTCCCGGCTCCGGCGGTGCAGAGCACCAGCTCGCCCGCCGCAGCCGCGCCCGCAGCCGGCGCCGACAGCGTTCCAGCAGCCAGCCCGACCGCGCCTGCCACGGCGTTGCAGCCCCCGGCGGGCAGCCCGGTGCAGCCGACCGCCGCCGCGCGCGAGCGCATCACCGTCAGCACCGACGTGCTGCGCCTGGTGTTCGACACCGAGGGCGGCTCCCTGGTGCAGGGCGAACTGCTCAAGTACCCGGAGATGGAAGACAAGGCCAAGCCCTTCATGCTGCTCGACGAGAGCGTCAACCGTGTCTATGTGGCGCAGACCGGCCTGATTGGCGGCGCCTACCCCACGCACAAGACCCCCATGACCGTGATGCCCGGCGCGCGTGAGCTCAAGGACGGCGAGCAGGAGCTGGTGGTGCGCTTCGAATCGCCCGATCTGGGAGGCGTGAAGCTGGTCAAGACCTGGACGCTCAAGCGCGGCGCCTATGACATGGCCGTGCGCCATGAGGTGGTCAACACCGGCACGGCACCCGTGTCGCCGCAGCTGTACCTGCAGCTGGTGCGCGACGGCAACAAGCCGCCGGGCGAGTCTTCTTTCTATTCCACCTTTACCGGCCCGGCGGTCTATACCGAGGCCAAGAAGTACCAGAAGGTCGAGTTCAAGGACATCGAGAACGGCAAGGTCGATATCGAGAAGTCCTCCAGCAATGGCTACGCGGCCATGGTGCAGCACTACTTTGCCTCCGCCTGGCTGCTGGCCGACGGTGTGGCACGCGACCTGTTCATGCGCAAGGTGGACACCAACCTGTACGCCGTGGGCATGATCACGCAGCTCGGCGAGATCGCTCCCGGCCAGTCCAAGGGCCTGGACGCGCGCCTGTTCGCCGGCCCGCAGATCGAGACCCAGCTGGAAAAGCTCGCTCCCGGCCTGGAGCTGGTCAAGGACTACGGCTGGCTGACGATTCTGTCCAAGCCGCTGTACTGGCTGCTCGATCAGCTGCACAAGGTGATTGCCAACTGGGGTTGGTCCATCGTGGCCCTGGTGCTGCTGCTGAAGATCGCCTTCTACTGGCTCAACGCCAAGGCCTATGCCAGCATGGCCAAGATGAAGGCCATCAACCCACGCATCATGGAGATGCGCGAGCGCCTCAAGGACAAGCCGCAGCAGATGCAGCAGGAGATGATGCGCATCTACCGCGAGGAGAAGGTCAACCCCATGGGCGGCTGCCTGCCCATCATGATCCAGATCCCGGTGTTCATTGCGCTGTACTGGGTGCTGCTGTCCAGCGTGGAGATGCGCAACGCGCCGTGGATCGGCTGGATCCACGACCTGTCCTCGCCCGACCCGTACTTCATCCTGCCGCTCCTGATGACGCTGTCGTCGCTGCTGCAGACGGCGCTCAACCCCGCGCCGCCCGATCCGATGCAGGCCAAGATGATGTGGCTGATGCCGTTGATGTTCAGCGTGATGTTCTTCTTCTTCCCGGCCGGCCTGGTGCTGTACTGGCTGACGAACAACATCCTGTCCATCGCCCAGCAGTGGATCATCAACACCCGCATGGGCGTGCCGCCGCAGTTCAACCTGCCCAAGTTCCGCTGACCCGCCTGCGCGCATGAAAGACAACGGCCGCCATAGCGGCCGTTGTCTTTTTGGGTACCATGCTCAGTCACTACATCCGGTAGTCAACCAACACACAAGGAGCCAGACGGATGATGCAGAAAACAACCTTCAGACTCGGCATGGTGGCTGCGGCCATGGTTCTGGCCGTGGGCAGCGCGCAGGCGGCCAGCATGCGCTGGGCCGGCGCCAATGACATCCTGACCATAGACCCGCACGCGCAGAACCACCAGACCACGCACGCCTTCCTGCAGCAGATCTACGAGAGCCTGGTGCGCTACGACGCCAAATACCAGACCGAGCCGGCGCTGGCCACCAAGTGGACGCAAATCTCGCCCACCCAGGTGCGCTTCGAACTGCGCAAGGGCGTCAAATTCCACGACGGCGCGCCGTTCACGGCGGACGACGTGGTGTTCTCGCTCACACGTGCCATGACACCGCCCTCCAACATGCAGAGCGCCACGCAAAGCGTCAAGGAGGTGAAGAAGGTCGATGACCACACGGTCGATCTGATCCTCAAGGGCCCCAACCCCATCCTGCTGCGCGAGCTGACCGAGGCGCGCATCATGAACAAGGCCTGGGCCGAGAAGAACAACTCCGTCAAGTCGCAGGACTACGCCGGCAAGGAAGAAAGCTTTGCCTCGCGCAACGCCAACGGCACCGGCCCCTTCAGCCTGGTGGCCTGGCAGCCAGACCAGAAGCTCACGCTGAAGAAGAATCCGAATTGGTGGGACAAGCCCAAGGGCAACATCGACGAGGTGGTGTTCACGCCCATCAAGTCGGCCGCCACGCGCACGGCGGCGCTGGTGTCGGGCCAGGTGGACTTCGTCGTCGATCCGCCGCCGCAGGACCAGGCGCGCATGAAGGCCGACGGCAACCTGAAGCTCATCGAGGGCGCCGAGAACCGCACCATCTACCTGGGGCTGGACCAGTTCCGGGACGAGCTGCCGGGCTCGGGCGTCACCGGCAAGAACCCGCTCAAGGACAAGCGCGTGCGCCAGGCGCTGTACCAGGCGATCGACTCGGCCGGCCTGCACAGCCGCACCATGCGCAACCTGTCGGTGCCCGCCGGCGTGATGGTCGCGCCCATGGTGCATGGCTGGAGCAAGCAGCTGGACGAGCGCGCCTCCAAGTACGACGTCGAGGCCGCCAAGAAGCTGCTGGCCGACGCCGGCTATCCCAATGGCTTTACCCTCAAGCTCGACTGCCCGAACGACCGCTACGTGAACGACGAAGCCATCTGCCAGGCTGTCACCGCCATGTGGACGCGCATCGGCGTCAAGACCAACCTGCAGACCGCACCCATGGCGCAATACGTCTCGCGTGTGATGAACAACGACGTCAGCGCCTTCCTGTTCGGCTGGGGCGTGGCCACGTTCGATGCGCTATATACGCTCGATTCGCTCATGTCCACCAAGGAGGGCAAGACGGCCGCCGGTGTCTATAACGGCGGGCGTTTCAGCGACCCCAAGCTCGACGCCATGATCCAGCAGATCAAGGTGGAGATGGATCTCCCGAAGCGCGACGCGCTGATCCACGACGCGCTCAAGCTGACCAAGGACGAGTACTACTACCTGCCGCTGCACCACCAGATCCGCCCTTGGGCCATGCGCAAGAACGTGGACACGGCGCACCGCGCCGATGACCGCCCCATGCCCATCTGGACGACCATCAAGTAAGTGCAAAAACCATAGCTGCCTGCGCACGCTTTATCAACATTTCAGGCAAAAAATGCCATGAGCTGTTGATATTGCAGCGCAGGCAGCTATTTTTTTAATAGTTCATCGCACCCATGCTCGCCCGCCACCAGGATCCGATAGCCGCCATCGCCACCGCCCCCGGGCGTGGCGCCGTGGGCATCGTGCGCGTGTCGGGCCGTGGTCTGGCGCCCTTCGTGCAGGATCTGCTGGGCCGCGTGCTGCAGCCGCGCCAGGCGCATTACCTGCCTTTTCCCGACGCCCAGGGCCAGCCCATCGACCAAGGGCTGGCACTGTTCTTCCCCGCGCCGCACAGCTACACCGGTGAGGACGTGCTGGAGCTCCAGGCCCACGGCGGGCCCGTGGTGCTGCAGCTGCTGCTGGCGCGCTGCCTGGAGGCGGCGCAGACCGCTCTGCCGCGCCTGCGCCTGGCCGAGCCTGGCGAGTTCACCGAGCGGGCGTTCTTGAACGACAAGATCGACCTGGCCCAGGCCGAGGCGATTGCCGACCTGATAGACGCCAGCACCGAGGCTGCAGCGCGCAGCGCCGGGCGCTCGCTCTCGGGCGAGTTCTCCAAAGAGATCCATCAGCTGCGCGACGCACTCATTCACCTGCGCATGCTGGTCGAGGCCACCCTCGACTTTCCAGAGGAAGAAATTGACTTCCTGCGCAAGGCAGACGCGCGTGGTCAGCTCTTAAATTTGCAGCAAACCCTGGCCACCGTGATGCAGCGCGCGGGCCAGGGCGCCCTCTTGCGCGAGGGCATCAAGGTGGTGATCGCCGGCCAGCCCAATGCCGGCAAGAGCTCGCTGCTCAACGCCCTGGCGGGGGCCGAGCTGGCCATCGTCACGCCGATCGCCGGCACCACGCGCGACAAGGTGCAGCAGACGATTCAGATCGAGGGCGTGCCGCTGCACATCATCGACACCGCCGGCCTGCGCGAGAGCAGCGACGAGGTCGAACGCATAGGCATAGCGCGCGCCTGGCAGGAGATTGCCGGCGCCGATGCGGTGCTGTTTCTGCACGACTTGACGCGCCTGGGCGCTCCTGAATATCTAGCTGCAGACGCTGACATAGCAAGCGATCTGGCCCTAAAACTGCCTGATGGCGTGCCCATCATCGACGTCTGGAACAAGCAGGATGCCAGCCAGCACCTGCCGCCCCCGGCCGCCGCCGGCCACGAGGCCGTGCAACTGTCGGCACGCACCGGCGCCGGGCTGGACGCGCTGCGCCGCCGGCTGCTGCAAGTGGCCGGCTGGCAGTCCGCCGCCGAGGGCGTCTATATCGCGCGCGCGCGCCACATCGAAGCCCTGCGCGCCGTGGATGCCCACCTGATGGAGGCCGCGGCGCAGCTTGCCAGCGACGGCCCGGCCCTGGACTTGCTGGCCGAGGAGCTGCGCCTGGCGCAGAACGCGCTCAACACGATCACGGGTGAATTTGGTTCCGACGATTTGCTGGGCGTGATTTTTTCCAGCTTCTGCATCGGCAAGTGATGTGGGATCTGCGGACATCCACTGAAGTCTACTGATGTGGCATTAAGCCGCGTAAATAAAGGAGTTTTTGTCTGCTGAGTGATTCAGTGATACAGTCAAAGCTACTCATTTTTATGTCCAAGTTTAGTTCCAAGTAGCGGGTTTATTGCTCTTCTCCATCTACTTGGACATACGGAGGATGAGATGGCACTGACCGACACCGCACTCAAGGCGCTCAAGCCCAGAGACAAGACCTACACGGTCACCGACGATCGGGGGCTTCATGTGGAAGTGTTCCCGACCGGAGGCATCGTCTGGCGTTACCGCTACCGCCTGAATGGCAAGTACGAGAAGCTGACGCTGGGCAAATACCCCGCACTAACGCTGAAGAATGCTCGCCTGAAACGGGATGAGGCGGCCCAGCAAGTAGCAATGGGCGAATCGCCGGCAAAGAAGAAGCAACAAGCCAAGGTGGCTGGCGCAGAAGATGCCATCATGGCCGACTTCGCCGAACGCTTCTTCAAGGACATCCAGTCACGTGACCGCAAGAACGTGACCATGCCGCGCCGCTACCTGGAAAAGGACATCCTGCCGCACATCGGCAGCAAGCCGGTTCGGGACATTACCGCCGAGGACGTACGCGGCGTCATCTGGCGCAAGAAGGAACAAGGCTTCGACGCCGCCGCCGGCCAGGTGCGCGGCCTGCTCAAGCGCATGTTCGACTACGCGCTCACCTGCGGCCTGATCCAGGCCAACCCGGTCATGGCCTTGCCGATGCGGCACGTCTACCGCGCCGCCGCCCGCGACCGGGCGCTGGCGCCGGAAGAAATCCGGCAGTTCCTGCGCGCCATGCAGGCCTCCAATATCCGTCGCCAGTTCAAGATCGCCTTCCAGCTGATCCTGATGACCCTGGTGCGCAAGTCGGAGCTGATGCTGGCGCAGTGGAAGGA
>JADHED010002590.1_pt1 | contig 12273 bp, 8 predicted proteins | sample 8952041 | NCBI WGS metagenome assembly JADHED01 (sample SAMN16124423, study PRJNA663239) | bioreactor sludge metagenome | isolation source: sludge (control) | place: India:Bengaluru | collected 2018-09-08
CGCGTCGGCCTCCCCGAGACGAAGCTCGGCATCTTCCCGGGCTGGGGCGGGGCGGCCTTCCGGCCGCCCCGCTCGCCGCGGACCCCCTGCGGGGCCCGGGCCTAGTTGGACGTCGCGATCCGGCCCTCGATCGCCGCCGAGAAGGGTTGCGGCAGCGCCGTCACGTAGTCGATCAGCGCGTCGAGGTCGATCGGCCCGCCGACCTGGTTGCGGCCTTCCCGGAAGACGGTGAAGTTGTCGCCGCCGCCCGCCATGAAGCTGTTGCAGGTGACGGAGTAGGTCCCCGCGCGGTCGATCGGCGTGGAGCCGATCCGGACCTCGACGACGCGGCTTCCGGCCGGCGCCGCGGGGTTCCAAGTGTAGTTGAAACCGGAGATCTTCATGATCCGCGGGAACGGCTGCCCGGCCCACTGCTGCTCGAGCACCCGGTAGATCTGGTCGCCCGTCAGCTCCATCTTGACCAGGCTGTTGCCGAACGGCTGGATCGTGAACAGCTCGCCCCAGGTGACGAGGCCCGCGTCGAGATCGGCGCGGATGCCGCCCGGGTTCATGAGCGCGACGTCGGTCTTCATCGCCGCGCGCTGCGCGTCGGCGATCAGGTTGCCGAGCGAGGACTCGCCGGCCGCGCTCTCGCTCCGGGTCAGCGGCACCGCCGACTCGGCCACCACGCGATTGACGAGCGGCGCGACCTTGTCGTCCGCGGCCTGCACCAGCGCGCCCACGACCGGGTCGGGCGTGAGGCCGGGGCCCTCGTCGCCCCACGTCGTGCGGACCGCCGCGGTCTTCGCCACCACGTCGCCCGTCGCGCGGTCGATCGTCAGCTCGATGTCGTCGTACGCCGTGCTCGAGGAGAACGCCTGGACGATCAGCACCGGCTGGCCGGCCGCGTTGGGCAGGAAGCCGTTGTGGAAGGAGTGCGAGTGGCCGGCGACGACGACGTCGACCTCGGGATCGAGCCGCTTCACGATGTCCACGATCGGGCCGGAAATCGAACTGCCCGACTGCGTGCCGCCTTGGTGGATCGTGACCACGATCGCGCGCACGCCCTGGCGGCGCAGCAGCGCGACGTAACGGTTGATCGCGGTCGCCTCGTCGAGGAACTCGAGCCCGGCGACGCCGCTCGGCGTGACGATCGTCGGGGTCTCCTCGAGCACCGCGCCGATGAAGGCGACGGGCACGCCGTCCGCGTCCTTGACGACGAACGGCGGGAGCACCGGCGAACCGTCGTCCTTGCGGACGACGTTGGCGGAGATCGACGGGTAGGCCGCGCCGGTCCAGGCGGGCTCGAGGAACGGCCCCTTCGGGTGGTTCCCGCCCTCGATCAGCCGCAGCGCCTCGTCGATGCCCTCGTCGAACTCGTGGTTGCCGAAGGTACCGACGACGTTGCAGCGCGGGTCGAGGTGGGCCGTGCGGCCGCCGGGAAACGCCCACGCGGCGCGGCAATCGTCGTTCGCCAGCAGGTTGAGGAAGGTGATTGCGGGTTCGTCCTGGAGCAGGGCGGAGTTGGGCGGCGACGCGCCGACGTGGTCGCCCGCGTGGACGATGAACGTGGTGCCGTCGAAGGCCCGCGCCTCCGCGGCCAGGTACGACGCGAGCACGGCGGCGCCGCCGGCCGGGCGGTTGCCCACGCGGCGGGCGGACAGCTGCCCGTGGAAATCGTTGATCCCGAGCAGCTGCACGTTCACCGTGGGACGGCTGCCGGCGGGCAACCGGGCGGAGGACCACGTCACGCTGCGCGCGGCGTCCTCGCGCTGGGGCAGGTTGTCGAACTCCTGGTCCGTGTGCTGGCACGTGCTGCCGGTGGCGAAGGCCGGCGCTGTAAGGGCGCCGGCGAGGAGCAGGAGGCTCCACCGGCGCATGGCGATCCGCTTCATCGGGGTCTCCCTCCTTGTCCGCGCCTCTGCGGCATGCGGACGGACAGATGGACGACGAAGAAACCGCGCGGGTGTGAGTGGAACATGACGGCGCCGTGAGGAACGCGTGACGGCGACGGGAATGTCCGGGCGCGTCCCGCGCTGCTGTGACGGGCGGCGGCGTGCCGTCACGATCCGGCGACAATCCTGTCGCGGGGACGGTCACGCCCAAATCTGCGTGTTCAATGAGCCCATGGCGGTCATCGCCTACAGCCTCTCCGGAGAGGGACGCGGGCACGCGACCCGCGTCGCGGCCGTCGTCGAGGCGCTGCGCGAGGACCATCGGCTGATCCTCTACGCCCCGGGCGACGCGTACGACCTGCTCGCCCCGCGCTATGCCGGCGGCGGCGTCGTGGTCCGGCGCATCGACGCCCCGCGCTTCCGGTACGACCGCCGCGGCCGGCTGAGCCTCACGGGCACGGCCACGAAGGCGGTGGCTTACGCCGGGCGGCTGCACGGCCTCGTCGCTCGGCTCGAGCGGGACCTGCGCGCGGACCAGGTGGACCTCGCGATCACCGACTTCGAGCCGGCCCTGCCGCGCGCGGCACGGCGCTGCGGCGTGCCGCTCCTTTCCGTCGACCATCAGTCCTTCCTCGTCGTGTCGGACCTCTCGACGCTCGTCCCGAGGCTGCGCCTGCACGCGCGGCTGCTGGGGGCGTTCGTGGCGGCCTACCACCCGCCGCCGGTGCACCGCGTGGTTTCGTCCTTCTTCTTCCCTCCGCTGCGCCGTGGCCTGCGCAACGTGACGCAGGTGGGTGTCATGCTCCGGCCCGAGGTCCGCAGCGCGGAGCCGGCGCCGGGCGACCACGTGCTCGCGTACTGGAGGCGGTGCGCACCGGCGGGGATGCTGGACGCCCTGGCGGCCTGCGGGCGCGAGGTGCGGGTCTACGGCCTCGGTGCGGGTCCCGCCCGCGGCAACCTCCGCTTCCGCCCGGTGGACGAACGGGAGTTCGTCGCGGACCTGTCCCGGAGCGTCGCGTTGGTCTCGACCGCCGGCAACCAGCTGGTCGGCGAGGCGCTGTTCCTCGGGAAGCCCGTGCTGGTGGTTCCCGAGGAGTGCAACCGGGAGCAGGGGCTGAACGCGCACTTCCTCGGCGCCTGTGGCGGCGGCTCGTCGCTGCCGCCCGGCCCGGTCGCTCGTGACGCCGTGGCGCGATTCCTCGAACGGCGCGCGGACTTCCGCTGCACGGTGCCGCGCGAGCGGCTCGACGGCCTGCCCGCCACGCTCGCGGTGATCCGGCGGCAGCTCGCTCCCGCGGCGCTGCCGGCGCGGCGCGCCGTGTGCGTGCCGACATGACCTTGCTGCGCCGCATCGACGCCGTGCGCCGGCTGCTGCTCCCCTCCGCCGCGCTCCCCCCGCGCCCGCGGCTGCTGACCTACATCGTCACGTTCGCGTGCAACGCCCGTTGCGCCATGTGCGACAGCTGGAAGATGGCGCGACGGGACGAGATGACGCCGGACCAGGCCGCCGCCGTCTTCGCCCGGATGCCGCTCCTCGACGCCGTCCGCCTCACCGGCGGCGAGCCGTTCGTCCGCGACGACCTGCCGGAACTCGCGGAGATCGCGTGCCGGGCCCTCGAGCCGCTGCTGCTGGTGGTGTCCACGAACGGGTTCCTGACCGACCGCGTCGTCGAGTTCTGCGCCCGCCGCCGGCGGGACGTTCCGCTGCGGCTCGTCATCTCGCTCGATGGCGAACAGGAGCAGCACGACCGGATCCGCGGCCGCCCCCGGTCCTTCGACCGCGCCCTCGCGACCATTCTCCAGCTCGCCCCGCGCCGGCGCGAGCTACGCCTCGAGCTGTCGATCAACCAGACCATTCTCGACGAGGAAGGAGTCGACGCGTACGAGCGGCTGTCGGCACGGCTGCGGCCGCTCGGCGTCGCGCACGACGCCGTGGTCGCCTACGCCGCCAGTTCGACCTACACCGCCGGCGCCCCGCCGATCACCGCGCCGACCCGGCCGGGCGAGTTCCGCACGTTCGGCCGGCTCGGTCCCGACGCGGTGCGGCGTCTCGAGCGCCTGGTCCGTGACTCCCTGGCCGACCGGCCGCTGACGGAACGGGCCGCGAAGACGTACTACATCGAGGGGGTGCGGAACCGGCTCTGCGCAGGGCGGGGAGCGCCCAACCCACCCTGCGCGGCGCTCGGACCGCACGTGCGGCTGCTCCCGAACGGCGACGTGCCCGTCTGCCAGTTCAACGGGACGGTGGTCGGCAACGCCCGCGCGACCCCGTTCGCGGAGATCTGGTCCGGCGGCGCGGCCGCCGGGCAGCGCGAGTGGGTGGCGGCGTGCCCCGGCTGCTGGGCCGAGTGCGAGGTGCTGCCGAGCGCCGTCTACTCCGGCGAACTGGCGCGCCGCGTGTTCACCACGGTGGCGGACGCCCGACGGCGCTGAGCGGTCAGCGCGCGGGCCGCGGGACCGCGGGAGCGGGCCGCGGCGGAGCCGGCGGGAGGAGCCCCGGCGCGCGTTCCTCCACGATCGAGACCGCGAGGAAGGTCGTGCGGGCGTCGGCCTTGACCCAGACCCCTGCCCGGCCTGGACCGCGCAGCGTCCCGTCGCGCACCAGGATCATCGGATCGCCCTCGAACGAGCAGAGCAGCCGGTCGCCCGTCGCGGACAGCGCGACCTCGCGGCCCGCGCCGTCCGCGGGGACGCGAACGACCTTCGTCGCCAGCGTGCGGCGGGCGCCGCGGACGACCGCGTAGAGGCGCAGGTTCTCCTCCAGCGGGTTCCAGCGGCACACGTAGTAGCTCGCGTCGTCGGCCGCGCGCAGGACGACGCCGCCCCCCGCGTCCTCGGCGCCCCCGTCGGGGCGGACGCGGGCGGCGACGCGCGCGTCGGCCCCGACATCTCCCGCGCTCAGCAGCAGGCTGAAGGTGTTGCCACGATTGGCGTTCTCGACGACGGCGTGCGCGTCGACGCGCCCTTCCCAGCGCGCCGGCGTGCCGCGTCCGTTCGTCTCCGCGGGAGTCAGCGCGAGCGCGAGCGCGAGCGGGAGCGCGACCGCGAGCGCCGCGGCGAGCGGCGTGCCGGTCATCCCGCCTCCGGCAGCTGCACCCGGAACTCCGCCCCGGCTCCCGGCACGTTCTCGCACGAGATCGAGCCCCCGTGGGACTCCACGATCCAGCGGGTGATCGCGAGCCCCAGCCCGGCGCCGCCGGCGGAGCGCGCGCGCCCGGCGTCCACGCGGTAGAAGCGGTCGAAGATCCGCGCGCGGTGCTCCGCGGGCACGCCCGGGCCGCTGTCGCGGACGGCGACCGAGCCCGCGCCGACACGCACCACGACGCGGCCCCCCGCCGGGGTCGCCTTGATCGCGTTGTCGAGAAGGTTGCCGAGCGCGGACTCGAGCAGCAGGGGGTCGGCATGGACGAGCGCGGCGCGCGGGGCGTCGACCACGAGCTCGACCGCCCGGTCCTCCGCCAGCGGGCCGAAGAGATCCGCCGCGCCGCGCACGAGGTCGCGCAGGTCGAGCCGGACGGGGTGCAGCGGGAGCTGACCGGCGTCCGCGCGCGCCAGCAGCAGCATCCGGTCGACGAGCGCCGACAGCCGCGCGAGCTCCTCGAGCATGTCCTCGATGGTCCGGGCGTACGCCTCGGGGGTCCGCGAGCGGCGGAGCGACACCTCGCCCAGGGCGCGCACCGCGGCGACCGGGGTCCGCAACTCGTGCGCCGCGTCGGCGGTGAAGCGGCGGATGGCCTCGACGCCGCGCTCGACGCCGCGCAGCGCCGTGGCGGCCGAGACGTGGCCGAGGCCGAGCGCGATCGCCAGCGCGGCGGGCAGCACGCCGAGCAGGAGCCGCCGGGACGACGCCACCGCGTGCTCGACCGCCGTGGCGTCCCGTCCGGCGCGGACGAGCAGGCGACCCTCCCCGAGCCACGCGACCGTCGCCGCGACGCGGAATGATCCCCGTGCCGAGCGGCGGGTCACCGGGGCGACGGGGCCCAGCCCTTCTCCGGGCTCGGGGGGATAGTCCAGCAGCGCGGCGGCCGCGGCCCCGCTGCGGGCCCGGACCCGCCCCGCGCGGTCGAGCAGGGCGAAGAACCGCGCCGGGTCCCGCTCCTCGTCCTCGCGGGCGCCATCCACGGGCAGCGGGGCGCGGTGCCGCGGGATGTCGTCGAGATCGTCGCCCAGCTGCCGGTCGAGCTGGGCGTACAACTGGCGCTCGAACCAGGCCAGCGCGACGCCGCCGAGCACCGCGAGGGCGCCGCCCAGCAGCGCGGCGTGGGTCAGCGCGATGCGCCAGCGCGCCGAGAGGGCGAGCGTCATCCGTCGATCTCGAGCCGGAATCCGACGCCGCGCACGGTCCGGAGCGCGATGGGCACCGCGGCCGCCTCGAGCTTCCGGCGCAGGCGCGAGACGTGGACGTCGAGCAGGTTGCCGGTCACGACGCCGGCCTCGCACCGGTGCAGCGCCTCGCGCGTCAGCGTCTCGCGCGACACGGCCTCGCCGCCATGCGCCATCAGCGCCTCGAGCAGCGCGATCTCGCGCGGGGTGAGCCCGATCGGCACGTCGCCGAGCGAGACCCGGCGGGCCTGCCGGTCGAGGACCAGTGGTCCGAGCGCGAGCTGGCGGTCCATCGTGGCGCGCCGCGCCCGCCGCGCGAGCGCGTGGAGGCGCGCGACGAGTTCGGGAAACGCGAACGGCTTGACGACGTAGTCGTCCGCACCCGCGGCGAGACCATCCACCCGGTCGTGGATCGCATCGCGTGCGGTGAGCAGCAGTACCGGCCCGGAGTGGCCGCGCTGGCGGAGCGCCCGGACGACGTCGATGCCCGGCGTGTCCGGCAGCATCCAGTCCAGCACGACGAGGTCGAAGCGTTGCGTCGCCGCGAGCCGCAGCCCCTCGCCGCCCGACGGCTGCGAGGCCACGCGAAAGCCCGCCTCGCGCAGCCCGAGGTGGAGGGCGCGCCGCGTGCGCGGGTCGTCCTCGACCACGAGCACCCGCAGGGCGTCGTCCCCGTCACGCCCGTCGGACACGGTCACCCCCGTGCGCGAGGCATCGCGGATGATTCACGGGCCGAGACGCAGCCGGATGCCGAGTTCCAGGCCCCGGCCGGACTCGTTGATCCCCGAGCCGTGAATCCGGTAGTCCTCGTCGGTCACGTTGCGCAACAGGACCAGGACGTCCGCGACCTCGCGCAGCCTGAAACCGACGCGCAGGTTGCCGACGGCGTATCCGGGCGTCCCGCCCGGCGGGATGCGGGTGGTGTCCTTCGTATCTTTGTAGGAGAGCCGGTCCTGCCTCGCCGCGGCGACCAGCTCGGCCTCGAGCCAGTACCGGTCGCTGGCGGGCGACCAGTGCGCGCGCAGGGCGCCCGTGGCCGGGGCCACGCGCGACAGCGGCCAGCGCTCCAGCCGGGGCACGCCGTCCTCGCCGATCACGGTCGTGTCGGCCTCGCCGCGCGTGGCGAAGAAGTGGCCGGCGAGCAGCAGGCCGCGCGACACGCGCACCGAGCCCTCGAGCTCGAGGCCCTGAACCCAGCCCTCCGAGACGTTGGCCTTGCGCACCTCGTCCGCCGTCTGCCCGTTGGGAAGCGTGAGCGTGCTCCCGGTGAAGTAGCGGTCGATCATGTCGGAGATCTCGGTGCGGAACAGCGAGACCTGGCCGGCGACACGCGTCCCGGTCCCCTTGACACCGAGCTCGTAGCTCAGGAAGCGCTCCGGGTCCAGGTCCAGCGAAGGGACCTCGACCTGTCCCTGCTCGGCCAGGTCGTAGGTCGTCATGTCGGCGAGCCCCGGCGCGCGGAAGCCCTGCGAGACGCCGACGAAGAGGTTCGACCGGCGGCCGACGAGGTGCATGTAGTGGAGGTCTCCGACGACGGCCGACCAGTCGTCGCTGACCGTCAGCACCCCGCCCGTGACGGGGTCCTGCACCCGGTCCGCCTCCAGCGAGGCGGCGTTGTAGCGCGCCCCGGCCTGGATCACGCCACGGCGCGAGACGGCGATGCGGTCCTCGACGTAGACGCCCGCGGTCCAGTACCGCGCGTCGTCGCCGATCGGGCCCTGGATCCCGACGCTCGCCAGGGAGCCGTCCGCGGCGTAGTTCTCGCGGTAGCTGTCGACCGCGTCGAGGTAGCCTTCGACGCCGTAGGTCAGGTGATGGCGGCCGGCGTCCGCGTTCAACTGCAGGTCGACGCCGAGCGTGTCCACGTCGAACCCCTGGACGGTGCGGCGCGAGCGGCTGTCCAGGCGGTCGTTCTCCTCCTGCTGGCGATGCAGCGAGACCGTCAGCTGGCCGCGGCGGCAGAGCGCGGAGGCCGGCTCGAACGCCAGCCGGCCGTAGAACAGCTGCCGTTGCTCGTCGAAGTCGTTGGCCAGGTCGGTCCCCGGCGCGGTCCCTTCCCAGCCCGGCGAGTTCACGGTGCGGTGGTAACGCGACACGTCGTCCTGCCGGAACTGCTGGCCGAGGAAGGTCAGCCGGGTCGTCGCGCCGAGCATGAAGGACACGTTGCCGTCGACGCCCCGCTCGTCGAAGCCCGTGCCGGCCTGCCGCCCCGTGGCGCCACCCGCGTCGAGATCGTCCATCGTGCGGTACGTCGCGCCGACCGCGGCGGCCCAGCGTTCGCCACCCGTGTCGTAGCCCAGGTGCAGCGCGTGCGAACGCTCCTGCGTCGCGCCCCGGTAATCGGCGCGAAGCGTGCCGAGCCCCGCCGTGCCGGGCAGCGGCACGTACGGCACGACCTGGACCGTCCCTCCGACGGCGTCCGAGCCGTGCAGGACGGAGCCCGGACCGCGCTGGACCTCGACCTGCTCGACGTCGAACAGGTCGATCGTGCCGTTGTACTGGTTCGGCCCGTCGCGGAACGTCGAGTTGTTCAGCCGCACGCCGTCGATCGTCGTCAGCGCGCGGAAGCCCGTGAAGCCGCGGACATAGGGCGAACCGAAGCCGCGCGTCGTCTTCTGCACCATCACGCCCGGAAGGAACGAGAGCAGGTCGGGGAAGCTCGAAGCCGAGCGCGTCAGGACGAGTTCGTCGTCGGTCATGGTGCTGACCGCGACCGGGCTGTCGCCGGCGGGGATGTCGTCGCGGCTCGACGTCACCTCGACTTCCTGTACGTATCCCGTCGTCGCGGGGGGCTCTTCGTCCGCGTGGGCGGACGCGGCGAAGGCGGCGAGACACACGATCGGCACGAGCGCCCCGGCGAGGGGCCGCAGACGGCGGTCAGGCATTTGGTTTCTCTCCCAGAAAGTCCGACCTGAACGTCCTTCATCTCGGTGACCGACGCGTGGACCAGGGGTGATTCCTCTGTGACGCCTCCGGCACGGATCGAATCCTGTCGGAGAGGACAGGTACATGGCGCGCTTGTTTGCGCGCTCTTCGACGGCGTGTGACCCCGCCTCGCTACGGTCGGTCGGAACGCGTGCGAGACGCGGACGGTCCGCGACCCCACATGCGAGGAGGACGTCATGTTCAGGAGAACGACGAAGGCGGCGGCCCTGGCGGCCGCGCTGGCGGTCACGGCAGCCTCTGCCGCGGCCCCGAACCAGGCGATGAAGGTCGGCCGGCAGCCCGACGGGACGGTCGTGCTGCCGACGCACCAGGTGCTCGATCCGGCCGGAACCACGATCGAGTTCCGCGGGCGCCCGAACGCCGTGACGCTGAGCCCCGACGGCCGCGTGGCGGCGTTCCTGAACGGCGCCTACCGGGCGATCGTGCTGGTGGACGTCGCGAGCTGGACGGTCAAGCAGGAATTCAGCGAGGCCGGCAGCAGCGCCTCTTTCACCGGCATCCGCTACAGCAAGGACGGCGCGAAGCTGTTCGCGACGCAGGCAAACGGCCGCGTGATCGTCGCCAACGTCGCGGCGGACGGGACCCTCAGCGCGGACGGCTACCTGCAGACCCCGGAGAGCCCGCTGCCGTACCCCGGCCTGGTGGGCAAGAACTCGTACCCCGGCGGATTCGACTTCTCGGCCGACGGGACGAAGCTGTACCTCGCGCTCAACCGCAACAACAGCGTCGCGGTCTACGATCTCGCCACCCGCGCGGTCCTCGGGGAGATCCCGGTCGGCAACGCGCCGTTCGACGTGCTGGTCGACGGCGGACGCGCGTACGTGACGAATCGCGGCGGCCGCAAGGCGAGCGCGGGCGACCACACCGTGGACTCGAGCTCGACCCCGATCGTGGCGGACGAGACCTCCGGCTTCGCGACGACCGGGACGGTCTCCGTCATCGACCTCGCGAGCGGGACCGTCGTCCGGACGATCGACGTCGGTCGGCTGCCGGGCGCGATGCTGAAGGACGGCGGCCGCCTGTACGTGGCGAACGCCAACAGCGACACCGTGTCGGTGATCGACCTCGAGAGCTTCGAGGTCACCGAGCTCGACGTGGCGCGCGCGCGACTCGGCAACGTCGTCGCCAGCGCCGCAGCCGCCGCGAGCGACCCGCCGGGCGGCTGGCTGCCCCGCGGCTTCTCGCCGAACGCGCTGGCGATGATCCACGGGCGGCTGCTCGTCGGCCTCGGTCGGGCGAACGCCCTCGCCGTCTTCCGGCTGCTCGATCCGGCCAAGGGCAAGGTCGAGTTCGAGGGGCTGATCCCGACGGGCTGGTACCCGACCGGCATCGCGACCCACGACGCCACCGGGCGGATCGTGATCGCGAACGGAAAGGGCGTCGGCTCGCTCGGCCCCGAGGCGAAGGCCGGGCCGCACGCCCCGACCAACAAGACCGGCAAGTACGTCCACTCGAACATGGGCAGCGCGACGCTCGTCGCGTTCCCGACGCCGAAGCAGCTCGCCGCGTACACGGAGCGCACGCTGCGCAACAACGGCTGGCTCGACAGCGCATGGGCCCAGCTGCTGCCGGTGCGCGCGTCGGTCCGGGCGGCCGCCGCGGCCCGGACGAACGCCAAGCCGGTCCCGGTGCCCGCGAGGCTCGGCGAGCCCTCGGTGTTCAAGCACGTGTTCTACATCATCAAGGAGAACCGCACCTACGACCAGATCCTGGCCGACCTGCCGCAGGGCAACGGCGACACGACGAAGCTCCAGTTCGGGCGCGAGTTCACGCCGAACCAGCACGCGATCTCGGAGCAGTTCGTGCTGCTCGACAACACCTACGACAGCGGCTCCAACTCTGCCGACGGCCACCAGTGGAACACGCAGGCGTTCGTGACCGACTACGTCGAGCGTTCGTACGGCGGCTTCGTCCGCACCTACCCGTTCAACGGCGGCGACGCGCTGGTCTACCCGTCGACCGGGTTCCTCTGGGACAACGCGCTCCGGAACGGCAAGAAGGTGCGGGTCTACGGCGAGTACGTGAACGGCCTGCGCGCCAACGGCGAGGAGATGGGGCCGTGGCTCGCGACCGGGTTCCTCGGCGGCGGGACGACGCTCGGCGGCACGTGGCACGACTGGTACCGCGACGCGCAGATCCTCGGCGGCACGATCGAGGGCGAACTGCACGCCGACGTCGACGCGCACTCCGACGTGCCCTCGCTCGACCGGATCATCAACAAGGACTACCCGCCGTACCACATGATCATCACCGACCAGTACCGGGTCGAGGTGTTCCTGAAGGAGTTCGCGGAGTACGTCAAGAACGGGAACCTGCCCGAGCTGGTGATCATGGCGCTGACGAACGACCACACCGAGGGCGCGTCCCCCGGCTACCCGACGCCGCACGCGATGATCGCGGACAACGACCTCGCGCTGGGCCGGGTGCTCGAGGCGATCTCGACCAGCCCGTACTGGAAGGACTCGGCCGTGTTCGTGATCGAGGACGACGCGCAGAACGGCGTCGACCACGTCGACGGCCACCGCACGATCGCGTACGTGGCGAGCGCCTACAGCAGGCGCGGCATCGTCGACTCGACCTACCACACGCAGGTCAGCTTCATCCGCACGATGGAGCAGATCCTCGGGCTGCCGCCGATGAACCTGATGGATGCGGCGGTTCCGCCGACCTGGATGGCGCACCTGTTCCAGGGCACCCCCGATCCGACGCCGTACGCGGCGATCACCCCGGCCATCCCGCTGGACACGATGAACGCCTCGCTCGAGTCGCTCGGCGGCCTCGAGCGCCTCTGGGCCGAGGCGTCGGCCGAGATGGACTTCTCCCGGCCGGATGCCGCGGACGAGGACCTGCTGAACCGGGTGATCTGGTACGAGTCGCGCGGCTACGACGTGCCGTACCCGGGCGACGACCGCGTGCTCGCGCCCGCGGAGGTCCGCCCGTACCTGGACGCGCGCCGGTAACCCAAGCGACGGGTCAGGGCCGAACGAAGAGCGCGGGGGGCGGGGCCCCCGCGCTCTTCTGCTTGCACCTGGCCGCGGGAGGCGTCAGCGCGCCCCCGCCACCACCGACTGGCGCCAGGCCGCGAGAAGCGCCGGGCGGGTCTGCCGGGGGTCCCGGCCGTGCCGCGCGG